>MDTC01261523.1_pt1 | contig 47459 bp, 51 predicted proteins | sample 811181 | NCBI WGS metagenome assembly MDTC01 (sample SAMN05326644, study PRJNA326480) | marine metagenome | isolation source: seawater | place: Pacific Ocean: North | collected 2011 | reverse complement strand
TTGGTGTTTGTAGGGTTTTGGTGTTTGTAGGGTTTTGGTGTTTGTAGGGTTTTGGTGTTTGTAGGGTTTTGGTGTTTGTAGGGTTTTGGTGTGCGCTGCTCATATTTATATTGACAGGTTTTTTGCTTGCGAGGGTTTCCGCCATAGGCTTTTTCAGGCAAGTTTGCGACCGGGGATGTCTTTTCAAAAAATGTCCAAGAGGCGAAGTCACAGGCCCCAATTTCTATATCCAGGACGTGTTTCCTCAACTGTGATCGCAACTAGAAAACCTTTAAAATCACTGTTTTGAAAACCCATGTTAGGGTTCTTTCAAATTTAAAACAGAAACAATCCAAAGAAAGTCCAAAGAGCGCACTCATGAAACAAACTTCTCTTCTTCCTCAGCCGAATTTGGAATGTGGTGGATCTTTGAAAAACACCAGAAAGCAGCAAAGAACCCTTTCTTCAAAAAGGCCCACTCATCTGGTTTTGAAAGCAAATAGAAGCACTCTTTTTAAAAACAGAGATTTTATTCAAAGAACCATGGATCGGCAGGCTCGAAAATTTCATCACCGCATCCTCACTTCGAGCATCCAGAAAAATCATATCCATATCTTGATTCGATTTTTTGACCGCGCCTCCTACATCAAATTTATTCGTGCTCTTACCGGACTGCTTGCTAGAAAGCTGGGGAGAGGCTTGTGGAAATTTCGTCCCTTTACAAAGGTGCTCACATGGGGGCGAGAAACCTGGAACGTGAACAACTATATCTTTAAAAACGAAATGGAAGTTTTTGGAATTTGGTCCTACCAGCCGAGGCGAAGGGGGGCTTCAAATCCCTCTCAAAAGAGATAAGCATCGGAAGGGCGTCCAAACAAACATCCAAACGAAACAGGTCGCCTCGATTTATTCACCAAATGCGTTCTGAATCGAGAAATAATTTTGGGCAGGGTTGGCTCCGACGTTATTGAGAATACATGCAATTTGATTATTTGCTCTCAAAAATCAAACGCAAGATTAGGGACTACTGTATAAATCCAAATTGAAAAGTCTTTAATGGGCCCCAGAACTTTCGATCCAATTTCAAAACTTCGAACCTAAGAAATTAAAAAGCCAACCGCAGCTAGGGTGCCGGCTCCAGCGAAGTTGAAGGGCCTGAAGCGTCCATGTCCGACCAGTCCTTCTCTTTGCGCAATAGAGTGCGGCGATGAACATTTAAGATTTGAGCCGCCTTGTCCTTTTGTCCCTCGGTCTTGTCCAAGACGAACTGAATGTAGCGCCTTTCAAACTCTTCCAAAGTGGGAAGCTTTTGGGACATCTCGAAAAACAAAGTTTCGGCAGACGGCTCTTTCAGCGCGGGCAAATCCTTGGATTCGATGCGATCCGACTGACAAAACACCACCGCTCGCTCCAAAAGATTTTCCAGCTCGCGTACATTTCCTTTGAACTCCATGTCTCGCAACTTGGCCATGGCCTCTGGCGAAAGCCCCTGAATGTTTTTGTGGTCTGTCCCATTGAATTTTTGAATGAAGTGATCCACCAATTGGGGCAAATCCTCTTTTCGGTTTCGAAGAGGGGGGACGCTCAAAGGGATCACCGCCAATCGGTAAAATAAATCCTCTCTAAAAGTTCCTTCCAAGCAAGATTTTTTCAAATCTTTATGAGTGGCAGAGATCACGCGCACGTCGATGGACTTTTCCTGGGCTCCGCCCACAGAGCGAATTTTCTTTTCCTGAAGGGCGCGAAGAAGTTTGGCTTGTAAGGGAAGGTTCAAATCTCCGATTTCATCCAGAAACAAAGTCCCTCCACGGGCCTGTTCAAAAAGGCCCATGTGCTTTTGATCCGCTCCCGTAAACGCGCCTTTTTCGTATCCAAAAAGCTCACTCTCAATCAAATTTTCAGGAAGGGCCGATACGTTCACTGCAACAAAAGGATGGTCCTTGCGTGCGCTCTCTTCATGAAGGGCTCGAGCGATCAGTTCTTTTCCCGTTCCGCTTTCCCCTTGAATCATCACTGTGGCGGCGGAAGGGCCCACCTGGCGGATGGACTCAAAAAGGGATTTCATCACCGGGGAGTTTCCGACCATTCCGTGAAAAAGCGGAGCCTTATCCGCGCCCTGGCCCTGATCTGTATCTGAAGAAGAAAGAATCAAAGCCTTTTCTACCAAAGTTTTGAGTTCCATCAGGGAAAAGGGTTTTGAGATGTAATGAAAGGCTCCGTACTTGGTGGCCTCAATGGCGGTTTCAATGCTTCCGAAGGCGGTCATCAAGAGAACGGGGATCTGAGGAAATTGCTGAGACAAACTTTGCAGCAATTCCATTCCATTCATTCCCGGCATTTTCAAATCGGTCAAAATCAGGTGGGTTTCTTGAGAAAGAGAGGAGTCTTCTTCGATCAGATCCGTCCACGCGTCTTTGGCAGATCCATAGCAGGTCACGCGATATTCGCTCAAAGCGTCCTTAACCAAGGATTGCATGGCAGGGTCATCGTCGATCACCAAAATTTGCTTTTTCTGATTCAAATTTTGCCCCCTATCTATATATTAGAAGAATTAAACCCGAAGGGGTCATTTTGTCCACAACTGTTCGCTGGGGAGCAAAAACATGAAATCTTTTGCAATGAAGAACCTGAATTTGATTCATGATGCCCTCAATGCCTCTGCCATTGTGGCCATTACAGATGCCAAGGGGCAGATCAAATGGGTCAACGAAATGTTCTGTCACATCTCGGGCTATTCCGAAAAAGAGCTGATTGGAAAAAATCATCGCATTCTAAAATCTGGGGAGCACTCCAAAGAGTTTTACCAAGAGATGTGGAGAACCATCGCTCAAGGGAAGACGTGGGAAGGGGAAATTAAAAATCGCCACAAATCCGGCCAGCCCTATTGGGTAAAGACTTACATTTTTCCCTATCAGGATTCCGAAACCGGAGAAAAAGAATACGTTTCCATCCGCTGGGACATCACAGAGAAAAAAGAGGACGAAGTGAACGTCAATTCCCTGATGGATTCGGCCATGGAAGGACTGATGGTTTACAATTTGAACGAAGAGGTGATTTGGGCCAATCAGTGGGTCAGAGACATCTTTCAAAAACCTGTCATTGTGGGTGAGTCTGTGGGGGACCTCTTTCAAGGTCAGTACCTGCCGTTTTCCAACAACACACAAGAACTGCGCCTCAATCATGATACCGGACGGGTGTTTGAGACCACCACCAATCCCTTCTTTTGGAAAGGGAAGCGCAGTTTTTTGGTTACCATTCGGGACGTGACCGAGCGCTTGAATTTTGAAGCCCAAATGATTCAGCAGGACCGATTGAGTTCGGTGGGGTTGATGGCCGCAGGATTGGCTCACGAAATTGGAACGCCTCTGGGAGTGGTGCGCGGACGTGCCGAGTTGGCGTTGATGGATGTGGAAAATTCAGAAAAGGTGAAGAATCATCTGATTGAAATTGAATCTCAAATCGATCGCATTTCAAATTTGATTCAATCTTTGCTGCAAATTTCTCGAGGAAGCAATGAGGCAAAGACTTCAGAAGTGTGTCCTTTTCAGGTGGTGGAAAAGGTAAAGTCCTTTTTATCCTTTGAATTGGAGCAAAAGGGCATTGAGTTGAAAGTTGAAGTGGATTCGAAGTTGAAGGTGCATGCGGAATTCAATTCTTTGTTTCAGATCTTTTTAAATTTGGTGATGAATGCCATTTATGCCGTTCTTGCGAAAAAATCCAGTGATGGAAATCAAATTCGGATCTACTCCCAAATTGAAGAAGGAGCGCTCCGTTTTGTGGTTGAAGACAATGGAATTGGAATCTCTAAGGCCAATCAGGCCAAACTTTTTGTGCCCTTCTTCACGTCAAAGGAGCCTGGACAAGGGACGGGCTTAGGTTTGGTGGTCTCTCGCAAACTGATGAGATCTTGGGGAGGGGAGCTTGAGATTCTTTCAGAAGAAGGAAAAGGCGCCTCTGCCATTTTAAGTTTCTATCTGTGACAACTTGTCCGCGGGAATTTTCAGCAAAAGGGAGGCTTTTGTCTTAGATTCCGTTCATACAAGTCCTCTGTGTGGTTTGAAGCGGCCCGCTTTTTGCTCCAGTTGAAAACGAGAAAGGACTTCTTGTGGAAAACTCATCTGTTGGCGACTTTATGAAACGATCCTCCCACTGGCTCCCCCTGGAGTGCAGTTTGGAAGAGGTGGTTCGATACAGTCAAAAGACCAACCAGAGTTTTTTTCCTGCGATGAAATCGGGCAAAGTCAAAGGTCTGTTCAATTTGTCGGGGCACTCTTTTGAATCTATCTCCGGAGAAGGCTTGAGACTTCCCCATCGAAGCGAAGTTTTATTTTTGAATCCCCTGTTGGTGTCTCCACGGGCGCCTTTGATGGACGTGTTTAAAGAAATGGTCAATGGCAGCGAGTCCATCGCAGTGGTGACCGAACGGCAAAAACCTGTGGGTCTTTTGTTTTGGAACAAAGAATTGGCTTCTCAACTTGATGAAAGCCTGATGGCCCCTTACTCTCAAACGGGTGACCTCTCTCGATTCTAAGCGACTGTCGCGAAACATTCCGCTGATTTATACACTCAATGCCTTTTGGGCCTTGATGGTCATTTTGCCCGTTGTCGTTCCCTTCTTTCAAAGCCGTGGACTGACCATGGCTCAGGTCTTTCAATTGCAGTCGGTTTTTGCATTTTCGTTGTTGGTGCTGGAAGTTCCGTCCGGATACTTTGCCGATGTTTTTGGAAGAAAAACCTCTTTGTTGTGGGCTTGTTTGTTTCACGGACTGGGTTTTACAATGCTGGTTCACTCCAGTGAATTTTTCTATTTTGTTGCGGCAGAAGTGGTGATGGCCTTGGCCGTCAGTCTGATGTCGGGAACCGATGTTTCTATGATTTACGATTCGCAAAATGCCTTGGGAAGTTCGAAAGCGCCCATCAAAATGGTGGGCCGTCGGGTTTTTTACATGCAGATGGGAGAAACTTTAGGAGGTTTGATCGGTGGTTTTCTCATGGTGTTTTCCTTTCAGGGACCCATTTGGGGGCAGACGGTGGTGGCCTGGCTTCCGTGTTTTGTGGTGTTGTTTTTGACCGAGCCTCCACGCAGTGGTTTGGAGGGCCGTTCTCACAGCGAGAATTTTTCTTTGGTTCTTCGAACTTTGTTTGTGGAATCGAAACTGCTGCGGCGGATTGTTTTGACCTCCATGGTTTATGGAGTCGCCACTTTGATTGCGGTTTGGGGTTTTCAAAAATATTGGCAGGAACTTTCCATCCCCATTGAATATTTTGGCTACCTTTGGGCCATGTCCAATTTGACAGTGGCGTTGACGGGAAGGTTTGCGCACAAAATTGAGCTTTTATTAGGAAGTTCAAAAACTTTGATATTGATGTGTGTGTTGCCGGTGATTGGATATTTGGGAGTGGGATTCACGGGAAGTGTCTTTGGAGTGATTTTTTGTTTGTGCTTTCAGATGTCTCGGGGATTTAACGCGGTGGTGATTCGAGATGCGTTGAACCGACGGATTGGGGGCGAGTTGCGGGCTACGGCAAACTCCATTTCAAGCCTTGGCATTCGCGCAATCTTCGTGGCTGTGGGACCCCTGTTTGGACATTTGATCGATGTGCGCGGAGTGAGGCACAGCTACGAAATGATGGGTTGGATCTATGTGGGAGTTTTCTTTTTGATGGTGTTTCCGCTTTTGACTCATCGGCAAGAGTTTCAAGGCGCAGATGAAATCCGCCGCAGTAAAAACCGCGTTTGAGATCAATTAGCTGGCTTTTAGAAGAGCGTCGATGCGTTCGAGCAGGGCTTCGGTATCAAGAGGTTTTCCGTAGAGTCCTTCGGCACCCATCTTTTTTGCCTTTTCATCATTCAGTTCGGAAAATCCAGACATAAAAATAAAATGGGGAACCAGATTTTTAGCTTTGATTTCACTCAGAAGTTGAATGCCGTCCATTTTTGGCATGCGCACATCGGAAAGGACCAATTTGATTTCTGGGTGAGATTTTAAAACCTCTAAAGCGTCTACACCATTGTGGGCACTGAGGGAGCTGTGACCCATATGGGTCAAGCGAAACTCTAAGAATTCACAAATGTCTTTTTCGTCATCTACAATGAGAACTGCGCTCATATTGAGTCTCACTCCTTACAAGGGAATTTCGAATTCAGAATAGACGTCCGGAGAATTTGGATCAACTCTTAAGATGAAACTGGATTTTTAGGCAGAAAGTCGAGAGCGGGTGTTTGCGAACTTAGGAACCACAATGACAAAGGTCGTTTGTTTTTCTTTGTCATCGTAGTAAAATTTCCCGCCGTGTTTTTCAATCAAGGTCTTGGAAAGACTCAAACCAATTCCGGTTCCAGAGCCCAAGGACTGAACGGTGAAAAATGGATCTTCGAGCTTTTCTTTGATTTCGTCAGAAATTCCTGGACCCGAGTCAGAAATGCGCAATTCCCAGTTGGGTCCTAAGGATTTGACTTTAACTTGAATCCATTTTTTGTCTGCTGAGAGAACGGCTTCAATGGAATTGCTGATCAGGTTGAGTAACACCTGTCCCATTTGCACGGGGTTTCCTTTGAACAAGGCTTCTTTTGGAAGTTGAAAACTCAAGTCAATTCCGGCGCGGTCACAACGCTCTCGTGAGAGGGCATCAACCTCTGAAAGAAGGTTTTCAAATTTCACCACTTCAAAATCAGATTGGTCTTTGTCATGGACCAAATTGTAAAGTCCAGAGATCACAATTCCAATGCGGTGAATGGTGCTTTGGATCCGTTCGGTGGCGCTTTGTATGAGATCTTTGTCTATTGGGTCCGTTGTGAGAGAGTCTTCGATAATCTCCACGTAGCCGCGAATGATGGCCAAAGGATTGTTGATTTCGTGGGCGATGTTTCCAGAGAGTTGCCCCAGCGCAGTCACTCTCAATGAATGGCTTTCCCTTTCTCTTTCAGTTTCCATGGTTTTTTGAAAGTACTTCCAAATTGAAAAGGCGAAGGCCAAAGATAGGAAAGTGAAAATAAGCGATAGGATTGTGCCGATGAGTTGAGATCGCTTTGATTCCTGAATAAAGCCTTGTACCTCTGCTTTGTATTCATGGGAAATTTGCTCGTGTTTTTGATGAAACCAGGCGAAGGCTTCTGCGGCAGGGCCATCGTTGACTCGAACCATCAAATCTCGGTCATGGATGTTTGGAGAAAATTTTAATTTTTCCAGTTTTTGAGCACCCTCGAAATAGAAATTAACTGTCGTTCGCAATTTTTTGAATTCTTCAAAGTCTTTCTTTGAGGTGTTAGAAAGATTTTCAAGAGTTTTTAGAAGACTCAGTGCAATGCCGTGGTCTTCGTAAAACCGTTGGCGATAGTCACTGTTTCCTCGAATGACATAATTTTTAAAATTGTGGATCAGACGGCCAAACCCCATAACTTCTTTGAGGTCGGAGATGAGATGTTCGCGCTGCTCCACTTCTCCCAAATACCGGCTCCAACGAGACTCGATTTCGTTGAGACGTTCATGTTCTTGGTAGGAGTTCGCGGCAAACAGGCCAACGACAGTCAAGAATACAAATCCAAATGCAGACCAGCCCCAGATCTTCAAATGTCACCCATTCAGCGCGTAAGAGGTTTTGGAAAATGACTTCAGTCAAATTCTCTTAAGAGTTTATCGGTTTTCTTTATCGGGAAATTAACAATGGAAATTTTTATAGAATTTCGTTGAACTTCGAACAGGATCAAAGGCGCGATAAAAAAAGAAATCTGCATTTATTTTTTTTGATCTTGAATCAGGAGATCATTGAGTTCCTCAGAAACCGGACCTGGAGTTCCGCCACCCAAAGACGATCCTTCAAGGCTTGTTACAGAGAGAACATCAATGGTCGTGCCCACCATCAAAACTTCTTTTGCGGATTTCAAATCCTTCAAAGTGAAATTCCGGACCTTGGTGCCAGCAAGTTTGCCTTCAGATATAAGCGTTTCGGACAACTCGAAAATGCGAAGCATGGTGGTGCCAGCAAGAATTTGGTCCGGTTCGGGACGTCGAAGAAATCCATCTTGATCTATCAAAATGAGACTTTCTGTGCTGCCTTCGGTGAGTTTTCCCTCAGGGGTTACTCCCACCGAGAAATCGTAGCCTTCATCCAGGGCTTCTTTTTTCATCATCACATTTGAAAGGTAGTTGCAGCTTTTGATCTTGGACCAAAAAGGTTCCTTCACAGGGATTTTGGAAACCATTAATGAAACTCCCTTTTCTCGTTTTTCTTTGGAAGGGGGAGTGAGGTCCGTAACGACCAAATGAAATTGGGATCCTAAGGTATCGTAGGGATTTGTGGTGAAGGAGCCGGGGCCGCGTCCCACGAACAGGCGCAGCAGTGCGGATTCGAGCTTGGAGGCGGTGACGGTTTGCTTGAGGATTTCTTCCAACTGTTTTCGTGGCAGGGGGTTTTCAAGGTACAGAGATTTTTGCGAGCGCTCTAGGCGGTCCAAATGTTCTTTTTGCAGATAGGCCTTTCCGTGGATCCATTTCATGGCTTCGAAGACAGCGTCTCCGCGGTGAACTTGGTGGTCGTCTACGGGAATCATCATCATGTGGGGTTCGGTGACAATGCCGTCCCACCAGGTGGAGTACATGGCTTTGTATTTGGACTTTTCCGTCCGGGTTGAATTTTTGCTTTTGAGTTTTTCCAGCCACTGATCTTGATTGAGAATTTCCATTCTTAAATTCTCAACAACATCCTTCAAAAACTCAAGACCGCCTCTTTCCCCCTTTGACACACCCCGAGCAGAAAAAGGTGCCAGGCACCAAAATCTGCACCCGCCGCGTTAGATTCGCCAAAAGGTACCTGTTTCCTTTTCCGATATGCGGTGCATATCGGAAAAGGAAACAGGTACCTTTTGGCCTAAGGGTTGGCGGAGAGGGATTCGTTGGAAGCTTGGTGGGCTTGAACGCGCTTCCATACGTGCTTAGAGACGGGACCCGGAAGAAGACTTTCCACCCAAGTCGCATCATCTGGATATTTGGACGTCCAAAGAAGCATCAGCTCTCCTTTAAGGCCGGCCAATTCTTTGCGGTCCGAAAGCTTTTGATCAGGGTTTTCCACAAAGGGATCAGCAACCACACCTTTGGCAACTTCTTTAGAAACCGAAGGATCCGCTTCCAGCAAAAGCTTCAATGCCAAATTCTGAGTTTTTTTACTCTCAAAATTTTCTGCTGGCGAAGACAACCTCTCTCCCAAAGATTTTACAAACTCCTTGTTCGAAAGCAGTTCTCTTCGTTCGAACTTTTCGCTCTCTGACAAATAAACTTTGCTTGAACTTTTCATAAGCGAAGACATTTCTTTTTCATAAGGCAACACCTTCGCATCAAGGTTTTCGACTTCTTCTGGAGTTCCTCCATCTCCGGTGCTGAGTGAACTGGGTCCAGAAACCGTTGGCACATCTTCGTTCGAACTTCCCGTTTCAATTGTGGGGGACGCGTTCCCTGCGTCAGCCTCCACATTTGAAGTTTGGGTCCCAGCAAGCGAGTCTTGCGGCATCACCTTCTGAGATTCTAAAATTTTCCATCCGGCAGTTGCAATCACCACAAAAACTCCCATGGCAATTGCAGCTCGTTTTTGATTTAAAGAACTCATTCGTCAAAAGCTCCTCGAGTCAGTTGTTTTCGGAGCACTTCATGATTCATCATTTCGGAGCCTTCATTTTGAAAAAAGGCCGTTCCGTTTAAGAATCCATTTGTTGAAACCACGTTGGACTTCGGATCTGACGACTCCACATAGAGGTTATAAACTTTGCCGACATGAACCGACGGAGTGATGCTTACGATTTGATCCAAGAGACCGCCGTGTCGAACTAAGAATTCACCTTCTTTAAAGTCAGAAGCCAATTTCATGGAACCTTCTTCCGTCAAAATCGGGTGATTCGTAGTGACTGTCAGCGTTCCACCACTTTGAGTTTCAAACGTGAGGACCTCATTTTCGGTGTCGTAAAGCTCTGTGATCCACTGATTCACTTTTGTAAGTGTCATGTGTTTGCTTTCCATGTTTTTTTGATTGGACATGGTGGCCACGTACTTCACGTCCTCTTGCCAGTTGTCCAAGAAGCTGCGGTATTCCCAATCTCTTTCTGAAGCGCTGGTTGCAGTTAAAATCTTTTGCTCTGGAGTGGCACATGAAGCTGTACAAACCGCCGCCACAAATAGATTTTCTGGAACCCAACAAGATGATCCTGGATTCATAGGCGCTTTCCAATGATACTCTCGACCTTTTCGAGAGTAAGCAAAGGTGGGGTAAACTTCTTTGTTTTTGAAAACCAAAGTCTCAAGACCACGATAAGTTCCCGCAAAAGAATCAAACTCCTCTAAGAACTCATCAATGGCTTTGACTTCTTTTCGACACTTTTGCATCCAGTGGTAGCGTCCAAGAGCGGCGCCTTTGCTTAAAGAATCTCCCGAACATCGGTAGGCCACATACTGTTTGCAATGTTTGATTTCAGTCCACTCACCGTAGGTTTTTTCCTCAGAAGCCAATGCCACTTTGTGATCGATACAGGCATAGCTTCTTGTTGTAGTGACTTCTCTTTGAGTGAAGACTTTTCCGATTTCGTTTTTAGGACACATTTTGGTTTCGCTGCCGTCTTCGATTTCTTTTTCCACTTCTTGACGAGCCACGGATTCGGGATCTCCATCACAAAGGCGGGTAACAACGGGCTCAGGAGTGGTGCAACGCTCTTTAGGTGCGACATTTCCAGAGTTGTCTCGACACTCATGAATCATTTGTTGCTCGCCACCGCATGCCGCAGAACATTCGGTGTAGTTTTCGGTTTCCACCCAATTGTATGTGGGGCAGAGGCCAGCAGTTTTTAAAGATCCTCTGCGTGCATTTGAAGTCACCACTTGGCCATCTGTACACATTTGATCCGAGATCACATTGAAGATGTCATAAACTCCGGTCTCGCCAAAGGAACATTCTTTACCCACAGATTCAGTTCCTGTCGTTACACCAATTTGAGTGCTTCCATGGGGGCCAAACCCCGAGCAACCTTCATGACAGGTTAAGTACACCGCACTGGAGTTTCCAGAAAGAGTTCCATTGCTGCAACTTTTTGAGTAGGAAACAGATCCACAGGTTCCGTTGGGAGTTTGTGAACTGAAGAACGTCAATGAAGAACCATCATTCAAGTAGTATTTGCCGCTGATCAACTGCAAGCCCAATTGCGAAGGATCAAGTTCGTTCATGTCAGCAGCTTGAACTTCGCAAGATTGTCCTTGGCATTCGCCTTCGTTGGTCAGCTCTCTGCTGGTGGAGACTTCTACCCACTGACGGATCTCTCCGACCAGTTGACAACTTTCGGTTACAGTTTGGCGGTAAGAGTTTATTTTTGAACCGTTCACTCCGCAGGCCACCTCTTCAGAAACAATTCCGCCGATGACTTGTCGAGTTTCTCCTTCCACGGGGCAAAGATGGGGAGTGGGGTCAATGGGTCCGCCACCATTGTCTTCGATCACGTGAATTCCGTGAGTCAATGTGACAAAGGGTGCGGGATCACCCACTCGGTAAAGAGTGACGATCACCATGTAGTCGCCAATCGCCGCATAGGTGTGATCCACATTTTGATTGAAGGCGGGCGCACTGCCATCGCCAAAATCCCACACGACAGATCCAATTTCTAAAGTCAAACAGGCGGGGATAAAGGTCGAAAGCGAAACGGGCTGATTGACTGTGGCTTCCGAAGGTCCGGATACAGAAAGTTGTGCCAAGCAGTCATTGTTTCCAGAACCATCCACCACTTGAATGGTGGAGTTTAAAGTCAATGTGCTGCCGTCTCCTAAAAGAACGGTCACAACAATGTTGTAAGTTCCAGGAGTCGTATAGGTGTGATTGACGGGACCCAGTCCGCTGACTGGTGCGCTGCCATCACCAAAGTCCCAGGATGCGGACTCTGCACCAGAGCCAAGGACGTTCACCAAAGAAAAGGTGTTGTCTGTGTTGATGGTGCTCACATCAGGTCCTGTAATGGCCAAGCCGTTTGCAATCACGGTCTTTTGCGAAACTTCAACCACGCTGGTGGAGCCTGTGGTTTGAATTTGCGCTGTTACCACATAGGTTCCTGGTTTTTTATAAACCGAAACCAATTGTGTATTGTTTTGATCCAAGGTTTCGGCTGTGCTTCCCAAAGTCTTCCAGGACACGGCTTGGTTGGTTGAGCAATCAATGCCGTTTGCGTCCAAGCTGTAAGATACGATTTGTTCGGGAGTGGCTCCGGCCTCTGCAAGAATTTTTGCATCTTCCGCAGAAATGTCTGTGACTTTGGATTGGCACAAACTGGTTGAAGCCGCTTCCACCGCGCTGGCATTTTCTTCCGGCGCAGATCCTTGCTTACAGCCCGCAATAAATAAGAGGGCTCCGATGAGACTTAGAACTTTTTTGTTCATAAAAACTTTCCCCATTGTTTTTTGGTCCTTTATGACTCTTTGCATTAAAACGATTTTTCCAGCATTCAAGCCATTTCCAAAGGTTTTTTGAGCAAGTGACTCGATGTGATCTGATGTGCTGTCGAGAAGATTTTCGCTTCTCAAAACATTCGTAGAAGTTCTGAAAAAGTGAAAATCTTTTGATCAGATCAAGATTTCGAGGTTGCAGATTGAAAATCGATGGTTTTGAGTCTTCTTAAAGTAGGGGGGGCGTCGGCAGAGTTCAAATCCCTTAAGAACGAGATTTGCTCGAAGGAGTCACATCATTCAGTGTGGTGTTGGCAAGGGAGTTGAGAAAATTTTCTAAGGCCTTGGACAGACTTTTCTTAAGCTTGCATCCACGAACAAACGTACATGAAGTGCCACCTGCTGAGAAGCACTCAGCCAGGTGAAAGTTCTCCTCAGTGTGGGATATGATTTCTTTCAAAGTGGTTGTTTTTGTTTTTGGGTTTAATTCAATTCCTCCATTCCTTCCTCTGATGGAGATGATGTAATCCAATTTGGACAGTTGATTAGAAACTTTGATCAGATTGTTTCGAGAAATTTTAAGGGTTTTCGAAAGCTCAGCAAGAGTCGTGATTTTTTTGATCTGATTGAGGTGAATTAAAACTCGCAAAGAGTAGTCGGTGTGATCTGTTAGTCTCATGATGATTGCCTGTCTTTAGTTTTTCAAAGGATCCAGTTGATCATTGACTTCATCCAATTAAAATTGCATTTTATATACAACATTTCAAGAGATTTCGGTGGGATTTTGGAGCGATGTTTTTTTACCCCTGAAGGTCGTTGCAACCAGAGAAGGTGGTGGAGGCACAAAAAATGAAGGTCTTTGAGAATGCTTTTAAAGTGCCTGTGTTGAGTATGGGATTTAGACCCTTTTTTATTATGGTTATCGTGATGGCGGTGATTCCATCGGCGGCTTGGGGGTTGCAATTTACGGGAGTTTATTCTTTCAATTTTTCTCCTTTAACGGCACGTCAATGGCATGCCAATGAAATGATTTTTGGATTCGTATTGGCTGCGGTGATGGGATTTCTGCTCACGGCATCTGCAAATTGGACTGGCACAAGAGGGGTCTATGGGGGAAGATTATTTTTTCTATTCTCCTTGTTTTTTACCACACGATTACTTTTTTGGTTTACCCCTTTCGAAAGTCTGTGGGCTTATGCTTATTTGAGCTCAATTTTCCCAGCTGTTATGGCGCTTCATTTCGCAAGATTATTTGTGAAGACAAACAACAGACGGAATTTGGTGCTCATAGTGCCCCTTGCTGTAATTGGAGTGGGACAGTTCCTTCTCTTGAATTCCAGTTATCTGACCGGATATGAGTTGGCTCTTTACTCTGTTCGATTCCTGATTGTTGTCATTGCGGGTCGAGTGATTCCATTCTTTACGAGGAGAGCGCTTGGATTGGATCCCAAATGGAATTTGCCAGTGCTTGAACAACTAACGATATGGTCTGCCCTATTGCTTATATTTGAGCCCTTTTTAAAAGGAGGCGGTGCTGTCGGAGAGCGCCTGTGGCTGGGGCTAACCCTTTTGGCATTGGTTCTAAATGCATTTCGACTTGTGAACTGGAGATTTTCCCCAGCGTTTAAAGTGAAAATTTTGTTCATTTTGTATGTGGCTTATTTGTGGCTTCCCATTCATTTTGCATTGGCATTGGCCAGTCATTTTCATTGGATCAACGATGTTGGCAAGGGAAGCCTTCATGCTCTTTCTTTCGGTTGTATGGGCATGATGATTTTGGGAATTGTTCATAGGGTAAGCTTAGGGCACTCAGGGCGGGCGATTCGAGCGGGATTTGTTTCGGTGACGGCATACATTCCTTTGTTCGCGGGGGCGCTGGTGAGAGTGTTTGGCCCTATCCTTGACCCCTCTCATTTTATGTTATGGGTTCAGATCTCGGGGGCTCTATGGGTCTTGTCCTTTATTTCATTGGGAGTTGAAATTATACCTTTCTTGATTTCTCCAAGACCTGACGGGAAAGATTTTTAAAGGGGAGAGCGTTGACGAGAATCCTTCTTAGCTTTTTAGGTTTTCTCAGTTTAATTGTGGGTTTAATTGGTATTTTTTTGCCCCTTCTTCCAACGACACCATTTTTGATTTTGGCGGCTTGGTGTTTTGTAAGGAGTTCCCCTCGCATGCACGCATGGATTTACAGACACTCACTCTTTGGTGAGCCTTTGCGTGATTGGGAGGAACGGGGCGCCATTCGGCCAAAAAATAAGGTGATCGCTGTAATTCTCCTTCTCGCCTCCTCTTTCATTTTATGGTTTCAGGTGGATCTTTTGGAGGTTAAGTTGCCAGTAATTTTTTTTCTGACGGGAGTTTCTTTGTTTATTTTGACCCGACCCAGTGAGTGAGTAAGAGCCGAAGATCCAATTTAACTTCTAAAGCTTGGAGGGGTAAAAAAGATTTGATCCGAAATTCCGAAAATTGGTGGAAACGAACGATAATTCCGTAACCACTTGTTAATAATCATTTTTCCCACTTTATTCTAGGCTTGTCTAGGCTAACTGCTGTAATGTCCAGTAACCTTTGACGCGACCTAAAAAAAGCGGTCTGATTAGACCGCTTAACTCATTTTGGCGATTTTTAGAAAAGAGCAACCTATGATGAGATTTCATACAAATCTCTCACATGGTTCAAAATTGCTGCTTCTGTTGGTAGGACTTTGAGCTTATCTGTCACGCCTAGTACATCAACACCAGCCAGACGAATATAAATCTCAAAAGTTTTAAAATCCTTCCATCCACCAATTTTCATAACCTTTGCTGGTTCTGCACCAGAGGCTAACAAATGGGTGGCAAAGCAAGCGCGTAAGGTATGAAAGACAACGTAATCATCTATGCCATGCCTCTTAAGAAACTCTCTCAAGTGTTTAGCGGCATAGCCATCCTCCCAACCATTTGCCCTTGGCAGAGCATATTCACAATGCCCTGTAAGGCTCTTAAGCTCTACTATGAGCTTAAATAGTTGGTCAGAGATGGGTACGTTTCGCCAGTAACCAGCCTTTGTGCTTTTTGTCTTCTTTTTCCTCCAAGCATAGGATTCATATACACGAATCAGCCTGTTATCTAAGTCAATCGAAGACCACTTTAGCGCAAAAAGCTCACCACTTCTCATTCCCGTTAATAGAGCAAAGGCCCAAATGGGATACCAAGGGTGATTAACGCCTTTTGCTTCAACTAAAAGTATCTTTACCTGAGCAAGCGTTAAAATGGGTGGCACTTTCTCTGTCTCGTCATCATCTTCAATTTGAAGACCAAAGACAGGGCTTTGGTGAACCCCCTTGATAAGCTTTTCTTCAATTCCCCAGGTAAAAACCATGTTAATTGAAGTTTTAAGCTTTCTCTGTAGAGTGATGCTGGCGTTGTGTTTCTCTTTCGCAACTCTAAGAATCTCCCTTCCATCACCCCTTGTTAGTTGTGAACATATAACGTCCATCCAAGGAGCACAGAGGCGGTTGATTCGGTTAATATGATCGTTCAATGTTTGTTTTTCCATTTTACGACCAATATAACCAGCTTCAGCAAAAACCTTAAAGCGGTGAACAACTTCACCAAATTCAAGATCGTGACCTTCAGCTTTAGAAGCTTGCTTTAAGAGCTTACGCTTCCAACTTTTCTCTTCTCTTAAAGCTACATCTTTTTCATTTAATTCAAAAAGTAAGTTCTTTTGAAGTTTTTTGACTTTTCCACCTGGCAATTTCGCACGTTCACAAACGTACATTCGCCAGTATTGCTTGCCGTTAACTTCTACTTGTTTTACCGACATTGCAGACCTCCTGTTAATTGTGAAGTCTCCAATAATTCGTTTAACTCACACTTTTTAAAATAAAGTCGTCTATGAAACTTACGAGCGCGAATTTGTCCTCTATGAACCATCACTCGCAAAGCACCAATAGATTTCCTTAAAAATAGTGCAGCTTCTTTTGAGTTAAGCCATTCTAATTTTTCAAAGAGCAAATCAGAATCGCACATTTCATGTCTTACATTCTGATTACTGTCAGTTTTTTCACTTTTATTATCCTGACAATTATCTAAAACCATATCAAATTCTCCTTAATTGGCCAAGCATAAAAGGCCCCCATTCCAGTCATAAATTCAAAAAAAATTGTCAAAATTAAACTGGATTTTGTGACAAATACTGGTCAAAAACTTCCATCATTTTGAGTTCTAATTGCTCCTTAGAACCACTGAATTTAGAGAGTTTTTCCTTAAGAAAAAGCTCTCTTTTATCACTGTGAGTAAGAGAGTCTTCCTGGGCCTGTTTGACTACATTTTCTAACAGCTTTTCATCAGCAAACTTGAGTAGATTTTCAAGAATTGCTTTAGGCTTTACCTTTCTGCCAAACGGCTTTTTATTCGCTCTATCTACTAAACGACTAATTTGCCTCATAAACGCCTTATCAAAACGGATGGCAGAAGAGTCATTTTTCTTTACGGCTTTTTTAGTTGGTGTTGATGTATTATTTTGTTCCATTATTATTACTCCTAAATTTAAAATTACAGTTCCAGACCTTCTCCACGGCTTCGGCTTCTTGTCTTTTCTTGCTCTCGGCTTCTGCGATTCTTCAAACTGACAGTTGAAACAGAAAATCCGTAGGAATTCAGAAGCTTCTTTTGACGATCTATGAAATTCCATTGGTTGATGTTGTGTTCTTTCTTTTCAAACTCAACAAACTCAATATTTTTAATGTTTGGTCTTGTCGCCAGGAAAATGTGCAAAGCTTTTTCCTCTAATCCCATTAAAACAAGGCTAGAACCTGTCTGGTTATTAAGTGCTTTTTTTCCATTAGTTTTCAGAAAACTAAGAAAATCAGTATAGACTTTTAGATTTTTTTCATTCTTGTAAGAGTGAGTAAAAGGAGAATCTTTGTCTCCATAGTAGTTTTTATTGTAATTTTCGTTGAAGTCCTTCGTGTACTCGAAGGCTTCTTTGTGGTTTTCATCAGAATAAAGCCAAATGCTACCATTTTTATCAACTTGAACCTTCTTTTGCTTGAATAGATCATCAGCAAGCTTTTGGTCGATGTTGTGATGTTTTAGTAACTGCTTAAACTTATCTTTTGCAATCCGTGGCTTTTCTTTATTTACAGTTGGAACGTAAAAAGATTTATATGGTCTTTTTACTTCCCCAAAGTGTTGCTCAAGAAGCAAAAGGTTTTTGTTATTCGTAATCTTTGAAATTGCTCCTAAAAAGCTCGCATCATCGTGAAGACTAACTAGCTCAATTAGTGAACCTTTTGTTTTGTTTTTGGTATTAGTCCATCTGTTGCCATTGATAGCAATGTGTTCTCGACCTTTTAAAACGGTGTCACCATTTTTGTTAGTTATGAATGGAATGTTTTGCTTTTTACAATACTCTAAAATGTCACTATTTGAGGCCTTTCTTATCTCACTAATAGGTATAATAGAGTTCCTAAGAGCATCATCTGAAGGAAGAGGAGTCCTGTCACCACGACGGTTGCTTTTAGTATAAGACTCGTAATTTTTTTCTTGAGATTTTTGTTCATTTCCTCCACCCAATAATAATGGGCTTGAAACTCCCAAAGAATCTCCTTTTCCAGTTTTGAAATCGCTGATTCCATCTCTAATTTTCCTCCTTAGTTGAGGTTGTTTTGAGAATAATTCATCATTTGATTTGAAGTTATCCACCAGGCCAGCTTTGTCATAGGCAGTGCCTAACTTTTTACCTCTGATGCCTTTCTCATGTCCTTCATAGTAGTAAGTGATGTTTTTTTCAGTAATGGCTACATTAATTGATAGCTCATGCAAAATGCTCACATACTCATCGAAACTTGTTGCATAACTACGAGCGAAGTCAGCTTTTTGAAAAAGGTCTAGTCGGTATGACTTGCCACCTCTACGTTGAATCTCTTTAACCTTCGGTGGGATATTTCTTTCTTTTTCCTTGTCTGTTTTTTTGATAACAGAAAGACCATTCTCCCTTGAAATATCGTTAGCAATTGCTCGAAGGTTGTAGAGGTGTTCTTTTTTGTCGATAACGTCACGTTTGCCCGTAACTTCGTTAACTGGATTTACCAAAATGTGATTATGGGTCTTATTGGTGTCAGTGTGTGTGACAACCATAAATTCATGGTTTGGGAAATAGCGTTGTGCTAATTCCGTTCCCATCATATTCACTTTATCAGCAGATAAGGTTTTACTTTCTTCAGGGCTAAAGCTGTGAATTGCCTCAAAGGCAACATTTAGATTTTGTCCTCTTCGAGCTTTGTTTTTCCCAAATATAGCTTGAGTCGTTTCAAATTTTTCTATCGCATTTCCCTCAATGCAGTTGTGGCAATTTGTCACTAGCTCTGTTCCTCTGTCTTTAAGTAAATATGTCTCATAATCTCTGGCAGACATTTCTTTATTTTTTGGAATGTCTTTTCTCCACTTAACCTTTATGTACGCCATAGCCGTAATGAATTTGATTTGTTAAAGTTTGAAATTGTTCTAAAACTAAGTCTAAAGTGTTACTCCATCCGTGCATGAAGCCAGCATTTAACTTTCTCGCTACCTGATTTAGATTGTTTCCAATTTTGTTAATGTCTTTTCGCAAAACCGTTAAATCATCCTTGTTAACGAGAACTTTCCTGGGAGGTGTGCTGAAATAAGCCTCTCTTAAAAGTTCAGGGATTGATTTTCCTGTTTTGTTACTTTCTTTTCTAATTCGTGAATATTCTTGCGACGACATTCTCACGCAAGTTGATCCACCAATTTGTAGTTCTAGTTGTTCTTGTTTGCTCATAAAGGCTCCTTGGATTGTTAATTTAAAATTACGTTTTTGATTGCTTTCAAAAAGACGGTTAGCCATCCTTCAATGTCTTCTGTCTTTTCTTCAGCTTCTTCCAGTGCTTCTTCATGTTGCTCAATTAGCACTTCAGATTTTCCAATTGCTTTCATTAAATTATCTTGTTTGATAATTTCGTTATCTTCTTTCAACATTTCGTACCTCCTTTTTGTTTTTATTTTTAAATTCCTTTTTGAGAGAATCGTTTGACTCAATGACGGCGTTTATCGCCGTTAAAAGTCTCTTTTCTGCTCTTAAAAGTTCAGGTGAATCCTTGATAATCGGTGAAATCGTTTTGCTAGATCGTTCTTTTTTAATTTGCTTTAGAATCACGTTGTTATTTTTTACTATTGTTAGTGCTAATCGTTTATGGCGACTATTTGTTGCACAGCCTGTAGTAATTGAGATCATTGCTATTAGTATTGTTAATTTTAGTTTTGTCGCTTTCGTTTTCTTAGTTTGTCGCATCTTTTTTTCCTTTGTTAATTTGAGGTATGGTGTAGTCATTTGAGGTACTTTTTTCATGCAAGTATGGACATTGATATCAATGTCCTCAAAAAAACTCCTACGGAGTACGGGCAAAGGCCCTTTTTTTACTTGTTGAGGGCAAGCCCCCAAACCCCCTTGGGATCAGCTTCGCTGCTCCCATACGCTTATTTCATTCGCTAAACACTTGCTCATAATACAGCTCCCACTCCCTTAACTGCTGTAGTAGCAGTGCTCGCAGTATTCTTCGCATCACCAAGAAATTCTGGTGCTACTTCTTGTCTGTTTTCCATCAATAGTGGTCTAAGGAAGAAAACAGCCGTTCCTGTAGTTAGGGTTGCAACTAGCAGTTGAACCCAGGCATAGATGCTGTAGAAGTAGTACATTCTTGACGAGATTAGCTTTGCTCCATAAAGCGAAATGCCATCAGAAAATTGACCTATTTCGTGCATAACTTCCGTCGATTGAGCTATGCTTGTCATTATGTGGTAGAACAAAATCCAAAGTGGAGTCCAAAGAAGTACCGAGAAGTAAATCACAAACCAGTAGATTAAGACCTTCCACTTTCCAGCAACGACAAAAAATATGAGGAAAGGAAAAACGGCAACCAACGCAAGTTTCAGTAGCCCAGCAACATGAGGAGCGCGGGCCAAGTGCTCACTGAAGCTCTGACTTCTAGCTGCTGCCTCAGATGCTCCATGACCTTCTTTGAATCCAAAGATTGAAAGAACAGCATCAAATGAGAATAGTCTGTTGAGATACTGAAATACTCTTCCTGTTGTTCCTGGGAGCTGAGAGCCTTTCATAATCCCCATGACAGACTCTTTGTTATCTAGGTAGTGGTTCACAAGCATATTTGCCATGTGTAGGTTCTGTGCTGATTCATCTCTAATTGGATAAACGTGTCTTCCGCTTGAGCGAATGAAACGTACATGATGATTTATGGCGTATTGCTTGAGTTGACTTCTTACTTCGTTTTTAACATCGAGACAACTGTACGGAGTATCTTCTTCTGTTTTGATTTCAATTTCAGAAAGCTTCTGATCTAAGCCACTGTCTTGATTGAAAAAGGCATTTAGCTTGTCTTTTGATCTAGCATCACCAATCATAGGTAAAGCTTTCTCAAAGCAGTTTTCAGTATAAAAGTGAACCAGCTCTTTCAAGTTTTCATCTTTGATAGTCGCTGTTCCTGAATACATTATTGCTTTGTAAAAGAAGTTCGGTGCTCCTAATTGGGAGTGGCTTTTTGCCATTATTTTGTCGATAATTCGCCCAAGAAACGCACTCGATTCCTCAGCAGTTCGGCTAAGTAAATCGAATACAAAGCTAACCTTGGTTTGATCCTTTACATCACCATATCTGGTCTTGATATAAGGGTTATCTGCCCACGAATCTCCATAGTAGTTTTTTACACCTGTATTTGAGCCGACTCTTAAAAGTGCAAGTCCAAGAAACAGGCAAAAGATGATTTTAAAGAACGCAGAAAGTGGAATGTGCTTCTTTGAAATCAGAGTGTTTGGCATATACCTAGAAAAGAACTTGATCGTAGTAACGAAGAAAATTACTCCGAAGATAATCAAAACAACGGCCTTGAAGAAAACTTCTGAGGTTATGGCAGAAATGAATTGAGAATGAAGTTCCAGACCAAGGTATTGATAAAGAGCTTCATAGGCAGTGTTACTAAACATTACTGACCTCCCTGATCGCAAAGAATACCGTCAGAACAGTCAAAGAACTCGCCCTGAGAACGCTCAGAATTGATTCTGCTGGCCTCATTGTCGAAAGTCCTCTCTGTTGCCTTGCCTTGGTAGAAACGTCCTTCCTTGGTGATTTGAGAGACTACTGTGTTGAGTGGGGTGTTTTTCGCCTCTTGAAGCTGAAGTGTTGAATCAATAGAATCTTTCAGCTTCTTTCTTTTGTCTGCGATCTCATCTTTTCTTTTAGCTGGTAGATTTGGGTTTTGCTCTAATATGTTGAGCATATCCAATGACTGATTCATTTCGTCGGAAAACTTAGTCATAGCGATAGATGATGCTAGTTTACGACAGTAAGAACCTCTCTTGATGAACGGCAAGTAAGAGAGGTATCTAAGTGTTTGTCTGTCTACAAAAGGTTCAGTTTTATTGCCACCAACTTTCTTTAAATCATCCTGGCTGATAAGACGGTCTAGGCTTAATCGGTTGTTGTTTCGATCAATCCTTTTTAACAATCCTTTACACAAGCTTTCGTAGGTATCTTTTTCAAGTTCATACAGCCTAGTTCGGGGAGTAATTGCCTTTCTTCTAGGCCCATACTCAACTGAAACTTGTCCTTTACCAATGACAGTATCGCCAACTAGAGCTTTCAAAAGTCCAACTGTTCTTTGTGCTTCACTAGAGTTAAAGCCAGCCCACTGAGCTGAAGATTCGATGAGCTTATTCTTACTTGCTTTGGCTCCAAAACGGCTTCCTGCCCAATTTGCTAAATCAACTGAGTAGTTTGATCCCGACTGACATTCCTTCATAGCATTTTCCATATTTCCACCATTTCTTTGAATGGCTTTATGGACACACTCTTGACGCTCTTTTTTGAAATCATCAGTTCTGTTGTCTACATATTTGTCTATCAAGGCACATTGATCGAGTCTCATATTAGAGAGGAAATTTGCATTTACTCTAGTGTGCTTGAGAATCGAACACCAAGTAGGACTGAAGTAACAAGTTAAGAGCATCGGACTTGCTGCAAGGATGCTATTTCCAACTGACTCAAAGTATTTTGCATCAAGCAAATTCTTCAGAGTTCCCTGAAGAGTGCTTTTGAAATCTACTTTTCCACAGTCTGCACCAATCCCAAGATTAAAGCCCAACTCAATAGTTTGGTAATGATCAAAAACAGAATCATTCTGATTGCTTCGCTCCTTAAACAAGTAGTCAGAGGAGGATAACTCAGAGCTATGTCTGTAATTAAAATCCTTTGCTGAAGCTGAAAAGCTTAAGCCTAGAAAGAGAATAAAACTAATTATCTTCAATTTTACCTCCAATTTCGTTGTCTTTTTCGCCAAGGAATTTGATTGCTTCCCAGGCATTGCCTTTGAACTTCTTAATTGTCTTTTTCAAGGTCACTAAGTCTTCGTTGTTGGTTGGTGCAAGCCATCTGTCGTAAGCTGTCTGATAGTAGCGAAATGCTCCTGATCGTGACTTATCCTTGTTCGTATAGAAAATTTCGGTGAACTTTCCTTTTTTAACAGTGAGTGACTTAATGATTTGAGAGTTAGCCTCATCAATCAGCTTTGAATTTTTCTGAAGGTAATCTACGTTGTCAGGATTCATTCTCAAGAAAACATAGTTGTCTGCAACGGCCCACATAGCCTTTCCAGCCTCAAGCTCAAAATAATTTTGAGGTCTGGGAGTAAGGCCAATAAGCCAGAAACCAAGCTTCCTGAATGTCTCTGCGGCATCTACGATGAACTTTTTGGCGACAGGGTTATCTCTGCCAAGCATCCCAAGTTCTTCAATTACAATGAAACCACCGCGTTCTTGATTTTCAGGACGCTTAATCAAGCTTCTGATTTCCTCAATCACACTCATAGTCATTAAGACTTGAAGTTTCTCATCAGTTAGAGCGTCTAGGTCATATACAAAAAAAGTTGTTGAGTCATTTTTCTTCTGATTAGAAGAAGCACGAAAGTATTTTGCATAAGTCCCATCACCATAGAACGGCTTGAGCTTCACTAAAAGCTGGTCAATCTGATCCTTCATCTTTTCAAATTCAGGGTCAGAAGTAAGGCTTGCTAAAGCTGCAATGAAGTCATCCATTGTAACTTCAACTTCTTCTGTGATCTCACGTTTAACAAGCTCTCCATCAATATAGGTTGTGCCTGATTCTTTACTTTTTTTGACGAAGGCGTGTTTTAGAGCTTTGGAGATACTGGTAACGTGCTCACTTTCAATATTGAAATTAGGAGAAGTAAGATTTATCCCTGTAGTAAGAAGATGAGTGAGGAAGGTTACTTTTGCATCATCAAATACACCTCTAAACGGCGAAAATGGCATTTCTTTGTTTGGATCAAAGATTGTTAAATCACCATGAAAAGGCCCAACAACTCCTTTATAGCTGGACTTCTTATCAATAACGAAAACCAATGGTTCAGGGTCAAGTCTTTTAGCTGATTGAATACAATCAATAATAAAAGCTGATTTGCCACTACCACTATCTGCTAGAACAACAGTGTGGTTTGAAGTTTCATTTTCCAAGAGATTAAAATGAACTAGGTTCTTTTCTCTTGAAATGTATAGCTGTAGTGGATTATCAAGCCCTTTAAAAGAATCAAACAATGGCAAAAACATGATCGCATCATTTTGTAGGATTCTGATGTATCGCTGTGAAGAGTAGTCTGCTTCAGGCGAATAGTTTAACGGAAGAGTATTTAAAGCAAGGCCCAAACCAATTTCATCTTCAATAATGACCTCGCATTGAAGTTCATTATGGAAAATATTAACCAGCTCTCTTGTTCTTTGAGCTAACTCTTCTTCTTTTTCGCCCTCAATTACGATGCAGAAAGTGAGGTAGAGGCACTTTTCACCATTTTGTAATCGTTCTTGTGTGTGCTTAACCTCATTCTTTTGAACCTTTGCTCTAGCGTTAGTTCCATTCTCAAGAAAGAACTCTTTAATCGAGAAAAACTTCTTTACCGAAGCTTTAGATGGGAAACTGAAGTTAAGAGACAGCTTGTAAGGGAACTTTAACTTTGTGAAGTAGGCCATTCCTCCTGCGTAAGCGAATTGAGGACTTGTCTTTAAAGTTATTGTTCTTGTCTTAACTCCTTCTCTTTCAATTCCTTTGTAATCCAAAGTCGGGCTGTTGTAGATGAGCTGATCTGATATTGGCAAATGCTTGTTGTATTTAGCGAAATCTCGTCTGTAATATTCTTTTGGGTTAAAAAACTGTCTAGCGTGAGTGATGAACCCTTGAGCATCGAGCATTTTAAGAGGAATTTTAGAGTTTTCTATGTACTGCTTGATTCCATCAGTAAAATACTTTATTTGCCTAACGAATTCGCTCATTTCATCGAATAGAAGTTTTTCTCCTTTTGCTAGTGACCTTTTCCACTCGGCCACAACTGCTTTTTCTGGGAACTTCCTAATTGAAATTAAGACTTTTCGCTTCATTGGAGATAACTCGCTTCCTGAGTTGCATTCTTCGCGAAGCATATTTACTTTCTCTTTAAATAGGAGTTCAGAAACAGGGTGAGGATATTTATACTCAGCTAGAACTTTATCCCAATACTTATCTTGCTTAGAGATATAGGATTGATCGAAAAGAAACTGTAAAACACAGTTGTCAGGAACATTGAGAAGCGATTTAAAAGATTCTACGCTTCTTACAATGTCTTTTCCCACCATCGGTTCGTGTTCTAGTAGGTCGGCCTCTAATACAACTCCAAAGCTACCGTCCTTATTAACAAAAACTTTGTAGGCTTCTAAATATTCACTATATGGAAGAAGCTTACTCAATGACTCAGATCGCTTGAACAGGGCATCTGCCAGTTCTAAGCGATTTGAAAGAGCACTTTCAATAGGTTTTAAAAGATTCTGAGCTTCCAATTGATTACCTCCCATTTTGACCTTCTGGAAATGTCCATTGTGTTTCTTCAACAAGGAGGTAAACCCAGGCTCCACCAAAATAGTCACCTGTTGGCATTTCGTGAGCATGAAGCCATGCTTTCTTTACCTTTCCTTTGGTTCGAGTAACTTTCTTTGGAATATTCTGTTCTTGAGGCTCATTTCCGTAGCCAGCACGTTTTTCAAGGATTCCTTCTTTTGCTGAGTTATGAGCACAGCTCACGGCAAAAGCACTAATCAATGATACGAGTAAGATATGAAAATACTTTCGCATTACTATTTCTCCTTTCATTTTTTCTAAAAAAGTCATTAGGCAGCAGAACTTTTTCCTGCATGACGATCCATACGTCTTGACCTGAATTGACTGAGAGGGTTGGCATTAGTGAGGTGACTTGCTTTAGATACCAGTCACTAACTCTTGAAGCTGCACCTTGAGCACCGTTTTGGACAAGCACATTAGCTGAGTCTGGATTTTTCCCACCAATGTTTTTAGCTTTCCTAGTGATGATTTCACCTATGCCATCAACTACCGATTTCAAGAAGGCCATCTTTGCGACTCGACCTTGCTTTGAATTAAGTTCGGCCTTAACTGCAAATGTGTTGTCTGAATTGTCAGCCACAAAACCACTGATCTTGCGTTCAAAGAATTTTCCTTTCTTTGAAACACAAGAAAGTCTTGTGGCTTGAAAGTTGATCCTTTCGGTAGCCATTGACGGCGAACTTTTAGCAATAATAAAACAGCCTGATAAATCAACTTTGTGCTTATTGGGGCCAACATAAGAGAAGTCAAGTGCAAGTAAGACAGGATATGTTTTACCCTCTGGAGCATCTATGCCTGTCATTAACTTTGCTTTTACATAACTTCCTGTCGGAAGAGTTACACCTTCTACCTTCCTCTTATGTTTAACGGGAAATGAGATAATCCCAGGCCCACTAAAACGACGACGGGTTTTCGTTGCTTTGGTTTTAAAGGAAGCATTGCTAGGTTTAACTGTTGAAGTTGGAATACTACCATCAGTTGCGTGAAGTCTTACTTCTTCAGGTTTTTGCCCATTACTACTTTTAAGCTCCTGGGGTTTGCTATCAGAATTTTGGTTGTCCTTTTTTGCACTCGTTTGCGGCCGTGGTGCTAGGACTTTGCTTCCATCCTTTTTTCAAGCAAGACCATTCGATCTTTCAGAGCTTTATTTTCTGCCATAATCCTTCTTGCAGCCTTATTTAGCTGCGCTTCTTTGCTTTTCAAATAAGTTGATGCTTGGCTACCAAGAATCCGTCCTTCTGAAAAATTAGGTTTTTGATAATCTCGGTAAACGACTGTACTTGTTTCTGACATTTTGCTGACAACGTAGATCAAGCTAACTACAGAAAACAGGGCGATCCAAACTTGAGTCTTCTTACTGCCTAAAATAAAATCTTTTATGTCGGAAAACGACCTTGAAAAGTTTTTAGGCATCATTTCGTTTAATGACTTCATATTTTCTTTTCCTTCTTTTCAATTATTACAGAAATTGGCAAAGCAATGTCACTGATAGAAGCAGTTGGCTTTGCAACTACTTTAAGCAGTGTTTTGTGATTGCCTTTTCCTTTTGGTAGGAGTATTGCATCGTCAACGAGAGAAATTATTGCGAGTGATGCTCCTTTAAATTTGAGCTTATCTACATTAATCTCATATTTCTTTGTCTTGTAACGGTTTCTGAGTTCAATGACATAACCTTTGTAGTCTTTCCCTGAATACACTCGCACAAGTTTGGCAGAAACTCCTTTAATATTACCCGTAGATACCCATTTACTTTTTACTTCTCGTTTGTAGCCGACAATACTTGCGTCTTTATCCATTGATTTCATAAAGTCCATGACTGTAATGACGGGTAGATTTTTTTCCGATCTTTCAATCAACATACTTTTGGGCTTTAAATCATAAAATGGATCAGTATTACGACTCTTAGATACTATCCTTAGTTTTAAAGTGACTACCGTTCCATCACTAAGAACAAAAGCTACTTTCCTTGTTCCTTTTGTGAATCTTGGACGAATTGATAGTACAGAATAGTCAGGATCGTCGGGGTCTGCTGGTTTAATCTCAAACCTATGGGCTTGAGATATTGTTCTGACTTGTTTGTGAAACCTAAAGATTGTCTCTTTAGAAATATTCACAAGTTCAGGGCCAGTGCCGTAGTAAATATCCTTTGCAAAAGTATTTACTGACAGCATTAGACCAAAACATAATAAGATAAAGTGTTTTATCATATTTACCTCGTTACTTTTCTTGGTTTAGACTGAATTTCTTTTCCTCTAAAGGAATTTGCATCAGTTCTGGTTAGTGAATTGATTTGAAGAAACCACTTTTTACCTTGCTTTGGTGGAATTAGACTCATTACCATCTCAATTACTTCATCAGTTTTTCCAAGGTACTCATTATTTGCGTACCTCTCTCTAGTAGTAATTGCGATTACCTTATAATGACCGCTTTCATCTGATCGAATCTCTTTGTCTGTTACTTTTAATACCTCTGAGATATTTTCAAGTTTTACAGTATCAATCCAATCAGCAGTTTCCATGTCAAAGCGAACCTTTAAGTCGTGTGACATATACTGAGAAAGCTCAGTGTACTGCTCGGAAATATTCACAGGGTTTGTGTTCCCAAGAGTCCTCAAAAAAGACATAACAGCATTTTCAACATAACCATCTGTCACTGTCTGAGGAGAGGCAGGAGTAAAATCAACAACGCCAGGAGCGAGAATATATTCTTTTTCACGCAATTGGGTGTAGAGTGATCCAATCTCATGTCTACTCACAAAAAAGTAAACTGCAAACATGCCAATAAGTAGAAGAATAAGGTTTTTAAGTAGAAGTTTCTCTTTTAGCAAGGCTGCCTTAAAACAGAGATATTTTGGCATAACAGTCAAGTCCACACCCTCGTAGCTTCCTACGGGGGGTGTGGATACTTGCGCTGCCTCGATACCTTTTTCCATTGCTCCAATCATGTTACTGCTCACTTCGTGATACTTTTTCCTCAGAGGCTCCATCCTTGTAAGGACTTTCATTCGTAACGATTGCATGAGCATAGTTAATCGGAAAAATGCAAGTTTTAATAACTTGGACAACGAATGATTTTCCATCTTTAGATTTAAAAGCTTTGATCTCTTCAATAGGCCTTCTTGCATAGTAATCTCCTCCTTTACTTTGTGTTTGTTTTTCATTGTTCTTAGACATAGTGACTCCTTTGTTAGTCTGAATATTTACGTTTTCCCTTTGGGTTAATTAGAGCTGGTAGACTCATGCTTAGCTTGCTGTAGGGCCAATGCAGAAATACGCCTTTATTATTTCTTTTTTTAATGACAGGGCCGATTCCAAGAAAAAAGGCTAACAGAATGAACATTGTCCACCATGAATAGAAAATGACTCCGAAAATTAGAATGATAAAAAGTGCAATGAAAACGTCATTTAGCTCCCAAAATTCAAATACAGTAATTGGCGAGTCTATTGTTTGGCTTACTTTGCGACCTAGTTTGTCTCTTATTTCTGAATAATCGTGCATCTCTACCTCTAATTAAAAATTCCGTTGCCACCACCAATGGAGAAAATGTTTTCAACCCATATAGGTGCTGTACCCAAAATAATTGCTGCAATAATACAGATAATGGCGACTCCAAACCGTTGTTCTTTCAGGTTGTAACCAGCAGATAAAATACTGATCCCTGAAAAGAGCCTAGCTCCCCATTTAAAAAGAGCTGTATCTACAATTCTTAAAACTGTTCCTGCTGCTTCTAGTTTGTCGGCGGCATCTGCGCCAGGTATTCTAGGGCCTGCGTATGCAGTCGAGGTTGCCAGAATTGCAAATAGTAAAAACCAAAACCAATAATGGGGAAACCTTGGGTCTTCATCTCCAAGACTTAAAGTTCTATTGGTTTCTATGATTGAGTTAGCAAGTACCATATTCATTGCTCCTCCTTTTCAATTGGTGTTAGACAATCAGGGCAATAGCCTTCATTGTCTGTGGGTATGATCGTTTGACAGATTTTGCAGATCATAGTTTTTCTCCTTCCTTAATTAATGCCGTCATCCTATTAACGCTTTGAAACCCTCGTACTGGTGGGTAGAGAACTTTCTTTTTCAAATCAGCTATAAGCGTGTAAGGAACAGACGAAATGTTTTGTTTTTTAAGTTCAGCTTTAGAAGCTTTTCTCGTTGGAATTGGGTACTGACTCTTTGAAACCTTTGCGTCGTCTATCTGAAGTGCTTCGACGTAAACCCCTTTGCTTTGCAAAGAGCTCAAAGTATTGAACATTCTTTTGCAATGAGGGCATTTTGAATCAAAATACATTCTCACTCGATAGCGAGCAGGATCAAATTGTGTGTCAGTTTGAACAGTGTTTTGAGCTATAATCGTTTGTACTTCAGGAGTGAGCTTTTGATTTTTGGTCAAATACTCACGCATCCTGACTTGCAAGCGTTGATTTAGGTCATTTTTCTTTTTGTTGTAGGCAATCCAATTCGTGATATTTCTATCACTCGGATTTCGTGCCAGCTCCATAAAAGGTTTTGGAGGCTGGTAGTTACCTTCTTTGAAAAATTCATCATTCTTTGGGTCTAAATACTTAGACCAGTCAAACGACTTTTTTGTTTGTGTTGGCTTTTCTTTCTTCTGATCTTGGAACTCGTTTGCGGCCGTGGTTCCTAGTTCTTTTTTCCTTTATCCCAATAGTTTATTCCATCTTCAAAGAAACTTAGTTCGTCTGCTTTGAGTTGGTGGGACATTAGGAGAAGCAAAAAGCAAATCCTAATTAAATTACTCATAGGTTAGCACCTCCTTATAATCAACAATTCCGTTATTGGCTTTGTTTATACATTCTTGAGCGAGAGTCTTTTTGGGTATTAGTAATTCGGCATTATTAAGCTCTGATTTTGTTAGGTACTCCATTACAGGAATACGACCACTAATACCGTTTTTACAATATTTGCATCCTTGAAGGTTTTGCGTTCTTAAACCGTCAAGTTGGAAACCATCTTTTACATTATTTATATCCTCCTTATTAACTCTCTTGGAGCAATTATCACAAAGCTTCTTCACAAGTCTTTGTGCTGCTGAAAACTTTAAATTCGATGTAATCATGTACTGCTCAACACCCATATTTTTCAGCCTTTCAATGACCTTAGTTGCGCTATTGGCGTGAAGAGTGGAAATTACCAGGTGGCCTGTGGCGGCAGCTTTAAAGCAAAGGTCAGCAGTTTCATAATCTCTAATTTCTCCCACCAGTATAACGTCAGGGTCTTGTCTTAGAATTGCTCGCAAACCATCTGCAAATGTGAGTGGTTCTTTGATTTCAATTTGATTGATTCCTTTAAAGGTGTACTCAATTGGATCTTCAAGAGAGACAATGTTTTTGCGTTCTTTATCTAGTGAATTGAGCAAGCTGAAAAGAGTTCTAGTTTTTCCACTACCTGTTGGGCCAGAAACAATAATAACTCCATTTTTTTCCTTAGACGCTTCCTTTAAATCATTAACAACATCGTCACTTAAATTGACTGTAGCTAAATCAAAATCTGTCGTCATATCGAGAAGTCTAAGAACTACTTTTTCACCATACAATGTGGGTGTGCTATTAACTCTAAGTGCCAGTTTCCAAGACGGGAGAGATAAGCGACTATCCTGTGGACGGTTACTGATAGCAATTGATAAATTTGATAGTCTTTTCACCTCTTGAATGAAGCTTTGCCTGTGGTCATTACATAAAGTTTTGTGAGTATAGAGATCACCATTAACTCTTATCCTAATTTGAAGACCATCGGCTGTCGGCTCGATATGTATGTCACTTGCATTGAGCTTATGAGCTTCTTTTAAGGCATCTCTAAAGAGCGAAGTATATGGAGCGCAGTTGGCAATCTTTTCTTCACTTGTTTCTTTATGTTCTATAGTCAATTGGCTCATAAAATCTCCTAAAACCCAACGCACATAGGCTTCATTGCTGCTATTGCCGCAGCAGAAGAAGCAATATACGGTATATCTCTAGTGCAGCTTACAGGTTTCCAGACCACGAATAGATGACCAGATAACTTACCACTTGTGAGTCGTCCTATTTCTCTTACATTCTTAATCGTTTCCAGAAGTCCAATGTTTTGTCCTTCGTTGAAACATGAACTACTTCCTGGGCTAATCATTTGCCATTTCTCTCCAAATGATGACGGACTAGACCTAAATACTTCTGATGAGATCGACTTCATCCGTGAAGCGATCATCAAGGCCCCTGAGAGAGAAGAAGGCCCATTGTAGCTACCCATTCGTGGGTAGAAGACACCCCAACCATTACACGCAGAATGACTAGAAGGAGGAAAACTAGGCATTGTTGGAAGAGGAATACTGCACATTGGGGAGTCTGGGGAGAAAGAAACATCTGTACCGCCAGTAGCAGAAGTGACAGCACCTTTTATAAGACAGGCTTTGGGAGCAAGCGACCAAGCAAGAAAGTTCGGTTGGTACTTATCACTTATTCCAGTAGACCAGTGTTCGGGAATATGTTCGCTCATCCCATCAAAGCAAAGCTTTGGCATTCTAGTTCCACCACAAGGCAACATATTGAATGGAATTTGTGCGAATGGAACTGAGATTGTCCTAGCATGATAAGATTGAGTGTCCTCGTCATTTTCCATTCCAAAAGGAGGTAATGCCGAGGCTCCTGCTAGTTGTACTGCGGCTCCAGGTAGTGCCGTAAAATGAGAGCTTCCAGCCTTGGGAGTAACTTCTATAAATGTTTGAGGAACATAATAGCGAAAATGAACGCAAGGTCTAGGAATCGGCCAGCCACACATACTTAATGAGTACCGAAAATTAAGGCAGGAGTTGAACTCAGGAGATTTTACAACTGAGCATACATTTGGAAAGGCAAAAGCTAACGTGGGGGAAAGCATTAGTAGTACGCCTGCTGCCGTTGTTCCAAGCCTTGAAAATCTGTTAAATAGTCCCGAAAGTGAGAATAGTGAATTATTTGGTTTTAACTTCTTTAAAACCTCCTTGTGTTTTGTACTTCTTTTCTTTAAGAAGTGTGGTTTTAAGTACATTTTGTAAAATTTGGTTTCAACGCCATCGTAGACTTGAGCAAATGATTCAAACGATTTTAACTTTGAAAACTCCTTTCCAGTAACTAAGTATTCCTTTTGTTGGCTGGTACTTATAGATTCATTAATATTTGCTCCTTTTGTGTCGAATCCACCAAGTAGAAAGTTTCTAGTGGTCTTCTGAGAGTTCTCAGAAACGCTACGACTTGTTTTTTCTTTTTCTTCTTGGCCCATAAGCTCTTTGAAATTTCTGATAGTTTCAATGTCTGAAGAGTGGCAAGCAATTCTTGTTCTAAAGTTCTGAATCAATTCCTTTGCAGCTTTCTCATTTCCGATAGCATTGTAAATTGAATTTATGCTTTGGGATGCAGCTAAGAAGAAAAAATTTGCTTCTCTACCTTTTGCACATATCTTGTCGTCACCGATAGAACCACCATACCCAACAGAAACAAGGTCTTGATATTCGTCTGCGATTAGGGCAGCTAAAGTGTCTCTTTTCCTTTTAGGGTTTTTTAGGCGATTCAAAACAGATCGTTCATAATGAAGCTTGATAAAAGTTCCCATTGAACGTGCTAAAGCCTCATTCTTTAAATTGAATAAGATGATTTTTCCACTATCAACTAGCTCATCCATTGACTTAATCGTTAATTTTTCAAAAGTCGGGCAGAATAGCCTTGCTGCATTGTAGTCTTGAAATTGGTTCAAGAATGTTGTGGCAGTAACAAGAACACCAGATTTAAACTTATCTTCAAACTGTTGATACTCTTGAAAATACCTTATGGCGCAATTTATATTGTAAACCTCCTCTTCATCAAAGTTATGAGGATTGTCTTCATCATGTGCAATGGAATCCTCTAAATTATCAATTATTTCTTTGCTGTCGGCTTTTAACATTGTTTCATAGCAATCAATTAGAGTGAAATAATCAAGGATAGCGGCACAGTAAACGACGATATTCTTTGTAAGGTTAAAAGCCGAGTCTTCCCAAATGGGTGATTCCTTTGCTTTCCCTGAAAAGTTCTTAGCTGCTGCTCGTATCATGCTTGTTACTTCAATGTAGTTTGAGTTTTTTAGTGGATTCTCCACATATACTGGATTAAACGTGTGCATTTACATCTCCTAAAAATATGCACCTATCTGACAAACCTCTCTTATCTAGGATTTCCACTACATTTTTTATAAAGCTACCTTTTGGGTCTAAAATGAGAGCTGTTGGTACTTGTTTGAAATTTTTAAATAGTTGGTCAACATAAGTTAAAATTGTTCCCTGGGTTTTTCCTGTTCCAATGGAGCCAGTTACCAAAATGTTTCCATTAAGTGCTTTTTGTGGGATCACAACCCATTTTGGATTTTGAGCATCTTCAAAATTGCTCTTTTCTTCGCCAACTGAACCTAGCGTAAGGTGGCCCTTAACAGTTGTCTTAAGCGGCAAACCTGCGCTTAAATTCAATAAGCTTTTGATTTTTAAAATCAAAGTCAATACACCATAAAGTGCAATACTTCCTAAAATTGAAGTTGAGTAAATAAATGTGTCGATAAGCAGACCATAATATTCTGCTGAAATCAGTTTGCTTATGCTTATACTATTTTGTATCGCAAACTCTCTGATTCCTGCTGAAGAAAAATAGACGACAACACCTGAAGTCACTAGCTTGCCGATAATCTCTTTGAGAGGAACATGACCTCTTTTAAGGCTTCTTAAGCGGCTACCTTGCTTTTTATATCCAATAGTTCTTTCGAGGATCATTGTAATTATAAGAACATCAAAAATAATTGATACTGCTAAGGTAACGATAAAGAGCTTATTGGTTTCCAATGCAGACAAGATATATCTCCAATTTAGGGAGATAAACTGGTAATTTTGTAAGCCAAGAAAAAGGACGGCGACTAATCCCAAGATTCCTAAAGCTAATGCTGGTGAAATGTCATCATTTCTCATTTTTCTTACCTGATTCCTTTTTTGTCAGTTTTTTAAGGTCTAGTACATTGCTCACAATTTTCTTTGTGATGTTTAATAGTTTTCTGTTTTTCTTTTTCTCTTTGTCGCTAACAAGCTGAAATGCCAAAGCGAGATCGTTAGTAAGTGCAGCATCCATTAAAATCCTCCCTGTAGTAGAATTGGTTTCTTGTCAAAGCAGCGTCCTCTAAGGTTGAACTCAACCTTTTTGTAAGTCCCTTGGTAAAGGGTGATGATTAAGTCTCCGTAATCAAGATCAATACCTGTTCTTTCCTTTACCTTTTCTTTTAAACGAGCAACGGCCTCCTCGATTATCACTTCGTCCTTAATCTTTTCGAGATTCATAGTTTCCACCTTTTAGGAAGTCGCGCTTACTAAGCGCGACTCAATCCTTTCAATGATTGCAACTAATTCGTGATTGGATACAAGTTCTTCTACTGACAAAGACCCGTACCATTCACGAAAGAGTCTTTTAAGTTTTTCTAAATATTCCTTTGTCATGTTCATTCCTCCTTAATTATTTACAGAATCCGTCTTCTTTTAGTTTTGCCAGCAATTGTGCTGAGTAAGCTGCATTGTGTGTCTGAGTAAGTGTGACTTCATTTACTTTTTGACCTGGATACTGGATTCCATAACCTTTACCCATCAGAATACAGCGAGGTTCGACTTGTTCGCATTGAACATGATCTGCGCCCATCTCTACGAGCTGGTCTACAGACATAGTTCCTTCTTCGTGCAGATTAACCCCAAAAGCAAAAGCTTGAGAGGCTGAAAGTAAAAGTGTTCCCAATAATAGTTTTTTCATTCGTTTTCTCCTTTAAAATTTAATAATGAATTGGAAATAGCATCTGTCCTTTTAAGAGCATTTCATGTCGATGTTGCTCTATGAGTTCATAATTGATTTGTTTTTGTTCACCTCCCTTAGATTTAAAAATGTTCTCAAGTTTTTCTTTGATTCTTTTAATAATTGTTTTTAGTTTCATTTGAGTCTCCTTCATAAACTTCTCACTGTTCTATAAAGCCAAACCTGTGCCAAAACTGGTGTTTTTTATAAGTCGTTGTTTCTACTGGTTTTTGATTCTTTTGAGTGGTGTTGATTTCAAAATCTTGAAATCGAAATCTACAAGATATTGAGAGAGAATATTTAGAACGTAATTGTTTTAAGGAGTTATCGTCTTACAAGATTTTGTAGCTGTTTTTAACATCTTGTAGAACTGGCTCTAGTAAATTGTAGATTAAAGATAAAACGAACTAGATAAATAAAATAATAGCTACATGGAAAATGTACGAATGTCTGAATGAACAAATGTCTAAGGCAAGAGAAATATTATTTGTGGTGTTTAAATCAAAATTTGAACAGGGATTCTTTCAAGAATTGATTTTGGAACTATTGGAAGTTTACTTTTGCTACACTCACTATGTAGCCAGTTACTATTGCCACTTGAAGTTACCAAGATAGATTTAGACTCTATAGATCGCTGTGTGATGAACTGAAGTCCAGTGTACTCTTTATGTCTCAGGTCATTATCAATGAGCAATATATAGTCTGTGTCGCTATTTTCTAGTTTATTAATATAGAGAGTAGCATCATCCAAGTTATTAAAGTGAGTTGCTTTTATGGAGCTTTCTGTAAGCTTTTCTTGAACTAGCTTTCTTTCCCAGACTTTATGAACAATCGGATCATCGTCAACAATGACAATCTCCATTCCTGGGGCAAAGTATAATGTTGTAGGATAAAGGTAATCTACGTCAGATATGGGAAGGTTAATTAGTACCGTTGAACCAACATCTTCTTTGGAGCTTATAGTGAGTTCGCCGTTCCAATTTTCAATATCCTCTATTGCCGAAGCTAGTCCAATGCCAGTGCCATTTACCTTATTGAAAGTAGCTCCACGTTTTCCTATCTTTGGAAGTATGTCTTCTGGGATACCGCAACCATTGTCCTTTATAGATATTTCCAAAAACTCATTGTTTAAAGAGATTGTGGTTTCAATGTATCCATCTTCCTTAACTGCTTCTATAGCATTTTTATATAAATTTAAAAGATTACGCTTGAATTTAACTGGGGCAACCTCAGAGAAAGCATCAAACGAGTCCTTATCAGTGATGGTCTTGAATTTAACCCTTTTTGACTGGGATATTTTTGATAATTTTATTTCTCCTACTATTTGATAGATAAGTGAAGCTATATGGCATTTCCTTGATTTGTCTGTCTTTTCGAGTCCATCCAATTCACTTGCCTCGTTTCCAGCCGCTATGTTAATTTCAAGTTCTGTTAATGAACCAATCTTAGGAATGTCCTCGACAGTATCACTAATACGCTCAAATACAGTTTTTAAAATATCAATCTGTTTTGTGTTATCTGATATTGAGTCTAAGGCAGATTCTCCTATATCAAGAGAAGCAATCACATCATGCTTTACTCTTGAAGCGACTTTCGCTATCTGTGCCTTGGAAATTGCTTTACGAGCGATATTCTCATTTTCTTTGCTTTTTAATATATAGTTAATAAGTATTTCATTGAATGAGTTTATTTCATCTAACTTCATCCAATTGTTGTTATGTTTAAAGAAGTGCTCACTTCCTACATTTTCTTTTAAAAAAACAGAGTAGTCAGTAAAAGGAGCTGTGAGACTATTGGCAAGTCTTTGTATTCTTGAATACAGATAAAGAGAGATTAAAGTGAACAGCAGTGAGATTAATACTGTAAACCAAAAAATGGTATAAATTGGAATTTGGTAGCCAACAAATAGTTTCCCGACGACCTGTTTTCCATAAATGACGGGCTTTTTAACCACAATATGAGGCAGACCATTGTTCCAATAAAATCTACTATCTTTAATATTCTTAAGCTCTGGGTAAATATCATAAGAATGAGCCTCAACATGGACATTGTTGCGAGAGGTTGTTACCCATACATCCTTAAAATTACCTGATTCAACTAATGTTTTAATGATTTGAGATGGTAGAAATTCACCACCTAGTCCCATCGGCTGACTCAAGCTTCTTGTAACAACATTTGTTGTCTGCATAAGTTGGCCGCGATAGTAATATGTGCCTACTAATGCACCAAGGAGAAACACACTTATTACCCCAACAATAAAAATTTTAAATGAAAGCGATCTAGCTCTCATCTTCGCGTAAGATTTAATTGATTGAGGCTTTTTAGATTTCATTGGCATAGCACCTCAGATCATCTAAAAGTATTTTCCCAAATTCCGTGAACGTGACATTTCCATAACTATCGAGTGACTTTTTAAAATCACTAGAAAGCACATTAAGGTTATCTGCTAAATATTCGCTTTCATCACTTTCAGGCAACTGACTGATAAATCGCACCATAAATGCAAGTGCAATTGTGGCATGAAAGGATTGTATTGCTGGCCTATCTGTTTTTCTAACAAATGAATAAACGGGCGTACTTAGTCCGTTTTCAATAATTGGGTCTGCCGTTTGATAAACATATAGTGCCTGATGGCCTGTTTCATGTGCAATATTAATTGCTAATTGATTAACCGAGTTTAATTCTAAAAAGGGAATACTTAAGAAGATTGCGCCTTTAGCGAGATGGCTGCTGAATCCTATGCCTATATCTTGAAAGTTTCCCTTTGTTGTTTTCATTGGGACAATATTCATAACTAACTCATCGAATAACAAGGAAATATCATTGTATGATGACATAACCTTATCCGAAGCAGCTTTAATTAGACCAAGTTCAGTTTCTTCCATTGTTGAAAATGAGACAAAATTATTCTTGTCTTCTGGAGGATAATACTGAGACTCAATAGCATTTAGAGCTTCATTAGAAGTTACAATCTTTTCATTTAGCTCATAAATATTCTTAAGCCGAAGATGGTTACTGTAATTACTCATCCAGGGTGAGTAATTCTTGAATGAACACTTGTTTGTTGAATTGATTTGGTACAAAGCTTTATGTTTAAAAGAGTCATTAATCTCTTTTAACCTTTTAAGCCCTGAATTTCCAAAAAACCAAGAGTCTTTCATTTTCTACCTATTTAAGCTTTGTTCTCTCAACAAAGAAGGTTAAACCACCATCTTGTAAGCCAGTGTCTTTCACACTATTTGGGTTGATTGAAACTAATAATTTTTTCTCAAACAAAGGAACTACCCATGCTTCATCGTGTAGATAGTTCGACAAATTTTTAATTGCCATTACTCGTTGATCTAATGTTGTAGTGTGCTGTGCTTTAAGAAACAAATCTTCATATTTTTTATCATTTAGTGGGAAATGTGGTTTTAAAGGTGAGTTCTTGCCTCTCAATAAGCCGAACAATATAATTGGGTCTGCGACATCAGCACCTAATGATGCCAGTCGAAATAATGTTGTCTTGTCACTTTCTGGAAACTTTTTGTCGTTAGACTCAAAGAGCTTCACTTTCAGTCCTGATTTCTGAAGCTGAGACTCAAGCCTTTTTGCGTATTTACCATACTTCGGGTCACTGAGTTTACCGTTGAAAACAGGTATCTTGTAGGTTTTTGACAGGTCAAGACCTTTAACTTTCTTCAATAGTGAATTAGCAACAGCAATATCTTTTTCTTTTTTAGGTTTAATTCTGCCCCAAAAATGTTTTGCTAGAAACTCATCAGCAGGACTATATATTTCAACGTCTTTTGCTAACTCGTTCCTATCGACGGCAAGATCAATTGCTTTTCTGAAGTTTATATTACTAGCGATTGAGCTGTTAAAATTAAAATAGATACCCGTAAGACTTGCTGATCTTTTTGATGATACTACTTTTTTATTTTCTCCATGCGAAGACAGTTCAATATCTATCGGTTCAGTGGTCTTTTTAAAATAAAAAGCGATTTCCTTCGGTGATTCGCCTGATTTCTTTACTCTTGTTAAAATTAGTTTTCCAGCTTTAGAGTTAAATTCTGAGACTTTGTAAGCTCCAGCTCCAACAGGATACTCATTCCATGTCTCATAGTTGCTGCCAAAAGCTTCTATTGGAACTACAGAAAAGTATGCTCTGGCCAATGAGTGCAAAAAAGAAGGGTTTGGTTCATTCAATTTAACGCTAATAGATCGCTCATCAATCACCTTAATTCCACTGACTTGACCACTTGCAAATTTTTTCTTTCCCTTGATAGCATCAATTCCTTTTATATTGTTAAGAAAAGCCAGGAAAAAGGACGGACGAGAAGAATAAAAACCTCTCAGCAAAGAAAACTCTAAATCTTTTGATGTAACTTTTCTGCCATTATGGAAATGTAAGTTTGGTTTCAGCTTTAAAATATATGCACTATTTTCAAAATCCCAACTAAATGATTCCAGAAGACCAGGCTCCAGATCATAGGAATTTGAAGTATAGATTAGCTGTCCTAAGATTGGGGTTATTGTTGCATATATAGTGTCAACAGGAGCATCTTTGCTAAATGGCAACTCTTTACCTAAAGGCAAAAGAACATTCATTCTGTCTTTAGCAATGGTTCTCGCTATTGCCTTTTTATCTAATGTAGTTTGCGCTACTAGCATGATTACTCCTAATGCAATATATAGAAAAAATCTCATAAACAGTTACCTTATGAAGCTGTGTCTTGAGTACATAAGCTGATCTTCTCTCAAAACTGGTGTTGAGTTTTCTTTTAATCTTTTTAAGATTTCATCATTACTCTTAATAGAGGTAATAGTTCCTAATCTTGAAAAAGCATGATTCTTAGCCAGTGTATTTACAAAAACGTCTTTAAGAATGAACCTGTCAGAATCTTCATAGAACTCAACTTCATTAGAGTCATGTAGTTTCTCTATTAGGGCATTTGGTAAATGGTCAGGTGAAACATAAACCTGTTGCATTTCATTATCAAATTTTAATGCTCCTATTTGAGAAAACATTTTTAATACACGAATTGTATCAACATTCACTTGAAGACTTTCTGCGATTGCTCTAGGGTCGTCAGTATTAATGTTTACTACTGGTTCTTGATTTCCAGCGAGGGCATCTACTGTTGGGATTAACCCTAAAGCAGCTAATAGTAAGATTTTATTCCTTTTTAGTTTCATATCCTCATCCTCTCTTATTGGTTTTGGTTTACTGTAAGTCCTAGACTTTTACGTTTAAAGATATACGTCGTGTAAGGTAATCCTGTTAAACGCGCGGCTTCAGCTCTTTTCCCATCGGCAAGTACCATCGCTTTTTCTAAGTAAAGCCGTTCAAGCCTATTCCTATGATTCTCTACAAAATCTTCATAGCTCATAAAATCTTCGATTTTACTGATCTCATTTATTACACCCTCAAGGTCATCACTGTTTACCATGCTAGTAAAATGTGAACGGTCTATGATTGAATCAGCAAGAGTATAAGCTTTTCTGATTTTGTTATTTAATTCCCTAATATTACCTGGCCATGCAAAAGACTCTAATAGCTTGATTGCATCATCAGTAATATGCTTTTCTAAGCCAGTCTCATTGTTTTTTTCATCAACAATGAACTTCGCTATTGGCTCTATGTCTTCAGGTCTTTCTGATAATGTTGGAATTTGTATTGGGAGTATATTCAGCCTGAAATACAAATCTTCACGAAAATTACCTTTTTTGACCTCTTCGGTTAAGTTTCTGTTTGTAGCAGCAACAACACGAACATCAATTTTCGTTGGCTTTGTACTGCCCACAGGGTAGACCTCTTTTTCCTGCAAGACTCTTAATAGTTTTACCTGTGAATCAAGAGGCATTTCACCAATCTCATCGAGGAATATTGTTCCACCATGAGCAGCTACAAATTTTCCTGTCTGATTATTTGATGCCCCTGTAAAAGAACCTTTCAAGTGTCCAAACAACTCACTTTCAACTAAGTCTTTTGATATTGCTCCACAGTTTACAGCGATAAAAGTTCCATTTCTGTCTGAGTTATTATGGATTGATCGAGCAACCTGTTCTTTTCCTACGCCTGATTGACCAGTAATTAAAACACTTTCCCCAGCCTGGGCGTACTTGCTTACTTCGCTTGCCACTTTTGCTAGTGTAGTCGAATGACCTCTAAGATTTAGAGTTTTTTTGATCCACTCATTATTAGCTTCCTTTTCATCTTTGGTAAGCTTTCCTCTTTTTACCTTTAATGAAGCGATTTCAGCTAAGAGAAGTATTCTTTCCTTGCTCTTGCTTTTTAGATAAATATGGTCAGCACCAGCTCTATTACAGAGTGATGACTCTTCAGCAGACAATGAAGAAGAAAGGATAACGGTATGAATAGAAGGATCAATTTTTTTAATTGATCTGACTACATCATCACCCTTGATTGGCATATCGTAATCGACAATTGCCATTTTAAATGGAGAGCCGCTATTCTTCGCTTCATCAATCGCTCGGATTGCTTTTTCAGGATTTGCAAAAGTTGATAATGGAATTTGTTTTTCATTGAACAGAGTTTTAGTTCCCGTTAGGAACATTTCATCATCATCAATGGCAATAACTCTTGGCTTCATTCAAGCTCCCCCTTTTTTAGAGTAGCGGTACTCTCAGGCCTCTATCGCAAGGTGTGTGCCAATTTAACAACACCTTGAAATTTAAGGCTTTTTAATTTGGGGACTTAGTCACAGCTATAAAAGGAGCCTAAGCTTAGTTCAATTTTCTACAAGATATTGTAGCCCTCCAAAGTCACTTTCCTTGTGCAAGCCAGTAAGTACCCGATAGAACTGGCTAATTCCTTATATCTGACCCTCTGCGATATTTCTACAACTTTTTGTAGGCGGAAAATCAGTAACCTGCCTGCACATTAATTAAGCATACGAAATTGCTCAGAAAATATGCTATTTTTGTTTATTACAAAATCTTGTAGATCGCTTATAGAACTTCCTTATTTTGAACAAATTACACGTTCTAAAGGTGTATTTTGGCTTCTTTTGTTGGTTGTTCTTGTGAAAACTTTGGCCTGGTTCTTGCCTAATGAAGTGACTAATTGATCTTAAGGAGATTAACTTATGAAACGAAGAGTAATCATAGCAGCTTTTATTTGTACGACATTTCTAGTTGGAATCAATAATACAGTAGCTATGACTTGCGTTGATTTACTAAAGGAAATTATGCCTATGCCAAAAGACATTGTAAAAAAACAACTAGAGGCTTTTAACAATCAAGATATTGAGGGTTGTTTAAAGTATTTTGCTGAAGATTTAAAAGTAATCGTTCTTCCTGAAGAAACTGTAATGGCATCGTCAAAAGAAGAGATTAGACAGCACATGAAAGATCAAATTGATTCTGGAGATTTTCTACCTGCGAAGCTAATTGATATTAGTTCAAACGGTAAATTTGTAACTACAACTGAGGTAAAGGACGACGGAAAAGTAAAATCAACGATCACATTTATCTATTACGTTGAAGATGGATTAATTAAAAAAATGTGGGGCGCACCCTTTAGGGAAGATTCTACTAACTAGCATTATGGGCCAGCTCTTACCGCAAAAAAACCTAATTTAATTGCAATCAAAATTAAAGCGACTATCCAGCCTTTTTTCGTAACATACCGTAGTCGGTAATCTTTCATTTGAAGTTTTAAATTAAGCTCAAATACGAATTTGTTATCATTTTCTTTTGTCTCCATAAGACCCCCTTTCACCCAAGCCGAAGGCCAATGAAGGGGGTTGTTGGACAAAAGCTCAAAACACAATCGCTTGATTTTAATAAAACCGAAAATTTGCCAAAAAGAAAAGTGTACTTTTGGATTCACGATCTTGAATCATTCATAGAAGAAAATCTTGAACTTGAGGAGGCTTGTTAGGCTTCCTCAATAATCCGTTAGGCATGCTTGACAAGTCTACTCCTTGGAAATATGTTAGGTGTGCCTAACAAAAAGGGGTCTATTTTGGATTTTCAATTTGAACAGTACTGGAAAGAGTATGGAGATAATGAGTTATCGCACTCTGAAACCCACTATTTGCTGACAATTTATTCCTTGTTAAGGAAGGACGCTCAATTACGTGCCTCTAGTGTAGCCAAAGAGCTTGGAGTGAGTCGTAACGCTGTTCATCTTCAGCTTAAAAAACTAACTGAAAAGAAGTTAGTAAAAATAAAAGATAACTTTATTTCTTTACCTAAACGATCTATTGAAATTATCGAAAAAGTGGCGAATAAACGTCAAACCATGATTGTACTTCTTTCTGAGGTACTTGGTGTACCAATGCATATTGCTACCACTGATAGCTGCAAAATAGAGCATCTGCTCTCTGATGATACCGGTGAGGCATTGCTTAAATTTGTTCAGTTTTTAAGGTCAGACCGCAAGGTAGTCTTGCACTTTTTAAAGGAATTTCAGAAATACTACCTACAGTGTGACCCAGAAATTGGATGTGGCCTTTGTGAAAATATTCATTCAATGGAGTCGACTAGTGATATCTAAACTTTTAACAATATGCTTTCTTTTTTTTATTACAAGTAATACTGCTTTAGCATCCATTAATGAGAATGAGCTTGCCGTTCATCTACTTAGCTATCTTGCCCAAGATTATGGAGAAGCTGTTGAAAATGGAAAAATTAAAAGCAAAGAAGAGTATCAAGAGCAGCTTGATTTTTCCAATGAAGTTGTCAGAATCTCGTCTGAGAATAAGTATGATGACGGATTGAAAAGTGATGTACTTTCTCTTAATCGTGGTATTTTAGACAAAAAAAGTGTTAAAGAAATCTCTTCTCTTGCAAATAGTATAAAGTCTAAAATTCTCAGAAAGTTTAAACTTTTAACATATCCTAAAAACCCCCTGGATCTTGTTAGAGCACAGGAGTTGTTCAATAAAAATTGTATGAGTTGCCACGGTCAAAATGGTTATGGTGATGGAATAGATGGAGTGGGTCTTGAGCCGAGCCCTACCAATTTTCATGATTTAGATAGAATGCAAAATGTTTCACCATATGGGGCATTTAATACGATTACATTAGGAGTTAATGGGACAGGAATGGCGGGACATGACTATCTTTCTGAAGAAGATCGGTGGTCATTAGCATACTATGTTACTACCTTTCGATTCAAAAATGTCAAAAAAATCGAAGGAATAAAACTCGATATTAAAGAAAGTGCTGCGCTTTCTGATAATGAAATAAAAGAGAAATTTGGTCTTGATGAGAAAAAGTCTTTAGGTGTTTTAGCTAGTATTAGAGATCATAATTCAAACCCTCCAAGCAGTGGAGGAAGTAACAATCAACTTGAAATACATCTTTCAAAAGCAATTAAGGATTTAAAAAATAGCATAAACCTGTATAAGGCTGGGAAAGTAAAAGAGGCAAGAAACCTTTCTTTAGAGGCATACCTTCAAGGAATTGAGCCTGTTGAAGGAATTTTAAAATCTAATCATGGCACTCTTGTTTCTGAAATAGAAGCATCGTTAACTAAATACAGATCGCTTCTGGGCAAAAATACGACAGAGAAAGAGCTAACGAGTGTATTAAATCCAGTTATTTCTAAATTAGAGGTAGTGCTTGATTCCAAGAGTTATGAAAATTCCCAGAAATCTTCATTTTTAATGTCATTTGGTATTGTTTTGAGAGAAGCTTTTGAAGCAGGCTTGATAATTTTCTTGCTATTGAGCCTAACAAGAAAATCGAATGCAACAGTTTTTAATAAACATATTCATAGTGGCTGGATTTCTTCTTTATTTTTTGGAGGAATACTATACTTTGTATTAAGTCAAACAATTAAAGTTACAGGAGAAATAGCGGAATCATTGGAGGGCTACACCGCATTGATAGCATCAGGGTTATTATTTTATGTTGGCTATTGGATGCACAAAAATACTGATGTGAAAAAGCTGACAGACAGTTTGGTTTCAGCAGTAGACAAGTCCATGGGAAGCGGAAAAGGGATAACTTTATTTCTAATAACATTTGTAGCAACCTTTAGAGAAATATTTGAAACAATTTTATTCCTAAAAATACTTATTCTTGATGGCCATCAAAAATTATTTATTGGTGCAGGAGCAATTTCGGCGATTTTATTAACTTTTGTTGTCATTGCTATGGCCGTCAAGTATTCAATTAAATTAAATCTCAGTCTCCTTTTTAAAGCCTCTACAGTATTAATCCTTTCGTTATCTACAATCTTTCTAGGAAAAGGCATTGGTGCTCTTCAAAAAACTGGAGCTTTTGCGCAAACGAGTTTTGATAGCTTTTCTCTTCCAGCCTTAGGATTTAACTCAACAATCGAAGTATTGATTGCTCAAGCCGGAATGATCATTGTTATTTTAGCGTACAGCATCGGCAATATTTCAAGAAAAAAACAACTTACTGAGGATTCATTATAGATGAAAAAAACATTAGTAAAGATCCAAAAAATGGACTGCCCATCTGAAATCAAAATGATTGAAGGAATGGTTGAAAAAATTGACCAAAATATCAAAGTAGAATTTGACTTAGGAAATCGTACCGCAAGCTTTTACCACAAAAATACAAGTGATTTAATTCTCAACGGATTAAAACATATATCATTGCCCGGAAATATAATATCTTCAGAAGATATCTCAGAAAATGATATTCCTGAACTTGCTCCAAGTGTCGAGGCCACTACTTTAAAGTACTTACTTGCAATAAACTTTACGATGTTCATTGTTGAAACAATTATTGGCATTTATGCTGAATCAACTGGATTAATTGCAGATGGCCTGGATATGCTCGCTGATTCTCTCGTATATGGGATAAGTTTGTATGCCGTTGGTAAAAGCCTTGAAATGAAAAATAAAGCAGCCTTCTCCAGCGGCTTAATGCAAATAACTCTAGGACTTCTTTGTCTAGTGGAAGTAAGTAGAAAATTTTATTTTGGCAGTGAGCCCTTATCTAGCTACATGATTGCAATCTCGATTGTTGCTTTGTTTGCAAACATTTGGTGTTTATTTCTCATACATAAACATAAAGACGGAGAAATTCACATGAAAGCAAGTTGGATTTTCTCGGCCAATGATGTCATTGTTAACACTGGTGTTATTATTTCTGGTACTCTCGTTTATTTTTTTAAAAGTAATATTCCTGATCTCGTTATTGGGGCAGTTGTTTCTTTGATAGTAATCAAAGGTGGTTTTACAATTTTAAAGTTATCTAAAAACAACGTACAAGCGAATATAAAACCAAAAAGTGACGTCTGTTGTTCAAAGGATTCATAGCTTTATGAGGGGGGGTTATGAGATGTAGAAGAAAGTCATTGAATTTATTGACTGATATGACAATAGTTTGGTATAGATTAACCAATGGCAACTAAATTACTAAGTGTCTTTATTATTTTTTCTTTTGTTTGTACTTCAATTTTAGAGATACAAGCAGACAATTACTCTCTTGAATCAAGTACAATCTCTACTTATAAAAAAGAACACTCTCAAAGCCAGTTAGTTAATATCTTAGAAAATTTTTATAGTAATGACTGCAAAGATGATAATTGCCCAATTCCCCAGAGTTGTTCTAGCTGCTTTTGCCTTTGTACTTCTTGCTTTTTTATAAATCCAAATAATACTATTTTGAATAATCTTTCATCACTTCCTTCTAAGGTAAATTGGTACATGAATAATTTTTACCAGTCCCCCTACCTTGATCCGGCCCTAAAGCCGCCGCTTTTTTCCTAGTTAAGTTAAAAGAAATCTAAAATTTAAAATCTTAAAACGTTCTATTAATTAGGAGAACAACATGAAATTAATTCGAAGCCTATTCGTTACATCTATACTTTTAAGTACTGTAGCTTGCTCTACTACAAACACTAAGCAAAAAAAGGATGCACAAAGCAAAAAACAAACCAAGGATACTCAATACAAAAAGATAAATCATGATCAGCGAGAACGATTTATTTTTGGAAGACTTGAGCGTTAAAAAAACAATCTTACTTTGGGTGCTACAAGTATTTTGTAGTACCCAAAGAGAATAAGATTTTATTTTTTATAAAGAGGGGTTGTTTCGTGTGTAAAAAGTATTTTATATTTTCTTTTATCGTATTATTTATTTTTGTTTTAGATCAATACACTAAAAATACAGTGTATACTCAGCTAGAATTAGGTGAAACGATAGTTGTTTTTAGAGATTATATTAATATTACTTATGTAAAAAACTATGGTGCTGCATTTGGAATTCTAAGTTGCCGAAATTTTGAAAAGCGTTTACAGGACCTAGACCTTTCAGTGTGAAGGAATTGAGTCAAGGACTCCCTCGGTTGAGAATTTTGTTAGCGACAAATT
>MDTC01170065.1_pt1 | contig 47499 bp, 54 predicted proteins | sample 811181 | NCBI WGS metagenome assembly MDTC01 (sample SAMN05326644, study PRJNA326480) | marine metagenome | isolation source: seawater | place: Pacific Ocean: North | collected 2011 | reverse complement strand
TTACAAAAAAAATAGAAGATTTACAAAATAATATTGGTATTAATCCCGGTAAAGATAACGAAAAAGAAAATCAAGAATTCTTACTTCAATCTGAAAAAAAAAATCATGACTTTTTAAAAGAAAATGACAACAATTATGATTTTTTGTATCCTGAATTAGATGACCCTAACTTTAATTTAAAAATTGCTAAAAAAAAAAGAATTTTTTGATACTCAATACGACGGCACAATTCATGATATTAAAGAATATTCTGAAAAAATGTGCGATTCTGATTTTGAACTAATGCCACATCAATTATTTGTAAGAAATTTTATGTCTGTTCAAACACCATATAATAGTTTGCTTCTCTATCATGGTTTAGGAACTGGTAAAACTTGCTCTGCTATTGGTATATCTGAAGAAATGAGAAGATTTATAAAAAATATTGGTTCCACTCAAAAAATATTAATCATTGCTTCCCCTAATGTTCAAAATAATTTTAAACTTCAATTATTTGATGAAAGAAAACTTAAATTAGAAGGAGGAATATGGAATTTAAATACTTGTGTAGGAAATGAACTTTTAAAGGAAATTAACCCTGTGGAAATACAAAATGTTCCCAAATCTAAAGTAATTTCTCAAATTAATCGATTAATTAAAATTCATTATCAGTTTTTTGGATATGGTGAATTTGCTAATTACATCAAAAAACACACCATGATTGATGAAGACCTAAATTTCACACCAAAAGAAAAAAAACATATGGAAATACAAAAAATTAAAAAGATATTTAATAATCATTTAATCATTATTGATGAGGTCCATAATATTTCTTCTGTTCAAACCAACAAAGATAATAAAAAAACTTCTATATTATTAAAAAACGTTTGTAAATATGCTGAAAACTTGAGATTGCTTTTATTATCTGCTACTCCTATGTATAATAACTATCGTGAAATCATATTTATTACTAATTTACTTAATTTAGTTGATAAAAGAGCCGAAATAAGGGAGGAAGATATTTTTGATAAGGAAGGAAATTTTATTGAAGAAAAGAAAACTGAAGATGGACGTATTATTGAAGGAGGAAAAGAATTACTAGTAAGAAAATTAACTGGTTATGTCTCTTACGTTAGAGGAGAAAATCCATTTACTTTCCCATATCGAATCTATCCAGATATATTTGATGAATCTAAATTATTAAAATCAGACGATTACCCTTCTCTTCAAATGAACAAAAAACCTATTGAAGACAAAATTAAATTCACTCCTATTTATGCTAATTCAATGGGAATTTATCAATCTCAAGTCTATAAATTTATTATGGAAAACATTAGAAATAATACTTTTTCTACATCAATTAATGAAGATGAAAAAAATATGCCTAATTTTGATAACATGGAATCATTTGGGTATACTTTATTATCAAGTCCTATTCAATCTCTTAATATTGTCTATCCTCATGAAAAATTTGAATCTATTATTGAAGCATCCAATATTGATCTTGAAATAGATAATACCGAAATTAATGTTTCTGAAACTGATGAAATCAATATTGAAGAAAACCAAGAACTTGTTTCTTCTATGTTAGGTTCCAATGGACTCTCTAATATTATGACTTATGAGAAAATAAACACTCCTTACATGTTAAGACACAATTTTGAATACAAAAAAGAAAGTCTCGAAAAATATGGACCTATATTTTCTCAGGAGAACCTCAATAATTATAGTAACAAAATTTACAATATTTGCAACATTATCAAAAATTCAACTGGGATAATTATGATTTATTCACAATATCTTGATAGTGGTATTGTTCCAATGGCACTTGCCTTAGAATCAATTGGATTTACACGATTTGGAACAGCTAGTCATACTAAACCATTATTTAAAACTTCTCAGTCCGAACCTGTTGATTCTCTAACATTAAGAAATAAATCAGAAGCCTTAGCAGATAATTTACCTTTCAACCAAGCTAAATATGTCATGATAACAGGTGATAAATATTTTTCTCCAAATAATTCTGCTGATCTAAAAGAAATTACAAATGAAAATAATAAAAATGGTAACATTATTAAAGTAGTTCTCATTACCAAAGCAGCCGCAGAAGGATTAGATTTCAAAAATATCAGACAACTTCATATTATGGAACCATGGTATAATTCTAGTCGCACAGAACAAATTACTGGACGTTGTGTTAGAAATCTTAGTCATTGTTCTCTTCCATTTGAAAAGAGGAATGTTGAAATATATTTACATGCTACATTACCTAAAAACGACGAAGAAACTGCAGACCTTTATATTTATCGATATGCTGAAAAGAAAGCTGTACAAATTGGTAAAATTAGTAGATTATTAAAAGAAATTTCTGTTGATTGTTTATTGAATATTGAACAAACTAATTTAACAATTGAAAACATCAACGCAAAGACTAATGGAAAAGACATTGAAATTGAATTATCTTCTAAACCAAGTGTTGAAAAAATTACATACCAGGTTGGTGACAGACCATTTACTGCTTTATGTGATTACATGGATACATGCAGTTATGTATGTAATCCTAACGTAGATTTAAAAACAATAGAAACATTGAAAAATACATATAATGAACAATTTGCAAAAATGAATTATCCGAACATTATAAAACGAATCAGACAACTTTATAGAGAACAAAGTTTTTATAAACGTGATGATCTTATGAAATTAATTAATCAAGGTAAATCTTTTCCAATTGAGCACATTGATTATACATTATCTCATCTTGTCCATTCAAAAAATGAACATATTTTAGATAAATTTGGAAGATATGGACACTTAATCAACAAAGATATTTATTATGTATTTCAACCGTTTGAAATAACTGATGAATATGCTTCTTTATATGATAGAGAAAAAATAATTCCAAACAAGTATGAGACAATTGAAATGGAACTACCTATAGAAAAAACTACATCTCAAGAGAATTTAAAATCAACTGTGGAGAACCTTGTAGATAAGTATGAAGAAATCATCAAATATTTGAAAGAAAACATGAATGTTCTAAATGAAGAAGTAAAAAATAGACTAAAAATGAAAGAAGAATTGTCTAATTTAAAGAAAATTAATAAACAGGAACTTTCTGAGATGAGAAAAAAATATAATTTGACAAATTCTACAAATTGGTTTAAAAATGTAGGAATCGTTTACGATAAATTAACTGAATATTTTGGTATTTCACCTGAATTGATTGAAAAGTTCTCTGTTTATCATTTTTTAGATCAATTAGATTTAGAATCTCATAAATCATTAGTAAAAAAGTTATATTTTGAGAACACAAATGAAGAAATACCCTATTTTTCCCATATTTTTTCTTATTATGAATCTCAGGTTCTCCAAGTTTCTAATTTGAAAAGTATTATACTTCCTAATTTTAACAAGTCAATTCTTTTTATTTTGAAAGAGGATGAACAAAATTTAATTGAAGCAAGACCTACTGATTATATTAAATTTAAATCAGAAATGATTAAAAAATTTCAAATTCCTGATGCAAAAATAAATTTAATATTTGGTTTTATGTCTAGTTCTAAAAATGAGTATGTATTTAAAATTAAAAACTTAAACAATGATAAAAACAATACTGGAACTTCATGTGAAAAAATTGGAAAGGTTGATATAATAAGGAGATTAAAACCAATTATTACTGAAAATCCACATAATATTAAGGATTGGCCTGATTTTGATTCAAATATGCTACAAGAATTTTCAAAATCAAATTTATGTTCTCTATTTGAATGCATTGTTCGCTTTTATAATGAATCCAAAAAAGATAAATATTGGTATTTAAATACTACTCTTGCTTTATCAAACGATATTACAAAAAAAAATATTATAAAATTGATTTAAATACTATTGTAAAAAGATAAGTAAAATATATACTAAGTATATAATGGCTAATCAAGAAAGAAAGGTTTATGGTGTTTATATTCCTTCTGTTTTAACTTCAAAAGTATCTTTATCTATAAATGAAATTGGTAATAATGTTAAACAAAATTTAGAAAAAATTATACAACGAAACACCGAAGGAAAATGTATACCAGAAGGATTTATACGCCCCAATTCTGTGAAAATTTTATCATATTCTTCTGGTAATATAAATAATGAAAATGTGGAATTTCATGCTGTTTACGAATGTTTGATTTGTTATCCAGTTGAAGGATTAGAGATTGAGAATTGTGTGGTTAAAACTATAACTAAAGCAGGTATACATGCGGAAGTAGTTGATGAAGACGGAACAGTTCCTGTAACCGTATTTGTAGCAAGAGACCATCATTTTAATGACAAAAGATTTTCTGAATATAAAGTTGATGATAGAATAAAAGTAAACGTAATTGGTAGCCGTTTTGAATTGAATGATAAATATATTTCTGTCATCGCAAATATTATGTATCAAGATAAAGCTAAAAAGATGGAAAAAAAAAATATATCTATTAATATAATCTAAACTCAAAATATATGTCTTATCCAAGAAAAAATAAATATGGAGAGATTTTTTTTAAGGACCACCCGGAATTTAAACCAAATTTAACTCCAAAAGAAGTTTTCCAATTAGGTAGTTTTGGAGGCACGTATTGGAGACCAATTTATTCAGAAGTTACAAAAAAAAAATTATAAAGACCAGCACAAAAAATATCCATCTGATTGGTGGAAAGGTATTCCAGAAAAAGATTTAACAAAAGATTATGATAATTATGATACAAAAATAAATAAATATAAAGTCAAGGTTGGGACAACTTTAGAGTTTTGGGAAGAAAAACAATGGATTCATAAACAAAATCCATATGGTTGGATGCAATGGTATTGTGATTTTTATATTGGTGAAAGGGGGTCAGATGATGAAAGACAAATTAATAGATGGTTAAACACCGCTGGACCAAGTAGTCGTTTTAGAAGAGCATTAATAAATAAAATTAAAGAAAAAAACTTAAAATATGATGACCAAACTGTTAGTCCAAAAATTAGACAAACTCTCCAACATTGGGGATATATCTTAACAGAAAGAGATTTAAAATAATAATACAAATTGATGTTTTTTGAAAAAATCAAATAACACCAATTAAACATAACCTAGTTTTTCTTCATATTCTTTTATTAAATTCGAATTATTCATAATCATTGTCTTTGGAATTGTATTCATTTTTTTTTCATATTTACTATTTGTGTCTTTATATTTATCACTGTTTAATGGAAAATTAATTCCAGATTTTATATGTAGTCCTTTATCTTTCATTTGTATCAATATATTTTCAAAATCATCAATTAAATCCTCGTATTTTACAAACATATAATGTTTTACCTTTTTTGGCAAGTCTTCCAACATCCATTTGATTTTTGTGTGTCTTAACTCATAAATATTTTTATATCTCTCATCTGTGTAAATGTTTCGATCTTCCATTTTTTCCTTATCCCATTTTTTATAATTATTCTCTTTATCGTTAATACTAAAAAATTCTTTATTCAAAAATTCGTCTAGTCGTTCAATATCTGTTAAACCATGTTTATAATTTAAAGGTAAATGATGCGGATTCCTGAAAAAAGAATTTATCCAATCTACTGGGTCTCTAACTATACATAAAAATAATGTATCATCAGAATTTTTTAATTTATCATCTTGAAATCCAAAAAAATGTTTCCATCCATATTCCCAAGTTAATTCTATTTCAAAGTTATCATTCATTAAGTTTTGTAGATAATTTGTTCCAGAACATCTTTCACCATAAATAGTAAATTTCTTAATCATATATTTTTTAATAACTAATATTAAAATCATTTTTTATAATTTAACATTTTTAATAAATTATAAAAAATATATTATTATTTAAGTAGCTGCATGAGAATGCATATATACTGCTTTTGTAGGGTGCATACACATTTGTAAAGTAGGGAATGTTTGTCCAGACAAACATTTGGAAGGTTCATCTACTTCTACGCATCCACGTTTACCTTCATATTCACCAACTAAACACCAGGTTGATTTATCTGATGTAATTGGTTTTTGAATTATACCACTACTTTCATCAGGTTCAGGATGATTTCTAGAAAAGAGATTACTTGGCTTTTTATCACCAGAACCAAGTGTTTTGTCTAATTGATTTATAGAACTTTGATTTACATTGTCTTTGCTTAAATTTTTTAAAATATCTGCTATAGAATCAAGTGTTCCTCCTGCAATATCTATACCGGTTTTTGCAGCGGAACTTACAACATCTTCAGATTTATCTAATAAGGTTCCTGTTGTGTATCCAAATACAGAAAGTATTTGACTAATTAACGGACCAAAAATATTTAATAAGACTTGCATAAAATCTCCTAAAATTAATAATAAATTTATTCCTAAAAATGATAATACCAATAAGCCTACCAAAACTACAATCAATAAGTTTTTTCCTCTAAATAGCTCGTTACCTGAGAATATATCATTATCTTCCAAGGAATCTGTTCTTGGTAAAACCTCTTTTGTTTTCTCAAATGAATTATTCATATTTATTTTATATAATCTAATCTTATTTTTTATTCATATTTAATTATAATTAAAAATAATTTAAACACTCGTTTGTAATCAAAATATAAATCATATACTTATTCTAATGGGCTTATTTAGTATGCTTGAATCTTTCTTTTTTGTTACTTTAGGTATTTCATGTATCTTATTAATGATGTTGATATACCATTTTAAACAAAGAATTAATAAATTAGAAAATAATAATCGTATGATGTTTGATGTCATTAATAATATGGTGCAGGAACTGTCTATTTTAAAAAATACAATTCACCATAATACTCAATCTAATCCACCAACTGCTATTCCATCTCAATTTAATTATCCTGAGGAAGAATACACAAAATTAGATGTTTCACTTAATGAAAAAGACGGCGAAGAATATGAAAGTGAGTCCGAATCAGCAGAATGGGACTCGGACGAAGAAACTGATTGTGATACAGAGGCTTCTGTATATAGCGAAGATAATGACCTTGCTGATACTATAAAAACAGTTGCAGTTGAACTTGAAGACGGTATTGATGATACTGTAATTGATAGTGATGAACTACCGAATGAAGAATTAGTTGATAAGATAGATGAAATTGTTTCAGGTGTTGAATTAAATATTGACGAAACGAATATGATTCAAGTAAATAAGTTAGAGGAATCTTCCAATTTAGAAGAAAGTAGCGTTGATACGCAAAGTATTGATAAAAAGTCTGTATATAAAAAAATGACAGTTACTTCTTTAAAAGCGCTTGTTATTGAAAAAGGATTAAATACTGATCCGAGCAAACTTAAAAAAACAGAATTATTACAAATATTAGAAAATAATTAAATAAAAATGTATTCTCTTATTATAATATAATATGTTTTCCAACTTTGTCAATAGTGCACAAAAATTTGAAACAGCTTATCCTGAAAACAAAAATGCTATCCCTGAATCAAAAAGAGGATACCATACCAATAATAAATACGACAATGTCCCTCCTTTCATGAATGACGGAAGATCTTTAATATCTACAAATCAGTCTGACAGTATTGAAAATAAAAAATTAATTGAGGATAATAAAATTCAATCTAACTGGGAGTATAGAAGATATTTAACAAAAAATGCTAATAGTATTATGGAATCCAATTATTTTTGTTCTACTGATAATGGCTTTATTAATACTGCTTCAGATGTACCCAGTATCCAATCAAACCTTGTAGATTATAAAGTATCTACTCCTCAAAAACAAAAAAATGTTTTGGAAACCGTAACTGCTGCAAACTCTATGACTTCTGATTTAAAAGTCAATTATCTTACTCGTGAACAATTAGAAGCTCGTAAAATATCTCCTGCTGTAACACAAGAAGATTTAATTAAAAAGTAATTTCTATGATGTGAAATATAAATAAATATTTATATTTCATTGTATGAAGGTTTTAAGTTTTGATGTTGGTATAAAAAATATGGCTTATTGTTGTCTATTAATTGATGCTTCTAATATTCATATTACTGATTGGGGTATTATGGATTTATTAAATACAAATACAATTACACATACATGTAACGCAACATTAAAGTCAAAAAATAAAACTGATAAAATATGTAATAAAAAAGCAAAATATAAAAAAGACGAGTTTTTTTTTTGTGAAAAACATGCAAAATCCAGTAAATATATTTTACCTTCTAAAAACACAAAAACTCCTTTTTTAAAAAAACAAAAAATAGACTCTCTAATTTCTATTTGTAAGTCTCACCTTATTTATTTCACGGAAAAAACAAAAAAAGAAGAAATCCTAAACAAAATTATCGAATTTTATCAAAAAACTTGTTTAGAAGAATTAAATAATCAAAAAAAACTAGCATCAGAAATTGATTTGATTGATGTTGGAAGAAATATGAAACAATGTCTAATAAATAAATCATTTTCAAATATTACACATGCTGTTATTGAAAATCAACTTTCTCCTATTGCTAATCGCATGAAAACAATTCAAGGTATGTTAGCACAATATTTTATTATGGTTGACGAAAATATTGATATTCAATTTATTTCTTCTTCCAACAAATTAAAACAATTTGAGTCTACACAAAATAAATTAAAAACAAAAAACGATAAAAATGAAATTATTACACCAAATTATAAAGAAAATAAAAAAGACAGTGTTTATTTTTGTAATAAAATTATTGAAAACAATATTCAACTTCAAAAGTGGAAAGATACATTGCTTGTTTCTAAAAAAGATGATTTGGCAGATTGTTTTTTACAAGGTTTATGGTATTTTAAATTACATAATATAATATCTTATGCGGAAGATTTAAAAATAAATATTGTATAAATATCATAATGGATAACGTAATTGATTTAGGCGCAATTGATGAAGAACCTGTCAAAATCAACTTAAATCCCGAAGATCAAAAACAAGTTAATTTTGGCGATGGAATTGAATTATTAATGAATGATAAAAAACGAACATCATCTAGTGAAAATTTAAGTGCTGAATTGGGTGATTTAGATAATTTAGAAAATGAACTCAATAATCTTTCTTCTAATGCCAATATTTCAAGTGACCCTGAAAAAAAATCATTATCAGGTATTAATAACGACTTATTTGGAATTGGTGGATTTACAAAAGCTGAAGATATTAATTTAAATACAAGCAATATTGAAGAAACTAATGATTCCAATTTAGGTAATGCAACTAGTTACAGTATGGGGACAACAAAAACCTGGGATGGCTTTGCGAAAATAAACGAGATGCCTAGTGCTGCTCCTGTGAATAATTTATCTGATAAGGAGAAAAGAAGAAAAAAAAGGACTATGCTTAAAAAAATGGAAGAATGGAGTGAAAAAGGACACTTTAAAATGAATAATCTTTCTCTTGATTCACCTTTTGATGAAATTGAAGATGAATATGAATCTGTATTAGAAGATAAAAGAAGAAAGGATTCTATTAAACTACAAGGATGGTGGTTTATGACGATGGTTAATTCTCTTGAATATGTTAATGCTGCTTTCAATCCTTTTGATTTAAATTTAGATGGATGGGGTGAACAAATTAGTGAAGATATTGACAGTTATGATGAAATTTTTGGAGAATTACATGAAAAATATAAGGGAGGAAAGATGGCACCAGAATTACAGTTATTACTAAGAGTTGGATTTAGTGCTACTGTATTAAATTTTTCAAATAAAGCTCTTTCCAGTGCTACTCCTGCTTTTAATGATGTTATCAAACAAAATCCAGAATTAATGAAAATGTTTACTGATGCTACAGTGAATAGTATGAGTCAACAATCTCCTGGGTTCGGATTTGCAAATAACTTAATGCAAGAACAAATGAATAAACCAAGAGGACCTCCTCCTCCTGCACCTGTTGAAACCAAAAATCAACCTCCTCCATCTCGTCCAGGTATGAATTTTACTGATGCACCCTCAAATAGACCTGATATAAATGCAAGTAGAGGTAGTATGTTTAGAGAGAAAGGAGTTGAATTAAATAATGGAATGGCTAATATTAATGATGAACCACAAATGAGAAGTTCCGCACCACATGCACGTGCTGAAATGAAAGGACCTCAAACTAGTGACATTGATGATATTTTATCTGGACTTAAAACTAGAAAAGTTGATATTCAAAAAGAAAGTGTAGATGAAAGTAAGGGTAATGAATCAATGGTATCCGTCAGTTCATTAAAAGATCTTCAAAATACAACTGTTCCAAAATCAAACAGGAAACGTAACAAATCTGATAAAGAAAAGAATACAATTAGTTTAGACATTTAAGTGAATTTTTTATCATTATTATTTATAAATTATGGAAAAAAAATCTGATGAAGATGAATTTGATAACATGCTTGAAACTATTTTTAAAGATATAGAAGAACAAGAATTTAATGATAAAAAAAAAGAGATTTTAAAAATTAAAGCAAATGTCGAAGAAAAAATGAAAAAAACTACAAGTAGTTCAGAACGACAAATGATATTAATGGATATGCAACGCAATAATATGGAAAAATTTACTGGTTATGCTAAAAAAATAGAAGACGAAAAAAATGAATTTTATAAAAAACATGCAGGTGTTATTGAAGATTTAAAACAAACAAAAATTGAAAAAGAAGCTTTAGATATTATCTCTGAAGGAATGAAAAACATTGAAGAAAAGACCTTGAATTCTGTTGCAAGATCTGAAAGTCCAGGTCTTAGTAATATGTTCAAAGATTTAGATATGGAACAAAAAGAAAAAGGACCGAAATTAAAATTTGACCCAGAAAAAGTTTTTAAGGATGGTGGTAAGAAAAAAAAAACCAAACAAAAAAGAGCGAAACAAACAAAAAGAAAGACAAAAAAAAGTAAAAAGAATTAAAATATGATTGTAAAGAATATAATAATATTTTATCAAAATAACTAATGAATATAAACTTTTTTGGTTGTTTTTTTATTATTTTTAATATTGCAACAACATTAAAAGTTGTTACCAAACCCAATAAGAATTTTTACCAAAATAATGGAAACTTTTTTTGGAAAATTGGTAAAAGCAAACAATTTCAAAACACAAAATTACACCGCACTCTCTTTAATAATTACCCTATATGTGTATATAGAGACAACGAAAATAAATTAAATGCTATTAGTGACATTTGTATTCATAGAGGAGCTGCATTGTCTTTCGGTAAATTATTGAAAAATAATTGTATTCAATGTCCATATCATGGATGGGAATACAATAATGGTATTGTTCAAAATATACCTGGTTGTCCAGATATTAAAAACAAATTTGGTGTTCCATTTTTTAATATTACAGAAATAAATGATGATGTATTTTTATGTCCTTCTTTTGATATAAATAGTCAAAGTGGTGCACCAGCACTTAATATACCCTTTATTCCTCCAGAAGCAAATGATAAAAACTTTGTTCGTATTCACGGAAAAAAACATATTAAACGTCCACATCATCTTATAACTGAAAATGTACTAGATATGATGCATATTAGTTATGTTCATGCATTTGGTAATCAGTTGTCTCCTATACCGTTTGAAATTAGATATGAAGAAACTGGCAATTTCTCAGGTAGGACCACATTTTATTATACATCAGGTCCTACTAGTATGTCTTCTATTATTGGCGGTGTAAAAGAAGTTAAAGTTGAAAATGAGTTTTATTTACCTGATACTACTGTCACTAGAGTGTATGCTGGAAAAATTATAAAAACTATAGTTACACATTGTTATCCTATTGGTAAAAATGAGTCTATTTTACATTTTGATCTTTATCGAAACTTTTTACAATTTCCTGTTTTTGATTTAGTATTTTATAATCAAATGGATATTACTTTAAAAGAGGACATTGGTATTATTAATAATATTTACGATAATCACATTAGAGGGTTTATGAATACAAAATATGATATTACTCAATTAAAATTTCGTGAAAAATGGAATAAACATAGTTTTAATGAAAATAATAAAATAAAAAAAAACAAAGAATCTAATATTTGTAATAATTGTAATAAAAATTAATTTTTATAATTATATAAAATGCACTTAATAGTTGCATTTAATAAAAAAAATGTTATTGGTTTAAATAATAAAATTCCTTGGTATATTCCAGAAGACCTTAAAAGCTTTAAAGAATTAACAAATAATCATATTATTGTCATGGGTAGAAAAACATACGAAAGTTTACCCAAAAAACCTCTACCAAATAGAATTCATATTGTTATTACCTCTCAACCCGAAAGTTACCAAAGCACCGAAAATGTAATATTTACTGATATTGAAAACTCTATAAATCATATAACACAATTAAATAGAAATACTGATAATGAAAAAAAAGTATTTATTATTGGAGGTTCTAGTATTTATCAATATTTCTTTCAATATTGCACTCAATTTCATATTACAAATATATTTAATGATTGTGAAGGTGATGCATTTTTTCCATATAAATTAGAAATATTTAAAAATACAAATAAATTTGAAAATGTATACTCTTCTACTGTAAATTCTTATGAAAATACCAAGTATCAATTTCAAGTTTATAAAACATTATAAACCATTTAAATATTTTTTTTTTTAGATAGTAAGAATGTTATTCGAAAATATGACAATACTATCAAATCTTTTATTTTCTTTATTCACATTTTATAATACTGCTTTGACTTTTGCAAAAACATCCTTTGAGCAATATTATAACAACCATTCCAAATTTAAATTTATTTATGATTTAATTTATTATTTTGGTTTATTATTTGATTCCTATGCATTTAATTATCCAATTGAACCTTTTAGTAATTATTGGATAAATTCTGTTATCATGTGCGTTCCTGACAATAGTGAAAATAATATCCACTTTATTGAAAACTACGAAACTATATCATATCAATTGGAATATAAAGAAAACGAAATAAAAAACAGTTTAATTGATTTAATCCAAGAAAACAAAAAATTTAATTTTAAAATAAACATTGATTGCATTGAAAGCCTCTTCATTATTAAATATAATGACAAGTATATTTTTAAAACCAATCTTTATAAAATTAAACCAAATGATATTTTAGATAAAAAAAGAGTGTCAAACCCATTTTATCAAATAAAATACACCAATTTGGATTCAGGACTATATACTGTGATTGAATTACCAAACAATTATTTTATTGAAGATAACGAAATATTGTCAAATGCATTTATAAAAAGATATATTGATTATCAATTGAGTTGTGATTACAAAGACAATTTTTTGTATTCTAGCAATTATTCAATTGAAATTACTGATTTCTGTTTTAGTGCTAAAACTTTAGATAAAAATAGTTATGTTTTACTATCTGACTCTGATTTTACCATTGAAAAAATTAAATGATATAAAGATTTCTTTTAGTAAAGTATAAGGGTGTAACATGGATGCGATGAGTATTCAAACCCATTTACATAGTTTGAATGATAAATGGGATTTATATTACCATTTACCACACGATAAAAACTGGAATTTAGATAGCTACGTTCCTATTAAAAACGATATTGATAACGTTGAAACAATTGTAAAAATTACTGATGAAATGCATGACAATATTATAAAAAATTGTATGTTGTTTATTATGAAATCTGGTATTACTCCAACATGGGAAGATCCTAAAAACCGAAATGGTGGTTGCTTTTCCTATAAAGTCAGTAATAAATTTGTTGTTGATGTTTGGAAGAATTTATTTTATCTTATTTGCGGAAATACCTTATGTATTAATCCTTCTTATAACAAACATGTAAATGGTTTAACTATCTCGCCAAAAAAAAATTTTTGTATTGTAAAAATATGGTTAAATACTTCAATTCTACAAGACCCTTCTGTAATTACTCCCATTCCTAACCTCTCTACACAAGGGTGTTTATTTAAAAAACACGAACCTGAATATTAAAAAATTGATTATATTTTATTTTTTAATATTAAAAAATAAAATATTTATGACTACTAATACTACATTTAATACTATATTCATTCCTTCTATTCTAAAGGATATACCTTATTCTATTGGAAAAAATGCAGAACATAATTCAGAAATCATTTCTTTATCTTCTTCTAATGATTTGTGGTTTCATCTTGACAATTCTCCTTCAGCTCACGTTATACTTCATATCCCAGATGGAATACTATTAAATAAAAAAAATAAACATAAGATTGTAGTTCAAGGGGCGGTTTTATGTAAAGCCAACTCAAGTAAAAAATCTGATAAAAATGTCTCTGTTTGTTATGCTTTTATTAAAAATGTTCATCTTACTGATATACCTGGACAAGTTACCCTATCTGAGAAAAAAACTATTATAATTTAGTTATAAATTATTTTCTTCTCTTTTTATATAATGCAAATTTTTGTAAAAACACTTACTGGAAAAACTATTACACTTGAAATTGAACCAAGTGACACGATTGACAATGTCAAAGCCAAAATTCAAGAAAAAGAAGGTATCCCCCCCGAACAACAACGTTTGATTTTTGCAGGAAAACAGCTTGAAGATGGACGCACTATTAGTGACTATAACATACAAAAAGAATCCACATTGCACCTCGTATTACGTTTGCGTGGAGGAGTTTAATGTCGCTTCCTTAAATTTATTGTAATATTGTGGTTCTAACTAACTCATATTGAAAATTTATTTTGTAAGGTTCTTCGTTAACTATTGTTATTTTTCCAGGGTCTTGCATTGATGTGAACACCCATTTTTTATTATTTTCGGAAAGTTCATTTGATACTATTGACATATGATTATAACATAATTCATCTACAATTAATTTCGTTTTCTCTGTATCTTTCCATTTTTTAACATGAACGATTGCATAATCCTCATTTACTTTTGAATAATACTTTATGTTTTTAATCTCGGCATAATTATTTACAGCACTCGATAATGAAATCAAACGAAATCTGCCTGAACTGCAATTCGCTTTAAACACTAACGAAGATAACCTATTCATATTTAAAGTATTTTTTTACTTCTTTTAATATAAATATATAAAATATGTCAATTTTATACATTTTAACTTGGAGGTAAAGGAGCAAGACATAGTCTAATTTCTCCCAATGATGCTACATCATATTTAATAATCAATGGCAAATCATTTCCTAAATACATTTCTAAATGACTACATAAAGGTGTGCACTTAATAAAATGACTAAGACTTTTTAATGAAAATTCACCTTGAATAATAACAGATGCATCCGATTTTTGTAGGAACTCCATATTTCCATTAGATTGTGTGCGATAAATCTTTGAACTTGCAAAATTTCCATCACAAGAAAACACCAAATCATTTCCCACTGATTTTATTTCTATACGGTCAGATATTCCATTCAAATCTCGAATTATCTTTTGGAAATCAGTTGTTGGTAAATTAATAACTGTAGAATACTCTACATCTGGAACTATCAATTCTTCTATGTCTGGTTCAATTAATCTTAATTTTTGACTATAGCATTGTTTTATATCACCATTATCATATTGAAGTCCTAAATATGATACAATACCTTCATGGTAATCATCTTTATCTATATACATTGATAAAGTATCATCATTAGACATAGTCGATATAACTTTAAATAAGTGCAAGGTATTTGCACAAATCAAGATTTTTTCTGGATCACAATTATAATATTCAAATTTATTTGATTGAAGAGCTACATTTACTAAAATGGTATGGGTTTTATCAAAATTTATAATTTTCATTCCTTCTTTTGTAAATGTAATTGTTGCATCAGTCAATATATCTTTTACAGCAGTTATCATATTTCTTATTGGCTGTATTTGGACTGTTTTTATTGTCAAAACATTATTAGCTTCGTTCATGAATTATATTCTTTTTATGCGTTTGTTTTTATATTTTATTTTACTAAATGTATTTTCAATTAAACGCACTATTTTTTTTTTATTTTTTATTGTTTTATTTTTTCCACAAGACTTATTTAGTTTTTTACATGTTTTTTTAGCTAATTTTAATGCAATACTATCCTTTTTACAGTGTTCTTCTAAAACATGATAATCATAAGCACTTGCTGGTCCACCTGTAATTGCACTAGCTAATCTTGCTACTGCCCAGGATTCTGCAGTCTGATTTGGTCTAGAACCTGAAGAATAATAAGCACCTCGTCCCTTACTTAATATCTTCTCTAAACCTTCTTCATCACAACCGGTTTGTTTTTCTAATTCTTTATTTACTATTAACGGGTCAAATCCATACAAATTTCTAACTTTTTCTAAATGTCCAGAAGGTTTATTTTTGTAAGATTTTACTTTAGGTCGTTCATAATATTTACCCTCTTTATACAATTTTCTACTCTTCTTTATGTATCCTTTCTGTTTTTTCTTATCCTTATCTGCTAAAAATTTAGGAATATACTTTTCTGGAATTTTCAATTCTGTCATTTAAAATATATTTATTTAGTATATATTATAAATGACAACAAAATTTGAAATAAACAAATACTCTGCTCTTAATTCAGAAATAAATGCGTTGTTTAAAACTGGTTTATATTCCCATGTAGCAATCAATATATTTACTGATGAAGCAGGAACAACACCATATGTATGCCCTATGGGCATGACAATTGCTCAGAAAAAAATTAAAAAGGTTGTAAAAACTGCTGCTCATAAAGATATTGCCACAAATACTACTATTAATGCTAAATTATGTGTAGATTTTGATGATGATACATGTTGTGATTGCGTTGAATCTGAAACACAAGATTTATGGTATACTTTAGAAGGAATCGCTATCGTTCGTAGAAGATTTTAAATGAATAATAAAAGAATATTTTGTTATTATTCATTCATTTCAATATAAGGTTTATTATCTTTTTTCTTTAACATTCCTACAGGTGCAGCCATTATTGGTTGTTCTAATCTTTTTGCTGTTACATAATCATTGTAATCATATATTTCATTTGTTGATGTATTAACTATATAATCTATTCCATTCATTGTTATTACTTGTCCTTTCCAATTAATTTTTCCTACATCTGTTCCTTCTTTTTCCAATTTATCTTTATCTATGACTGGGTAAGATGAATAAGCATTTGATTCCACTTTACCATAACCATAGCAAACTATCTTTTCATCTGAGTTACTATTCACACTCTGATATAAAGAACAATCTATAGCTGTCTCTTTAATAGAATTTAATATTTGATTGTTTATTTTTTGTTTTATACTTGCTAATTCATATAAGGTTTCATCTGTTGTTATTGGTGCATTCTTATCTAATTTACTTGTATCTCTTATCAACAATTCAATGTGTTTTTCATCCTTTTTTTGTTTTTCACTCAAAGTTGAAACATATAAATATACTTTTACATTTCTCATTTCTAAAGGTAAATCTTCATGACTGCATATTCTTCTCGCTCTTCCAACAACTTGTTCTACTCTTACCATATGCCAATATGGTTCTACAATATGAACAAAACGAGTATTTTTTAGATTTATTCCTTCTGCCCCCGATGCAGTAATCATCAACACCTTTATTACTTCTCCTAGATAATTATTCTTATTCTTTTCTTTTAATTTTTCTACTATAGATGATGGCACATATTCCCACATACTATTATACACATTTCTTATTATTTCTCTTTCTTCGGATGTTTCTGTTCCTGTATATAAAACAAATCTTGGTTTATTTTGGTCTTCTTCTTCTTCTACTACTGTCCATAATCCATCTGTCTTTTTAATTTTAAATTCAGCAAATCCATTTGCTAATAAAATCAATCGTAAAATACCTATACCTTCAAGTGTTCTAAAATGGCTATAAATCAAATGCAATCCCTCATTATCTAAACTACTTACATTTTCCAAGATTTTTGCAAACTTTGGACTATATGTTATTAATTCGCTTTTTGACAAAAACTCTTTCTCATTTGTATTTTCTTTATTTCTATTTAATTCATTCATCGCTTTTTCAATTCGTTTCTTTTGGTTCATTTTATCAGTTTCTGTTATACTTGTTTCTTCTTCAACTATCGTTTCTAAGTTTTCATCTTCTATGTTAATATTGAAATCTTTTTTATCTTCACCATCTATTGTGTTTTCATCTGCATCTTTGCCTTCTTTCATATCGGGTTCTGGTCTTTCTATTCCTTCAGGAAAAGTAAAATTACAAGCTGCTCTTGAAAATACACGATAACTCGATGACATATTAAACATTTCCTCATTTTTTCCTTTTTGCATTCTTTCAAATTGTTTGGTTTTTTTCTCCTTATCGTGTTCTGCTTTTCTTATTTTTTCATAAACACCAAATTGATAATCTGTCATTGCCGTTTTCTCCAAATGATATATATCTCCTTCTTCTGTTTCTACATAACTTGGTAATAATTCTTCCTGTGCACTTCTAAAATAAGAAGTCAACCCTAATATGCGTCTTTGAAATAAGTTTATATTTTTAGCATTTCCAGTATCTACATCCACAAAACTATTAATAAAGTCTTTACTATTATCAGGTAATGCTGTATGATTTTTTACCTCTATTTGTTTTACTATTCTTATTCCATTCTTTTTTAGGATATGCATTACTTTATCTTCAAATTGATCATTTGTTAGATTTCCTTCATCATTTAATTTTACTCCATTATATTTTTCAAATATATTACCACCTACGTGGATACTTTTTGTTCTATCATCTCCTCCATTTTCCATATTTCTAAGCATCATATCCTTTTCTTCTTCAGTTATTTCTTCTTCCTCAAAATTCATTTTAGGCTCTCCGTATTTATGAGTTTTATTCTTTCCTCCTATTTTTATGTTCTTTTTTGTTCCCTTTACTGCTCCTCTCTTTTTAGTATTTATAAATCCATATGGATTTCTTGTTATTTGAATTTTATTATTACTGTATTCCACTACATCATGTGTTTTTAATTTACCTTCATCAAATATAGTTAACAATTTATTTGCATCCATTTTTTCTTTTTTATCCCATTCAATTTGTATCGTCCAAGTTGTTATGTATCCTCTTAATAAATTATATAACACTCCTATCTCTGATGGATAATTAATAATTGGAGTTCCAGTCAACAACACTATTTTTGCATTATTTGCCTTCATAATTAAATCATAAAGCAAAAACATACGTCCTTTTCTTTTATTATTTATTTGATTTACAATTCTGCTTACAAAATTATGTGCTTCATCTACTATTAATACTGCATTATCAAACGGATTACTACCTCCTGATTTCAGTTCATTCATCTTTCTTTCCGTTAATCCATTATAACTATAATGACTATATTTCATTTCTATCATTGCATTCAATTGTTCATCTAACCGCTTTTGTTCCTCTGGACTTAATGTTTCGTAATTACTTTCTTTATTTATATTTACCAACCATGCACCACCATGTTCCTTTATAAATGTAGTTGATAATGATAATGCTTTAGCTAATACTAAAATTAAATCTGGTTTTCCATCTATTGATATGAACTCCCAGTATTGATTCTTTTTATATATACCATCACCGCATTTCTTCAATTCACTATAAAAATTCATTTTCAAAGATGCAGGTGTCATCACTATTACTTTTTTATTACTTTTCATTCCTTCTGCCAAAGCAATTGATGTGCAAGTTTTACCTGAACCTAAACCATGATATAATAATAAACCTCTATATGGAGTATATAAATTTAAATAGTCTCTTACTACTTTTTGATGTGTTAATAAATCAAAATCATTAGTTAATTTTCTTGTATCACAAGACATATTTTCATTAGCATTTATCAAATCCTTTTTGTAAGGTTTAAATAACTCGTTTACCTTTTGTATAAACATTTTTCTATTATTCATGTAATATGTAGACGCTTTCATTAATATTTTTTCTCTTTCACGTGGTAATCTATCTGATACTTTTTGAGTTCTTAATATTTCTTTAGTTAAATCTACTTTATTTAATTCTTCTTTCTCTTTTGCTTCTTTTTCATCATTATTTTCAATTATTTCTTGCTTAGATTCTATATTCTTTTTTATTACTAACGTCCTAACTGGTTTTAATACTTTTTCGTCTTTTTCTTCCAATTCATCAGATATCAATATTTTTTCAACTATTTCTTCTTCCTCATTTTCAGGGTTTTCTATTTTCAAGTAATCTATATTGTCTTGAACTGTTCTATCTTTTTTATCACTTTCATCTATTACATTTCTTTGATTAATTATTTTTAATAAAACAGCTTCTCTATCTATTAAATTCGTTTTTCTTTTATCTTTTACAAGATGTCCTATGTTTGGTCTATTTTCTGATATTCCTTCAACATCATCAATTTGGTTATCATCAATATTATTAAATTTTACTTTGATTTTTTCAAATGGATTAGGATTAGGTCTCTTTTCTAATATTTCTAAAGGTTGAAATATTTTTTTTTCTTCTTCTATATAACTCATAAACCAAGAATATATACTATATTTATAAAATATATTCCTATCCTTTATCATTTTAATTATTATTTGTCAACAATAATATGCTTTGATAAATTCTTTATTACTTTATTATCCAACTTGATTTGTTCATCTCCCATATCACCCAATACATTTCTCATCATATCTATACAAAAATCATACTTTGGGTTATTCCAATCCTCACATTCTGGATATGTCTTTCTCCATAACGGAATTTTACTATAATTTTCTTTTCCAACACAGTCTATCATACGTCGTAATTTAGAATTTTCGGGTGTGTCTTTACTCCATTCATCGTTATCTTTTATATACATGGTTTCTCTCTTTAAATCTGTGCAATGAAGAGGACGTTTAGTTACATCTAAATCTCTTATTCTTGATAAAATCATATTTGTCATTCCATTCACATAACCATTTCTTCCTATATCTTCTAATTCATGTAAATCTATATTTATATTTTCAATAAAATCTGACATATTCATTGCATCTTTGCAGGTTGTGTTCAAAAAAAAGTTTAAATTAAATCTTTGATTATTATTATTGTTTATTGTATTATTTATTGTTTTTCCATCTTTTACTGCTTCTATCAATTGTTTTTGTAAAGTCATATTTTCTGTTTGTTGATTTTGTAATTTTTTTTGTATTTCTTTCATTTCTTTTGATTGTTCTACCATTAACTCCTTAAATTCTTGATTTTGCTTTAAAATACCAACTACTGTGTTCATATCGTCATTTTTCGCATGTTCTTGCTGTAATATATTTTCATTATTAGAAAAATTTTGTATTGATGCTTTGCATACTTTCATATGCCTACTCTGACCTGAACGATATTTAAATTCTCGGTCACAATATACGCAGAAAAAGCTTTGGGGTTTTTTAGGGGTTTTTTTGTTATCATTTGTTACCATTTTATGTTTTGCAGTGGTTAAATGACGGGTATAGTCTTTTTTATTGCTCGTAATAAAGTTGCATTTTATACATTCAAATCTTTTGGGGTTTTTTGGGGTAAAATTTGTTATCATTTTTATCCTATTATATGATAACAAAAAAAACCCCTAAATTATTTTCAGAAAAATATAAAAAAAAACATGCAGTCAGTTTTTTTTGTTTTTTTTTAAATTTACTGCATTTCAGTATGAACCCGTTTTTTACACACTTTTTCAAAATTCTCTGAAAGATTTTTTAAAATTGGACATTTTTAAAATGTCCATTTTTGAAAACTTGATCCATTTCTTTTTTAATTTTTTTTATTTAATATAATAAATTGAATTAGGTATTTAAAGAGCACACTGAAATGTATATTTATAATATTTTTTTATCATTCATTAAACTAAAACAGCAGAGATATTTACATAATCTATCCATAATTGTTTTTTTTTCAGGTTTATAAGAGTTTGTATCGAATTCATTAAGAAGCAACTTTTCCAACGATGGAGGAATATGTTCTTTTGGAGCCTCACTATATGTGGTAGTCATTGTTTTTTATTTTAAAAAAAATTAAATATCTATTATTTCAATTTTATTTATAGTTGTAATTATATATGTATTTCAAAATCATATTTTTAGTATCTACATTTCCAATAATTTTTTCATTTTTTAGTCAAAAACCAAGATTTAATAAGGTAAAATTACATATGTTTGATAAAGAGAAACAACATTACATTTATGCAAAAGAGTATTACGATTATTACCAAAAATATAAAGACAACACAGGTTTTCGTAATACAATTTTTGTTAATTATAAAGAATTCGCAGAAAAACACCAATCAAACTATTTAATTTTTGAAAAAAATTATGACTTAATTAAAGATGCTAATAATATGATGCAAACACAAAACAATAAATTTTCTATTGATATCAATAAATTTGCAGATACAGTTGATTTACATGATGAATTATCGGGAAATTTAAATACGAAGTTACAAACTTCGGAGAATACTATTACTAAATTAAATTTTTCTCCTTTTATGAAATTTTTAAAAAATCCATTCTCGTTTTTAAACAAAAAAGAGGCGCCAGTTAATTGGAACGAAACAACCTATATGAGTTCAGTAAAAAATCAAGGACAATGTGGTTCTTGTTGGGCATTTTCAACAACGAATGTTTTAGAAACACATATGAGAATTCATAATTATTCTGTTGAAAGATTATCTGAACAGCAATTAATAGATTGTTCAGAACAAAATTCTGGCTGTGACGGTGGTTTTATGCATACAGCATTTGAATATATTATTGATAATAAAGGATTATTGGAAAATAAATATTACGGCTATGAAGGTATAACAAATAATTGTTCTTCTGTTAAGGATGTAATAATTCCTGTAAATGGTTCTGATATAAAAGATTATGATTTTGTTATACCAAGTTCAGTTATGGATATGAAAAATAGTCTTTCTAATGGTCCAATAGCAATTGCAGTAGATGCAAATAACATATTTTTTCGTTTTTATAGAAGTGGTATCATTGATATTCCAAATAATTATTCTCGTGTTTTAAACCATGCTGTCGTATTAACAGGATATGACTATGATAAAGATGGAATGTATTGGATAATTCAAAATTCATGGGGTAAAGATTGGGGCGATAATGGATTTTGTAGGATTCGTGCAACGCCAGGAGATGGAATTTTGCTTTGTCAAAAGTATGGTGTGTATCCAATAAATTTATAAGAAAACGTGAAAAATGCATAAAATTGATAAATATATATTGAGATACTCTAAAATCAGTAAAATCAGTAAATGAATAAACTTATTAAGTAATTATAATGGAATCATTTGAGAGAATCCACACAACTTTTATACCATTTCCCACTATGGAATTTTCCAATCCTCCAAAGGTCAATAAATGTTCTATTTGTTTCGGAGTTGGTCATCAATCTAGAACATGCACTATTCTAACAGCACGTATTGATAATGTAACGAATAAGTTAGAAGACGGAGAAAGTTGGACATCAATAAAAGATAGTATTAATGAAATGATTAAAGAACAAGGAATAAGTACTACTAGAAAAATAGCTACCGGGGTTGTAAATAAAATAGATTTGAGCAATGAAGTTAAGGAACATGCCCTAGAAAAAATTAAAGAAACCAGAAAAACAAAATTTTTGTATATATTTGAAGATATTTATAGAATATGTCATCCATCAAATAGGTTAGATGTAACCTCAGATGATTTTGACATCTTTGAATATTCTGATATGCTGTTTGAAGAGAACCAAATATTACAGAAAAAAGTAGTAAAAAAACATATAAAAATGAAAATGACCAGTAAAGAAAATAACTGGATAAACACAGATGTTTGTGGAATTTGTTTGGATGAAACAAATAGTAAATCATCAGTAGCTCTCGGTTGTAATCATGGGTTTTGCGCTAGTTGTGTATCGGAGATTTTAAAAAGAGAACACACAAATTGTCCCTCTTGCAGACAAGAAGTAAATAATGTCTCATTTTGCAAATCAATATCTCCGAGAAATTATAATTTAATTCAGGATGCTATATATTCTTAAATATGTAAGTAAGTAAATAAAATAGGATTTTTTCCTGACCTTTATGAGTAATATTTTTCGTAAAAATATATATATTTGTTTATATTACAAATAAATATATAATGATACCTACATCTATGGATAACTTAATACCTGATGAAACTTATTTAGTAGTTATAAATTGGAATCAATCAGGTAATTTTAGATTTGATAATGAATATAGATTAATAGCAAAATTTATTCGACATGATTATATACGAGGAAGGACACGGTCATTTGATTCGGGTTTAACTGTATTGCTCACGCCAAACAGAGTAAATGCAATTTTTGAATCAAGAGGAGATAGAATATCTATTAGTTCTGCAAACACTTTTTATAAAATAATAAGACCATCAAAAAAAGAGATTCAACATGAAAAAATAATAAGAAGTATAACTTTGCCACAAGAAAGTAAAAGTTTAATTAGGTCTTTTTTATGATTATTTAATTTGTGTTATTCAATTGAAACTCATTAATTTTTACAATGGCTATATCGCAGGCGATTTGTTCAGCTTTCTTTTTAATTTTATGCTTTCCTTCTCCCATGAACATGAATATCTTACCATGTTCACTCATATATTGGTGTATGTCGTTGTAATTTGTAAATGTGTCCATTGAAATAGAATCATCATGTTTTAATCCATGAGCAAACTGTCCCAAACATAAATATACACCCATATGATAACCAATATCAGGGTCATGTGTTGATATTTCAACGTAATCAGGAGTAACTTTGAATTCTTTTTGTATTTTAACTTGTAATTTATTTTTAAAATTATCATCATCTCTAACTAATTTAATCCAATCTACATGTTTTTCAAAAATACTTTCTACAAATATTTGCACCATTTGAAATCCAGGTCCACAAACAAAGACGTTATCAAACCATTTATCATCATCATTAATTTGAATTTTATTAAAATCTAAAAACATGGCTCCTATAAATGATTCAAATAAACAACCAAGTTTTTTTAAATTAGTTCTTATTTGTTTACTTTCTGCATGTTTTGATAATACAACCCAATCATGTAGTCCCATTTCATATGCCATTTTTCCGATGGATTCATTTTTGACAAGTGCGATTTTTTTTTCAGTCATAAAACCTTCATTTTCTTTTGGAAATCTTCTATATAAATAATATTTTGTAATACATTCTAAAACTCCATCTCCAACAAATTCTAACCTTTCATTCGATTTAGTAAATAAATCTATACATTCTTCTGGTTTATCAGCAATAATAATATTGTTTTGTTTGTTTTCCAATTCTGGACGTTTTAGATATGATTTATGTATAAATGCACGTTTATACAATTGGAGATTATTAACTTTGTAAGGAACATTATATTTAGCCATTATTTCCTCTATTTTTTCAACTGATATCAATTTATTTAGGGGATTGTAGGGATCAAACACGTATGTTTCTTCACCGTTAATATTCTTTTCAATTCTAATATCTTCATCAAGATTAACATTCATGATTATTTATATTATTGTTACTAAGGTTTTATGTAATTTAAAATTATCAATTTTTTACAAAAAAAATATTTAGTAAGTATATAAAATAATGGTTTTATCTACTACAAAAAAAGCTGCTTCTATTGCCAGTATCACAAACAGAAACTCCGGCGGAGGAAGTAAGAAGGCTGGATTACCTCATCTTATTGCACGCGATTCTTTTGCTTCCGTTCACATGAAACATACTTTACAAACAATGTCTCTTCTTAAGATGCCCTTAGTAAGCACCACAAAGGCTACTCGTCCAGTATCTATGATTTCTTCCATAAGATTAAGATAATTTAATTACAAAACAATATAATAGTTTTATTATTATATTTTTTAAAATATGAAAATTATTTTTGATGAAAGAGAAACCCCTTTGTATGAACAATGTAGTTCCATAATTTCAAGTCAACCAAATCCAAGTTATGCTGATTTATATAAAGAAGTTTTACCTTTAGGTGATATATTAATCAAGACTGATGAGAACCTTGACCTCTTATTGATTGAAAGAAAGTCATTTTCCGATCTTATTGCGTCAATTAAAGATGGTAGATACGAAGAACAATCCTATAGATTACTTCATTCTAGTGGATTTCCACTACATTCAATCATTTATTTAGTTGAAGGTATGTTTTCACAAGTAAATAATCCATTAGAAAAAAAAATGATTTATTCTGCTATGACTTCACTTCACTTCTTTAAAGGATTTAGTGTATATAGAACAGCACATTTAAGGGAAAGTGCAGAATGGTTATTAAATATGATTGACAAGATTGAGAAAGAATTTAACAAAAGTAAGCTACCTTACTATCTAACAAATCCATTTCAAAAACAATTTCAAAAAAATGACGGGGAGAACCTTGAAGAAAGTAGAGAAAAAATACCTCAAAACGAAGACAATTATTGCAATGTTGTCAAAAAAGTAAAAAAAGAAAACGTAACACAAGATAATATAGGTGAAATTATTTTGTGTCAAATACCAGGTATTAGTTCAACTACAGCTATCTCTATTATGAGACCTTATAAAAACTTTTATGAATTTATGGAATCTATAAAGAATAATCCATCACTGTTGGAGAACCTGACATACGAATCAAAAGGAAAAACACGAAAAATAAGTAAAACCAGTATTGAAAGTATAAAAAAATATTTATTCAACATGGAATAAACTTAAAGTATATCTTTAGGAGGAGGATATAATGAAGGAACAGAAGGATTGAATACGGTTTTGGGATTAAAAAATACTGGCTTTTTTATTTCATTTCCTTCATATTTCCCAGATTCTACCATTTGTTGGGTATAAGTGGTTCCTGCCCAATTTTCGTCCATAGGATTATCACTAATTTTTCTTGAACTAGTGCTATCATGTAAAGCATCAAGTTCTGTATATTCTCCGATATGTTGTCCATGTGCATCAAAACCTGAATAAGCATTCTTATTGTAAGGTAAATTATCTCTTGTTGAATCAATTACTTTTACTGCGTTATCGATCTTTTTTAAATCTTCTTCTGTAAGGTTGTTTCCTGTAGGTAAGCCTCCTTCCATTTCAAATGGACTGGGACGTATACGGTATTCATCTTTACCTTGTGCGTTGTTTTCATGTTGTAAAAATAAAACTGGACAATCAACACCTTTTTCTTTTTGTATTTCTAAATAATTGATATATTCATCTAAATTAAAAAAAGGAATAGGGTTTGAATCGCTAATTGGTTGATTAGAATTGTAAAGTAGTAAAACATTCCCTTTCTTTACAAGCATATTAGGACATTTGCTTGATACATTTACCATACTTTCTTTAGATGAATAAGGATTGTTAAAATTTACAGTTACATACAATCCAATAATAAATATGATTATTAGAATTAATGTTAGTATCTTGCTTTTAGAACTCATTATATATTTTACCTATATAAAATATTCAAAAATATTTAGTGGTAAATAGTTTGTATGTATAATATATATGGCAAAAGATAAAGTCGAAAAGAAAACCAAAAAGACATTAAAAAAAAAGAATGTGATAAAAAAGAATAAAAAAACAACGAATAAATCAGTAAAAAAAGCTAAACAAGATAAAAAGAAGTCGAAAACTAAAAAAAATATAATAAAAGAGGAACCGACTTATGTTGAATCTATTTTTTCTTCTTTTCATTCAGATGAATTACCTACACATGAACCAATTATTGAAAAAAATAAAAAGAAAGAACCTATAATTGTATTATTGTATGCAGATTGGTGTGGACATTGTCAAAGATTAAAACCTACTTGGGAAAAGACTAAAGGTGACCTTATTGAATCTAATATGTTAAATGACGAAAACTTTTATGAAATTGAAAGTGCAATAATAGATGAAGAATTACCAAAATTAAACAATTATGTGGAAATAGGAGAACCCGTCATGGTTCAAGGATATCCTACCATTGGAAAAATAGAAGGAAAAAAATATATGCAATTCACTGGCGATAGAGACGAAGATAGACTTAGAGCGTTTATGGGCGGCAAATAAATAGTAATTACTATTTAAAAACATTATAGTTTAAATAGTAATATGGAAGATAAAATATTTTTAATATTAGGATATATTGGTTCATTTAATGCATGTTTGATGATGTTACCTCAATTATATTTAACAATAAAAAAAAAGTCGTTTGAAGATTTATCTATGAATATGATTTTTATGAATTTATTGACTCAGATTTGTTTTTTGCCGTATACTATTCATTTTAGATTATATCCACTAATAACAGTAAATTCAGTTTTATTATCGAGTGATTTAATAATTATTTATTATTATTATTTTAATAATCAAACATCTGATCCTCTTTTCTTAAAAGATTCATTAGTTGAAAATGAATAAATAGAAAGTTTGTTATCTTTTTATTATATATAATGTTACTCTTGAAACCAATAATTATGAAACATTTATCTTTGTCAGTTATTGCTCCACATGGTATTACAGATTTACTACATGGTAAACAGCAAGAGAACTTAAATAATTTATTGATAACTTATTCAGGAACAGTGGGAACAAGTTATTTATTGTCAGCATTACAACTTGATTCAATTATAAATTTTACTTTTTTTATATTATCAATCATTCATTTTAGAAGAGATATGCCAAAAATTAAGGGAATTCCTAGATACGCCTGGAGTTTTTTATTTTTGCAATTCTCAATAATGAACTCTCCAAATCTGTTTTTTTTATATATGATATTTATTCATGTTCCTCATCATTATAAAATGAATTGGAATTACATAAAAAATGATAAAAAATTAAGTATGTCTTTAATATTACTAACTACGTTAATGATAGAAATATTTGGTCAAAACTTAGATTTATTAAACTTAAACGATTCTTTTATGAATGTCATAAAGGGAGTAATTATGAGTCATGTTATATATGAAGAAATGAATATATTTGAACAAGAAAAAATTGATTTTTAGATTAATTAGAGGTATATAAATAATCTAAACACAAATTGTTAATAAGAATATGCCAGAAAAAAAGAAAGTAAAACCAAGTATTATTAGATCTTTTCGTCTTATTGATTTTCAGTTTTATGATAAAGAAATTAATGTAGAAATGAGCGATGATAGTTCGGATGAAGAAAAATATAAAAAGTATTCTTCAGATGAAAAAACGAAATTTATAATTCAAATGTTTGGTATTAATGAGAAGGGCGAAACATGCTGTCTTTACATAAATGATTTTAAGCCATTCTTTTATGTGAAAGTTGGTGATAAATGGGGTCAACATGAAGCTAACCAATTAGAACAAGAATTGTTAAGAAGAGCGTCTTACTATAAGAATTCAATAGTTTCTTGTAGAATAGTGGATTTTTATAAATTATATGGATTTTCTGGTGGTAAAAAAAATAAATTTGTTAAATTGGTGTTTGACAATATCTCTGCTATGAAGCATTATAAGGGGCTTTGGAACAATTACATAAATAATGAAGTGGTGAGGAATAATATAAAATTTAAAAATATAGAATTAGAATTATATGAAAGTAATATTCCGCCACTTTTGAGATATTTTCATATTAATAATATCAGTCCTTCTGGCTGGGTAAATATAAATACATCTAAGGTAGATAAAGTAATTGTAAAAACTACAACATGTAAATATGAGTATGAAACATCTTTAAAAAATGTTGTTCCCATGCCAGATAAAGAGTTATCTGTGCCATATAAGATATGTAGTTTTGATATTGAGGCGAATAGTAGTCATGGTGATTTCCCTATGCCTATTAAAACCTATAAACGATTAGCAACTAATGTTATTGATACTATATTGAAACAAAGAAAATATTTAAATGAGGATAAAATGAAACTATTATTAAAAAAGTTGTTAATGGCAGGATTTGGATATGACAAATTTGAAGATATAGATTTGGTATATCCGAAGATAGAAAAGAGCAAGGAAGTAATTAATGGATTAATAGATAGGTTACTTAATACATCCCTTAGTAAGTTTAAAAAGGAAACAGGCGAAGATAATAGTTATTTAATACAGATTGATTCATTTTTAGAAAAAGAAACGAATGAAAATGGAGGATATAATGGTGAAGATAATGATGAAGATGAACAACAATGTGAAGAAATAGATACAGAAAATATGAGTAATAAAAAAGGACCCAAATACAAAAGAACAATTCAATTAGTTGATATTGTTTATGATGAAAAGTTTACAAGAGATGAACTTATACAAATATTAGACGAAATATTAACAACTAGTTTTCCAAAATTAAAAGGCGATGAAGTTACTTTTATTGGTTCTACATTTATGAATTATGGTTCAAAAGAGCCATATTTGAATCATTGTTTGGTAGTAGGAAGTTGTGATGATGTAGAAGGTTCAGTTATAGAAACAGTAAAAAATGAACGTCAAATATTGTTAAAGTGGACAGAATTAATACAAAAAGAGGACCCAGATATAATAATTGGTTATAACATTTTTGGTTTTGATTATGAATTTATGTTTCGCAGAGCACAAGAGAATAATTGTGCATTAGAGTTTTTAAAACTTTCAAGAAAGGTTGATGAGATTTGTGCAGTTCCAAGTAAAAGAAATATAGAAGAGGACTTTTTAACACAAAATGATTATAATTTGGAGCATACAAAAATTGTGTTGGCAAGTGGTGAGTATGATTTACGTTATGCAAGAATGTCAGGTAGATTACAAATCGATATGTATGCATATTTTAGAAGAGATTTTAATTTATCGTCTTACAAATTAGATGATGTTGCTGGAAATTTTATCAGCGATAGTGTAAAAAAGACGAAAAATGTAATACACAGTAAACATGGAGAAGTAACTGAATTGTATAGTAAGAACTTAATGGGTTTGCATGTAGGAGATTTTATACATATAGAAATAACAGGTTTTACTTCAGATTATTATAATAAAGGAGAAAAGTTTAAGGTTTTAGATATTGAATTAAATAGAGAGGAAGAAGGTAAGAATTTCAATGTAATTACAATAAAAGGTCATCTAGATTTAACAATGGAGAAATCTATAAAATGGGCTATGGCAAAGGATGATGTTTCACCTCAAGATATTTTTAGATTAACCAAGGGTTCATCTAGTGATAGAGCTATAGTTGCAAAATATTGTATTCAGGATTGTAACCTAGTGCATCATTTAATGAACAAGATAGATGTAATAACTGGTTATATAGAGATGTCAAGAATTTGTAGTGTGCCTATTAGTTTCTTAGTATTTCGAGGACAAGGTATAAAATTAACAAGTTTTGTTGCAAAAAAATGCAGCGATAAAGAAACTTTAATGCCAGATTTGGAAAAACCAAAATATGCAGAAGGATATGAAGGTGCAATCGTGTTACCTCCTAAGTGTTCAATGTATATGGACAATCCAGTAGCTTGTGTAGATTACTCATCATTATATCCATCGTCAATGATTAGTCAAAATTATTCACACGATAGTAAGGTATGGTCAAAGGAATATAATTTAAATGGAGAATTATTTAAGGTAACTGGAGAAAGAGATAAAGATGGTAACTTTGTATATGATAATTTGGAAGGATTTAAATATATTGATGTGGAGTTTGATACATTTAAATATTTAAGAAAAAGTGCAACTTCCCGTGCTGAAAAAACAAAAGTGGGAACAATGATATGTAGATGGGCTCAATTTCCAGATAATAAAAAAGGAATTATGCCGTCTATTCTAGAAGAACTTTTAAAAGCAAGGAAAGATACAAGAAAAATGATAAAAACAGAAAAAGACCCTTTTATGCAAAATATATTGGATAAAAGACAATTAGGTTATAAGGTAACTGCAAATTCATTATATGGACAATGTGGTTCAAGAACATCAACATTTTACGAAAAGGATGTAGCTGCTTGCACAACTGCAACTGGCAGAACGATGATTGTTTATGCAAAGCGTATAATTGAAGAAGTATATGGAGATAATACATATCATGCTAAAGATGGTTTGGTAGCAACAAAAGCAGAATATGTATACGGTGATACAGATAGTGTGTTTTTCACATTCAATTTAGAAGACCCAAAAACAGGGGAAAAAATAAAAGGGCAAAGAGCATTAGAATTAACAATTGAAATAGCACAAGAAGCCGCAGACTTATGCACTATGTTTTTAAAACCACCAATGAAATTAGAATATGAGAAAACATTAATGCCTTTTATATTACTATCTAAAAAGAGATACGTGGGAATGCTTTATGAAGAAGATCCAAATATGGGTTATATGAAGTTTATGGGGTTATCTCTTAAGAGAAGAGATTCTTGTGATTACTTAAAAGATGTGTATGGTGGTATTTTAAATATATTAATGAAAGAAAATAACATTGAGACTGCATTGAACTTTCTTAACGATTCATTAGTAAATTTAATTGAAGGAAAAGTAAGTATGGATAAGTTAGAAATTACAAAAGCATTACGAGGTTATTACAAGAATCCTAACCAAATAGGTCATAAAGTATTGGCTGATAGAATTGGACAAAGAGACCCTGGGAATAAACCAAAACCGGGCGATAGAATGAAATTTGTATTTATTGTAAATGATAAACCAAAAGCACTAATGGGTGATAAAATAGAAACACCAGAGCACATTATTAGTAACAAACTAAAAATAGACTATACACATTATATTACTAATCAGTTAATGAAACCTCTTCAACAATTATTTGGTTTGTGTTTGGTTAATATTTGGGAAATGCAAAAGAAAAGGTCAGCTATAAAAACATACGAAAAAGATATGGATAATTTACAAAAAGAACAACAAGATATGGAATTATTTATGAAAAAGAAAGAAAAATATTGCGCTGCAAAAATAAAAATATTATTGTTTGATAAAGTTTTAAAAAAGATTTATAACGAAAAGCATAGAATTCAAGAAATAACGAACTTCTTTGTTAAAGTATAATATTATTTCAAGATGTCATTTATGTTAGAAACTGTCCATTCGTCTTTTTCTTTCATTAAACATTTTTCCCATTCCCAGACATCATAATTATTTTTATGCTTGTAGAGAACTTGCACCTTTTGTTTTAAGGGACCAACATAAACCTCCCAGCAATCGCTAATTTTACTATTTTTTAATTCCTGAGAATATAAATTTAAATCAAATTTTCCCATTAGATGGTCGTTTGAATTAGCTTCTCCAATCTCAATCCAAGAAGTTAATATTTTAGATTCCATGTTTTTAAAATCTATCATTTTTGGTTTTTTTTTTAAATGTTTGGAAATATAGTTAATAGCTAATGATAATTCAGGAGTGGTATATTTTGTTTTTACAAAATTTGTCTTACTCATAAAATTTAAATAAATTGTTTTATAGGCTTGTTTACAACCTTTTTCAAAATCGCTTTCTTCAATAACTAACTTTTCTTTAATATTTGAGTCAAAGGAATTGGGTTGATATTTGTAGTTACTTGCGTTTACTATTATTTTTTTTATGTTCTTTTGTGATATCCACCTCCAAGGATGTTTATTTAAATTTATTTTTTTCATAGTATATTTATTTATAACTGGAAACAAGAAACTTCGCATTATCATGAAATAAAATATAATTATATTATATAATGCCTAAAAACTTGTGTTTAGGAAAGTCTGTAAAAAGACCAAATAAATGTAAAAAAGTAAGAGGATGCAAGGTAGCTAAAGGAACACAACGCACTTATTGTAGGAAAATTCACAATAAAACCTCAAAATCAAAAAAATCTGGAGGTAACATAAAAAAGACAGCAAAAAAGGTAATGAAAAAATTAACTGATTTAGTAAAAAAGTAATTATAATAAATTTAAAACAAGCAATAAAATATAATATTATGAGATCTTATATTTTATTCGTGTGTAATTTCACAATTAAAATAAACTTTAAAAATTTGCTGTTTTTCATTGTATCTAGTGAAAATAATGAGTTATTATGAAATGACTTATGGTGAAATTATAGATACATCCCATTTATATCAAATCATTGAAAAACATGCATCCATTAGTTGTAAAGACATGTATTTTTATGACTTTGGTTCGGGATATGGAAATATCGTATTGCAATTTCAAAATAATTTCAAAGAAAGTATTGGTATTGAGCTCGTTAAAGAGAGATATGACCATGCGATAAAACAAAACAACTTTTCCAATGTAAATTTTTTATGGAAAAACTTTTTTTCTATTTTTTTACAAAACCCTTGTATAGTTCTTGTTAACAATTTATGTTTTGGGACTGGTACAAACAAACGACTTGGAAACAAATTATTAAATGAAATGAAATCGAATGACATTTTATTGACGACAAAAAAGATAAATTCATTGGAATTATATTACATTACGTATTATAATATACATTGTTCTTGGGGTCAATCCGAATTATATGTTTATAAATTAAAATAAACTTTTATAAAACTTAAAAAGTTTAATAGGATGAAAACACAAACTTGAAATTGAAACATGATCTGCTCCAAAATTCTTATACATAATAATATCTTCGCTGGTTTCGATACCGCCACCTCCTATAATCACAGTATCAGGATAAGTCTTACGTAAATATTCAATGTTTTTCTTATTATATTGGATTAAAGATTTACCACTTAATCCGCCTTTATCTGTTGGTAATGTATTTGATAAATGAAATTGTCTGAATCCTTTTTGATAATAAGAATCTAGCTTTTCTGAAGAAACTAATGGCGAAACTTTAATAACACACCATTTTCTTTTATTGTTGATAAATCGGTGTATATCTTCATCAATCATGGATTTTTCTGCATTTGGACAACTAACATTTATTTCCAAATTGAGGTCTTTTGGAATCTTATTTAAAAATCTATATAAATCGTTTTGTTGAAGAATAGCAATACTCAATATATTGTTCGAGTTTGTGCAGTCTTTTCTATATTTTTTTAATGCATAATCAATGCCTTTATTTCTAAGTCCAATTTTATTAATCCAACCTTTGTGTTCTTTGGAATAATGAAGAGTTTTCCAAATTTGACTAAGTAGTCCATCTCTAGGTTCTAAAGTAAAACTACCTCGTATAGAATAGGTATGATTTAAATTTAAATAATTACCAAAAGGAGGTGAAATAAATATAAACATATAATTTGTCAATCAATATGTTTTTAATATATTTTAAACAAAAGTTCCAGAGGAGGAAATAAGATTATTAGAAGAATCAAAAGATGCAGTATATTGTAAAGGTATTTCAAGACGTAGTGCTAAATTATTTGATGAATCTACAAATGTTGATAAATATGTGTTTGTTGAAACATCTACATCAGACTCGATTTGATTATTTAATTCAGACTGAATTTGATTATTTAATTCAGACTGAATGTGATTATTTCTTTCTTCTGCTTCCAATCGGTCAAATATTCCTGATAAACTTTCTTCTAAATTACTATTATTTCTATTAATAGTAGTATTATTTGATGAATCTATTGTTGTAATATTATCTCTAATATCGTGTCTGCAAATAGGACAACGGACATTAGAATTAAACCAAGTATTAAAAGAGGTCTCACTAAAACAATGTCCACAATAACGAATTCTTCTTATTCTATCACCATTCCTGAAGTCTTCTAAACTAATTGGGCATTGATTATTCATTAAAATCTCATTTTCATTATACACTAAGGTTTCACTTGCAGCTTCAATTTGTTGTTCTGATGGTCGAACAATTACATTACGAAATAATGGACTATTCATACCTGGTGGTAAAAAATTAAAAGAAAAGTTCCTTATAGGTTCAGTAGTTGTACTCATATTTCTGTTGTTAGCAGTATTGTTATTTGTGTTATTAACTTGTTCATTACCAGTAAAAAGGTCAGTGTTATTTCTTGGTAAAAAAGGATTAGTATTAAATGAAGAAGAAAAACTAGGATTATTGTTTCTTGTTGAAAAAAGATTACTTGTGCTATTATATAATGGTCTTTGATTATTTACTTCTTGTATAATTGGTGTTGGACGTAATCTATTTTGTAAATTATTATTTGTTATAAACTCATTTATAATACTTAAATATGTAGACATATTATCATGATATTCAATCATTTGTTGATTAAGATTTTCTAGTAAGTTTGAATAAGGATTTACACTATTTGAATTTAATGTATTGTTTGATTCATTGGAATGTCTATTATTATTATTTCTTGTGTATATATTTCTATTTAATCTGTTTATTCTTGAAGTTCTATTATTTGGTCTATTATCAGTTTGAAACATATCTCTTCTACGTCTACTATTATTATTTAAATTAAAAATAGGCTGGTTTGAGGTTTCATTTTCAACTATTTGTTCCAAATGTTCTGCTATTTGTTCGGTCAAATATTGACTGAGAACATTTTGTAATTCATTAATTGGGATACTATTATTATTTTGCATTATTTATAATAATATAAAGATTTGTTTATATATTCTTATAAACAAAAAAATACAAATGCAATTAAATTTAGATAAGTATAAAAATAAAGGCTTAGTTGGATTAGAAAATCTAGGAAATACTTGTTTTCTAAACTCGTGTATACAAGTAATAAATAATACAATAGAATTAAATTGTTTCTTTGATTCTAAAAAATATGAATCAAATATAAAAAATGAAATACCAGAGTCTTCTATTATAAAAGAATGGGAGGATTTAAGAAGTGTGATGTGGAGTGGAAATGGTGTAGTTGCACCTAGAAAATTTGTAGATAGTGTACAAAAGATTGCCAAATTAAAAAATAGAGATATATTTACAGGATGGGTGCAAAATGATATGCCCGAATTTCTCCAATTTTTTATGGAATGTTTACACAATTGTATTTCAAGGAGTATAAATATAAAATTAAATGGTAATCCTCAAAATCAAGTTGATAATTTGGCCATAAAGTGTTATTCTATGTTACAAGAAAACTATAAACGGGAATATTCAGAAATTATGGAATTATTTTACGGAATTTCTTTTTCAGAATTAACTTCAATAAAAACTGGAAAAGTATTATCTGTAAAACCTGAATCTTACTTTATGATAGATTTACCAGTTTTTTCTAATAATAAAGAAGCAAAGAATATCTTTGAATGTTTTGAGATGTTAACTCAAGCCGAATATTTAGAAGATGAAAATGCGTGGTATAACGAAGAAACTAAAATGAAAGAAAATGTTAAAAAACAACATTCTTTTTGGAATTTTCCAAAGATTATGGTTATCTCTTTAAAAAGATTTTCTGCTGATGGAACAAATAAAATGCAACATCAAGTAGATTTTCCGATTGATAATTTTGATTTATCACAATATGTTAGAGGATATAACAAGGATAGCCATGTATATAATTTATTTGGAGTATGCAATCATGTAGGCGGTGTTTCGGGTGGTCATTATACTTCATTTGTAAAGAATATTGAGAATAATTGGATTCATTATAATGATCATAAAGTAGAAAAAGTAAAAAAAGCAGATTCTATTATAACTCCAATGGCATACTGTTTATTTTATCGTAAAAAAAATAACTTATTATAATATAATATAATACATTTATAATGAGTTCTAATGAAAATAATAATTTAGAAAAAGAAGTAACAAATGCACCCACACCTATACGTGATGCTGCAAATGAAATAGAATCTACAATTAAAAATACTGGCGAAGATGTTGGAGAAACTGTAACAGAAATATTTACTCCTGCAAATATTATGGTTGTATTAGGATTTTTAGGAATATATTTGGGTTATTCATTTTATATCTCTAAAAAAAACATCGGTGTCCCACAAATGAATTATTCAAATTTACAAACTTCTTTTACAATAGACTTTTTATTCTTTATAATAATTGGGTTTATTCTGTATTTTGTGTTAAGTAGTAATAGCTTTAGAGACCAAACCATTACTAGTAGTTTTCTTGATTTTATTACGGATTATTTGGATAATCCTTCATCTGTAATTGTTTCAGTCTTAATTTTAACTATCTTGTATATTTCTATTTATCTTTTTGGTATTCCAACTGATAGACAAACAAAGCCAATTGCTATTGGTTTCATTGAAATAGTTGCCTGGTCTCTTTTAGTTATTACAGTTTTTATTGACTTTTTTAAATATGTCTTTGATATTTCTTTTGAAGAATTTTTTGAAAATTTAAAGGCTTACTTTCTTGGAGAAGAAACTATTGAAAGAGATGAAACACCCTTAGCAACAACCACTTTATTAGATGATAGAGAGGTCTTTAATGTTTCAAATAATTTATATACTTATGAAGATGCAAAAGCAGTTTGTAAAGCCATGGATGCAGAATTAGCTACCTATGACCAAGTTGAAAAAGCATATAACAATGGAGCAGAGTGGTGTAATTATGGATGGTCCGATGGACAAATGGCACTTTTCCCAACACAAAAAGCAACTTGGGAAAAATTACAAGAACTAGATGAAGGTTGTGTTGCCGAAGGTGAAAAAAGAGGTAATAATTGTGGAAGACCTGGTGTAAATGGTGGTTACATCGCAAATCCATATGTTAAATTCGGCGTAAACTGTTATGGTAAAAAACCAGCAGCCACTGTTGACGACATTAAATATATGAAGGCTAAAGAAGACCAACCTTATCCAAAGACAAAAGCTGAAATTGAATTGGAAGAAAAGGTAAACCATTGGAAAGAAAACAAAAATAAATTTTTACAATTAAATTCTTACAACACAACTGAATGGAATTCAAAAAAATCCATTGTTGATTCAATAGATACTTCCACTTCTAATAATAAAAAAGATTGTGATTAAATACATTTGTAAATTTTTTTACATATGTGATTAGATTTTTTTTATTTTTCTATTTATATGAAATGTTTTTTACCAATCAAAAAAAAAACAAGTTTTGATGGATACTCAATTAAACCATTTAATTCTGCGTTCAAATTAACAAACGTTTCTCCCGGTCCCGCTACAATTGATCCTTCTGTAATTCAAGATATTGCAAATGAATTATCAAATACAGATATTTACGGTTCAACCCCCTTAGAAATATCACATCGTTCCCCTGAATTTTCTTCTATTTTTCAAAAGGTAAATACTAATTTAAAATCTTTTATGAAAATTCCTGATTGTTTTTCTATAATTTGGACACCTGCAGGAGGACATGGACAATTTAGTGCAATTCCAATGAATATGAATCATATATTTGAAAAAGTAAAAGGTTGTTATATTGTTACTGGCACATGGTCATCCAGAGCATATAATGAATCTAAAAAATTTATACAAAGTGAAAATCTAACTCAAGAAATTTACCAACATATACCACAAGTTTTACAATATGATTCATTACCTGAAGATATTAACATTCCAAATGATGCAGATTATCTATATTTATGCTCTAATGAAACTGTAAATGGTTTGGAATTCAGAAAAGATGGTTATTCATATCCATCAAGAAAAAAACTAGGTAAAGCGAAATTATTAGTAGATATGTCAAGCGATTTTTTAATGAAAGAAGTTGATTGGGAAGAAATTGATATGGCATTTGCTTGCACTTCCAAGAATATGGGAGCAGCTGGCGCTAATGTAATTGTTATTCGCACAGAACTATTAGAAAATATGAAATATAATACAAATCAATCAATACCATGTGTTTTAGACTGGAAATTATATTATAACACAAAGTCACTTTATAATACTCCAGCTGTATTTAACTTTTATTTGTTTGATAAAATTTTAGATAAATACATTCTTGAAATGAAAAACATAGAGCACATGGATACTTACAATCAAAAAAAGGCAGAAAAGCTTTATCATTTTCTGGATAATAGTGAAATATATTTTCCATGTGTAAAAGATAAAAAGTCCAGAAGCAATATTAATATCCCATTTATTGTTGGAAATGGAAATGATACGAATAGAAGTAATTTCTTGGAACATTGTTTTCATCATAACTTAGTTGGATTGAGAACACAAACACCTTTTTCTTATCATTCTTTAGGATTGATTGAGCCCTTGAGAATTAGTTTATATAACGGAATTAAAATGGAAGATGTTGATAGAATTATTGAAGTAATGGATGCATTTGAAATTTAATTTCTATATTCTTCATGTATAAACTTTTTTTGTAGCACTTTTATATATTTTTTTAAATTGTTCATTTTTTTCATGAACATCTGATAGTAAGCATTGAAACTCATAATTAGCTAGGGGTGGGGCTCTACGAGCACTTCGTTTTTCAAAAGAATATATTAATTTGTCAGAACTACAGTCATAAAAATAATCAATCTTGATATAATGCCACGGCTTACTGCTTAATTCACGGTAAATTCTAATCCTACTCCAATCTGGAAAATTAATAAAGTCAACATTTTTATTTCTATGTTTGAAAAGATCATATCTAAAATCATTCTTATTTATTTTTTTCCATGCGAAAAATTCTCCTGTTTTTGACCATCGGTATCCAGCAAGTCCAAAAAATTCTTTTAAAATGTTATCTATAATGTCAATAGATAAATCTTTTAAATCTTTCATCATAGTTTTTAATAAATTTATTTTTTATATTGTATTACATGAAAGCTATTCTTCATGTAATATAATTGAACTATCAAAACTATTTAATTTTATCCTATATATTTATTCATAATGCGAGAATAAGATGTTTGGTTAGATAAATTATTAAACCCTTATTTATTGCGTCTTTTTTTTGTCTTTCGTTTTTTCTTACCTCCATTTGTTTTATTATTTTTTAATTCTAAAAGTCCATTTACAACATCTGCTAATTCAACTAATTTTTTATTTTTTTCTTCTTGGTCTTTTGCATCTGAAAGCAACATTTTTACTTTAAACAAATTATTATGTTTTTCTTCTAATTTAGATACATTTAAGGTTTCAATTTCAGAAATATTCGTAACGTTTGAATCACCCGATAAAAACTGAAAGTCTTTTTTTATTCTATCAATTAAAAATTTTTTATATTCACTGTCGGACATTTATAACATATAAAGACAATTTTATTGCTAAACTGTTTTTTTGATTTAGTTTATTAAACCTTAAATTCAACTTTAGAAAAATATTCTGTTGGAATAATACCATCTTTACCAATCCCAGGTGATAGAATCACACCGTTATCTGATTCATAGAATTTAATACCAGCTTTTATGGCTTTATTCACATCAACATAAATATAAACTTCAGCATTTTTTCTAATACCAGATGATACATTTTTACTTTTTGCAAAATGAATATGATTTCTTGACATTCTACAAAGACCACTTAATTTGATAAGATTGTAATTTTTTCTAAAGGTGCTATGAACAACATTATTAATGTAATCTAACTTAATTTCATTTAATAGTAGTTCATCTTTTACTGTATTTATAGTATGACCTTGATTTGCTCTAATAAAGTATTCGTCATTTCTAAGTTCTAAGGCAAACCTTTTTTTTTCATTATTATCAACAATGTATTTTATGTCATTTAAAGATGTTTTTTTGAATTCATTACATTTAAGAATATCATTTAACTTAACCCAACCCGAATCATCAATATGTATATTTCTTTGAATAGCTTGGTGTCTTAATATCTTAGAAAGATTAATACTCACTTTTTTAAATTTTTTATCTAAATCCATGATGTCTAAAATAAGTAAATTTTATTTAAATGCATTATCACTAAAGTTTTTTTTCAAGTTTTTCAAATAAATCATTATTGTAAACTAAATTTCCAGTTGGTTTATATTGATCAATTGGTCGGTACTCTTTTCCAGGTTTATTAAGATCAGTTTTTTTATTATTTAAAATACCAGAATTGATGTCATCTTCTTCCTCTTCTTCATCGTTATTTTTTTGTTTTACAATATTACCCTTATTATCAATTGACTTTCCAGTTTTCTTTTTTACTTGTTCACGCACATACTGTGGAATCCAATTTTTCCAAGAAATAAATATTGTATTTGGATGCATATATTTAACATCAAAACCGTTATCTTCTAATTTAACTACTAAATATCCTATACAGTCACCTTGACTATATAAAGGTTCTCCAAATATATATTCTGGAACTGTAAAAAAAAGGTGTTTATCGTTAGGTTTTGTTTTCGCTGTAAAGTTGATTCGTTTATGAATACGATTTAATATTTTGTTAAAGATAGATAGTTGTTTCAAATCTTTTTGTTGTTTTTTTTCAAATAACGAATCAATATCAACTGTATCGTAACTTTCTTCTTCGTCGTGAAATAAAAAATTTGACATATTATATATGCAGTAGAAAATACATAAAAAATATATACGTATTTTATTAAAATGGATATTTCTGGCAATCAATTTGCAAGAAATTTGGTGATAAGTGGTGGTAGTATTGTAGGATTTTTATTTTATGGAGCCTTAAAACAAATGAATAAAGATAAACGTTGGAAGTATGAGGAATTAGAAAAGATATATTGCACTTCTGCAGGTTCAATAATCACGTTTTTTTTATTGTTAAATTATGATTGGGATGACTTAGACAAATATATTATAGAGAGACCATGGCATAGAGTATTTCGTTTTGATCTGACAAAGGTATTTAATTCAATTGAAAATGTGGGGATTTATAATTTAGATTTAATGCATGATAGCTTTGATTCTTTACTACTTGGAAAAGGTTTAGAACCTACAACTACTATGAAAGAATTATATGAATTTTCAAATATTGAAACTCATATAATCACAACAGATATAAACAATATGGAAACAATTGACATATCGCATTTAACACATCCTGATTTTCCAATTATTGATGCTATTTATTGTTCTTGTGCTTTGCCTATTGTCTTTAAACCTTATGAATATAAAGAAACCTTTTTATGTGATGGTGGTTTGACGTGTAATTTTCCTTTGGAATTATGTTTAAAAGAAAATAAACATGAAGACACAATCACGATAGGATTAGATGAAAAGTTTGTAAAATATTCTAAAAATGATAATTTGTTTTCTTATTTAAATATGCTTAGTCTAAATTTATTAAAAAGTATAAATGTGCAAGAAAGACCTGATAATTTAAAAATGCAAGTTCATTTTGATCCAGATATTATCAATTTGGAAAATTCAATTAATGTTATTATTGAACAAGAATCGAGAAAAAAACTTATTGAAATGGGAGTAGAAAAAGTAAAATCTATTCAATAAATTTATTCAGTTACCATTGTTTCTAAAAAGCTATTTAGAGAATTATTTGTAATTCTTGATTCAAAATCAATCGTTTTTCCGTCTTTAATCATTTTTACTGTTGGGTAAGAATCAATCTCAAATTTGGTAATATATTCTGTTACCTTTGAATCTTCTTCATTGGTGCAATCAATATCTACACAATTTACCTTATATCCATTTATTACCTTACCATCATTAGTTTGTGAAAATCCTTTCCATTCTGGAAGTGCTTTTTTGCAATGAGGACACCAATCGGCATGAAAGAAATATATTACAACTCCTACTTCGTTCTCTCTTTGATTGTCGTTAGACATGTCGAAATTCTCGGTGCTGGTATATCTATTATATACAAAGATACCAACAACCAAAAATAAAATAATAAGAAGAATTACAAGAATAGAGAAATAATAAGGACCAATGTATTTTTTAAATACAGCAGTTAATTGAACCATTATATTTTATCAATAGATTTAAATTTATGAATTCAACCGAAAATAATTATTTAGTATAGAATTAAATAATTACTTAATATAAGTAATGAAATATCATAATAAAACTCAAAAAAACAAAATAAAATCAAAAAAACCTAAGTATGTGTTTACATATACAGATTATAATAGTGGAGACGGAATGTTAACAACTGTATGGGGACCTGGATTATGGCACTATTTGCATACAATGAGTTTTAATTATCCAAACAAACCTACTAAAAGTGACAAAAAAAATTATAAAGATTTTATGATTAGTCTAAAAAATGTGTTACCTTGTGGTAAATGTAGAGAGAATTTGAAAAAAAATTATAAGCAATTACCTTTGAAAATGGAAAACATGAAAAATCGTGAAACCTTCTCTAAATATGTATATAATCTTCATGAATTAATCAATAAAATGTTAAATAAAAAATCAGGTTTGACTTATGAGGAGGTAAGAGAAAGATACGAACATTTCCGTTCTAGATGCACTACAGAAATAAAAAATAAAACTATGAAAAAGAAGGAAACCGGTTGTGTGAATTCTTTATACGGGGAAAAATCGAAATGTGTATTACAAATTCTTCCTCAAAAGACCAAATGCGAAAGTCTACAAATTGATGATAAATGTATCAAAAAAAAATTTATATAAGAGGAACCTTATGTATTTAGGACATTTCCTATTTGTTACCTATTTGATTAATATGTAACAAAAAGATATTTATACTATATATATAAATATTTATTATGAATTCTCTTCCTGCAACTGAAATACATGAAACATTATCAAAAAATAACAAAGACAAAGAAACTGAGAACTTTGATGATGTGAAAGAAAAAATAGAAGCTATGACTGAAATTGAAAGCAAAGTAGAAAAAAAAGAAAAAGTGCCTTTTTGGGGAAAAAATCCAAATATCTTATTTAATGAAAAATACATGTTTGAATTTTACCCTGTTGATACCATGTATTATGAACAAAAATTAAATGCTATTTCCAGAACTATTCTTATATTGACTGCAGTTTCTTTTTTATTTACAAAGAATATTCGTTTGTTGGTCATTGGTATCATCACTTTTATTGCTATTTACGTCCTTCACTATTTTCATGAAAAAGAAAAAGAAAAACGTGAATCCAAAAAAATTGTCAAGTCCCTTAAAGAAAATTTCGAAAGCCCTGCATTAGATTATTTAAAGGAAAATAATATGCCTATACCCACAGACGTCTTTGACAATCCTGATTCATCTAATCCTTTTGGTAATGTTATGGTTACTGATTATGATTACAAACCTAATAAGAGACCTGCTCCACCTGCTAATAACAAAATTGTGCAAGATGAAATTTTAGAACAAGCTAAACGTGCTGTTAGTGAAGCCAACCCTGACCACCCAGATATTGCAGATAAGCTTTTTAATGATATGGGAAGTAATTTAGAATTTGAACAATCACTACGTCCATTCCATTCTAATCCTAACACTGCTATTCCTAACGACCAAACTGCTTTCGCTGAATTTTGTTACGGCAGTATGATTTCATGTAAAGAAGGTAATAAATTTGCATGTGCCCGTAATTTATCAAGACATACCAATTATTAATTTAGGATATAATTTATTTTTTTAAAAATACATTCTCTTGTTATAATATAAATATTATAATAATGGCTAGTTTGAATCTTTATACATTTAATAATGGAGACCGCATTGGGTCTGATTCTACAGACCAAACACAAAATAATTTGTCCAATACTAAATTCGCTAATCACATGCTCACTGATCACTTCAGTAAAGTAACTTCCAATGAACATGTTAATTTCGCTGTTGCACAACCTACCTTATCCTTCAATGGATTAACCAACGGAAATGGATTAACAGGACATTTAGTAGATGATGAATCTAACCTTTTGTTGAAAACTGAACAAGAACGTGCTTTAGAGAAATTGCAATTGTTCCAACGCCCTTTTCACACTGTTCCTTATTTAGGAAGAGGTAGTGTTGACCCTGGTTTGGAGTCACAATTACAACAAGGTGAACTTGCTGGAGATAAAAAGAGCGTATCCACCATTATGGAAAAGTCCTTTGCCGATTATTCTTTGTATCCTACTGATGACAAGATGGAAGATAGAGTCAAAGATCCTTCAAACACCGTTGAAGAAGTTGCTTTAGATGGATGGGTTCGTGGCGGTGCTGCTACCCGTGAAATGTCTTTAGATGAGGCAATGAAACAAAATAACCGACCCAGTGGAACATTTTAATTTAGGTATAGATTAGTAGTAAAATTTTGATTATTTATTTATATAGTATATACAAATAAATATGTCTGTTAATGTAGAAGTTAAAAATTTTGATGTAAATACTGGCTTGGAAGCCAGGGTAATTATTGACGGTGATATTTTTACCATTAATATTGATTCTGAGAGTGTCAAAAAAGTTTTATATAGTGATGCAGTAGCTCTAGACTTAACTGAGGGGTCTGGTAGTGCTCGTTCTGATAATAACAGTGTTGATAGTGAAGGACAAGGAGAGTTAACTGAAGAAAACGTTGCACAACTTCCTTCTCAGGGTTCAAATGTTAATAATGGCTATAATGTCGTATCTGAAGATTCAAAAAGTTCTAAGAGTTCTACTAAAAACCCTATGATAAATAATCCTCAACCAAAGAGTGATTTAACGCAAGGTGCAGCCGGAGATGGTCCAGGACCTTATGATTTAGATAGTGAATCAGATAAATTTAACATTTTAACTCCTGGGTTTATAAGTGGTAGTGAGAAATCTGATTCTAATTTTAGTGATAAGAGTTCTATAAACATTATAGATAATACAAAAATTAATAGAAAAGTTAAGAAAGAAGTAGAAGATGATTAAATTAAAAATCTTTAGGAAAACAATTAAGAAAAAACTTTTTTGTTCTGATATAATATATGCAACCCAAAGCGGCAAAAAAAATTGGAGGTATGACCCCTAAAAAAATTGGAGGTATGGCTCCTAAAAAAATTGGAGGTATGGCTCCTAAAAAAATGACTGGTGGAGCACCATTTCTATTTGAAGGCACCACATACGAAGTAACAAAAACAGAAGAAGATGGTAAACTAAAAATATGCGTTGAAACTGAAATGCCATCTGCAAGTATGCAAGAACCAGCAGCAGCAGATGCAGATGCAACACCAGAAGCAGAAGTAAAAGCAGAAGCAGAAGGAGCAGAAACAGAAGGAGCAGAAGAAGATTTGGATAAAGTCGATGGAGGAAAGAAGAAGAGGAAATCATCAAAGAAGAGAAAGTCAATGAAGAAGAAGGGAGGAATGAAGAGAAAGTCCATGAAGGTAAAGGCATAAATAAATAAATAAAAATTGTTTCTATTTCAAGAAATATAAACAATAAACAATAAATAAAGACATATGAGTTATTTGTATCAGTTGCCGACACCAGACTACAATTCCAACGAGGAATATCGAAGTAGTTTACGCACAGTATTTCATATGAATTATGAAACGTATATGAAAAATATAAAGAATTTACAAGAACAGGTAGAAGAGAAGTTTGATAAGGAGACATTAGACGAATTGGAATTTGATGAAGAGGCAGTGCAAGGGGCAATGGATTTTGTTTATGATAAAACGAAGAACAATGAATTATTTATAAACATTTACAAGTTAGCAGCAGCAAAGATGATTTCTACAGACGTAGAAATAGGAATGTCAATATGTTTTTCTTATGACTATTTCCGATATTTCCATACTTGCCTATCATTATATTTAGAGAACGCAAGTAATTTTGATGAAAATTCTAATGCATACAAATATATGGTGAAAATATTGTCATAATAAAATTACTTATAAATATTTTATGAAACTATAATATAACATGGCATCAACAAGAAATAAAAACTCACCAGGTGACTATAAAGCCGAACAAGCAATGAATAACCATATAGAAGGTTACCGCACTTACATTCATTCTTCAACCTCCAAAGCAAATACAAATCATTTGCCAGGAAGAGGAGTTCTCCCTGCATC
>MDTC01261800.1_pt1 | contig 47546 bp, 44 predicted proteins | sample 811181 | NCBI WGS metagenome assembly MDTC01 (sample SAMN05326644, study PRJNA326480) | marine metagenome | isolation source: seawater | place: Pacific Ocean: North | collected 2011 | reverse complement strand
TTAATTCCAGCTTCAACACCATGTGGAATATGCAGCACAGAAAGTCCATTTCGTTTTGCTGTTTCTGTAAGAATAATACGTTTAGCTCCCCATCTTTCAGAAATCAAAACAATGTTAATATTTATTCTTTTAATAATATCATCTGAGACTAGCAAAATTTTAATTAACTCAGGAATTTCATTTTCAAGGGTTTCTTTTAAATAACCGTCAATAAAACCAAAAAGCGGTAAGTGAAGGAAAACAAAATGCGGGTGTTTCTTTTCAGTTTTTTTGATTTTTTCAAACCTCGATTTTAATTCAGACAAATATTTTGTAATCTTTTTCTCTATAGTTATCGAATTCAGTCTTTTTGTAATAACATGAAGAATTTTAGAATTGAAATAACAATTATTTTCATCTTCAAGATAATAAAGATAACAGTTCCCTTTTCTCAAAAAGCTTTCTATTAAATCAGTTCCAAAGTAAGTAAGGTCACTTGCGGCTAAAGTAAGCGTCCTAATTAAACCTAACTTATTTACATTTTTTGCCAACAGCCTTTTCATTTGATCAACTGTGATAACTGCAAGTTTTTTAATAAAGCGATTCAAGATTGCAGGGCAAAAATAAGTAATTTTTCCTGCCAAAGCATGTTTTTCAAAGCGAAAATGTCTGATGATGCTCTTAAGTTTTAGAAGCAATCCATGAATTTTTAGCTCACCAATACATACATCGTACTTTTTATCTTTTTTCAGAAACTGAAAAACTTTTTTATGCAAAAAGAAATCTCTTTTCCCAATAAAGTCATTAGAAATTGGATAATCGTGTATCAAAAGAACTTTCTCAGGATTTTCATATTTTAAAATATTGGATACATCAAGTATTGCCTTTAGAAGATAATAAAAATAGTTAAAGGCTTCCTTTTTAAGACTTTTCCCCAGAGAAATACTTTCAAATTCAGTTAAATCGTTTCCTTCACTATCAATAAACCACTTTCCGGCTAATTCCACAGCAGAAATCTCAGCATCTACATACTCTTTTCTGTTTCTATAATCATCCAAAACTCTACTTTGGATTCCTCTTTTCTTTAACGCTTCAAAAGCTAACGCATCACCGGCAATAAAAACTGTATTTGCATCAACACAAGAGCTAAAAGTTTTCAAAAATATTTCTACTTCATCAAAATTATCAATAAACGCTATGGTTTTGGCCATTTTAGTTATGCCTGATTAAATTGTATTAACGCTTCTGAATATCTATCATTATTACAACTTAATATATAATTCATTTTTTAAAAAATATTTGATAGTCGCTACTACTAAAACTTCCATTTTCATGTGTCACTATCATTTCATCAATCAACAACTCACTAAATTTTGAAAAGAGTTCTTCTATCTCTTTCCTATCGAAAAAATGCATAGTCATGCCACTTTCGTGAAATGCACTCATTTTCTTATCGTTTATCGTTATAATAAAGGTATTTTTTTCTATTTCCTTACCCCTGCCGTATCTGTAATCTTTTTTATTTCTGACTAAAATGTATCCTCGTGCACCCTTTTTTTAGTATCCTATAAATTTCATCTACAGCTTTTTGTATTTTTTCAGCGGTACAATAATACAGAACAGCATAAGAAACGATACCATCAAAATAATTTTCCCCGAAGGGAAGTTTATCTACGTCGGAAACTTTAAGCTCTGCTTTAAGACCTAGTTTTTTAAGAAGTTGTTCAGAGTATTTTATTCCATCCATAGAGTGATCAATTCCATAAGCACAATAATTTTCTTTTGCCAGAAAAAGCAAGTGCCTTCCGCACCCACACCCTAAATCCAGTATTTTCGATTTATTGCCTCTTGGAAAATTCTTGAATACAAACTTAACAACTGATTCTGAGGGATAACTTGGCCTAAATCGAGAATGACTGTGGAGTTTCTCCCATTTTGTTTTCATACCTGTATTCACTTTTACTCTCCCATAAAAAATTAGATTATTCTTTTTCACCAGAAGCTAAAAAATCCCACTCGAAGGGTGTTCCTTTTTTCAGGTTCCTATAAGTTCTTTTCCCCAAAATAAGATCATAATATTTCGGTGGTAAACCGGCTCCTGGACGAACAATTCGAAGGTTTTTTTCTGTAAAAAAGTCACCTTTTTTCATGTCCTGCGATATATATATAGATTGACGATAAGATATTGACTTTTTTTCCTCTTTAGTGGGACCATATTGAACTTTTCCCAAGGACTGCCAGGCACTAAGGCTTTCATCCACTAAATTTTTCATTTCTTCCGTTTCCATTGAGAATGCGGAATCTACCCCACCGTCCGAGCGTTTTAATGTGAAATGTTTTTCGATCATAACTGCCCCATGGGCAACCGCAGCTAAAGCAGTTCCTATTCCCATAGAATGATCGGAAAGCCCCACTTCGCATCCGAATAATTCACGCATATGAGGAATGGTTAAAATATTTGCATTATCCGGCGTAGCCGGATATGTGCTGGTGCATTTTAGTAATATTACATTTTTGTTACCTGCATTACGCACTTCATGAATAGCTTCATCCAACTCCGCAACAGTGGCCATTCCTGTAGAAATAATTACAGGTTTTCCCGTTGCCGCTGTTTTTCGTATCAGGGGTAGATGAACATTCTCATAAGAAGCAATTTTATAAGCTGGCACATTTAATGATTCTAAAAAATCGACTGCCGATTCATCAAAGGGAGTGCTAAAAACGGTTAGTCCCAGTTTTTTCCCCTTTTTTATAATACTCTCATGCCACTCCCACGGGGTAAATGCCTGCTTGTATAAATCATACAATGATTGACCTTTCCAAAGACTGTTCGGATCATTGATAAAAAACTCCCCCTTGCTTATATCAAGGGTAATAGTATCAGCTGTGTACGTTTGAAGCTTAATAGCATGGGCACCAGATTGAGCAGCAGCTTCGACTATCTTCAGAGCACGATCAATTGATTGATTATGATTACCGGACATCTCCGCTACTATATAAGGCGCATGTTGCCTGCTTATATAATTATCGTCAATCCTTATTTCTGATTTTTTGGACATTTTATTTTTTATAAATGCTATTGTTACAAAATTAAAAAAATCGATGCTATTTTTTTAAGGAATTAAATATTTTTGCTCATATTTATTAATCAAATCATCTAATATACCCAAACATTCCTTTGAAATTTTTTCTTTTATTAGCTTCATTTTATTTTCCTTTACCTTTGGATCTATAACCCTTGGTACTTTTTGCTTTTTTAACGCTTGCTTGGTCTTACCTGTTACTTCAGATCCTATGAAATTTGAGATTAAATCTAAATATTTATGTGGGAATGTTGCAAATTTTTCAAATGGAATAAATAACACCTGATGCTTTTGAGATGAAGAAAGTGATTCATATTTGGATATCATCTGTTTTGTAAGACGATGTACTATTTTTATGGCTCGATTTAAGGGAGACTCATTTACAAATTCATCAGCCCATCCAAGGGCATAGTATGGGATATGTCCCTTTTTATTTTTAATGTTTAGCTGCCAGCCACGAGAATTCTTTTCCAAAAAAGCTGCATAGCGAATAACGTTTTTTTCATGTAGTAATTCTAACGGGTGTCGGACCATTTCAATAACCCGTAGTCCTTTCCCAAAAGCCTCAAAATACAAATCAATAAACTGTAACATATCATGAACCTCTGCTTGAAAAATCGGCCTTTCCTTTTTTATTCTTTCCACAACAATATCGCCATCCTTTAAAAATAATCGCTTTAAATATTTGAAAGTATTAGTATTATTGAATACGCCTGTAAAGTCACCAATCCTAAAGTTTGTGTTTCTTGAGATCATTGAGTTATAAAGTCTTATGTCAATTTCTCTACGCAACAAAGCAATAGCAGCATCCTTAGCAATCTTATCTAAATGATAAAAGAGTGGTATTGTTTCAAGAAGAGGTTCCGAACGAATAATCTCTACTCTATCAAAACTACCCAAAATAGGTCCCACCGCTGATTTCCCAGAGCGGAGAAGTCCATCTACCAGCGTCAATTCACTAACAATCCTACTGTTTCTAACAAATTCAATATCCTGAGTGTCCTTATGACTTTTCATCAAACCATTAATTGAGTTAAAATAAATTATTACATGGATATTTAAGATTGGTTAACAATTTCTTTACTTTATTTTTTTCATCTCTTGGAACTCTATTTAAGGGATATTTTCTTTGGGTTTTCAATTGCTCAGTGTTTATGTTCGATAAAACCAGGTTGGTTTGTTCTGTAATACTTGTGTTAAAGAAGCCAGATAAATCATCCAGAACAGCCATAGGGTTTCTCAATATTTTTTCAAATCTAACTTCTTTATATTGATTTGGGAATGCGGATTTAAAATCCTTTATTTGATTTTCACTAAGCTCAAAGTATCTTCTCCAAAAATACAATCCTTTTGTAAAGTCATTCATTTTTAGAAATTTCTCTTCGTCATTTTTTTCAACCCACCAAGGGATATAATATTTACCTAAAAATTTATTGCTCTTATGTATTCTATATAAAAGACCGTTACAGATAGGTTTTCTTAGTCGTTCATTGGAGTACCATTTTTTTTTCTCAACCTCTAATGCAACATCAAGCCCATTTCTAATTACATGAATAATCTTACAGCCAGGAAGAGACTCTTTTAAAAAAAAAAGAAAAGGATTTGTTAATGATAAATTAAGTATTAAAGTTGGCTTTTTACTCCTAACATAATCGCGAACATCATCCCTCGTATGCAAATTAATCAGCCTCTCATATAATTCTTTTATACCTTTTCTATCCCATATTGAACTCTGGTCATTAGGTCTAAAGTTAGTCTGTCGAAGTAATATGACATCATTGAATAGCTCTTCTACATAAGATGCCATAAAATCTTTGGCCACTTGAGGATCAATCAGTTTGTTACCAAGAAAATGTGGAAGTATAGTAGCCAACCATGGTTCATCCATGTATTCCACATTTTTTAAAGTACCTAAAATTCTCCCTAATAGTGTTTTTCCCGACCGGCAAACACCTGTTATGATAACTTTTTTAAAGCTTAATCTTTTTGTCCCTACACGAATTTCATTTTTTTTGAATGCCATGGAGATCTGTTTAGAAAAACTCGTTTCTTTTTTAGAATTCGTTCTACCAATTTGCTACCCAGCAGAATTATAATCATTAACTTTCAAAAAACGAAGCGCTTGATCGAGCAGAATTTTTGAGCATTCTCCAATTGAGCTGGAGGCTGTATTTATTATCAACTCTGGAGATTTTGAGATTTCATATGGCTCTGTTACACCTATAAAGTTATCCAATTCTCCAGCAAAAGCTTTCTTGTAGTGACCTTTATAATCTCTCTTAGCACAAACGTTAACGGGACAGTTGAGGTATACTTCCATAAAATTATTGATATTTTGACGAGCGATTTTTCTTGCTTGTCTTTTATGAGAAAGCACAGAAATTATAGCAACCTTACCGTTCTTATTGCTCTCACATACTATCTTTGTCATTTCATTGATAGCTGCCAAACGATCATCAGAAGAGTATCCATATGTCCTGCTCAGCTTTTTTCTTAATTCTTCGCCATCAAAAAACTCCACATTTTCAATCCCCCTGGCAATCAGATTTTCATGTAGGCGTTTCCCAAGAGTGGTTTTACCTGAAGCACAAATGCCCGTAATCCAAATCGTACCACAAACATAATTAGAATGCCCCATCGTTTCTCCAGATAAATAAAAATAGTAGTTTGATTGTAGTTACTTTCCTAAAAAAAATGATAATCTTTATTTTAAATTCGAATACCACGAAAAACATTGGAATTATAAACAAAATATCGATTGCCTTTAAAGTACGCCTCCCTGAAACGTTTAATCTAAAAATTAAAAAGTGTAAGAGAGATGGCTAAAGGCACTTTCAAATTTCTATTTCCATTTTTTCCTCACTACTTCTAAATCCCATGATGTATCAATTTCCGCCCATCGCCCACTCACGCCAACGATGTCTACAAGATAACCCCGATTAACCAACTCTTGAATCATATCAGTCATATAAGCTTGTTTGAAAGTTTTAGCTGTATGAAAAGATTTAGCAGGGTTCTTTGCGTAATATTCCTTCAATTCACTAAAAACACTAATTAGAACTTTTGCTCCCCGTTCGCTAAAAAAAGCCATTCCAATAAATTCGCCAAATGCTTTCTCATGATCGGCATTTTTTCTTATTAATGAAACAGTCTTTCCATCTTCTGAAAAGAGTAGCTCAGCCTCCTCAATTGGATGCTCTATGCGCCCCTCATAATGGCTGATCCAGCTTGTATCAGCAGCAACTGCTATATCTGCAGCAGAGCTCAACATCTGCTTAACAATATTTCCTTCATAAATAATGTCGGAATATGAGAACAAGAATCCCGAATCCATGGCTTTTTCAGCATAAAAAAGGGAATGCAATATGTTGTTATTTTGAAAATCCTTATTTTCGAAATAATGATACTCATTATTCATAAACCATTCTTTTTTATATCCAACAACTACGTTAATTTTTGAGATACCACTTTTTGAAAGCGTTTCCGTCTGCCAATCGAACAAGGATTTTCCATTAATGTCGACCATGCACTTGGGCCTATCGGCTGTAAACTCTCTAAGCCGTTTACTCATTCCAGCAGCTACTATTATGGCGTTCATAGATCTATACACATAAAATTAAATTGATTTTTTATTTATTATAGTATTCTTAAAAAGGATTAAAAAGTTTAATTACTATGGGAGGAACATTAAAGGTCAAAAATAAAAACCCGTATCAGCAACACATTATTTATTTAAACAATGCTGCCTGTTTACCATTTTTATTTAGGAATTTCGAGCTTCATATTTTTCTATATTTATTCTTTCAGAAGAAGTAATTAAAAAATGATGGACTTCATCTAATAATCCGCTTTTCAATACTCCTTGTTTCTCCGCCAGAATGGTCCATGCCAGGCAAAGAGGATCTTCTCTGAACTGTGAATAATTAAGCGGATTTTCATTTTTCATAATGAGACCTGTATTATAATCTATTTTGGAATAGGCTGATCTTGTAGCACAACCCCCGCGACATAAATCTTCTTTATAAAGATCACAAACTTCAGGGTTGCATACATACTGTCCATACCCTGTTTCAAAGTCTCTTCTATATTCCTCTAATTTATTGCTTTTTGAAATTGATGTGATGTCAATTTTATTTATATTCCCAAAAGTATATGCATCTGTTTCATTAGGACCGGGAGATTCGGAACAAGCTGTAACAAAGCCATTACTTCTAATGTGTAAACCTGACAGGTTGCGGTTGCAGTTTTTATTTTTTGGAAACGCGGACCATGGAGTCCAAACATCTCCAAATTCTTCTCCGTCAATTCTTGCTATTAGGTCATAGAGAACTTTCACATGATGAGAATGAATTCCACCCTCCTGGTCATCATTAACCGCATTACCACAATAATGTACTGGCACAATGGAATGTTCCATACCATGCTCACGAACCCAGTAGTGTAAATCCACCATTCCAGAAAAAGTTGTATGATCTAAAACTGTGTTAACAACAATAGGTGGAGAGTCTTTCTTGCCATAACCCGCCTCCCACAGATTCCGGTACCCCTGCATTATTTCATCAAAAGCGCCTTGCTTTTGAAGCTTGTAATCTTGAAGTGAGGCGTCAAGGGTATCCCCTTTTGTGCAAAGGCCTACCCCTTTTTGAAAAAACATCTTTGCAATTTTTGGAGTAATCAATGCTACATCATCAAACACTAACAATCTAACTTTCTTATTTGACTTTTCATACGTTTCCTGTATCAAATCAACAACATCAAAAAAACCCTTTTTCTCTTTTGCATCACGATACATTAGCGGCTCACCACCTGTTAGTATAAACAGCTTCACTCCTATTTCAGCCGCCTGCTTTACCGTTTTTCTTATAATATTAAAAGAAAGAGACTCTGTTTTACCTGGAGCTGATTCGGCAAAACACCATGTGCACGAAAAATTACAGTTTTTTGTAAGCATTAGATCTAAAGAAGTAAGATTTGCCCCTTCATTTATCCATTGTCTTATTTTTGTTGGTGACACCCCTCCCATGCCAGGATCAAGTTCCACGGTCTCACCACGGATTGATCGAATTTCATTAATCTGATCTTCCGTTAATGAATATACCTTATCGCCGTTTTTTGACGACTGTAAGGATGAAGTATAGATTGGCTCTTTTTTAAAAAGCACTTTGTTTTGGTATTTTTCCGGCAAAGGTATTTTTTCTCTCATGCAAATCCCTTATTAGAATCAAATTAATGATCAAGTAATAGTTTTTGAGTTGATCACTTAATACGTTATTTATTGTAAGTTATTTAATATCCTCAGTAAATCAGATTTCGCCATTCTTCTTGGATTATTTTGAATTTGTTGAGATTTTAATGAAGAATTTAAAATATCTTCAAAATTATTTATTTTAATGTTCATTTCTCTTAAGGAAACAGGAAGATTCAAGCTCTTAATAAAAGAAGAAATTTTTTGATTCCCTTGTTCGCTCGATTTGCATTTAAACCATGAAGCAATGCAAGCGGCTTTATCTTTAATTTTTCCTCGATTAAACTCATAAACATGCGGCAAGGATAGAGCACAGGCTAAACCATGAGGTATTTTATAATATGCTGTCAAAGGATAAGAAATAGCGTGACAGGCGGTTGTTTTTGTTTGGCTAAAAGCCATGCCTGCCATTAAGCTCGCTTTGGATAAAGCTTCTCTGTACTTTAGTACACCCGGATATTTTGTAGCCAATTGTAAATTATTTATTATTAGGCAAGCGGCTATCTGGGATAAACCATCTGAAACTGGATTACTATTTTTGGACCAATATGCTTCAATGGCATGGCATAACGCGTCTAATCCTGTGGTTGCTGTAATTCTTTTTGGCATATTTAACGTTAAAACCGGATCAACAACGCAATAATCAGGATACATCAAATTGTGCGATAGAGAAGCCTTTACCTGCTTTTTATGGCCCCATATGCTCGACCATTTTGTTACTTCCCCACCGCTTCCAGAAGTAGTAGGCACAGCAATATATGGCAAACCTTGTTTAAAATCATTGTCTTTCTTTTCAAATGCCAAAGCGCCAGAAAAATTTTGACATGCCATCAAAGCAATAGACTTAGCTGCATCCATCGCGCTTCCACCACCCAACCCTATTACTAATTCAACTTTCTTTAACCGAGCATATTGACCACCTTCGATTACAGTTTGCAAGTTTGGATTAGGTAAAACATTATCGAATACATAACGAGAATAATTTTTTAATATGCCATGAAGCTTATCAAGATTTCCATTTTTCTGAGCAGAATGCCGACCGGTAACTATTAAAAGCCTGTTAACCCCAAATTTATTTACCACATCTTGGACTCTGGTAAGGGATTTTTTCCCAAATATAATCTTTGTGGGTAAGAAAAGCTCAAATTTCATTAAAAATAAATAAGGCCCTATGGTTTAGTTTCTAAAAAAGAATAAAATCTATCTTTAATTTCGACAGGGGTTAGGGTTGGACGTCCTAAGTTTTCATCGGCTCCCCTTCGTACCTTAACATGAATAGAATGCGGACCTTCTTCATTCAACGCTCTTTTTATAGCCGCTGTTAATTCAAGGTCGGTCAATACCACTCCACTGCTTTTAAAGCCACAATTGCCAGCAATCTCACTTATATTAATGCGGCCTGATACAGTATGTTGTCCCCCTGTTGAATCATGTGATTCATTATCTAAAACAATATGAATTAAATTTGCAGGACTATAAAATCCTATTGTAGCAATATTACCCATCTTCATTAAAAAAGCGCCGTCTCCATCAAGGACTATAATTTTTCTATCAGGTTTTTCCTCTGCCAGTCCAAAAGCTATAGAATTTGCGCATCCCATTGAACCAACCATGTAAAAGTTGCCTTCTCGATTTTTATTTTCATAAAATAATTCTCTAGAGATTTTACCTGTGGTGGAGATAATTGCCTCTTTATTTGAAAGATTGAAAGAAATAATTTTTATGGCCTTTCTTCTACTTAGAGGATATTTTGGGGAGCATTGAGAACTGTCTTTCAGGTTATAATTTGAAATGGTTCCCTTACGAATCACTAAAGCAAAAGGAGAACTCCGCGCTCTAATTTTTTTATCAATACGTTTAAGCTGTTCTATTGTTTTTTCTTTTTCATCTTTCATAATCTCGTAAGGTATTTCTAGGCATTTCAGCAAATCAAAGGTTTTTTTACCCATAATCTGATGCTGCGGCTCATCAGGAATGCCTTCTTCCCCTCGCAAAGTGATCAGGAGCAGAGCCTTTAACCTATAAATTAAATGAAGAGATGTCAATGCATTCACGCAATTACCCAATCCCGAGTTCTGCATTAAGACAACAGGCTTTCGTCCCCCTAAGGTAAATCCCGCTGCAATGCCCATAGCTTCGCCTTCTGATGTAGCCATATAGAATTTGATCTTAGGGTTTTCGATTATATAGTTTATTAAAGGAGATAAAATTGAACATGGAACTCCTGTATAAGGACCGTATCCATTTTTGTATAGAAATCCTCCTATAATATCAACAGCAACCATAATTGAATTAATGATGTGAATAAAGTTGGCAAGCAGTTTTATAATTCTCAAAGGTATGGATTTCTATCCATCCCTTATAAACTTCCATTGAAGTAACTTCATACCCTTTACAGAGCATCTCTTGCAGTATATCAGTTAAGCCGGCTTTCATAAAAGATTTAGCCTCATGAAATGATCCTGTTTTGTGCTTTTTCTTAGCCAAGTCGTATTCTTTTGTCAGTTGTTTTATTCCCGTTTGTGAAAATAAGCTTATTCCTATATATTCATAATTTGCATCATCAAGAGACAATCTCTTTCCAATCTTTTTAATCGGATTTTTTCTTTCCACGTTAATTGTTCTTTCGTGACATATCGGATCTTTTTCAGCTACAACTAAGTCTAATTTATTTTTCCTGAATTCATCTTTTCTATGTAAACGATCTGCCACCAAAACAATATCATCATCACGTTTGAGCAATCTCAATAAAATATCTTTTTCATAAAGGATATCGGAGTACATTAACAGAATTCTTGAATCCATTTTTTCTCTTGCACACATAATTGATTCAAGAATGAATGTATTTCTGTAATTATCGTTATCTATACAATAAATATTGCTCAGATTAAATTTCTCTTTTCTAAAACCACGCACAACAATAATGTCCTGGATGCCTACTTTATATAAAGTCTCAATATTTCGTTCCAGGATAGATTTACCATTAATATCCAGCAAAGCTACAGGAAGGTCTTCCAATAAGACTTTCATGGACAATTCATTCCCATGGTCTCCAGCAGCAAGAATAATTGCTTTAGTCCGTTCCGTATCAGTTTGTAGGTATTTCTTCTCCTCTTCTTTCATTTTAGTCATGCCTTGGAGATCAAATACTTCTTTCATTGTAGCAATATCAGCTTCAACGTTAGCAGAGGTTTCTTCTTTAAATACTTGCGAATAGATTTTATTTACCGCTTTTATAGAAGCCCTAATTCCCTGATTTGCGTAAATGACCATCTTTATTCCGAGATCTTTCATTTCATTTAATCTTATTTGGGAGTAGGTTGTTGGGACAACAACTATCGGCGCTGAATTATCCCACTTGTCCATAAATTGAATAATTTCATCAGGCGTTTTTGATTTTGAATGAACTAAGATGGCATCTGCTCCTGCGTTAACATAAGCATGGGCTCTTTTAATTGCTTCATCAAGCCCAAGACTATTAATTAACGCCTCGGTCCGAGCAATAACCATAAAGTTTTTGTCCTCTCTGGAATTAGTTGCAGCCATAATTTTGCCAACAAATTCCGGGATTGAGGCCAAATCTTGGCGACCTGCAACAAAGCTGTTTACTTTGGGAAACAGCTTGTCTTCTATGCATACTGCGGCAACGCCTGCCATTTCGTACTTTTTAACCATATGAATTACATTATTGGAATTCCCATATCCGGTGTCGCAATCTGCAATTATAGGGATTGAAACCGCTGTGTTCATAGTTTCCGCTGATTCTAAGTATTGTGTCATGGTTAATATATTGGCATCAGGAACAGCATAACTTGCCGATATCTCAAATCCACTTACCCACACTCCGTCGAAACCTGCTTTTTCTACTAATTTAGCGCTAAGACCATTGTGAGCTCCAGCAATACGGATTATTCCATCTTGCTCAAACAAGTTTTTTAATAATTGTTTTTTTCTCATTTACATGAATAAATAATTAAAATAAAGAGGGCATTAAAAGCGTCTTTGCTCTATATGCGCGTTAATCTTTGTTAGGTCTTTATGTTTTTTTAAATATTCAATGACATAGTGCAACGTGAATTTTTCGTTCCGCTCTTTTAATTTTTTGTAAAGCAGTCGGATCAAGGAGATATCTTCAGGGGTATCTATTGTCAGACGAATATTAAAATCTCTATATGCAGGAGGAGCTTTCAAATGAGCAATTCGATATTTTTCCGGGTGCCTGTATACGTGTAAAGTTACATGCTCTCTCTCAACATTGCAGTTAACTGTATTATTAAGCGTCTTCAATAGGTCGGTTGAAAGCACTTCAACTGCAGAACCAAGGGGATAACCTTGCTCTCCCCCGTTTGAAGCCAAGGATGATTTATTTTGAAAATAAACATCAATGGTTTTAAGCATTCCAGCGACGTCTGTTAAAATATTATCACCGGTTACTCGCACTATAACATCCATTTCAAACATTTCAGCAGCCTCGGCATATCTTGATAAAACATCATTTTCACTGCCCGCAAAGCCACTTATATCTAATTTTTTTACAAGCTTTAATAATGGGATATCCTCTTTTTTGTCGGTAGTGACCAGGATGATAGATGATAATTCTTTTGACGTTTTTAGATTCTCAATAATATGCTGTAGTATGGGTTTGCCGCCGACATCCATCAAGGATTTGCCGGGTAAACGCCTGGAACCGATTCTTGCCTGAATTATTGCTCCTATTTTTGTTGGAAGATTCTTTTTGTTAACCTTGTTATCCAAGCTATTTTTCATTTGAAATCGGTACTTACCTTTAAATACCTCCATTCAATTGCCGACGGACAACCCTAAGAATCTTTTATTAAGAAATTATTTCTATAGGACACGCAATCGATAGAATTTCTCCTACCATTTTTAATGACTTTGAGACTACTATTAAATCCATAGTTAAAAAGTAAATCAACAATACTCATATAAGATATAAAATCGCCATGAAGTTGATTGTAACGTGGATGCTCATAGTTTTTATAGTAAAGGCTTATTCCGTTTTTAGTAAGTTCTCCTCCCGGTGAATTTTTCTCAATATAGCCCGCCGACCCCTGTACTGCAAGGTAATAATCACATCCTATTTCTTTACAAATGGAAACCAACAACAGATCTTTTTGCCCAGAAATATTTTTAAGCTGAGAAGCCTTAATCAGCTCCTTTTTGATCCCTAAACTGGTTGATACTTTTTCTATGATACGTATATTAAATTCTGAAAGTATCGTTTCATCACTTTTAAGCAGGTCTTGAATAAAAGGGAATACTTCTTTAAAGAAAGGCGCTTTAATATAAGCCAACTCTATGCTTCTGAGGTGCTTTTTTTGCCAGGGTTCACGAACATTTACAAGCGTTTCACAAAATATTCTTTCGTTTTTACCTTTCTTCTTTTCTAACGGAACAGTCAGGAATATTTCTCCCTGATGTGTTTTTATCTTATTTCTAACATGCCAAGTGCTCTTAACGACTTTAACATTATCCAAAAATACAAACTTATCAACCTGATCAATTAAATCAAAATATCCAAGCCATGGGATATATGTTGGATGCATTATTGCACATTTCATTTTTTAAGCGTGTTCACATGTTTAATAATCTTTGCAATTCCCTCATCCAAACTTACTTTAGGATAATATTGTAGCTCCTTCTTTGCTTTTTCAATAGTCGGTATTCTATTATAAACTTCCCTTTCTTTAGTACGATCGGATTCTTCCATCGGAACATATTTAGGGCTAAGATTTTTTTTATTGCTTAAATAAATAACCTTATCAGCTAAATCTTTAACACTTATTGGTTCTGTATCATTTCCTATATTATAAATTTCACCGCTTGAGTTCTTATCGAACAGGGCAGCAATTATTCCTTTTGCCGCATCGGAAACATGGCAAAATGCTCTTACCTGCTTTCCATCCCCATAAATCACAGGCGGTTTATTTTCATTAACACAATTAACAAATTTAGTCATAACAAAACGGTCCTTTTGAGTCTCACCGTAAACGTTAAAAAGCCTGACTACCGAATATTTTAATGGATAAGTTTCCGAATACGCTCTAAGATACTCTTCGCCAACAAGTTTGGTAATCGCATAATTAGAAATGGGATTCACGGGAGACGCTTCTTTAATAGGAAATGTGCTTTGATTCCCATAAACTTCTGAAGAAGAAGTAAAAACAATTTTTTTTATATTTTCTTTAACACAGGCTTCAAGTATATTAACGGTGCCCTGAATATTTATATAGAGGCACTCGAGTCTTCTCGCTTCTGTCCATTTGACTCCCAATGCTGCTGCAAGATGAATAACATAATCACATCCTTTCATAACCGTAGATACCAGGTATGGATCTAAGATGCTGCCTACATAGGAGTCGGCAGGATTATTTTCATTAACCATTAAATCAAGCAATTTTACTTTATGCCCCTGCAAAGTCAACTCATTAGCTACGGCCGTGCCAATAAAACCGGCGCCGCCTGTTATAAGAATACAAGCCATTAAATAGTTTCTCCCATTTTTAAATTAATATAATTATCTATTTTTTCCACAATCCTTTCCATTCCCAAACCATCCACAAAAGCTTTCCCGTTCCGGCTCATAGAATTCCTTTGAGATTTATCGTTAAGGAATTTGATTAGTTTTGCTTTTAAAGCAACTTCATTAATATCTTTATAATACCCCAAGTTATGTGTAGCCCCTGTTTCTTCAAATTTTTTTGCAGTTGGAATTTGATGGGAGTATAGGCAAATAGTTAAAGCAGGCAAACCTGCACAGGCCATTTCATAGAGGCTAAAGCCAGCAGCGCTTATACATAAATCGGAGCGGTGGTACAACTTCCCCATATCTATATAATTAATTTTAGGCGTAATATCAAGTTTTAAGTTTTTCAATCGTTCAATGATAAGCTCCTTACCACTAACGGAGGAGCCCAGCACCCAATCTATCTTACCGGAAAAATCTAAACCTTCCAGCCAGTCAATCATCATTAAATTAACTGAACATGGATCACTCCCACCTAAACATACCAATAGTTTATTAACATTGTCATTTATTTTTTTATATTTTAAGTTGTATTTTGCAATCTCAGGCCTTATCAAAAAATATTTTGGACCACAAAAGTGGTTTTTCCGTTCATTTGAGCTATCAACAACACTATTAATAACAATGTCTGACCACTTGGCGCCTCCCAGCTTATCATCAAAGGAGATAACAAAATATTTCTCTAATAATCTTTCAACGAACTCCTCATCTTTGTCGCACATATCTATAATCAAAATATCTTTTTTTGCAGACTGACCAATTTCAAGAATTTCATTTGTTTCATTTTCATTATCAATTTCAATATATTTAAAAGAAGCTCGATTTAAAGAGTCCAAAGTCTCCTGGTATCCTGAAATTATAAAAATAGGAGATAGTCCTTTATTTTTCAATATGTGATGAGACAGGTCCATCATGCGATGCAAATGTCCCATCCCAATTCCCTCGAGATTTGCTCCATCAACTCTTATATAAATCATAACTGTTTCAAGTGAAACAACCGATATTACAGGTTAGAATTGGCACAACTCAAAAAGATGGAACGCAGATCACGCTGATTAAGCAGATAGACGTAGATATTAACAGAACCAATTAATTTTAAATTTTTTTTAGTTAAACTTTATCATACGGAATGGTTTTTTTCTATTTTTATTGTTGGAAATATGACTAAACCTTTAAAAGATAATTAAAATGGGATGAGACAACAGATTTTGCTTCGCAGATTCGCCCATAGAAGAAAAACTGAGAAGACTTGAATTCACGGATTACACTGATTGGCATGATTTTAATAAGAATGAAATGAAAATATTGGTGAAAGAAACATTGAAATCATGGCAAGCGTTTGGGAAAATCCCTTATGGGGTTACAGAGAACGAGAAGGGTTCCGGCAGGTTTAAGCGCCCAATTTTGTAGTGGTAGGTGTGATCGAAGGTGACAATTATAACGAAAAAACTATTCAAGTAATTCGACCTGGTGATGGCCTATTGCCCAAATATTACGATTTGGTTATAAGTAAAAAAGCAGCTTGTAACGTCAAAAAAGGAACACCCATGAGTTGAAATCTTGTAGCGCAAGCAAAATCGAAATAATTACAAAATTTTAAATACTGTTAATTTGACTGCATTAATTTCAGTTTCTTATAATATGTTCCTTCCTTCATTAACATTTCGTGAGTTCCGTATTCCGTGATAACGCCGTTCTTGACATAATAAATCATGTCAGCTTCACGAACGGTTGATAAACGATGCGCTACGGCAATAATCGTAAGTCGTCCGTGCATTTTTTTTAAAGCTTGCTGTATATATTTTTCCGATTCTGAATCTAACGCACTGGTCGCTTCATCTAAAATCAACAGTTTTGGCTTATGATATAAAGCCCTGGCCAGAGCAATACGTTGACGCTGTCCGCCAGAAACTTTAATTCCCCTGTCCCCTAAAAGGGTTTCATATCCTTCACAGCATTTAGTAATAAATTCATCGGCATAGGCTGTTTTCGCCGCCTCTTTTATGCGTTCGAAATCCGGTTCAGAATCTCCATAGGAGATGTTATTTGCAATGGTATCGTTAAAAAGAAAAATATCTTGAGATACGACTCCAACATGTTTGCAAAACTCTTTGCGGTCATAGTATGTCAATAAGTTGTTATCATATAAAATCTCACCAGAAACAGGTAGATACAAACCTAAAATTAAATCTATAAGCGTAGTTTTTCCACCTCCAGAAGGTCCAACCAAAGCTACAAATTGGTTCTTCTGAATTATTAAATTAACGTCTTTTAAAACTAAATTTTCTTTATACGTAAATGACACATTTTTTAACTTAATCGACTCATTGAAAATAAAAGAATTAGCGTAGGTATCTTTACGCTTGTCTTTTGTTAGATATTCCATAACAATCTCAACACTCGGAAAGCTTCTAGTAAGGTCCAACCAGGTACTATTAACATTATGAAGAGAGGCATTTATCCGACTGGTTACCAGAATAAAGACGATTACTTCCGCTCCGGTCATGGCAAAGGCTTTAAGGCCAACAAAAATTCCGATGGAAACTAAAATAATGGAGATTACATAGTTTAAAAAGGGTTGGAAGTGGTGCCAACAATGATTATTAAAAATAATAAACCGTTCTTCGTGTAAAAGACCGCTCGTTTGCTTTTCTCGATATTTTTCCAGGCCCATGCTTTTGATTGTTTTAATCCCAACAATTGATTCGGTAAATGAAAAAGCTTGTTCCAATTTTATATCACGCCATTTCATAGCTAAATCATATATTTTGCGAGCGAAGTAGAGATTAGAATATAAAATTGTTCCGCCAAAAACTATCATAATCAGTGTTAGCTTAAAAGAAATTATAAAAAGAGAAACCAGGTAGCCTGCTGATAGTAATATATGTGTGAGTATTTTAAAAAAGAGCGCCACAGTATTACTCGCTGTAAAAACTTGATCGCTCAAGATGGAGACAACTCTACCGGTTTGAATATTAAGAAACCAGGAGTATGGGCGATTGAGGACATCACCAATTAAGCGGTTTTTGAAAAATAAAACCGTATAAAAACATAAATAACCCGATAAAACCATTGTAATATATGTTACAGAGGCTCCAAAAACAATGACTGAAGTAGCTATTACGATAAGGACTAACAGTGAAGGCTGTAATTCCAAAATATTTAGAATCCAATTGCTCATTGAAGAAAAGATGCTTGAAGAATGTTCTGTTTCAAGAAAAGAATTTATGACCGGAATATAAAGCCCGAAGCCGACACCGGAAAAGATAGCTGAAAGAAGACTCAAGGTAACAGTCAACACTAAAAGAAATTTATAACGCTTGAGTAAAAAAAGATTAAGAAATTTAAAGTATTCTCTGACCATTTAGCTTTCCCCGCTATACAATTTTGTCAATTCCTGCAGGTAAGAAGTGTTTTCCCAGCATCGCTCTATATAGAAGCTCCCGAGTCTTCCTTGAGCAGAAAGAGTTCCTGACAATATATCTTTTTCCTTATTTCCAATAAAATCTTGTTTAAGAAGGTATTCTTGGTGTTTTCGTTTGTAATTGCAAAATTCATTTTGTAAATGATCGCTGTCATAAAACTTCCCTTCTTCGAGAAAACAAAAATATTCTTTCACTGTTTCCAATATTTCTTCAGGTGAATTTTCCACAGAAATATAATCTTTATTAGAACTTAACTCCATGGCGGTTATTTTTTCCTTTATGCTGAGAAATCTCTGCTTTTGCTTTGAAAAAAAATGCTTTTGGATCAGCAAATTAGGGGGAGAAAAAAGAGGAGTAATTGAATGTTCGGTAATATTAACTAAACAAGAAGGTTTTTTTAAAAGCCACGCCAAACATAAAACACCTGAGTCACATCCTAACAAAAATCGACACTTGGCTATTAAATAGAGATCCATTAATTCCGATCGGTAATTGGACAGTGCATAATCAATTACATTTTTCATGGGTTGGAGAGGCTCCATTGTATTATCCCCCATTCGAACAACATATCCTCCTTTTTGGGTTATATATTTAATAGTAAGCAAATAATTAGATATAGCGGCGTCCCTTATGGATGCTCCTAAAAATCCCTTTTCCCTAACATGCAAGCATACAAACCATGCTTTATCAGGAATCCCCATTTTTTTTCTTAATATATCTCCTTTAATTAATTGGTCTGAACTTAAATGAACTTGCCAATCATTTGATAAAATCAGTTCTCCATCAAGATAAAAATCAGATCCTCTCAATCTATGACCGCCCCATTTCCCTTCCTCAAGACCATAACGAGGATAAAAAAAGAAAGGTGGAATTGCTTTAGATAAAAGAGGAAATGCTATAATAAGTTTTGAGAGAATTCCATTATATAAATAGTGAAAAGCGCCTGAAAAAAATAAAAGACTCTTTAAAACCCAAAATCTAACATCCTTTTCATTGAAAATCGTACAGTTAAAATCACACTTAGAAATTTCATTGTTGACAGACTTGATAGGAAAAATAAAAATCAGCTTTTTTTTGTCACGAATCGCTATGCATACTGCCATAATAGTTTCCATTGCAATATGACCTATCCTTTGGCCCCATGGGGTAAACACAAAATACTTATCAGGATTATACAATACATCCGCCAGCCACTGAAAATATCGACTGTATCGCAAAAAAGGGTCCTTTATTTCAGACATAAATCAACTACCCAAATGGAGTTTAAAAATTGGAGGCTATTCAGCAAAAACCACTGCCCTATTTTGCTGGATTTCTTGGCCAATTGGCAAAACCGGTTTTGATTTGCTGGGTTAACTTCTTTTATTCCGTTACGTATTTTTTCCTGCTAAACATTTATGATTCAAAAATTCAGAAACATTCAGCATAAAATTTACAACCCGCCTCAAAATTCCAGCCATTTTTTCTATAAACGTGGGAACAAAAAAGAGGAACCTGTGGGTTTTATCATTATAAAAAACTATTCTTTTTATATATAGATAGTAATACTGATAAATTTCGGAGGGGTTTAAAAACCTGAAATCAGCCATATTAATAAAAACCCGCTGATAACAATTTTTACATATCAACATATTTCCTTCATTTAAATCGATACGAAGATTTTCATTTTTCTCCCCGCAGTGATGACAATGGATAGACAACTCAAAGACATTTGAAACTATTTTTCTTAATTTATATATTTTCCCATAGGAAAACTTTTTTCGATAATAGTTTTCAAAATTGACTTTCCGGCATAAATATAGGAAATCAATTTCGGAAATAGAAGTCATATTAATAAGCAGATTAGGATCATTATAGAAACTTACCAGATCTTTTATCATTCCTTTTTCCTTAAGATTCTCATAAAGCACTGTTCCAGGGTAGGGAGCGATCATACGGTAACCGATGTTTGTAGTTTTAAATTTACGCCCAAAATTAATCGTCTCCTCCATCGTCTGAATCGTTTCAGATGGGTCGCCAAAAATAAAATTTCCCTGTATAGTTATTTTTGCTTTTAAGGTAGCCCTGATAGCTTTTTCAATGAGGTTTACTGTAATTCCTTTTTTCATACTTTTTAAAACTTTATTGCTACCACTTTCAAAGCCATAGCTAATAAAAAAACACCCGGAGTCCTTCATCGCCTTTAATAATTCCTCGTTTACCATATTAACCCGAACCTGGCAGGCCCAGCGCAAGCCCATTGGTTTAATGGTTCTACAAAACTCATAGACCCTGTCTTTATTAGCTGCAAACATATCGTCCATTAAATGCAATTCATTGATATTGTACTTATCAACCAGGTATCTGATCTCGCCAAACAAGTACTCTAAGGAACAGATTCTAAAGTCGCCTCCCATAATTCTAAAACAAAAGGTACACTTAGCAATACAATCCCTGCTTGAAATAATAAAAGCTGCCCGTCGGTTTAGAGTATTCGTTATTGAAGAAAGATGTTGATCTTTTGGTGAAAAGTTATTTATATAATGTTCATATTCAAATCCTTCATAATCAGGATAAGGCAGTGAATCCAAGTCTTTAATTATAGGTGTTGGAGCTGTTTTAGCAAAACTACCATCTTTATTAAAAGCAATGCCAGTAACATTTAGCAAATTTGTTTGGTTCTTGATGGCCATTAATAAATTATCCGTCGTTATTTCACCTTCGCCTAAAACCAGGTAATCCGGTTTTAGCTCATCAATGATAAACTCAGGATCTCCTGTCGCAACACCACCCCCAAGGATAATTTTAGCTTGTGGGTTATATTTGCGAGTTGTCTCAATTACGACTCTAATATTTTCGATATGAGTGAACAAACCACCGGTTCCGACAACATCAAAAGATTGTTCCTGGAGAACACGGGTAAGTTTTTGAGGATTATAATGATTCAGGTTTAGACAATGTACATCATATCCTTTCTGTTTTAAGAATGATGAAATATACGTAAGGCCAATCGGCATGTCGTAGAATATTTTATTATTATAATTTGGGATAATTAGCAATATTTTCATAGATGTTTAATCATCTTCTCAGCAAACAAAGTTAGAATTAAAAAAACATTTACCCCTTTGCTAAATGTCCTATAAAGATTAATCCTGACCTGCTTTATTTAATTATAGATATCAAACCGGTAAGAGTTTTTCTCCGTATTTTTAATAATTCTTCTTCTGTTAGTCCCATCACTTCTGCTGTTCGCAAACGCTTTTTCACATCTGTAAAGTTAATTCTTTCCCATTCATAAGCACGTAAAATTGAAAGGTCATTTGCTTTAAATTCATCTGTTTCGATCTGTCCGGTACTCCATCGAACATCCGATTCTCTAAAGCCCTTTTTAAAAATCCCTTCTTTTTCACAAAGGTCCCACAGCTTAGTATTGCGTAAAGGGATAGCTGAAAATAACTTAACATAATCAACATCAATATCTTCAGCAAATTTTATTGTCTGTCGAATTTCGTCCCATGTTTCTGTCGGAAAACCTATGATAAAGTTAGCAGTAACATAAATACCTTCCCTTTTTGCCGCGCGTACCATGTTTTTTGCATGCTTTAAATCAAGCGGTTTTTTTATAATATTTTTTAATACTCTTTCACAACCTGATTCAATTGCCACATCTATATATTCGCAGCCGCTGGCTTTCATTAATTTAATGAGTTGTTCATCTAGAGCAAAAATAGCTGTCGCTATAGGAAGCCATGGCATCACAAGGTTTTTATCAATCATTCCCTGTAAAATATTTTTTATTCTCTTTTTGTTAAGGAAAAGGTTATCATCATCAAAAATAAGCGATTTTATGTTATATTCTTTTTTCAACCACTCTATTTCAGCTAAAACATTTTCAGCGCTTCTATATCTGAATTTTTTCCCGGTAATTCCTTCTACCTGGCAAAATATACACCCGCAAGGACACCCTCTCGAAGTTATAATGCGTGCATAGGGAAATATTCTAGGAGAATCCACACTTTTTCTAAAAGCGCTATTCGCATATTTGCTATAATCAATCAAGTGATAGGCAGGTAAAGGCAAGTCATCTAAATTACTGATGAAATCAGAATGCCCTTTATTTACAATCTTTCCATTCTCACGAAAACAAATTCCTTTCTCCGGACGTGGATTCTTCTGCTGCAAAAAACCTATAAGTTCCTTCAGCACATATTCACCCTCTCCAATGACAACATAGTCAATATTAGAATCATTCATTACTAATTGAGGATTCATGGTTGCATAAACTCCACCCATAAGAACAACAGCATTCTTGTCAAAATTTTTAACCAACTGAGCCGCTTTATGTCCTGAAGGTCCATACTGATCCATTAGAATAGTGATGCCCACGATGTCAGGCTTAATCTTTGCAATTTCAGCTGAAAATTCACTTTCACTCATGTTTAAATCATTAGCGTCCAAAATCTCAACTTCATATGTATTTTCAAGCATGGCAGCCAATAAACATAAATTGTAGGGGATATAGTGCCAAAGAGTATTTTTATCCCATTTACACCAGCGAAAATTAGGCACGACTAATAAAACTTTTATATTTTTCATAATTTTACAGTTTCAATCTCTTTTATAGTTATTAAGATATATTATATTATGATAGCGAAAAAATTGGGAGTTTTCAAAATGGAGGAGTCCCTCCATACCTTACAAAAAATAGTTGCGATTTTTATATAAAATTAACATGCATTGGAGGATCTTCTGTCGGTTCCTTTAAAACAGATTTTCCATCTTTTATATCATTTAAACATTCATTTACTTTGTGTTGAAGACATAAGGCACCACACATTGTTTTAGCTGAGAATTTATCAGAGGCCAGTAGTTTAAGAACTTCCCAATAACGTTCACTCCTCCATATTTCCTTAAACGACTTTTCTACAATATTGCCAATATGATACTTTTTATAATTATTATTGAACAGCATTCCACATGGCGCCACCAACCCGGACCCTGAAAACTGCATTATCAAAGGGGGTCCGAAACACTTACTATAACTACGTTTGCCACCACTCAATATCTTGGACCATTTAGCTTTAACCAAGTAATTATCATTAGAATATTCCTCTGCTTTTTTTAGTGTTTCGATCATACCAAAATACTTTGAATAATCAATTCCCAAACTTCCTTTTTCATCGTCGCTGCAATGTTTAATAACAAAGTAATCTACTCCTAATTCCTTTCCCAGTTTTGCTAAAGGTATTATCTGATCCTGAAATTCAGGAATGAGAACCATCTGAAGCCCCAGGGTTACATCATAATTGTTCGCCCGTTTAATCCTAACAGCTTCCTTAATAGTATTAATGACTTTATTAAAGTGTTCTTCCTTGCATCCCATAACCTCCGCGTACCTTCGAGGATTCGCTGCAGAAATATTAAATCGAAGATATCTAAGCGCTGGAAGAACATCTTCCAGTCGATCATCTTTCAAAAAATATCCATTTGTGCCCAATGCCATGTCCAGGCCATTAGATTTGCCACGTAAAATGGCGTCATAAAGATGCGGACTACATGTACTTTCTCCGTCACTTACAAAGCTGATTCCTTTAACTCCAATTTCATATGCATCGTCAAGAAACCTATAAATCACATCGCGTGTCATTTTTTTTGTGTCATTTTCCTGAAGCATACCATAACAATAAACACACTTATATGAGCATGACCTGGTAAGAGAACAATCAATAGTTATGGGAGCAATTCTTTCGCCACTAAGCCATGCATCTATTCGCTCTTTATGCCATGCTAATTTCTGTCCATCGAGAATTATCTTTTTCATAGAATGTATCTTTCAAGAACCTTGACAAATATAGTCCTTACTTTACAGTTAACATCATCTTCTAAATAAATTAATGGAATTAAAGTCTCAGGTAGCCGGGTTGAGAATCGTTAAGCCATTCATCAAGCATTTGAGAGAAGTCAATATCCGGAGAAGAATAGGGATCATAAACTTTTAGTTTTATTAGCTCCATAATTTTCTTATCGTCTTCTCCACAGCAATGGGAATCTCCGAGAAATTTAAAATAATTATTGACGCCTGTGGCGATAAATTTAACGTTTAAGCCCTGGTTAACTACATCATTCCGTATCTGCTCGATAGCCCTAAAAGCAAGAAAATTGACTATCGAATAAACAATGGGCGTAAGCCCGGACATTGCCATCCCGGCAGCAATCCCAACGGTTCCCTGCTCCATAATTCCGATATTAAAAATTCGGTCAGGAAATTCAGCTTTAAAGGAGTCCGTCACTCCAAATCCCATATCACATACAAGCAAAACGATTTTCGGATTTTTACGCGCATAAGGGAGCAATTCATTCCCTATTTTTTTTCTAAAGTTTTCGTCATTTTTTTTGCCCATAACGTGTTCCCCTTTTTAATTCTTCTTCGGTTGGCAGGCGAAAATGAAATTTAGAAATATTTTCCATACATTTCACTCCATAACCTTTAATAGTATTCGCTATAAGGACCTGTGGCACATCTATATTATCTTGACTATCAGCCCAACCATTAAGACTTGAGGTTATTTCATCTAAATTATGTCCATCACATGTTTTTGAGATAAATCCGAAAGCCTCCATTTTTCTTTTTAAATCATCATTTGTTCGCTTCGACGTCAAAACATTCTCTAAAAAGTCCATAGCCTGTAGCCGATTACTATCTATTATTACAGTGAGATTGCTTAATTCATACATAACTGCAAATTGTATCGCTTCCCAGTTGCTTCCTTCCTGCATTTCACCGTCACCAACAAGACAGTACACGCGATATTTTTTTTGTTGCAATTTTGCTCCAAAAGCAATTCCCACCGCTTGAGGTAACCCATGTCCCAGGGAACCAGAACTTGCCTCTATGCCATGTTCAATGCTACGCTCCAGACAACCCTGCAGAAAACTGCCTTTATAAAAATTTACCCAATCTTCTTTTGATATATACCCAATATCTGCCAGAATCGCATAAACCCCATAACAACCATGTCCTTTGGAAAAGACGAACCGATCTCTATCTTCCCATTGAGGGTCGGCAGAAAAATTCAATACGTGGTAATAAAGTGCCGAAAGAATATCAACACAGGACAGAGAGGGAGCTATATGCCCAGCTCCATTTTTCGTAGCAACTTCTACTAAGTCCTTCCTGATATAGTCAGCTTTTTTGAAAAGCTGCTCTCCCATCAGTTTGTTTTTATTTTGAATATATCTACTTTTTAACATTGCGTTAAAGTATTTTAAATAATTGCTATTAGTTTTTCAATTTTCATATAAAATTTACGTGATCCGGTGGATTCTTTAATTCCCAGAGATAACTATTAATCTCATCCATCCTGCAGTTAACTCTACATTTTTCAACATTAAGTTTTTCTTCCATCCAATCAAGAGAATTCATCCTTTTTTCTCCCTCCCAAATCTCTTGAAATGTGTTCTGATATATGTTGCCATAAAGAAACCTTTCGTCTCCAAGATATACGCTGCACCCCCAAACATTGCCGCCGGAATCAATATATGACCAGAAGGGTAATGCAAAACAACGTCCATAATCCCGTTTGCCCTCATCCCATTTCTTCATAGTATTTATCCTAAATATTACTGAGAAATGATCGGTGTTAAACTTTTTTAATTCATCAGCAAGGTATAAATAATCGCTGTATTTAATTTCTTTATACCTGTCTGTTTTGCTCAAGAGATGCTGGGAGTAAGGCTTTACAACCAGGTAATTCATACCGATGCCCTGTGCTATTTCAGCCAGCTGAAGGATTTCATGGCTATTCTCCGGTAAAAGTAAAATCTGCATGCCAAGTGTACATTTATAGCTTTTCACTTTTATTATATTCGCTGCATTCGACAAATTTTTTATTACCTTATCGAAATCATCAGGCTTAGTTTGATGTATTTTTGCATAGGTTTCTTTAGTCGCAGCGCTGATACTTACTTTAATCCATTCTACGTGTTCAAGAATTTTTTCTGCAATCAATTCATTAAGCAAAACGCCATTTGTCGTTAATGCTACATCGATAGAAGACTTCTTTGTATGCAAGATTAAATTAGACATTTCTTTGTGCAAAAAAGGTTCTCCTTCCCCGGAGTACATCACGCTTTTGAGACCAAGCCTACCCATCTCTGAAAGCCTCTCTTTAAGCAAAGCAGTATCAAGTAACCTGCTTTGATATTCCATGAAATCAAGTCCGCAAAAAGTACAGCGATGGTTACATGCGCCTGCTGGACTAATCTCCATATAAACGGGATATATAGTTTTTCCAGCTAACCAGTCATTAACTCTTGAAACATGATAGACAAGTTTATGACTGTCTATTTTATATTTATCCATTTTTAATAATGACATCCAATATACAATGACAAATGGCATGATGTATGACTTCTACGGGTCCGTAAGATTGAGCGGGAACATAAAAATTGAAGTCACCGATTGAGGAGAGCGGATTATCTTCTTTAAAACCGGAAAGAGTTATAACTTTGCATCCTTTTTTTCTTGCGGATCGTGCCCCTCTTAAAATATTTTCAGATTGTCCTGAACTGCTGATGGCAATTAAAATATCCCCTTTATCAGCGAACATATCAATTGGCTTTTCAAAAATAAACTCATAACCATAATCGTTTCCAAGACAAGTCAGGAGAGAGCTGTCATTAAACGCAACGGCCTTCATGCTACCGTTCTTCCAGAAATCAGTGGACATATGACTGGAAATCGCAGCACTGGCACCATTACCTATAAATATTATTTTATGGCCCGTTCCTGTTTGCAATTTGATTACATTTCCAACCTTTTCTATTCCTTCAAAAAAATCAACTTCATCACCTTGTTTATCAGTAACCCTAATTGATTTTAAATTGTTCGATAGATTATTATAATATTCCTCTACAAATTTCCGCATTATTCCTTACCTCTATTTTAGGAGTGTATGTATAAATTCAAGTACTTCATGCTTTTCCACAGATTTTTTATTGCCAACAATTTGAACCGCCAGAGCTCCTACCGCATTTCCAATAAATGAGACAAGGTCCATTGGCATACCAAGCGCAAAGCATGGTGCAGCATAAGAAAAGAAAGCGTCACCGGCGCCAATTATATCCACTACTTTCGTAGCAAAAGCAGGCGTTCTATTTATTTTTCCCTTGTGGTTTATACATATGGAGCCATCGTTGCCCAATGTTACAAAAAAATAATTCGAGTTTATACTTTTTTGGAGAGTTTTGATTACGTCTTCTATATCAGCATATTTTTTTTGGGCAGCAAGCCTCGCTTCAGGATTATCCAGGCATATTAATTGCGTTTTGGAATACTTGGTAATAAGGTTGTAACCTGCATTAGCGCCGTTTGTTTGAGCATTCACAGCTAATTTTTTTGACATCGCTTCAACCAGCTTTATCATTTTATTGCTGACAAAACCATGTCCAAAATCTGAAACCAAGATCAGGTCATATTGGTCTATTACCGACTCCAGGTAGCTAATAACTTCCTTTTCCCTTTCCCCGGAAATATGATTATCGTTAACATAGTTAATTTCAAAAATTTTCTGATTTCGATATTGATTAACATATCTTTTCTTAATAATCGTTGGAGCATCATTCCTAAAAAAAAATTTTGCTTTAACATTCTTCTTAAGACTTGTTAAAACAAAATCCTCTCTTGAATTTTCTCTACCCAGCGAAGATACCAGGTGAACATTATCGCATAAGCCTGCAATGTGGTTTGCTATGGCAAAAGCGCCTCCTGCAAACGCCTCATGAGTAATATATTTATGCACTATCAATTGGGCTTTTGGAGATTTCCCCATAGACTCGCAATAATAATATTCATCAATAATCCCATCTCCGATAAGTAATACTTTCATATTTCTGAGATCATTCAATTTCTCTACAATGTAATTAAAATCGTACTTTTTTGAAAATTTCTTTAGAAAAGTCTTTACTTCATCAGGATAAATATCTAGAAAGTTATTAATTATCTGGGATGAACTGAATGAAACACCTCCAGTCTCATAAATCTTGCTTTTCCCAAAGTATAACCCCTTCTCTTCCTTAAATATTTTTTTATGAATTTTACGATCTCGCTCTGCATATCCCTGTCCTTTCGCAGAAATATCAGGTTTTATCCTTTTTACACATTCAAATGGAGTAATATCATCTACTAGGCAGATATAATCAACCTGTTGCAATGACGCAACATTTTCAGCCCTTAAAGCTTCATGAAAAATAGGTCTTCCATATCCTCTTCTTACATCCTTGTCTTTAATAACTGTAACAACCAGAACATCCCCCTGCTTTTTCGCCTCATTGAGGTGTTTTACAATGCCCGGATGAATAATGTCATAAACTCCATGGCTCAGAACAACGACTCTCCCTGTTTTTTTTAAATTTGCAACCTTCTTAGTGAGCTCGTTGATAAGAAGGATCTTTTTTTTAATTGTATGTTCCATTATTTCATCCGCAGATTGCACAGATTAAAAATGATTATTTTGTTTTTTTATCTGCGTTTATTTGCGTAATCTCTGGATTAAAATGTTTATTCAGTATTTCAGTAGATGAAAAAACTACTTCATGAGTAAATCTGATTTCAGCACCAATTTCAGATACAACTTCAGATTCCTTTTGAATTTTACCTGTTTTATCTTCCAAATCCTCAAATTCCTGCCCCTTTACATAAATATCTGGTCTCATTAACTTTAATGTTTCTTCGGCAGTCGGCCATTTATTAACAGCTACATAATCAACACATTCTAAAGCGGCTATAGATTCCACCCTCAAGTCCTGGTTAAATACCGGTCTGCCAGGTCCTTTATCGACCCATATATCCGGTGTGACCGTTACCACGAGAGCATCTCCCATTTTCCTGGCCGCCTGGAAATATTTAATATGTCCCGGATGCATCAAATCAAAACATCCATGACAATGAACAATCCTTTTGCCCTCAGATTTCAATGCCTGTATTTTAGTTACCAATTCTTCAAGTTCAACAATCTTCATTATATACCTCAGGACATTGATTTTAGCTTCGCAGATTCACTCATAGAAGAATACCTGGGAAAACTTGAATTTGCTGATAAACGCAGATAATCATAAAAGCTATTTCCTGAATTCCAGAGAACTTGCGTTCCTCCACGTCTAGAGCAATAATTCAATCCTTTATTTTTTTCTCTGCTTCGTTTATAGCCGTCCAAAGAGATGGAATGGTAACAGCATGTTTCCCCTTTACGTAGTAGCTTTCCCCTCCATCAGCCACTGTTCTCACCAGCATTGTTTTAAGGGGTCTGAAATAATAGGCTGGGCTATCTTTAGACGGTTCTTTTCTATAATCCCCGGGCAGATTATAAAGATCACAAACCAGACTAGTAAAATTCTTAATAACCGTTCCTTTTTGATGGGCAATATTTCTTGCCATGCTCAGGGCTTTTAAAAAAACTTCCGGGGCCATTACAGAACTACCGAAATTCATAATTACTCCATTTTCAAGGTTCTCTACTGCGGACGCAAAAATTAAAAAATCATTATATGAAAGCGCACCAGTTGCAGCACCATCACAATTGGGAAGTTCGTGAATTATATCGTAACCGATTCCGACATGAACTGTTATAGGAATTTTTAATTGGTAACCAGCAGCTAGCAAACTTATGTTTTTGTGAGGGAAGTCTCCTTTTGAAATAGTCCGGCCGATAGCTTCTCCCATGCCGATCTTTTCGTTTTCTTTATATGCTTGATTAACAATATCATTCAGGATACCTGTTTCTTTCCATAACCCAAACTGGCCGGTTTTTACATAATGAGCTACACTTTCAGTAGTAGCCCCTACCATAGCAAACTCAATGTCATGAATTATACCGGCCCCATTCATGGCCAAGCATGATATATACCCTTTTTTCATTAAATCGATTAGATAATTTTGTACACCTGAACGAATGACGTGGGCTCCTATCATAAGTATTGTTGAAGCAGTTATTTTTTTAGAACAAATAATATGTTCCGCTATAATACGAATGCCTTTATCAATAGATGAAACCTTGAGATCGCCTAATAGACTTATATCCGAAAGGTTAAGATTGTGCTTCCTTTCAGACAAGGATTTGACGGTAAGGCGGCGTCTATCAAAACTTGGTATTATCATTTCAAAATTAGCATAAAGGTTTCAATAGATTTTATGTCTTGGATTAATCGCTTAACCTGCTACCATAATAAACTATGCCTCAAACTTTTTCAATGGTCTCAGGGGGAGAGGAATGAAACTTCAAGATGTCACCGCGACGAGGATAGATTCTAGGTTTTTGTTTGTCAACCCAATTTAAAAAAATATTTCGAATGCTTCAACCATTGCAAAGAAAGCTTCGTGTGATTTTATAGTACGAAAAGTCTCTTTGGTGCCAAATGAAGAGCTGCTAAAAAGTTCCATAATCAATGTTGCTTTGGAAATCTAGCAAATAAATTCCCACGGTTTTAAAAGTTAACTTTTAGTCATTTGCAAATTATCAGAAATAATTTCAGATTGCTTTGAATACCCTTTCATATGAAGTGAGTGAAAAAAAATAAATCCAAAAATTCCAAACCATATCGTTGCAATAATTCTGTCGAGAGTAGTTGCGATGACTCCATAATCAAAGCTATAATCCAAAGAATAAGCCGACAGTCCAACAACAATCTCTCTGATCCCAATATTCCCGGGCAAAATACTTACATAGCCTGTTATTGATACAAATATAGAAATAATAACACAATCAATAATACCAACCGGATTATTCAGAATATTAAAGGCAACATAATAGCGCATACCCAGTATAAATATAGCAATAATCTCCAATGCAATAACCTCAATAATTATTGTTTTATTTTGTTTAAATTCATTCCACAATTCTACAACTTCGATAATTTTTTTTATTATTCGCGAATCATACTTTTTATTATTAACAAAAGGAATGAGAAAAAGAAAAAGAAGGGCCAATAATAAAACACAGAAAATTAGAACAACATAGAAATTAATTTGTAGAAAAATAAATAAACTTAGACTAAAAATAAATCCTACAAATGAAACAGCAAAAAATTCGAGGAGTTTTTGAGAACTCATCCCAACAATAAATCGTGAATAGGATAGCCTGTGATGCTTTTTAAGATAATATGCATTTGCAATAGTTCCGCTTTTGAATAAAATCAGGTTGAAAAGCATTATTACCTGGGGGAGCCCGAGCCATTCCTTTGCCGAAAGATTAACTTGAAAGGCACTAAGAATGCTTTTGTACTTTTTCCCTATAATTAAAAAAGAAAGCATGATAAACACAGAAGCAGTACCTATTTGGGCTAAGGTCAAATCCATAAGTTGCTTTAATTCATTGCTCTTGTGATAAAAATAATAGCTCCCCAGCGCAACAAGCAGGACTAACCCAATATATCTAATTTTTGACATGCTAAAATAAATTTACAAAATGAGATTGAAGGATGATTTTAATAATTATCTTAAACTGTCTTTCCCATCAAAAATGCTTAGACCAATACCTTTTAAAACATCAATGACATAAATTCCACCCACCTTCAATGAGTTTAATAATTTTTCGATTATTGTCATGACAATACTTGCTTGATTTTTTTTTCGTTAAAACAAACATTAAGTTTGATAATTTAGTTTTTGATAGAATTTTATACTCATGTTCAAAATAAACTTCTCTTGGAAATAATATCCGAATCATAGCGGTTTTTGATGTTAGATTTATTTCCCTATCTGAAAATATTATAGCAGCGTTTTCAGGAGTTAAACTCTTAATTTCATATGCTAACTTAAATGCAATAGCATTCACATTTTTGTTGTCTGATGTACCTGCACTCATTCTAATATCTTTGTGCGAATAGCCTGGATTATTAAGCAAAAATAATGCCCTGGGCAATAAAAAAAAATAGACCAGGATAGATAGGTTTATTGCTATAGCGATATACCAAAAAAAATAACCTCTAATGTAATTTGTTAAAAACGCATTCATTTTTTTTCTAACAATATATTATGACAAATTGCAAGTAAAAATAATAAAATAGGAAAAAATGCAATCATTTCTCTTACTCCGGATGAATTAACAAATACCCCGGGAGAAAAAATAAATATCTCCAGATATTTTGAGATATCTTGATATTTTGATCCAATAGTGTATAAAAATAAATGTATGCTTAGATAAGCAATAACAGTGAAAACCATATATTTTTGAACTCTCGTTAATCTAATCGATTTAAAACCTAAAACCAAAATAAGCAAGAGGCACGTCCCTGGATAATGCAGGAAAGTCATGATCATTCGCATAGTACTTGTTGTAAAATTAATCATAGCTTGCGTTATACTGCCAGCATAAATTAAAGATACTGAAAAAGTAGAAATTATAATTCCAAGTAAAAACCAATAGATTTTTTCTTTAAAAAATTTTATTAATTTTGAAGCATCAAAAAAATAGGTTAGGGCAAGTAATATTAACGATAAAAGTAAAATAAAAAATTCTTTTTTATGACCGATATAATAATCAGGAAAAATTATAAGAGTAACAGGAACCCAAAGATTAACTAAAATAATTGGCAGACAAAGGGAAATTAACATTTTCGAATTTTTCCTGCCTCGATTGTAAAATGTTGTCAGCAGAACCGGCGCTAAGGAATACCAAATGAACTCGTACCTGCACCATGATGAAAAACCTAAAAAAAATCCTCCCAATATCGCATACCCCGTACCCTCTGGCTGCCGTTTCAGCGCCTCAAACCATAATAAAACACCAATTGAATAATAAAAACCAGGGATAAGATTGTTTCCGAAAAGAAAACTATGCCACCAGATGAGAGGAGTCGTGCCTAAAACCAGTGTTGATAATAAACAAATGCTTTTATCTTTTACAGTATTAAAAACCCTAAAATAAAAAATAATTATAAATAATAAATAATATAAAGGGAAAACTATTTCCCCATAACCAACACCTAATAGCGTCATTATTAACAATACAAGAGATACCATGGGGGGATGTGGTATGTTTACATTTGGATTTGCCAGATCCTTAGTATAATTTAAAATCATGGTTCTGTTTTCATAAACAATTCCGTCTGCCAAAAGGGTTGGATAATAGATAGAAAAGACTAAACTTGCTAAAAAGAGAGGGGACAATAATATTATTACGTTAAATAAACTGCTGGTGCAAATTGGCTTTGAAAAAAAATCCGGACATTTTCCTTTTTTTAGAGCTGTTCCAAATAAAAGTAGAATGAAAAAAAGTAACAGAAAATAAAAGGTATGACGCCATTCTAATTTAAATAAGAAGTTATGATAAAGAAAAAACGTTAGAATACCGAAGGTAAATGGAATTGTTAATGCAATTTTTTCAAATACATGAGTGTCTTTAACCGCAAAATTAACTGTAAAATATACTAAAACAAGTAGAGATATAAAAAAAAATAGAATCAAAATACTCCCCTCTTCCAAAGCAGGTTACTTCTTTGATTTAGATTTATTCGAAGAGAGGATATCAACATAATTTTTTTTTTAAAAGTTGATTAGTAAATTCCATTCCTACTTTATATCTTATAAGCGTTTGATTTACCAAATTGAATGGACCAAACAGAAAAAACAGAAATATCAGTTCTACTTAATAGATGAAAACATCTACAGCCAACAGAGTTATAAGCGTATCAATCCATTCCAGATATAGCTAGATTGATAATAGAATTTCTGTACCCAAAATGGAATCGTTTTTCTTTAGAAGTTTATAATTGAAGATTAAGCTTATCTGAGGAAGAGATAAAGCAAACCCCATGGCTATAATTCCTAAAATCAAAATGAAAAGGATCGTTATCTCTGAAAAAAAATTAACAGAAGCACTTCCAATAGCAAAGAACTTCTTCAAATGGTCTCCAGCAGTATCTAAAAAGCTTCAGCAACATCTCGGGTTCTTGCCTGCTCCTTTGTCATCTTTCCATCAGCCATATCAGATAATTCACTTACAATTAAAAGAAGAGCAACAATAATTAAACTTTTTAGTACAAACAAGAATAAAAGGAGTTGAAACAATTGATAGAATTAGCGAAGAAAAATTAAAATAATTTGGCGCAATTTTAGCAGTTCTATTAACTATAAATTTACCAGGTTTTAAATAGAACAGCCATTCGAAGACTTTTTGGAATTTATTTTCCATATTTTTCTATTCATGCTTTTAATTCTTTTATAATTTTATTCACATTAATAGTAGAGTCTATAGGATATTTCCCTATGGCTGTCTCTTCACTCAGTGTGATATAATTTGCTCCATGATATAATGCAAAATAAATATTTGAGACATCCGCACAATTGGGACTTTTTTCTTTTAATGTGGACATCATAAGTTCTGTGGCAACAATTACTTCTTTGCCTAGTCGATTGCAATCCTCCACAACTTTCATTTGAGCAAAGGGGACTTTCTCAAAACCTATAGACATAGTTAAATCTCCCCTGTCTATCATAATCATATCGCCCTCTTTTATGATTTCTTCTCTATTTTTATAACCTTCTTCCGTTTCAATTTTGGCAATTACTTTAATCCTTTTACCATCTAATTTTTCCCTAAATTTCCTGATTTCTTCAGCATCATTAACATAACTTAACCCCACAAAATCTAAATCATACTTTTTTACAAAATTAATTAATTCTTTATCAGTTACATAAGTAATTCTATGCTTTACTCTATCACCCGGTATATCAACTAATACAGGAACTCCTAATTTTTGTAATTCCATTATAGCTCCTTTGTACGGATAGCCGAAAGAACCATTAATCCTCGCAATTGACATCCCATTATCCTTAAGTTCTTTTATATAATTCCAGCTCGCAGGTCCTAATGTACAGATTATTCCTCGTTTCATTTATATTTTTATACCTCTATTATTATTCTTTAGAAAAAATCATTAAAATCGCTCTTTTTAATTTCAAAGTTTCCATTTTTAAATAACCAAACATTAAATCCAATGCAAAAAGATAATTTTGCTTGCTCACAATACTGGTTAACTTCCTCGCCACCACACCTATCTCTATTATTTTTCAATCAGATGATAAATTTATCAAGTTCGAAACATTTCTACCCTGGCACCTTATTCTTCCGGATCACATTTTTTTAAAAAAATGTCACGTATTCTCTCACACACTTGATCCATCTCAAAATCGAAAGTCATTTTATTCCAAATTAAATCAGTAAAAATTTGAACATAATAGTGATCCTATCGCAATTTAAAAGATCTGCTCGACTCGCATGTGCTTCAATCAAAATAACATTGAAGCATCTTCATTTATGCATAAAACCTTTAAAAGCTCAAATAGATACAGTAAAATGCCATTATTATAAGATAAATTATTAATTCTTGCCAGCATAATAGTTTTAAACTAACCCTATTTTTCCTGAAATAAAAACTGCCTTATCAATTGCGGATATCACAGAGCTAGACCTTTTTAAATACTTCAAGAATTTTTTAGTACGTTGGGGGCTTTTGTTTGGAATACAATTTACCCTGAAATTGAAGCAAACGTTCTCCTCTGATACGCTGATATTCTAATAGTTAATTCTCCTAATTTATATCAGCTTACATAATGGGATGCAGAATAAAAGTTGATTTGATAACGCTAAAAGAAGATTAACTATCGTTTGACTTTTTATTATTTTTTTTTAAAGCTATAAAAAAATCGCGAGAAATTAATGAATATTACGGACTTACTGGTAAATTGCGAGCAGAAAGTAAGAGAAACTTTAAAAACCTTAAGAATGTTATAGACAAACAAGTCGAACTAATATGGTCTTGACTAACAAATCAAATCATTATATATTTTCCTGACCCAGTTCAGTCTCAGTCTATATACGCAATACATAATTCGTAATTGAAATAAACGAAAATGAATTTCCTGTTTTAGTCATTTCAAAGTTCTTTGTTCTACATGTCATTTCGACCGAAGGGAAGAATCTTAATCAAGCAGGGGAAAAGATTTCACACTTTGCTCGGGATAACATTTGTAAAGCAAGTTGACGAAGGCCTAATTTGAGTTCGTCCTAACTCTCGCGCAAGTTATAATGAACTATCAATTTTTATGAAAATTACCGGCGAAAAACGAATATTATTCACTCTTCTACTGGTTATTTTTTCCGTATCATTGATACTTGCTTCTCTTCATTACAATTTTATTGATTATCCGAAATATGAAACCAGACAGAATATCCATAATAATATAATAAAAGGAAAGCCTGATATTCCAAATTACGTCTATTTCATGAGTAGAGTTCTTGTTCCTTATACGAATCAGCTGTTCATTTCTTTATTAAAGAAAATAATGTCGCCTCAAAATTCGTTTTTGCTTTCCTACCTCCTTTATGATTTGTTTGCCATTTTTTTTTCACTTGTTTCTATTTTTTATTTTCTGAAATTATTTTTTTCGATAGATCAATCCATGGTGGGCACCTTATTTGTCGCGTGCAGTATGCCTTTCACATTTAACGAAGCTTACTCGCCATGGACACTTCTGCAGCCCGGGCTTTTTTCACTCTGTTTAATATTTGCATTTGTTAATAAAAAACAATATCTACCATTCATGCTTTTAATGATAGTGGCTACTTTAAACAGAGAGACTTCAATATTTATTCCAGCTATATTATTCCTGGCGCATTTTGATATTCGCGCCGCGCTTAAACTCAAAATTCCTCAATCTTTACGAGATCATCTTAAACAAATTGTAATGCTGCTTGTAATTTACATTATTATTCGTTCGAGCCTGTATTTATATCTTGGCAGTGAAGCCATAAATGATAGACCTTTCTCGTATATGTTTCACCGAAATATACAACTTGAGTGGGCCAGAATGGCATTTATAAGAACATCCGTGTTTTTTGGGTTTTGTTGGATATTTGTAATTCTCGGATACAAAACCGCTCCTTTATTTATAAAAAGAGTTTCTCTAATTATACCGGTTTATTTTTCTACGATAGCGATTTATGCAGTCTGGACTGAAACACGCCTTCTTACTCCAATGTATCCAATATTAGCCGCACTCCTTCTATCATTTATATATCGTACAGGTACTGAAGATTCCAGAACGCCCGACAGAAGGCTCTCTCCATAAAGCAATTTTCTCTCAATGCCTAAGACAATTTTTCACAGCTTCCCGGTGGACATTGTATAGTTTGACAATGGTTTCTGCTTTACGTAATAATAGATTACGTTCAAAGTCGTATAATTTTTATGAATTTACCCGGACAGCAATAATTTAGGATAAAATACAATATGATATTTACTTTCGTAAATAGTCTGTGATAGATTCTTACTTAAACCTACTCATTTTCCCCCTCCATACTTTAGCTTTCTTTCAGGATGGCAGACTATGTCTTAACAGTTCCTTAAAAGGCAAAATTCTTTCGGGACATTACAAAAATGGGGCAAGATCAGTTTATACCAATTAATCAATGAAAGACTTTACCATACAAAAAAAATGTATATTTATTGTTTCTGGCGGTCGAACTGCTACTCGTTTTCTGTCTGAATTGTTAGCGGTTTCCGTCAAAAACTGCCATTCGGTTCAAGAGCCTGATATTTGGCGGTTTAATTATTTTGTCGATTTTTGTAAAAATAAAAATATTTTTTTAAAAAAGTTTCTAGATTTTGGCCTATACAACATGACCTTAGGGAAACTACTTTCTTTAGGAAGTGTCAGAAGTTTATCGATAGCGCGGCGGCGAGGAAAGATTGATAAATTAGAGGCTGCAAAAAGGCTTTATAAACTTCGTCACAACTATATATCCCGACTGAATCATGACATTTACGCGGAGGCCAACCTGCAGTTATCAGGCTTAATTGACGTTATTCCTCTCGTTTTTCCCAACTCAAAAACAATTTTTATAATTCGTGATGGTAGAAATTGGGTACGATCATACATCAATATTAAATCTACTATCATTTATAGCAAAACAGACCCTCTCTACTATGTCCCTTTTGCTCGTTTAAATGCAAAGATGATTCCGGATGACCCGTTCCTTTACAAATGGGACAAGTTTTCTGTTTTTCAGCGTATATGCTGGCTTTGGCGCTCTCACATTGAATACGCTCTGAAGACCATTGAAATTAATCCAAATGCTCAGATAATGACATACGAAAGCTTGTTTGAAGATTCTGACTCTTTTAAAAGTTTTTTTAAATATTTGACAAAATTTCCGGATAACTACCAGGCTGAATATCAATATAATGGAGAACTTTCAGGGAAACTATTTCACGAATCCACGGCCAACCGACTTTCAAAATGGGAAAATTGGCCATTAAACCTGGTTAATGATTTTCAAGAGATTTGCGGTGATCTCATGTGTCAACAGGGATATGGATCGGAAGCAGAATGGAAGGAAATGGTAACTAAAGCTGAAAAGGAAAAACTAAATTGAATAATGTTAATGAGTTATTGCAAAGTAATTAAAACATTGCCGCTTGATAATTGGGGTGCAATATAGTCATTCTTTATATCTTGCAATACTTACTAAAAAGTGACCTTTATATTTATCCAAAGGATAAAAAAGATTAGTAATCACTTCCCATATACCAAAAAACATATATCGAAGTATTTTGGAAGGAAAGTAATACTTCAGGTATTGAAACTGAGTAAGCAAACCAATCAAATATTCATCGACCGGAATTAAGTTAATTTCTTCAAATAAATCTTTAAAAGATTTAACCGGAATTTCATGACCGGCCTGCCAGGTTCCTCTTTTTTCCGCATATTTTTTAGCACACATGTATATAGATGATTTCTCAGATGGATTAAAAGTTATAATAGTTCCACCGGGCTTACATATTCGTTTCATTTCTAACAATGCTTTTTTTTGATCTTCTCTTACGAAGTGCTCAAGGACACCCGCATTCCACACAATATCAAATTGTTCATTTTTTAAAGGTAACTCAAACATTGATCCGTTTAAAAAAGATGCATTTATATTTTTATTCCGAAGAATGTCTTTAGCCAATATAACTGCATTTAGCGAAATATCAAACAGCAGTACTTTTGCGCCTAATTTTGAGAGCCAGGCGGATGTAGTCCCAGTACCACAACCAACTTCGATAACTTTTTTTCCTTTTAGATTATTTATCTTTCTTTTGAATTCGTTAATAATAAGCCTGTTATATGAGCTGTTTTTTAAATAAACAATAAAACCTGGTACTTTTCTCCGATTGGTCCATATATTATCCCATATTCGATACACCTGCTGTTGATAGTTTCTGTTTTCCATTATTTAGACTTTGCAAAAGCGTGATCTATTTTCATAGTTTTGCTTCTTTTAATAATTCGCTCAAATACTGAAGTTAAAACCCATCTCAGGTAATGCGCTTTATTTCGAGATGCAATCATTTTTTTAAGATATAAAGGGTTTATCAGGAATGAGAATAGCCTTAAAAAGCGCTAGAAGTACTCCTTCCTAACAATATTTTTTACATGAAAATTTTTACTCGTGGGAAAATCTTTTAACATTTCATTGAAAAGATATTGCAATTTTATATTATGCGTCGTTAATCTGTATTTTTTTTCAATGAGATTGAGAAAGCTGTCAAAGGAATCATAATTAGCGAATTGTCCAATATTTTTCTCTCTTAAACAAGAAGCAATAGACATTAAGCCAAGAGGAGGTCTTAATGAAGATGCCTTTGCAGGAGGCACTATTAAAGAAATATCAATCTGTTTATTCAAATGTTTAAAACCTCTTTATAGACGGATAAATATTGTTCACTAATTTTTCCCCATGAAAAATTATCTTCCACATACTTTTTCCCTTTATACGCTATTTTTTCCCTTAATTTTCTATCTCCAAGTAGTCTCATGATTTTTTGCGCAAGATCTTCAGGATCTTCCTGCTCAACGAGTAAACCTGTTTCTCTATCAACTATAAAGTCAGTAATTCCTCCCACACGGCTTGCAACAACAGCAGTATTCGAGGCAAGAGCTTCAAGAAAAACAACCCCTAAGCCTTCTGTATCACCGCTATCATCAACAATCGATGGACCAATAAAAACATCAGAAACTGCAAAGTATTTAGCCAAATCAGCAGAAGACATTTTCCCAGGAAAAATCACAGAATCACTGATGTTTAATTTTGCAACCATATCTTTCAATGATTTTTCCAGGGGGCCAAAACCTATTATGATTAGTTTTGTTTCAAAATATTTTTTCAAAATTAGCGGCATTGCCTTGATTAGGTATTTAAATCCCTTTTTTTCTACAAACCTGCCCGCCGCTAATAGCATTGGTCCATCTATATTATATTTTTTTTTAATATTTTTGTCTTGGTTTTGTCCGTTAAAAACATCCAGGTCAACTCCCATTGGTATAATTTTAACGGGAGTGCTTCCATTAGCAATTGCTAAAGTCGCTTTTTCGGTTGCTTTGCTGTTAGCAATACAGAGTTCACTCTGGGAAACAGCAAATTTTCCAAAAGGCATTAAAAGAGGATTATTTAAAACTAAAAAAACATCTCCAGCATGAGCTGTTAAAAACAAAGGGATATTATATATTTTTTTAAAAATTGAACTAAAAAAACCCTGTGGTACTATCCAGTGGCAGTGAATCATATCGATTTTTTCTTTTTTTATGATCCACCCAATATGAAGAAATTGAAACAGCAAAAAAAAAGGCAGCTCTAATATTGCAAACCAGCTGCTTTTTAAATTTGGCAATGCCCCTCCGTCATAACAAACTTTCTGAAATTTTTTAGGATAAAAGTATGAAAATCGATAAACTTTTAAGCGATCCATTACTTCATAGGACTTTGCATCCGGGGCACCGGGAGCTAGCACGGTAATATTAAATCCCCCGACAGCTAACCTTTTGGATAAGTTATAAACAAAAGCCGGCTCAGAATCATTTTCCCATCTCGGGAAAGTAGTAGTTAATACCAAAACATTTGGCAATTTATTTTTGACCATCTATCTCTGACTTTCGTATCCTATATAAACTATTTTCAATATACTCCCGGTTTATTGAAATGAGGTCTGCCGCAAGTCCTATTAATATTATTTGAAAACCTACAATGATTAAAATTGCAGATAATATAAGAGACTGGACATGACCAGCAGTAGATTCGATAAAGAAAAAATATAAATAACGACATCCCAAAATAAAACCTAAAAAGAAAGAACTACCGCCTATATATGAAAACACCTTCAACGGTTCGTACATGGCATAAATCCTTACAATAGTTGCTATAGAGTTTTTCAAATAACACCATGTACTTTTAAACAACCTGGATTCTCTCAATTTCTCATTAGTTCTTATCGCCACATGAGTGATAGGAATATTTTTTTTGCCAGCCATTAAAATAGTTTCAAGTGTATAACTGAATTTAGAAACAACATTAACTCTCAAAGCTGCTTCTTTGCTGTACGCCCGAAACCCACTAGTAACATCCGGAATACTTGTGCCGGATAATTGCCTCACAACCCAGCTCCCTAATTTTTGAAGGAAAATTTTAGTACAAGAGAAGTGCTTTATTTTCTGAACTTCTCTATCACCTATAACAATTTCTGCTTCACTATCTAAAATCGGTTTAATTAGCCTGGAAATATCATTTCCATTATACTGGTTATCCCCATCAGTATTAACAATGATATCTGCTCCAAATTTCAGCGAAGTGTTCAGTCCAACCATAAATGCATAAGCCAGGCCATGGTTAGAAGATAAATGGACAATATGATCGACGCCTAATCCTCTTGCCACATGAGAGGTTTTATCGGTGCTTCCATCATTAATAATTAGGATTTCAATTGTCGAAATCCCTTCAATTTTTTTTGGAAGATCCTTTATAACTAAAGGAAGTGTTTTTTCTTCATTTAAGCATGGTATTTGTATAATAAGTTTCATAAGATTTATACATTATTCGAATAGATTTAATAAAAATAAAAGCTTCATTAAGTCACAGAAAAGCGCAAAAGTTTTGTAAGCTCTCTTTTGCTTCAAAGCTCCGGCGTGGGAAAATAAAATGCTAAATCTGCATAATTTGTATTATTCTGCCTTCTGTTTTGGTCGTGACCGAAGGCTGCACTATGAACTACAAACCTGCAATATCGTGTTTTTTTAGGCGCTGTTTAGTTCTTATTTTTTACAGCGCTTCATGTAAGGCTTAGCAAAATTTTGTGAATAACTTTTTTATAGATGATTAATTCATAACACTCTTAACACGAAAATCTCAAAGAAAATTATAAACACTAATTTAATAAATTTTTATTATTGTTCCTTAGTAACTTGCAAGAAAGCGTCTATGGCTTTTAATTTCAATTTAAAAGGAATTTTTTATCATGAAAAACTGTAATGTGAACTCTGAAGCCTGCAAGGTTGTAAAAATAAAATTCTTAGAGTCCTTCGTGAAAAAAATTTTGCCTGTGGCGAAGCTTAACTGTGCACTCTGTGGTAAACTATTAGTTGTACTGATGACCAAAGCATAAATAGAATGTCCCCGAGCTTCCGTACATGCCAATCTAACGGGAGAAAGCTTACCTATAATGATCAATGATAATAGAAAAATACTTTTCTATATGATAAAGTTTAACTGAAAAGGAATTAAAATTCAATGCTTCATATAATGTACATAAAAAAATAGATTTTAAAAATGCAGAAAAACATGTCTGAAAAAAAAATAAACTCGAATATGAAATTTTAAAAAAGTCCATAATATGAATGAAACTATCAAAATATCAGTTGTGATGCCCGCGCTCGATGAAGAAAAAAATATTAATGCTGCTATTGTAAATACTTTAAGGGCTTTCGATGATTATAACATCAGTGGTGAAATTATCGTTATCAACGATGGAAGTACCGACAAAACAGAAGCCCTTGTAAAAGAAATAAAAAATCAAGATCACCGTATTAAACTAATCAGGCACACAAAGCCTCAAGGGATAGGCTCGTCATTTTGGGATGGAGTAGATGCAGCAAGGGGAGATGCGGTTTGCATGCTCCCCGGAGACAATGAAAACGATCCATGGGAAATATTCCGATATTATATGCTGCTCGAACATGTAGATATTGTTATTCCTTTTATGTTTAACAAGGAGACACGATCATTATTTCGCAATTTATTATCATATATTTATCGTTTCATCATTAATACTTCTTTTGCGGTGAATTTGAACTACACAAACGGAACTGTTCTCTATAGAAAATCTCTTTTAGAAAAGTTAACTAGCCGCATTTCTGGTTTTTTCTACCAGACTGATATTTTAATAAGGCTGATAAAAAAAGGCTATCTTTTTGCTGAGGTTCCATACAGGCTTGGGATGCGAGAAGGGCTTTCCAAAGCAGTTTCTTTTCCTTCTTTTTTAAAAGTAGCAAAGGGTTATTTATATTTACTAAAAGATTTGCGTTTCTCGGAAAATATGAAAAAAAATGAGGGTGAATTTTTATCAGATACTATGACTTCTAAGAGACATAGCAATTAAATTTGGATTAATCATAATATTTAGTTGCTACCCAACTCGATTTTGACAAATTCAAGAAGGGCAGACCATTGTACAGTACTTTTTTATTTTTGTTGTCGTCTTTATTTGAAGAGCTTACTAACTCGCTTAGGATAAAAGAAGATTGCTCTCCAGGGAGACTAAGATATTGAGAATTGCTTTATTATCGTCATCTATGAGTTCTATTGATACTTTTGAAAATTTTAAACTGGCTGCTCCTATTATGCCATCAATAGGAATTTTGCACGTAGCTGCAAACCTTGAGAAAAACGATTACAAGGATATTTTTGTTTATGATGCAGACCTAATGAATTATTCTTCAAATCCAGTAGCTGTAATGGAATGGTTAAAAAACACAAAACCTGATGTTATTGGTATAACCGTTTACTCAAATCATGTTCCGAAAACAAAAATCACTTTGGAGATAATTAAGGAAGAGTTTCCAAATGTCCCAATAATCGGGGGTGGTCCTCATTGCACAATTGACTATGAAAAGACCTTTAATGAGTTGGCTCTGGACTATATTTGCATAGGCGAGGGTGAATATACGATGGTCGAATTTTTAGACTATTTAAAAGGATTACGTCCGGTGGAATCAATAAAAGGCATAGCGTTTAAAAAAGACGGAAAAATAATTTTTACTGGTGAAAGACCGTTAGAAAAAAATATTGATAAATTTCCTTTTCCTGCTTATCATTTGATTGAACAACATATTCCCATGATAAGACCCCAAATAATGGGTTACAAAAGAAAACCCCTTCTTTTGCTTATTAGTTCACGTGGTTGTCCCTACCTTTGTGGCTTTTGTTCCGACCATATACTTTGGAAAAGGAAATTTAGGGCCCATTCTCCCGAGTATCTCGTAACAATGATTGAGCACTTAATTCAAAAATATGGAATTCGGGAAATCACTTTTCTTGACGACTCTTTTTTACTTGACAAAAAAAGAGTTGAAAAATTTTGTGACTTGTTTATTGAAAAGAAAATTTCAATTTATTGGAGCGTCAATATTAATCTCGCGCATGTGTCCGAAGACATTCTGATTAAGATGAAAAAGGCTGGCTGTTGGCATGTAAGCACGGGAATAGAAAGTGGCAATGAGGAGGTATTAAAATTTACGAGGAAACCTCTAACGGTTGATTTAGCCAGGAAAAATTTAAATATACTGGCAAAGGTTGGTATTTTATGCAGGGGATATTTTATTATTGGTCTGCTTAAAGATACCAGTAAAACCATCCAAGATACTATTGAATTCACGTTAAACAACCCTTTATACCTGGTACATATATGTATTTACTCAATTTATCCGGGAGCTAAATGGAACGAAAAAAATGAAGATTATGGAACCGTTTATAATGATAACATTTATAAAATAAAAGGTGCGCACTCAGGTGACGTAAATGCGCTTAGTTTCGTGGGGAAAGGCCTCACTTCCGATTACCTAATAAAAAAAACAATCCGAGGGATATAGTAGGTTTTTTTTGCGCTTTTCTCAAATATTAATACTCCTGAAAAGTGTTTCAACAAAACATGATGTAGAAAAGATTTTTAAATTTTTTTTAGCGGGAATTCTCTTTTTATTTAAAAGTAGCCCACTCAAAAAATATAAATCAAATTCAATAAATTAACTTTAATGTCGTTTTTAGATGATAAACTCAAGAGTTGATAGTACAGGAACTTCCAAAGCGCTTAGTTTCCCATCTTTACTGAAAGTTATAAAAGGCTATCTTCGTTTAGTGAAAGACTGCTACATTGATAGAAATAAAATGGCCCAAGGGCATTATTCTGCAGATGCCTTGACAGCTCGAAGACATAAAAAATTAATGGCTGATGATGATTTGAAATAAGCCGATTTAGAAAAAGCAATAGATTATGAGAGTGCTAGAAATTGGATTGTTTTTATTCTTACTGGCTTTCCTATTACATTTGATCATATGGAAAGTTAGAATTCCAAAAAGACAAACAAAAACAATTATACAAATTTTTTTCGGAGTTTTAATTTCTGGTATTATTTTTTTATATATTAGGCAGCCAGCTCTTTTAAAGGGTGACTTTTTTTCATTTGAAAGTTTTAAAGAATATTTTCACATTTCCATTTTCTTTACGTCTCTCACTTTAGGGTACATTATTACATATTCTGCTTTAGAGGCTGATAGCCCATCGCTCGTAATGATAATGCTTATTTTAGACGCTGGCCCTAACGGACTGGATATGGGGACTTTCACACAACGTTTGAACGATGATTTACTGGTAAAACCGAGAATAGAGGATCTGCTTAGAGATAAACTAGTGTGCATGGATGGCGAAAAATACTTACTAACCCCTAAAGGTAATTCTTTTGTCACTATAATTACGTTTTATAGAAAACTTATTAATCTGCCTGTAAAAGGAGGCTAATCCTTATTGATCCTTAATTATTTGCAGCCTCTAAATCCAGTCGCAGGTATGTTAATAAACATATTTGTGCAAGTAATTTCTTATAGAATGCTTATAAGTTCTTTTCTCTTAAAATCTGTCTATACAGGCTTTGCGACAGGATTTATCTTTGTAGCATTGTATGAATATTATGTTTTTTTTACTATTGCAACACCAATAAAACAATTTTTGTCTGTCCTTATAGTTAATTTATTAACATACACTTCATTGGGCTATTGCTTTTTCCATTTTATAAATTTAGGGGTAACTGCTCGACGTGTTAGAATGCTAATTGAATTGCATGAATCTAAAAAAGGTCTTTCCATGAAGGAAATTCTTAGCAGATATAATGCAAAGAGTGTTGTTGAAATGAGAATTAGAAGACTTATAAATAGTGGTCAGATTACATACAACAATGGTAGATACTATATCGGGAGCCCTGTACTCTTATTAATGGCAAAAATCATAATAACAATGAAATTAATTATTCTCGGGAAAAAGAGCGAATTTGACTGAAATTTATTCAAAAACTTTTAGATCAAAATGATATTAATTAATTCTTCTTCAAAAGACGCACTAAAAATATTTCAACCATTTCTTCCTATTTATGTGCCCGTTGGTATTGGGTTTCTCCTTGGATCACTAGAACGCGAGAATATTCACGCAAGACATATAGATCAACAAATTGAAAAAGATGTTTTTGCCTTAATTGCAAAATATGTTAAAAAAATGGAAAAACCATACATCTTTGGATTTAGCGTAATGACCGCAGCTTATAGGAGTAGTATAATTGTTTCAAAAAAATTAAAAAAACTCTATCCTGATTCCATTATCTGCTTTGGTGGCATCCACGCATCCGCAATTCCAGAAGAGGTTTTAATCAATAAGCACATAGATGCTGTAATTAGAGGAGAAGGAGAGCTGATATTGCCTGAATTTTATAGGCGAGTCAAAGAAGGAAACAATTTTGACGATCTTAATAATATTTCATTCCGTAAGGATGGAATAGTCATTCATAACCAAAGAGAAATTGCTAACAAAAACCTGGATAGTTTGCCTCCGTTCCCTTATCATCTCTTTACATCTCCAAAATATGATTTAGGATTTGTAGTAAGTTCTCGAGGTTGTCCATATAAATGTATTTTCTGCAGTAATATAATCGCGACGGGAAAGAGTTATAAGTGCAGATCTGAAAGTATTATAGTAGACGAACTTGATCTTTTATACCATAAATACGGAAAAACGTTTGTTCTTTTTCTAGATGATAACTTTCTTGTTAGCAAAGAAAGGATATACAACTTAATCGATAAAATAAAGAAAAGAGGGTTACACAAGAAAATGACTTTTAGCTTTCAGGCTAGAGGGGATACTGCTGATTATAAACTTTT
>MDTC01202892.1_pt1 | contig 47547 bp, 44 predicted proteins | sample 811181 | NCBI WGS metagenome assembly MDTC01 (sample SAMN05326644, study PRJNA326480) | marine metagenome | isolation source: seawater | place: Pacific Ocean: North | collected 2011 | reverse complement strand
ATTGTCTATTATCTTTATAATAATTTTTTTTATATTTAACGCTATAAATTTCTTCATTGTATATATTATATTAAATCTAATATACATAACTAGCTATGGCGCTTTATCTTTAACATTGAAAAAGTTAAACTAGTTAAATTTTTTTTATATTTTAATTTTTATTATTTTTAATCTATTTAAAAAAAATGCCAATTTATATATAATTAAAAATGGAAAAGCCATGTAAGTCCATCTATGGTAATGAGATTGTTTTCCATTAAAACTCATTTTGAATTTATCAATTTTTTTTATTCCAATGCCACCAAAATCGTAGATTTTCATACCCAATTGCTTGGCTTTTTTAATAGCTGACCATTGAATTTGAGAGGGCGCAGCAAACTTTAAACCCTCTAAATTTGCAGTTCCTGATAGGAACAAAAATTGTCTGTCATCGACTAAAAATATTGCATGAGCAACTTCTTTATTTTCTAAAAAAGCCGTAAAACCTTTTAAATAACCATTATTAATTTTCATTAAGTTTAAATAAAAAATTTTTGGGTGTGGAACTTCAAGATTTTGCTTATGAAATGTAATTTTTAGCATTTCATAATAATTTTCTAACCACTTTAAATCTATTTCTACTTCATTAACATAGATTTGTTTATTTTGAGATTTTCTTATCATATTCCTAGCCCTACTTTGAAAACTTTTCCAAATTATTTCCTCCGAATTTTCTAAGCAAATTTGTAAAGTTGGATATTTAGTATATTTATAATTTTGATTCTTAACAAAACTTTCAAAATCACTTGATAAATATATTGAATTACGCATACCAATCTCAATATAACTCGGGCGAAGCTTAAATAGCAACTTGTTTACAGAAGAAAAGGCTTCTTTTTGATGAGTGCTAGTTAAAGATTTTATAAATATTGGACCCGTATAAATTGTATTAAGACCACTTAGTGGACTTCCAATTAGTGTAAAAATAAATTTTCTTTTTATAAAAACTGGTGTCAGGCATATTACTGATCCATTTTCGCAAAAAGTCTTTATGTACTTTACTTGAATTTTAAAAGATTTTTTTAATAATTCATGCCATATAGTTTGATAGTATATACTGTTAAATTGATAAAATTCTTTATTCAAAATTTTTTTATAATCATTACTTGATATCCAAGCACTTTCAATCATAGGCTAACCATTTAATTATTGTTTTATTTATATGTTCGAGATGATAAATTTTTAGTGATTGATGTATTGGAATACAAACTAAGGATTTATTAAAATTATGTGAATTTGAATACACATTTTTATTTTCTCTTATAAAATCTGGTAATTCAAAGTCAGGCCAATGATACGCTGCTATTCCATGATTTCTGAGAAAGGCAACTAACCCTCCTTTAGTGTCGAGTAGCGGCAGAATCTGAGGTGTCTCATTTTTACCCAGTTTTTTACGGATAAGTTTAAAATATTTTTTTTCATATTTTGAGAGTTTATTTATTAAAAAATTATAATTTGACTTTCGCTTTTCTATAATATTTTTTACATGATTTTTGTCACTTAAAATAGAATACAAATGATTACTTATCTGGCTATTTTTTTGTAATTTAATGTCAGCATATTTATTTTTGAGAAAATTTCTCAATAATTTTCTTAATTTATATATAAGTTCCGAATAAAGATTAATTATTTTTGCATGGTATATAATTTTTTCGAGATAAGAAAAAAAATAAAATAAAGAAAATCTAGAAATATTTTTTATTTCATGTTCTTTTGGCACATTAGGTTCACTTAATATAAAATGACATCCACCATCAACTACTCTTACAGTTTTTCTATGACTGTAGACTATTGCATCTATTTTAGATAATTGAGATGTCTTGAAATCACCACTGAACGAAGAGTGGCATCTATCAAGAATAATTTTCAACTTATTTTTATCTTTTACTTCTTTTATTAAACTATTTATTTGATTACAAAATAATCCAAAATATTCTATAAGTATTAAAGCTTTTATATTTTTTTTATCAATCAACTCATTTAATATTTCATTTTTGGGAATTAAATTTTTTTCAATATCAAAATATATGGGTTTATATCCATATTTAATTAAGGAATTAGGTACGGAGTTGCAGATATAAGCTGGCACTCCAATACTTGAACCTTTTTTAATACCTAGTTCTTTTAGAGTAAGAATAATAGCTGTTGTACCATTATTTGAAAAAAAAGCTCTATCCCAAGGAAAAACTAATGTATTTTTCTCCAAGGGTTTAATTAATTTTTTGATAAATGGATTAGTAGGAATAATCATGTTAATTAAATAATTTTTTTATAAAGTAAAAAAAATATTTCAGAGAAAGTAATATTATTTTTAATAAAAAATATATTATATTTACCTTGTGTCTGTGCAATATTGCGATTTTAATTTCATTTAAATATCTTACTGTTATTTTTCCTGATGTAATGCTGCCTTTTCGCAAAACATAACTACCGAGTATATCATCTAAAAATAACACTTTAAGATGTGGAGATATTCGCAACCATAATTCATAGTCTTGAGAAGAAGATAAACTTTCATCAAAAAAATTTTTATTATTTGAAAATAATTCTTTTTTACACATAACTGCTGATGTCGAGAATTTATTAGACAAGTATAATTGTTTAACTAAATTTTTATTATGATCAAATTTTTTTGAATAATATACTTCTTTTCTCATATGATTTGAATTTATTAAATACTCATTATGACAAACAAAGTTACAATTTGAATTTTTAAGAATTGCGTTTTTAATTTTTTCAATTTTATCATGTTCCCATAAATCATCTGAGTCGATAAAACCTAACCAGTTATGTTTTGCAATTTTAATACCTGCATTTCGAGCTGCGCCTGGACCAGCATGTTTGTTTCTTATAATTGTATATTCAAACTTAGAATGTAATTTTTTAAAAAAAGACTCTATTTTTTCGATTGTATTATCACTCGACCCATCATCTGAAATTATAATTTCATCAATTTTCTCTGTTTGGTTTATTAGACTGAATATAGTCCTTTCCACATACTCGTTTGAATTATAAGTTGGGCAAATAACTGAAATTTTTATCAAAATTATGTCATTTCATTACGATTTCAGTTCAATATCGTAACTGATTTGAATAGGAAGAACAACTCTAAGTTTATCATAAATAATAATTGAACTCTCATCATGATTATAATTTTTTGATCTCGAAGATAGCATTATATTAAAAGGTTTTTGTTTTATTTTACTTTTAGTCATGTTTTCTTGATTAACGTTAAAATTAAGTTTTAGATCCTCTTTTAATTTTGCTTGTTTTATTTTGTTGCTTTTATAAACCTTGTTTCTTAATAACAAATTAGAAAAGTGAAAACAGTACTCTAAATCATGTGAATAGGATCCTTTTAGATTATCCTTAATAAATATTTTTTTATCGGTAATTTTAAAACTTCTTTCATGTACTATATTTGAGTCTTTTATTCTTTTAAAACCGTTATGTTTAAGTTTAATACATAAGCTATTTTTACTTTTACGTGCATTAATTCGGAAAGAAGATTTACCGTAATATTCTGGAAATATTTTTTCACCCCGTCTTAACATTGGTGGCATCCCGTCAATACATATTGTGGAATGGGCAGAAGGCAATGAATACTTATCCCAGGATTTAAGATAGTTTTTTCTACCTGGATCGATTATTATTTCTCTGTCTTTATAATAAAGTACAAAAGACCCGAAATCATAATGTGAGTGGGATGCTATTGGATTATTTTTTTTTAATTCGTTATGTAGAAAGATAGTCCAATTTCGAAACTTATATTTACTCCATGTGGGATTATTTTTTAATGCATAATTATTTTCTGTTTGATCCCAGAAATATTTTTTATTTGGTTTCCATTCTTTATATAAACATGCCCACCCCTTAACTTTTTTTGGTTTTGTATTTTTTGTATTAAAATTACTTAGAGGCGAGTCACATATATCTAATAACCATTCGACAGGACAGTCAGGTGAGATATCGCCAATCAATGGTATATTTTTTTGAGTATCACTTACAGAGAAAAACTTACATTTTTCAATAATTCTTATGAGAATTGGGTTCATTTTATCTAATGTTTTAAAATCATTATGATCTTCACAAACCATTCTTATCTCAAGCAGCCACCTTGCGATTAAAAACTGATAATGTGAAGAACCTTCAATTAAAAAACCATCATCTTCAAAGTGATTTTTAAGAAAAGAAGTTAGTATAATCCTGCCAATCCTCACATACTCTTTAATTTTTAATATATGACCAGAAATTATCAAAGCTCTTGCGTTATTTAAAATATGATTTCCAGTTAATTTACCTGGATAAAATTCTAAATTTTTTATTAAGAACGAAGACATAATCCGTACTGCTTCATAAATATCTATTGGAAGATTATTCCAACTTTTTGTTTTTTCTCTATAAAACAAACATACATTCGAAATTCTTTCACCAACTGTGTAACTCTCATTAGCGATACCAGATGGAATAGGCGTTAATTCTAACAAATAAGACTTTATTAGAAACTCTCCCCATTGAAGATCATTATTTTCTGGATGTGGATCTGACAAAAATAACCAGTTCCAACGGTGTAAATACATAGTAAATTCGGGATCATCAAATTTAATCCTCCATATTTTACTATTTCTATACGTAATTTTTTTATTGATAATAATTAATTTAATTTTTCCTATTTTGTTTATTTTTTTTTGACTTTGAATATAAGTATTATTATTAAATTTTATATTAGCCAAAAGACCCCTAATTTTTTTTGGGTAAAAATAAAATGTCTTTTTAAGAATACTATAAGATAACTTTCTAAATATTAATAAGAAATAAAATTGTATATCCTTGAGAAAGTTTTTTCTAAAAACAAAATATATTAAAAAATTTTTTATTTCACTTAAAGGGAACATATATTATTGATTGCCATGCCAATACTTTTCATTTAACCATTTATTCAAAATAAAAAGTGAGTATATTGATGATGATGAACCGTTTCTATAGTATTTTGTCTTTAAGATATTACTTAATTTATTTTTATTCACTATTTCATTTAAGTGTTCAGAAAAATTATTTAAAAGTTCATTTTTAATTTCGTCTTTCATTTCTTCAGTCCATTTATTGATAGGAGCACTAAATCCCTCTTTTTTTTGATTAATAATTTTTTTAAGAAATGTATTTCTAAATGTATATTTTAATAAACCTTTGGCTTTATTATTAATTAAATTTACTTTTCTATTAATAGAAAAAGCAAATTCAACAATTCTGTGATCAATTAATGGAACTCTTCCTTCAACCGAAGCGGCCATAGTAGCTTGATCAGTTAACATTAATATATTGTTTGGAAGATAGTCTTTTAGATCTAGGTACATTTTATCATAAACATTCTTTGACTCAGAAAATTTGAAATGATCATCTACAAATGAAATTATGTATTCGAAATCCTTTTTTTTATTCAGAACATCGTTGAAAAAAGAGTAGTTTATGCCTGAAATATTTACTGCATAGTTTCTTGAGGAATTGTCAAATCTATACTTATAAGACTTTTTTAATTTTCCTATAAATTTTGAAAATAATAATCTAATTACTTCCGATAAATTTGCAAACCACGCGGCCGTACCAATTCTATTTATAAAATACCTATTATAACCACCAAATATCTCATCCCCGCCCGCTCCTGAAAGCATTACTTTTATTCCTTTGCTTTCTGCATATTTTGAGACCATATATGTTGGTACAATTGCTGTATCTGCCATTGGTTCATCCATAAACTGAATTAATTCATTAATAATACCTAATTGTTTTTTTGCATTAAGATTTATTTCAAAATGATTAGACTCGATACTTCTACTGACATATTTTGCATTTTCTGAGTCATTAGATGATTTTTGATCGAAATTTACGGTAAATGTATTTAACTTTAAATCTGAATGTTTTTTTGCAAACATTGAAATGATACTGCTATCTAAGCCACCACTTAAAAAGAGACCCAACGGAACATCACTGATTAATTGTTTATTTACTGAGCTTGAGATAAGCTTTTGCAAAATTTCTTTTGATTTTTCAATTTTTATATTGTCAGTTTCAAAATTTTTGATATCCCAATAAGTTTCTTTATTAAATATTTTTTTATTAAAATCTAATGTTAGTGATTCTCCTGGCATAACCTTTCTTATATTTTCGTAAATTGTAAAAGGTGCAGGGATGTATGAACATGAAAGATATTTTAAAATAGATTTTTTTGATAAACGAAGTCTACACAGCGAGGCTATACCACTCAACTCAGATGAAAATACAAATCTCTGATCATCAGTAAAATAATATAATGGTTTTATTCCTAACCTATCTCTGCAAATCCACTGCTCTGATTTAGTTAAATCTGTCAATACAAATGCAAACATGCCATTAATTTTATGAATACATTTTTTTCCATATTCAATGTATAATGGAATTAATACCTCGACATCACAATCAGTACGAAATTTATATCCTTTTTCTAATAATTCTTTTTTGATTTCTTTATAATTATAAATTTCACCATTAAATACTACTGATATTTTTTTATCACTACTAAAAAACGGCTGCATTCCATTTTTTAAATCTATAATAGAAAGTCTTTTCATTCCAATTCCAATATTATTTTTTATATAAAAAGACTCATCGTCTGGCCCTCTATGAGACATTTTATCAGAAAGAAACTTTAGGTCCTTATTGGAAATCTCATTGTTAGAAAAATCAGTTATTCCAAAAATTCCACACATTTATTTTATTGTATTGATATAATTTGGTTAATCATTCAGTAACAGTTGCCTATATTTTTGTGCCATTCTAGCAACCATAAATTTACTTTTAACTCGGTTATATCCATTTTTAGTAATTTTATCTCTAATTAATTTATTATTTAAAACTTTAATAATTTTATTTGTATAATCTTTATGGTTAGTTGGATCACATTTATACGCCGCTGTGCCATTTTTTCCTAATACCTCTGAAAGTCCACCTATATTTGTTGATACTACTGGAACTTTTCTAATCATACTTTCAACTATTGTTAATCCAAATGACTCCGAGTGTTGAGAAGATACTAATAATATATCTGCTTGATTTATGAGTTTAAAACCATCCTGTATATATTTAAAAAGATGAATATTTTTTTTTGATTTTTTACTTGCTCTAAATTCACTTACTCTCTTAAAATCTGCAGCATCGCTATCACCAAATACAACCAAGTGTGTATCTGGTAATTTTTTCCAAATTATTTCAAAAGCTTCAAACAAAAATTCATGACCTTTGCGTTCCTCATAAGTGCCAAGCATAAGACAAATTTTACCTTTTTTTATTTTGGCTTGTTTTCTAATTTGAAAAGTATGGGTCTCATTTCTATCAGGCAAAGGAATTCCATTATAAATAGTCAATATTCTCTTATAATTTATAAAAGTCTTTCTAATTTTAATAGACTCTGAACAAGCCTTTGAAACGCCGACAATAGATGAAACGGAACCTAACATCAATTTGTCAATGTAATTTTCATAGATTGATGTCAATATTCTTGGTTGAACTGCTAAATTATGAAAATTATGAATACTTTTTTTCTTTCCAGCATTTGACCAAGCAATATTAGCAAGTCTACTGGTTTCTCCACCTGGATATGAACCATTTATAACCATTAAATAATCTGCATCTATCATTTTAAAAATTTTTTTTAATCTTCTATACTGATAATAGGCTAAGAATAATCTTATTAATTGACCACAAATCTTTTTAAGTGATATGGGCAATTTACTGAGGTAACGATCTACAATATTATGACTTATTGGAATTTTATGAGTTTTAAAATTAATTTTTCTTTGTAATGCTTTTTTAATAAATACAATCCCAGGATGTGAATTATTACACAATAAAGTAATATTATCTGAATTTGATGGCCAAGCATTTATAAGATTAATTAAAAAGGTATCCACTCCCCCTGCACGATTATTTTCTACAAAAAAAATTATATTCATAGCTTAATTTTATTAATGATATATAAAGTTTATTTAGTTTTATGAAATATTTTAATCAATATTTATAGATATCCTAAGCATTGAACGCAAATATTTGCAATATATTTAAGATGTTTTAAAAAATGGATACAATTTCAGTCTCTATATATTCAATCTATTTGCTATCAATTTTCTTTGCAATTTTTCCAAATTTTTTATTAAATCAAAAGATTTTTTTTTTATTTTGGTTTCTAATAATCTTTTGTTTTTCAATTGTAACTCGAACATTTTTAGAATATGAATATGTCTCGGATCTTCAAGGATATATTAATATAATTGAAAAAAATAAAATCTTTTTTTGCTCTAGTATTTATGAGTGTAAAGATATTTATTTCTCATATTACACGAGAGAAATTGTATTTTGGGGTACTTTAAAACTTTTATATTTTATTTCAAATAATATTTATTTCACACTTGTTATCTTTGACCTCATTATAAGTGTATTGATATATGCATCAGTTAGCCAACTACAATCATTTTCAAACAACAACTTCAATATTAAAAACAAGCAAGGTTATAATTATTTGCGATTTTTATTGATTGTTTTGTTCCCTTTTTTATTTGGTATGCAAGTGGTTTTAAGACAGTATTTTGCAATGGCTTTGGGTCTACTTGCTTTTACTTATTTGATTAATTCTAAAAGAATAAAGGGATCTTTATTTTTTATTCTGTCTTGCCTATCACATAATGCAGCAATAGTTTTATTGCCTTTTTTATATTTATTTAAGAACAGTATATTAAGAAGAATTTTTATATTTGTATCAATCGTCTTTGTTATTTATGGCGTTATGAATTTTGCAGACAATAGACATGGTCTTGATTTAGGAAGTCTAAGATCATTTATAATGCTATCATTCATATATATTACAGCTACATTAATTGTATTTTTACTTTTTGTTCAAAAAATTAATATTGAATTTTTTTATCAATATATTCTTGAATTTTATATATCATTAATAATTTTGACTTCTACATTATATTTTCTTATTCCTGGAAATCAATTTGACAGAGTTTCATATTTTATTTTTCCCTCTATGCTATTACTTATTAGCTTCATTAATGAAACATTATTAAAATACAAAACAATTTTAAGAATATTTATTATAATCGTAATGATAATTTTTTTATTCTTGTATCATCCAGGAATAATATTTTAATGTTTGAATAAAATATTAAATATTATTTTCTTTGGGTTTATGTAATCATAATAGATGGTGATAGTGCATATTGTTAATATAATACTAAGTTTAATAAAGAATAACGTCATTATGCTTTCAACATAATACATCAGTGGATAAATTATAAATATCAATAGTGTGAAGCAGATTATAATAATCAAATTCCGCTTTAAATTTATATTTAATGGATATGCTTTGTTTCCAAAATAAAGTGAAATACTTGAATTAAATAGTTTGGATATCATCGTTGCAACGACTGCCCCTACAACTCCATATAAAGGAATCATAATAATATTTAATATTATGTTTAAACTTAATGATAAAATTGAGATAGGTAGGTTATAAATTAATTTTCCAGCAAATAAAATTTGATTTGTATATATGAAAGATAAAATCTGTACATAGCTAATAATTACTAAGAATGGTATCAGATACTTGATTGAATGAAATTCAGGTGTGGTAAGTATTAATAATAATTCGTAAGCAAAAAAAGATAGAGAAACGCTAAGGATTCCAAATAATATATTTATTTCTTGAAAAAACTTTTTTAATTTATCAAGTGCAACGGATGACTTTGTTTCAGCCATTTCCATGAAATATGGATTCCATGCATAAACAATTGAGTCTTGTAAAATTTTTATAAGACTTGAAAATCGTTGACCTATATCATAGGCACCTACTGATTGTGAGCCTTTCAAATTTGAAAGCATAATTTTATCAAAAGATTTAAAAAGAAGTCCAATCATTATATTTGGAGTTTCTGGATATGAAAAATTTAAAGTTTCAATGAGTCTTTTTTTTGATATTTGAAATGTAAAATATTTGAAGTTTAATAATATTGATACAGTAAGAGTAAGAATATTTGATAAAAAAATACCAAATATAAGACCCATATACGTGAGATTAAAAAAATAAACTAATACGACACTTGTAGTAATGTTCGTAACTATTTGCATTAGTACTAGGTAGGAGTAAATAATTGGTTTTTTTTGGTTAACAATAAGTTCTTTATTTATTGTAGATAAAAATAAAATACATCCATTAACAATTGATATAGTTAAAATATATTTTTCATTAATATCTGTAAAAAAAACAATACTTATTTTATTGTCAAAAATAAATATTAATAAACATAAAGCTATAAAGATAAAAACTAGTAAGAAATAAACACTAGAATATATTAATTTAAAGTCAGTGAAATTATACTTAAAATAAAATTTATTTAAAGCTTGCCCCATACCAAAAGAAAATAAACTTGAGGAAAGCCCTCCATACATAATAAATAAAGCTACTACACCGTAGTCTTGTAAGTTTAAATATTTTGTGAAAAAAGGAAGTAATGCAAAATTTGAAAAAACAGAAATTAAGGAAACAATTATGTATATCGCCGAATTACGATACATAAAAAAACATACTTGTTATGAAATTATAAAATAGTTCTTCCACCATCAATAACAATATTTTGTCCATTTAAATAACTTGCATCATCTGAGCATAGGAATACGATTATCCCTCTGTACTCGCTTTTTTTTGCCATCCTGCCAAGGGGGATTAACTTTGTTAAATTCCTAACAAATTCTCTATTCTGTTTGTCATATACACCTCCAAAAGATAAGGCATTTGATCTCACGTTTTGATCTGCCCAATAAGTAGCGAGATATTTTGTTAAACCAACTAACCCTGATTTGATAACAGAATATGATACAGGTTTTACAGGTTGTTTATTCTTGGGTAGACTTTTTTGAGTGTATAATCTCTGATCTGGGGAAATAACAGATAAATCAGAAGCAATATTAATTATTACTCCATTTTTATTTTTTGCCATTACAGGCCCAAAGATACTTGAACATATTATAGCGCCTGTTAAACCTACTTTAAGTTCATTTTCAAATAAACTGATATCAAATTTTTCTAACCTACCAGAACTTGCAATTTTTTTTGTAACCTTATGATCGATTGCAGCATTATTAATAAGTCCAAATATTGATTGCTTTTTTTTGTTAAGATTATTTTTGACCCTTTTAACTGACTGATAGTTTGTAACATCCATAACATAACATATTGGTTTTAGACCTATCTTATTTACTATAAATTTTTTTGCTTTTGCTAATTTTTTTTCGTCTACATCTGTCATAATTACTCTTGCACCTGCAGACAGTAAAGCAATAGTATGCTCAATGCCAAGTAAACCTGCAGCTCCTGTTATCAATATTAATTTGTTTTTTAAGAGCTTTTTTTTCATTATTATTTTTTTTTAAAAGATGATTAAAGGTTTTTTGTTTCTTAGATATTTGTGTAATATATTAATATACAATACAAAACTTTCAAATTATATAATGCTCGAATTTAGAAACTTATTAGACGGCCAATTAACTAATCTTATTGAAATAAATAAGAATTTTTTAAATGATATGTTTGAATATTCAAAAGATCAGAGACTTTATGAACATCTTGAATTTGAGAAACATAAGACCTTTGAAGATACAAAAATTTACTTTGATAAATTATTCAAAAGACATCAAAAAGAATCTGCACATTATTATTTTATACAAGATAAATTTAATTTGAAAGTAATTGGGTCGATAGGTATTCATGATATTGACTTAAGAAAGATGTCGTGCGAAATAAGTTATGGTGTTTCTCCAATTTATTGGGGCAAAGGGATTTTTGTTGATACTTTGAATGTATTATTGAAAGAACTATTTATGAAAAAAAACTTTAATAGAGTTCAAGCAATTACTTCTATTAAAAATAGAAGATCTATTAAGGCTCTCGAAAAATTTAATTTCAAAAAAGAAGGTATATTAAGAGATTATTATAGATCATCAGAACTTGATTACTATGATGCTCAAATCCTAAGTTTATTAAAAAAGGAATATTTGTTATAATTTACATCTATAATTACTAACCTTTTTTTAAAAATTACCTTTTCTCAATAATCAATCCATTATTAGTAATGGCATCTAAATAAACACTGTTTTTATAATCAAAACTGTCTAAAAAAAAGTCTAATTGTTTCTCAAATAGAAAATCATTTGTTGTATCATCTGAAATAATATCTTCATTTGCACCTGTTTTTTTAATAAATAAATTTTGGCCTAAAAAATCTAACTTCATGATGCCTTTTTCTCCTTCAAGAAAAATCTCTCTTTGTGGTTCATTGCTCATAAAAGAAATTTCTGCGCTGATTGTAAGGTTGCCATATTTAAAAAAAATTGAAGCTGCATCTTCAACATCAAGATTGTAAGAATTTAATGATGAAGATTTGATATCTATCATTTTGGGCTTACCAAAAATCCAAGTAATTATATCAATTTCGTGGATTTCAGTTGGAACAACTCCTCCCCCTAGGTCTTTTCGACATGCATATAAGTTTCTGAAATCTTCATATGGGTGCCACCCAGGTACAAATGATTTTGTAGTAATAAATACTTTTTTTATTCTTCCAATATAATTATCTAAAATAAGTTTACGCATTTTTATAACTAATGGGTGGAATCTTCTTTGAAATGAAACTAAAAATTTGATATTTTTACTTTTAATTAATTTTTTTATTGAAATTGCTTCTTTAAAATTCATAGCTCCTGGTTTTTCAACAATAATATCAGATCCGGCCTTAGCTGCCATTTGAATATCTTGATAATGCATTGCAGATGGACTAGAAATAATTGTTAAATCAGGCCGTATGTTTTTAATATCATCTATATTTTCCAAAGTTATTAAATCGTATTCTTTTTCTAAAGATGATGATTTTCTGATAGTAAAGTCTGAGTTTAAAAAAGGTGTGTGATTGGTTCTTCTGTATGCATAAAATTGAGAGGAAGGTAATTTTTTATTTATAATTCTTAAATGTCTTTGCCCAGCACCCCCTAAACCAATAAATAAAATTTTATTTGGCATGTTGTACATTCAGAGAATTTTCTTTAATAAAGAAATTGCATAAATTTAAATTATAAATAGCTGTTTGTTCTGGATTATTACCTCTTGTGGTTTCAAAATTAAAGTTGCCATTATAATTTATTTTTTTTAAAGCTGAAAATACAGAATTAAAATTAACAAGTCCAGTTCCTAATATAACATTTGTATCATTTATATCTTTATCTTTAATATGTATATGTGTAATTAATTCATTCAGAACTAAGATCTCTTCATAAAGAGACTCTTTAAAATTTATTCTATTTCCAGTATCAAAAACACATTTAACATTTGTTCTATTTATTTTCTGGATTAATTCCTTTAAATCCTTGGCATTCAATAATGTCTCTAGCGCTATAATTGTATTAGTTTCATAAAAAAACTCTGAAAAATCTCTTATTATAGGAATGTATTCCAACATATTTGATTTAGTAAGGTTATTTTTCTCTAAGAAAGGTAATACAACAATTTTACATGACAAGCTCTTTACAACATTAACCAGATCCTGCATTAAACTTATCGCAGTTTTCGAGTTCTTGCCGAGTAAGCTAATATCGATTATGAAATCAGCACACAATGAGTAAATTTCTAATCCATTTTTTACTCTTTCGTATTCTATTAAATTTCTACCTTCCTCAGACCACAAGGGGTTGGTCGGATTATATTTTCTCTCTGCAAGTAATTCTATAAATGATAGACCAATTGAAGAAGCAATCTTGAATTCCTTTTGCCAATTATCTTGGGGGAAATGCTGCAATAAACCTTGTGAATTAGTTACTAATCTACCTTGCGATATTCCAAATTTTTGTGAAAATTTCATTGATTATTTATTATCAATTTCCTGTATCAAATTGAATAAAATATCTGCTTTTTGTTTTGCTTCCTTTAGTGACCTATAATTAGTTTTAAATTGCATTATTTTTTTTTGCATTTCCTCAGCTACTGGGCATAATCCTCTAACAAATTTTCTATTGTATTTTGGGTTATTTTGGAAAACAGGCTCTAAATAAGGGACAACACAGGCAGAGTAAAATCCATCTCCTCCTTTTTTAATATACATATTATAAAAGTCCTTCCAGGATATCCCTCTAGCTTTCAAGCCATTATATTCAAATGAATAAGTATAATGTGAATGGGTGCGGTCTTTTGGAACATGCTGTGGAGTAATCCATTCACAGTCCTTAACCGCATTGTTAAATAATTCAGCACACTTTTTTCTTTTATTAACAATATCTTCTATTCGCTCAAACTGGGCTAACCCGATGGCTGCACTTACCTCAGACATTCTATAATTCAAGCCTATTGTATCAAATCTCTCGTAATCTGGATCTTGTACATCAGACATTGCTAGGGAGGTTCTTCCTGCTTTGGCGGTCATATGCTTATACCCAATTCCACCAAACTTTCTTGCTCTCTCTGCAAGATATGAACAATTTGTGAGTAGCATGCCCCCTTCACTCCCTGCTGTAATATGTTTTTTGTTTTCAAAGCTAAAAATATTTATATCCGCTAGACTTCCAGCAAGCTTATTTTTATATGTTCCCATCATATTTTGGGCTGAGTCATCTATAACAACAATATTATTCTGACGCGCAAGGTTCATGATTGGATCCATATCTACAGATAGACCCTGAAGGGAGACTGTAATAATTGCTTTTGTTTTTGGTGTTATTTTTTTTCTAACATCCTCTGGATCAATTCCGTATGTATTTCTGTCAATTTCTGCAAAAACCGGGGTGCCCCCTGTATGAATAACCGAATAAGCATCCATTACGACTGTGAGTGCAGGAACAATAACTTCATCGCCAGGTTGTAAGTCTAACGAATACATTGCCATATGAAGTGCAGAGGTACCTGAGTTACATGCTACTGCAAAATTGACACCAATCTTTTTAGATACCTCCTCTTCAAACCTTTGAACGAATGGAAGTGAATTTTTTTTATTAATTGTATTAAGAAACTCGGTAATATACTCAAGTTCCTTACCGTTAAATTTTCCTGTTGGATCAAAAATTTGGCTCATATAAATAAATTATTAATCTTCTTCCTTTGACGAAAAAACGTAAGGAGTGGGTTGATCTTTATTAAGTTCTTTGCATTCAGCCGAATATTCCCTTATTTGTTGATAAATATTTAAACCAACATTATCACTCCATTGGTCATGAATTTGTTTTGTAATTGTACCTGGTTTTCCATCTCCAATCTTTAATTTGTTGAGTGTTGTGACAGGCAGTAAGCAAAATGGTGTTGCAGTCATAAATGCTTCATCTGCCGTATAGACGTCATAAGTTTCTATATTTTTTTCAATACATTCAATTCCTAATTGATCACAAACCTCAAAAATATAATTTCTGCTTATTCCAACTAAGATATTTCTTGCTTCCGGGGTATAAACTTTTCCATTTTTTACAATAAACATATTATCTCCACTGCCTTCAGCTATAAACCCATCTGTATCTAGCATTAATGCCCAATTATTTTTTCCTTTAAATTGGCTTGCCTCTATATTTGCCATTTGATACCACATTCTAGATCTATTCTTAATTTTAGGTTCCATTAGGTGAGCTGGAATTGCCCTTTGACTAGTTATTACTGCATTAATTCCTTCATCTATTAATACATCCATTCCAGCAACCGTCCATTTAAGTGGGAAGTCAGCGACTATTACTGTCGGTTCAAGTTTGTTATCAAATATAGGTGAATAAATCCCTAGTGGTCCTCTACTAACGTTAATTAAGAGTCTGTGTTCATCAGATTTTTCAAAAAAAGGTTTATTTTTTTCTATGGTTAAGTAACAAATATCTTCAAGTTCATTTATTGAATGTTTTATAGGTATGTGAAGTATCTTTAAACCCACGTAGAGCCTTTCAAGGTGTTCTTTTAACTTAAATTGTGAACCATGAAACGACCTAGTCATTTCAAAAACCATGTCGCCAAACATTAATGCGCTGTCATATATTGAAACTTTAGCATCAATTTCTTTTACAAATATTCCGTTATGATAAACAAGCCTTCCCGAGTCCATATTATCTCCTAATTAGTAATAAAACTTATGTATTCATCTCTTAGATAATGTTCAAATATTAATTTGCAAAGATTAAATCCTTCTAAATCGTCAATTTCAAATGATTGCCAAAAATGATTGTGAAATAATCCAATTTTTCCTCCGAAGCGATTTTTATATTTATTAATTATATCAGGCTTAAATATATATAAAGCACCATTTTCAACGAAATCAGGCTCTCTTTCTTGCCTTGGACCTTGATTTCTAAAGTCATAATTTACACTTACTAAATCGCCTTTTTCGTTCTTCTTCCAAATTAGAAAATCTTCAAGCGTCGCTCCAGAAAAACAAGAGTCTAATCGCTTGTCATAAAACATTTTAATTGCATTATCAATATCATTAATTTTTCTTAAAGGAGCAGTTGGTTCAAGCATTGTTATTGTATCAATATTTTTATCAATTTTGTCAATTGCATGAAGAATTGCATCCTCAGATCTAGAGTGATCATCTGCAAGTTCTTTAGGTCTTATAATATTTATTGCTCCATACTTTTTCCCTATAGCCAAGATCTCATCATCATCTGAACTTAAGTAAACTTCATTAATATTATTTGCTTGTTTTGCTTGAATAATTGACCAAGCAACAAGCGGGTTTGATACAAAATTAAGAACATTTTTTCTTGGAAGTCCTTTCGAACCACCTCTAGCCAGAACAATAGCAATATTATTAGTCATTTTTTTTATTTCATTCCTTTAGATAACCATCCACCATCTACAATTAAATCTGATCCAGTAATGTAACTCGATGCATCAGATGCTAAAAATATAGCTGGCCCTACCATTTCTTCTACTGCTGCCCATCGATTAAGCATAGTATTTGCGGATCTTTGGTTTCTTAATTTTAAATTATTCCAACTTTTTTTATTCATTGGTGTATTTGTATATCCGGGAACAAGATTGTTAACTCTTATATTAAATTTACCCCATTCTGCAGCTAGAGATTTACTTAGTTGTTTAAGTCCGGCTTTAGATGCCCCATAGGCGGGGTTATTTTCAAACCCTTGCTCTGCTCCAATGCTTGTAAGATTAATAATACTACCACTTATTTTTTTTTGTATCATATGATTTCCAACCTCCTGACAAATATAAAATATACCTGACAAGTTTATACTAAGAGTTCGTTCCCAATCTACCTTTGTATACCTTTCGCTTTTGTTAGGTAAAGTAATTGCAACACAGTTTATAAGGACATGTGGTGAGCTATGTTTAATATAATTGTTAATTGAATTTTTTATATTTGCATGATCTGCAAGATCACATTTTATAAAATTAGATTTATTCTGTTTTGAAGGATTTTTTTTATCTAAAATAGTAACATTTGCTCCATTTTGCAAAAATCCCTTTGATATTGATTCTCCTATACCTCTAGAACCGCCCGTAATTAAAATATTGCGATTAAAAACTGAAAATTTGTTACTACTCTCAAACATAAACTTAGAGATTATTAATTTTTAAATGTTCTCTCAGTTTATTTGCAATAGGGATTTCTGGTTCAATAATTCTTTTTTCTCCATCTCCACTCATTGCTTCTTCTATATTTCGAACAGCGCCAACCAACATTTTTAATGCAGGTGGCTCAATTGATGCGGCTTGATCGGAACCATACATTGATCTATCTAGAGTAATATGTCTTTCTAGTGAAGATATTCCCAAAGCAGCAGCCGCATATGATACAGCTAAGCCATTTTCATGACCACTGTAACCAACTTTACAATTATATTTATTCTTTAAGTTCATAATCGCTTTAAGATTAGCATCCTTATTCTTCATCGGATATGTTGAAACTGAGTGCATTAATTCAAATGGACAATTGTGTTTCTTGAAAATTGAAACAGCTTTGTCGATATCTTTGTACGTTGACATGCCTGTTGAGATAAACGTATATTTTTTTTCTTCTGCAACCATCTCTAAAAGTTTCTCATAAACTATCATTGCTGACGCAATTTTATTGTAGTTACAATTGAAATTCCTCAAGAAACTCTGACTATTTACATCCCAAGCCGAAGCGAACCATTCTATATTTTTTTTTTCACAATATTCGCTAATTTCTTCATATTCTTTCTTAGAGAATTCTAGCCCTTCCTTTTGATGTCTTTGAGTATTACCCCACGGACTTTCTCTTTCAGACTCAAGAAATTGCTTTGTATAAACTGACTCTATATCTCTTTTTTGAAATTTAACCGCCTGACAATTTGCCTCAACAGCTATATCAATTAATTTCTTACACGTATTCATATCCCCGTTATGGTTAATTCCTATTTCAGCTATGATAAATATTGACATAAGTTTTCTGCAAATATTGGATTGTTATAAATGTTTTTTAGATATTATTTAATGTATTTAAGTACATTAATTTTGAATACTTCCTCCACAAGTTCCCTAACAATACCTTCTCCACCCCTCAAACGCAATTTAAATTTGACGATGCGTTTAATTTTTGCATGGCTATCACTTGGACAAGCAGTATATTTACATAACTTCATTGCGCTAAAGTCATTTAAATCATTTCCAACGAACATAGAGTTTCTGAGACTAAACTTATCTTTTTTTGAAATTTTTTTTATAGTTGAAGATTTATCTTTTATACCGCTAAAGCATTTTACTTTTAATTTTGAAGCTCTCTTTTTTACAACACTATTTTTTTCTGAAGATATAATATATATTTTAATTGAAAGTAATTTAAGGACTTCAAAGGCAAGGCCGTCTGACCTGTTGCAAGAGACAAATTCATCACCATTGCTACTTGTATAAACTAAGTTATTTGTAAGTACGCCATCAAAATCGAAAAATATTGCATCAATATTTTGAATTAAATTTTCTGTATTCACTAAAATAATTTATTTAGAACTAAATCTTTGTATAATTGAATTCTATCACCTTTCTTATTAATTACATTTAAGTGTTTGAAATAATACTCAATATAATTTTTACGATCTTTTTCTTTTTTATCAAATAACCAGTAGTATATAAGAGTATTCAATTCTATTTCATTAGACGCAAACATTCTAGGTAAATCAGAAAAAATACTTTTTAATTTTTTTGAGCGGTTGTTTGGATCATAAATAATAGGTATTTTCTGAGTTGAAATTGTTTCGAGTTGAATTGAACTATTTGGATATGTAATTACTATATCCGCTAAACCCAGTAATTCCTCAGTCTCAATGTGAGCGTTTTTATTTAAAAATATAAAATTTTTATTTTTCTTTAATCTTTCAATTATGTCGAGCAGTTCTTGGTTTTTTACCATTTTTTTTGGCTTATAAATTATCCAACAATTAGGATTTTTTTTTGAAATCAAGTTCATAGATTTTAGAAATAAGATATGCTCTTCATAAGTAAAGAGACCAAAATGTGCGTATGTATTGTCAAAGAAAGTTATTATTTTATTGTCGTTAATAATTTTTGAATTCTTTTTAATGATACTTTTTTCTATAGGGTCCATATTAACTGCTATGTCACTAAAAATTGGTCCGAGATGGATATATTTTCCTATTTCAGAGTTTGACGATTTTAGAAATTCTAAGCTTAAGCTGCTTGAAATAGCATAATCGAAATTCATGTATGATAATTCATAATATATACTGCCTTGACTACTATTAGTAGTTTCTGACTCAGTATTTGAAAAATATACAAAAATAGTTTTACAATTATTATAATTATGAACCACTGAGGCTGAATGTTGGTCAAAAGCCATGAATTTTGTTATATTTTTGATTGAGAATTTTTGATAAAACATTTGCCACAATACTCTATACTTATATATTTCATAAATTCTTTTCATTAGATAAATATTATTTTGACCTAATTTTGCTAATTGATATCTAAACTTTAAGTCATCTAAATAGTGATTAATGATGTAATCGTATTTTGAAATATAATTTACAATGTCTCCTAAATTTATACCTGTATACCCTGCATCATTAATTAGCTTTATTATTTTTTTTACCTCTTTTTCAGAATTGTAGGAATTATCATTTATAATAAGGAAGTTACTTTGATCAAATAAATTCATTATTTTTTCTTCAGTAATATTCAAATTTTTCTTTGACATTATATTTTGAAACATTCCTTCATCAATGCTCGATGCTGTACAGTAATCATATCTGATTTTTTTATTAACTTTTTTTAACTTTAGAAGATTTAGTTCAGAAAAAAATATTAAATTTATATAAAAATAAATAGTTTTTATAATTTCAAAGATTTGATAATAAATTATCGCGAATGGATGAATTTTTATATATTTTGGTAAGATGCTATTATAATCAATTTGATTAAACAAATTAATTGAAATCTGATTTGGCCAAATATAGATATGTCCCTTTAATTTGTAAGTCTTGTATACTTTTTTTGCATACATGATTTCTGATATTACTTTTCTTACTTCATTAAATAATGCATGTTTAATAAAACCTTGCTTAAACTTTATTCCACCCCATTTTGTTAAAAAATCAGTCTCATTAGGCTTTAATTTTGAATAAATCTCCTCAATATAATTTATACATTGATTATCACAATTACGTAAGTCAGTGGCTGTCCACAAAGACTCTCTAATTATAACATCATTAGTATTTTTAATAATAAAAAAATTTTTTCGACATAATTTTTTATAATTTAAAAATAAAATTGAAAAAATAGTTCTTTTGTTAAATATTATTTTTTTCATTCAAAGTGTTTTACTACTTATCTAAGAAATTTTGATGATCTATATCTTTACCTGTAAAGAAATTATCCATTTTAAATGTGGCTTTATTTTTATTAATTATACTTTTTTCAAGGTCAGTTGTATTTAGTGAAATCTGACTTTTATCAATAATTGAATTATTGATTATTTTATTATTTTTCCCCATCATGGGCGGTTCATATATGTAAAAAGAAACATTTTTATACAAGAATTCAAATAAAGCAGAGCTCATTTGACCTACACAAAAAAAAGCATCATCTAAATATTTATCCAAATCACCTTCCAAAATATCAATATTTTTAAAGTCATTCACATCTAATATTGATCTTAATATTGCAATATCTTTACTTTGATCAATCGCTCCAGGCTTTACTTTTACATTTATGTTGTAATCATTATTATATATTTTTTTTAAAACTCTAATAACTTCAACCACATAAAGATATCTTTGGTCCCATCTTGAATCGGGGCTCCATACTATTGGAGTTGGAAATAGAACAATTATATTAGATAAAATCTTTTTTCTTTTTACCTTTAAATTTTTTATTACTGGAGGAAATATGTTGAAAATTCTATTTTCATCAATATTTAAATTTCTGGTAAATAATTCAATTACATTTTTTCCTTGCAATGCATAATACTGTATTGGATCAATTTCTTTGTTATATTTTGGATATAAATATGGTTCCATAAAGAAATATATTCCATCCGGTACCATAATAGTTGGAATTTTTTTTTCTTTGAAAATGAAATAAATAATTTGATAAAAAGACATTGACCAACCAGGTACTATGATTTTTTTTGGAGAGTAGAACTCAATCATTTTTTCTACTGAAGAATACATATTTCTAAGATCATTCTTCGACTCATGGTATTCTTTGCTAATAATAGAGGAAAACAGTATAACTAAATCATTAATTATTTTTTTTTCTGAAGTAAATTTTTTAATGATGTTTTCTAAATTTTTTCTAATTTGCTTTATTTCTAATTGATCAGGAAAAAGTTTTTTTACATCTTCGTTATATGAAGATTTATCAATATAAAATGAACGAAAAATATTTAGTTTATTAATATTTAAAAACTTTTTCTGTTTTAAACTGGGAAATGTCCAATCATTAATAACTAAAACTTTATTCTTTAAAATAAATTTAAACGGTAATTGTATTAATTTTAAAAGTCTTGAAATGTAACTTTTCTGTCTAGGGAACATAATTTTGCCCCTATTTGGAGAAGAAGTAATTGCTTCATTAAACCTATCATTACTTTTATAAGATATAAATTTATCATGAAAAAAAGTAAGTTGATCTTGAATATATTGAGGACATGTTGAAGGAACGTAGATGTGTTTGAATTTTAATGATAAGCTCAAGATCGAAAAATAAGCCCTTATATTATTTGATAATAATATGGACAATCTATAACGTAGTAACAAGCCTATGTCTGGGTCATTTGATAAAATACCTTTCGACCATTTTAAAGCAATCTCTTTTACAAGCGCATATAAATCTATATTTGTCTCGCAATAATCCATTAAATATTCAAGACTATTCTTATTATTTAATTGAATGATAGGATAATTTGAGGCAACGACTGTTGCTTCTTTTTGATCAGGTATTAAATCTTTTATCTTTGATATTTGATCAATGCTCGTAATTAAGATGGCATTACTTCTATTCATAAAATAGCATTGAATTAATAATTGTAGATACGAGTAGCATATTACAAAGATATTGTAACCTTATAAATTGATCAAAATAAAATTTCTATGAAAAAATATTTTAAGGTATATAAAAGGAAATCAATATGAAATCAAAAATAATAATTCAGTTTAATGAAGCGAACTTTGATTTAATTGAAAAATATGTTTTGAATCATAATTTGCCTGGTTTTAAAAAGATATTAGATTTCAAAAGTAAAATTAACACATTTTCAGAACAAGAATATTCACATTTAGAGCCGTGGATACAGTGGTATTCTTTTTATACAGGAAAGACATACTCTGAACATAAGGTTTTTCATTTAGGTGATTGCAATTTGTATGATCACGAAATATTTACAGAAGAATTTGCAAAAAAAGATAATGCTGTTGGAATATTTGGCTCTATGAATCTTAAATATTCTCAAAGATATAAAATTTTTTTACCTGATGCGTGGACAAATACTAAAACAGATAAGAGCTATAGTTCTATTTTAGTTTCAAAGGTTTTAAAGCAAATTATAAATAAAAATACTAATCTAAGAGTTTCACTATTTGATATAATTGGCATACTCATGATGGTCGGTATCCCAAAAAATTTTTATGAGTTCAAGAAAATTTTTGACTCATTAGTTGCCTTTATTAATAAGGATAGGACGAGACTTGCAAGTTTATTTGACTGCTTCTTTTTAAATTATTCGTTAAGAAGATTAAAAAGAAATAAATTAAACTTATCTCTTATATTTCTAAATGGATTTGCACACATTCAACATCATTTTATGTTAAGTTCAAAATTTGTAGAAGGCAATAATCCTGACTGGTATATTAAAGGTGAAATTGATCCTATTTATGAAGCACTCAAGATATACGATGAAACATTTTATTCAATCTTAAATGAATATAGTAATCAATATGAATTTTGGATAATTACAGGATTAACTCAGCAACCATATAGAAAACCAAAAGTTTATTGGAGATTAAAAGATCCTGCAAATGTCATTGAATACTTCACCGGAGTAAAATTAGAAGTTAATAAAAGAATGTCTCGTGACTTTGAATTATTAATTGCTAATGAAGAAGACGCTTATGATGTCCTAAACTTTCTTAAAGAAGCATATGTGATTAAAAACAATAAGAAAAGTCCGGCTTTCGGCTTTATAGATCAAACGAGTGATAGTAGCATTTTTAGCTCTTTTATATATGGAGAAATTGAGAGCGACTTCATAATAGCTTATAAAGATTTAAAGTTACACATGAAAAATAAAGTTGATTTTGTAGCGCTTAAAAATGGTAAACATTGCGAAAAAGGATGGGCATTTACGAACTGCATAAAGAATAATAGTGTTAGTACAGTTTCTATATCTAAATTATCTAATGAAATTGTTAATTAATTTATAAAACTTATTTTTAGTAATGTATTTTAAAAAAAACAATAGCTTCGCTCATGGAATAATGTTTCATCACTTTCATGATAATAAAAAACATATTAAACAACAAGGATCTATCTCCGAGGATGAATTTTATAAAATTATTAAATTTATTGGTAGAGAAAACATAATTGATGCAAAAGACTTTTATAAATTATTTATAAACAAAGAAAATCATAAAAAAAAAGTTTGTTTTACCTTCGATGACTCACTTCTTTGTCAATTTGATATAGCATTTCCAATATTAAACGATTTAAAAATTAAATCTTTTTTTTTCATTTACTCTAGTTTGTACGATGGCAAACCTGATATGTTAGAAATGTATAGATATTTTAGAATGAACTTTTTTCAAGATATAGATGAATTCTATGAGGTTTTTTTTAAAAAATTCAATGAAATTGTCAATTATTTTAATTTGAATGAATTCGATAAATTTCACACTGATGATTTTAATAAACTAAAAAATAAAGCTCCTTACCTATCATCTAATGATACAAAATTTAGGGTTATAAGAGACGAAATATTAAAAAAAGAAGATTATTCTAAAATTATGGATGCTTTATTTAAAGATTATGAATTTGATTATAGATCAATTATGAAAAAACTATTTATTAGTAAAGAACAATTAAAGTTTATTAAACAATTTGATCATGAAATCGGACTACACTCACATAGGCACCCAACATCGATACAAAAACTTAGTTATGATGAACAATTACTAGAGTATAGTGAAAATAAAAAAATTATAGAGAGCATTATTGAAGAAAATAAAATTTTTTCAATGAGTCATCCAAATGGTAATTATAATAGAAATACACTAGAAATTTTAAGAAATTTAGACATAACACTTGGTTTTAAACCTAATATGGTTTTTGAAGAACCATTATATAAAGATGATAATTCATTTCTAGAAGTTGCTAGAGAGAATCATGCAAATATTATGAAACTTATAAATAGATGAAAATAACATTATTTACTGCTGATAAGCCTAGGCACATATATCTAATAAATAAATTATCTCAAGTAGCTGATCAATTGTTTGTGATACAGGAAAAAAAAATCGATAATATTTTTGATTTTAATACCTCAAAGCTTTCTAAACTTAAAGTTGATTACTATGATAAAGTAAACAAAGCTCAAAATCTGATATTTAAAGACTGTGAAATTAATAATAATGGAATAATTAAAAGAAATTTGAAAATAAAAATGGGACAGTTATCATCGTTAAGTATTTTAGATTTAGATGACTATTTGCAAAGCGATTTATATATAATTTTTGGATCTAGCTTTATTAAAGGCGATCTTGTTGAAAAATTAGTTGATAAATCTGCTATTAATTTACACATGGGAATCTCACCTTTCTATAGAGGATCTGCTTGCAATTTTTGGGCATTGTATGACAATCGCCCAGATCTTGTTGGAGCCACAATACACTATTTGACTAAAGGAATTGATAGTGGACCAATATTATACCATGCAGTTTCTGAGCAAGTAGAAAACGACTTCATATACTCGATGTCGACTGTAAAGTCAGCTATTTTATCTTTGGCTCTTAATATTAAAAATAATACGATTTTTAGATACAGTTCAGAAATTCAAAATAACAAAAAAGAAATCCGATATTCAAAAAAATCTGATTTTAATGATGTTGTGATTAATAAGTACAATGAATTTGATAAAAGAGTAAAAATACCTTTCGATAGTAATAAACTTAAAGATTACTTTTTTTTGAAAAAAGAAAATTTTTTTAGTTAATAAACTATTAATACCCTGCAATTCTATTACACAATTTTATTAATTTAATTTGATCTTTTATCGAACAAAAATTTAAGTAATTTCCTTTATTAAACGAAGAAATCATTTCATATAAACCTGGCTTAAACATAATATCAAAATTTTTCTTATTTTTAATAATCTTTTTTTCTAATCCAGCTTTTTTTTCATAAAGCTCTTCAATTGGCTCCAAGATATATCTTTTTTTGTTTGTCATAAACTCCATTTTCCAGTTTCCTGGAACATTCCAGTTAGCGTTATAAGAAAACAAAATATTTCTTGTAGTTATTCCAGATCCAACGAAAATAGACGAATTTGGGTGCCAATTTAATTTTTTTCCTATTTTGCTTACGTTAATAGTTTTTGGCATACCAGCAAGATAGAATGCTGTATCAATAATATGCAATGAATTAGCTATTAGCCATCTACTTTTAATAAATGCAGAGTGCTTGAGATTTTTTATTTTTATTGATTTTTCTGTAAAATCAAAATGTAAAGATTTTAATCCATTGTCTTTGTTTATTTTTCTTTTTAGCTCAATGACTGATCCATAAAACCTACGATTATAAGCAATATACAAATTAACTTTTTTTAGTCTGGACAAAGTATTCATTTTTATTAGTTCACCGAGAAGTAGAGATCCTGGCTTTTCACAAAGAATTTTTTTTACACCAAATTCGATTAATTTAGTTGTGACTTTGCACAATTTATCAATATTAACACAAACAATGGCATATTTTGGCAAGGTCGGATTATCAAGTAAAAAATTTTCAACACCACCGTTTACAACTTCTAAACCAGTTTTTTTATTAAAGGCTTTACATGAAGACTTTCGATTGCCTACAACAGTAAAATTTAGTTTTTTGTATTTAAGAACCTTAGCATACTCATAAGCCATATTTCCACTGCCAATAATCCAAATCATAAATTAAGTAATCCTTAATCTTCTGACATACGAATTTTTTATACAAGATTCTTTTCTTAAAAATGCCTTTAGCATGATAATGTGTAGTTCTGCTGACTCTTTATAAGTGGGAAGATAGCATTTTTTATTCTTTAAAATGTTTTGAATTATCATATGGGTTAGAGTGCTGACTTTTGGAGATGTAAATTCAATCTTTTTTGTTCCTCTTTTTGTTTTAATTCTTGCAATACCCTTCAGCTCATTAATTAATATTGTTTTTTTATTGTTAACTAATTTTATTTTTAATCTTTTTTTTTGTCCTGATGTACAGCTAAGACTAATTTTATTATTGCATTCTCTACCCATCAGTACCCCATAAAATTCTATATAACCTTTTCTTTTTGCACTCCAAATTTTATTATCAATTTTACTACAGTTTAGTGATAATTTTTTATAATTATTAATCCAGCAAAATAAATCAAGAAAATGTATGCTATTACAGGCTAAGCCCCACTCATCACCTTTTAATTCAATATTATATTTCTCTTTATTATTTAAATCGACTTTAATATTTTTATAAAGTTGAAATGATCTACGCCAGCAATTGACCCATACATTTAGTTTATTTTTTTTTATTAATATATCAGCCTCTTTATAATGTGAAATTTTTTGAAAAAGGAATTTTTCTAGAATAAAATTTCTTATTTTTGATTTTTTTAATATTTGCTTAAAAATCCTAAGCCTATTTTCTGATGGCACTGCTATTATACAAAGATGATAATGTGCGTTTAATTTACCGGTCGTATTCATTAAATTAAATTTAATTTTCCTATTACTGCAATCGAATGTGTCATTCGCATTTTTGAGTGCAACTTTTGATCTATCTAGTATTGTTACATCGTAAGCTTTGTTTGAGTCTAAAATACTTTGAAAGTGATATTTTCCAATATTTCCAAATCCTACAATTAAAATTTTATAAACCATTTCTTTTATTCCAAAAAATTTTTGATAATTCATACTGCATCAATGTATCAATATTAATAGACTCCTCTTTTGATATTTCTAAACCAAGTGTATCTTCTTGAGGAAGAACTACCTTCTTCTTAGATAATAATTTTTTAGTGATAGCATAAACTGACCCAGCAGGTTGGAAAACTATTGGTGTATCTTGTCTTCTTTGAAAAATTTTTTTAGAATTAATAAGTTTTTTTAATTTATTACTTTTATCCTTTTTTAACATCCAATGGGGAGGATAATCTGGTTTAACGACAGTCATTACCGAACTAACTTTATTTTTTATGATTAATCTTATTGCGCTATCTATATGCTCAGGCCTTCGGAATGGCGTTGTACTTTGTAGTAGGACTATGATATCTGCATCCCAATTTTCGTTTTTCTTTAACCATTTAGTTGAATGCTTGAGGACCTCGTAAACGGAACTTTTGTCACCTGAAAGTTTTTTTGGCCTTAAAAAGGGTATATGTGCTTTAGTTTTCTTTGCAATATTAAAAATTTCCGCATCATCCGTAGAAACTAGAACCCTCGTTAACAATTTACTATTTAATGCAGAGTCAATTGCAATTTCAACCAAGCTTTTATTTCCTAGCTTCAAAAGGTTTTTTCTTGGGAGACCTTTTGATCCTCCTCTAGCGATAACAACTCCTAAAATATTCATCTATTGTTTATATAAATATTATAGTTAAATTAAAAACTTATTTTTTGATGAATTTCCTCATAATGTGACTTAAAACATGCATCAATTACTTTTTGAGTATTTATAGAGTCGTTTATAGTTATCATGGGTTTTTCATTATTAAACAAACAATCAAAAAAATGTTTAGCTTGAATTGGATACATTGACATTAGGTCATCCTTAGTAAATTTTTCAGTTTCCCATTTCTTTTTTGAGATATCAAAAATTTTTAACTCATTTTCTACTCTATCCCAAATTATTGTTCCCTCAGAGCAAATTATTTCAAAATTAATTCTTGGTGCTCTTGAAACTAAGTCAAAATTTATATGTGCGAGCATACCTCTTTCCATCTTAAGAGTTAAAAAAGCCGTATCATCACTTGTGATTTCTAAATCTGATACATTACCAAGCATTGCGGATATTTGAATTGGCTCTCCTAATATATACCTTAGCAAGTCAATGCCGTGACTTTCATCTAATAAAGCTCCACCTCCTTGATCTTTTTTTGCCATGTAGAAACTTCTATAGTCTTCGTATGGATGCCAGTCAGGTAAATAAGACCCCCATCTAATATTTGCATGTAGTGGCTTTCCAAGAGCCTCACTATCAATAATATTTTTTAATTTTTTTGTATATGGTATGAACCTATGGCAGTAAGCCACAAAACCAATTAATTTTTTTTGTTTTACATCTTGCGCTAAACTTTCCCAGCCAACTGATGAAATACCAAGTGGTTTTTCTATAAATAGATTTACATCCTTTTTTACTGCAGCTTGAGCAATATCAAGGTGTATATGTGGTGGTGTAGTAATAGCAATGGCATCATATCTTTCATTTTCTAATGCGTTGATATAATTATTAAATGAATTTCTTATATTATAATCTTTTTTGGCATTAAAAATCCTCTCATCGTTAATTTCGGCAATATCTATATTATCAAAATGCTTACTAAAATTTTCGATATGTCTTCTGCCAATAGAACCCACTCCGACTACTAGAATACTGCTCATAATTATTTAACTTACTTTCCTGATATTATTACATGTCATAAAAATCTTTTTTTACAATATTTTCAAAACTAGTATTTTCAATTATTTTTAAACATTTACTTGAAGCAATCCCCTTATCGTATGGATTTACTGTTTTAACAAGCGATTTTTGAAAACGTTTTGAATAAAGCCTATTAATTGCCTTAATAATTTGTACTCTATTGTTTGCACAATCAATAACACTTTTCGCCTTTATTCGGCCTGTTTGCCTGTCTCCTATATTTATAGTTCCTATCTTAAAGCTGGGAGCTTCAAGTAAACCACTAGATGAATTTCCAATGATTCCATCTACATGCTTTAGTGTGGATAAAAAAAGTTTTTGACCCATTGATTTAATTAATAAATTTTTTTGCGAAGTCCTTTCTACATATTTTTCAATTATATTTCCAATTTTATTACCATGAGTATCTGCATTAGTTTGGGTAAATATAAGTTTTATATCCTCAAAATGTTCTAATGCAGAAATTAATACATTTATTTGATCAAGATAGCTTTTATTTTCAAGAGTAACAGGATGAAAAGTTACTATTAGATTTTTTTTACCTAAACGTATTTTAAGTTTTTTTTGTAATTGAGTTTTACTATAAAGTCTAAGTCTTTTTATACTTTCTATGCCCATTCCACCTACAACATGAACTCTGGAAGGGTGTTCACCAAGCTGAATAACTCTTTTCCTATATTTTTGTGCTGCTGTTAAATGTAAATGTGACATTTTTGTAATTGAATGTCTTGTTGCTTCATCAATTGCTCCTCTTGTAACTTCACCTCCATGTATGTGAGTAATCGGTATATTGATAATTAGTGCAGCATATGCAGCAGCCATTAATTCATATCTATCACCTAGTAGAATTAATAAGTCTGGCTTTAATTTGCTGTAACACTTTCCAAATAACTTTAAAGCAAGTCCAGTGGACTCTGCAATACCTTTTGGATTATCAGAATTTAATATTTTGATTTTTTGGTCAATTTTAAATCCGTCATTTATAATTTGTTTATAAGTATTACCATGTTTTTTTGATAAATGCGCTCCAGTTACAACTAGTTGCAAATTATAGTTTTTATTTTTTTTTATAAGTTTCATAAGCCAGTAAAGTAGGCCATACTCAGCTCGCGTGCCCGTTACTACACAAATATTTCTTATTTTATGCATATATCACTACTTAATCTGAAATAATCATGTCCTTTAAATAATTTTTTTTTGATTTTTTTCCCAAAACTTGATCCCATTTAGCCGCTGAAATTCCTCTACCTGTTCTTTTTGTAGTAATGTTATCATGGGTAAATTTTTCTCCTTTTTTGATTTTTGTGGATGCAACAATATATTTTCTTACTAACATGATATTTTTTTTTTCTGAGTTTGATGCCTCTTTTTTAAACGAGCCTAGTGAAATCTCTACATTTCTGATTGATTTAACCATTTTTGTTAACTCATTAGGATTTAAACTTGCTTTATGATCAGGTCCAACTGCATTCTGATTAAATGTAAAGTGCTTTTCAATGACCTTAGCTCCCATTGCTGCGGCAGCAATTGAAACCTCAATGCCATTTGAGTGATCTGAATAACCAATATTGACATTGAATTTTTTCTTGAGTGTATGCATTGCGTTCAGATTTAATTCACTATACCTTGCAGGATATTCAGTTGTACAATGAAGAAGCGTAATTTTATTTCTTTTTGTTCCCGATTTATTAATTGTATCAATAGCATTCTTTATTTCTTTCATATTTGACATACCAGTCGATATGATAACTTTTTTATTTTCTGCTCCAATGGCCCTTAGTAAGGGTATGTTAGTTATCTCTCCTGATGGTACTTTATATATACCTAAATTTAATTTTTTTAAAAAACCAAAACTATCTAGGTCGAAAGGAGTTGATAAAAATTGTATTTTTTTTTTATTACAATACTCAAATAAAGTATACTGATCATCCTCACTTAACTCTAGTCTTGTCAACATATCGAATTGTGAACTGCTAATTGAATCGAATTTTTTCTGATAGTTTGCTTTTTTTAAATTTTTGGAAACAATATTTTCAGTTTTATAAGATTGAAATTTTATAATGTTAGCTTTAGCCTTGACAGCAATATCAACTAATTTTTTTGCAATTGATAATTTTCCATTATGGTTTACTCCAGCTTCAGCAATTATTAAAATATTATTTTTTTTCATTAAAATATTTTCTATCAATTTTTGATGCTGAGGCAATAATTGTATTGCTGGGAATATTTATATTTTGGTGAATAATTGAACCAGAACCTATAAATACATTATCGCCGACAAAAACATTACCATTTATAGTCACTCCTGGTGCTATATGGCAATTGTTACCAATTTCTACGTCGTGTTCTATGGTAACGTTAGTGTTAATTATATTATGTTCTCCTATTTTCACATATGCGTTAATGATAGATCCATGCATAACAATAGTTCCCATCATAATTTGAGATAAATTCGATATATATGTATGAGATGATGTTAGAATTGGAAAATTATATTTTAGCTTTGCCAACTTATTAATAATTTCTTTTCGTTGATCATATTCACCCATATGTGCGATACCGACATGTACATTTACAACTTCTTTTCTGATACTATCTAAATCAGTATCAGTTCCAATAATTGGAATATCTTTATCAAAACTATCTTTATTCGTATCTTTTTCTACTAATCCATATATCTCAAATTTATTCCGGGATAATATGACGTCAACACAACTTTTTGCATGACCGCCCGCTCCGATAATAATTATTTTTTCCATTATTTATTGAAATTATTTATTGTTTTTCCGTAGTTTATCCATTCACCTACATCATGCCATCTACTGTGATCAATAATATAAGTACCGACTTTTAGTCCAGACTTTAAACACTTATCAATTAAAACATCGAAATCAAAATTTTTATTCTTTGGAATAATTTTTATGATCTCATCTTTAAAAATATATAAACCTGTATTCACAAAATATTCGCTTTTAGGTTTTTCGTTTAACTTTTTTATTTCCCCATTTGACTTTATACTTACAGTTCCATATGGAATAGAAAATGACATTTTACAAACAACAATTGTTAAATCGGAATTATTATTTTTATGATGTTGATAAAGACTATTGTAATCGATATCGACTAAGATATCACAATTTGTTACGAAAAAGTGTTTTTTTCTAGCTTTAAATAAACTTAATGAACCTATTGTTCCTAGTTTTGATTTTTCTTCAAGAAAATTAAATTTTAATTTAGGATAAGTTTCACGTAAATAGGATTTAATTATTTTTGATTTATAATTTAAAGAAATATAAAACTCTTTTACTGAATGTTTTTTGAAATTTTCAATTATATTTTCTATTATAGTTTTATCATTTATTGGAACTAGAGGTTTAGGCAAAACATCCGTAAATGGCTTCAATCTTGTGCCCAATCCTCCAGCCATAATGATTACTGGTAATGAAATTTTACTTAATTTTCTTTTTTCCTTTTCTTTCAGATCGTGCCACGAAATAACATCAATAATTTTTTTTTGTTTATTGATTATAGGGACCACATCATACCTTTGATTAATTAATAATTTTTTTAATTTTTCCTTGAAATTACTCTCATTTAACAAGTATTTGCAGGAACTGTTGTAAATATTATTAATTTTACTAGATAGACTTTTTCCATTTAAAAATGCTTTCCTTATATCTCCATCACTTATTGTTCCTTTTAGATATTCTTTATCACAAACAACAAGGCACTTAACATTCCCTTTTTTCATCAACTTTAGACATTCTTCGATTGTTTTGTTCTTACCAATTATTAATTTACTGTTGGTCATGAACCAAACTCCTCCAATATATGTATTATCTTTTCTTGATCTGCTTCTTTTAAGTTTGAACTTGACGGAAGACATATAGACTCCTCCAATAAACTTATTGCTCTTTCAATTTTAAAATTTTGATACTTCAAATACGGTTTCTGTAGATGGTTGAGATACCAAACTGGACGTACTTGAATTCTATTTTTTTGAAATGTTTTAATTATACTGTTTTTACAAATATTTTTAATTTTTCGATCAATTTTTAGAATATTTAACCAATGGTTATTTATTGAATACGATGGTGTTTTGGAAATGCTAAAGCCATTTAATTTATCTATATTCTTTGAGTAAAAATAATGTATTTCTTTCTTACGTTTTAGAAAATCTTGTAACCTATCAATTTGAGATATTCCAATAGCAGCGTGCAAATTAGTTAACCTATAATTATAGCCGATTTCATTATGAATATAGTTAATAGAGTCATCTTTTGCTTGAGAAATAAGGTACATAGATTTTTCTGCCAATAATTTATTATTTGTTAATATCATACCTCCGCCACCTGTCGTCATTGTTTTATTAGCATTAAAAGAAAGGCAGCCCATCTCACCGATAGTTCCTGTGTGCTTATTTGTGAATTCACCTGAAGTATACCTGCTTCCAATACTTTCACTTGCGTCCTCAAGTATCAAAATATTTCTATCTCTACATATTTTGATAAGCTCATCTAACCAGACTGCATTTCCCCATACATGAACAGGAATTATCGCAAATACTCTTCTGCCTGTTTTCTTATTATAGCTGTATCCTTCTTTGAATTCAGTTTCACTTTTTATGAATTCAATTGTTTTTTCGACGTCTATATTATAAAAATCGTCGCAATCCATAAATATTGGAGATGCTAGATTGTACCTAACTGCATTAACTGGCGCAATAAATGTGAGGGTTGGAACAATTACTTCATCTTCAGGCATCACTCCTAGCACTTTTAATGCAATATGTATTGCTGCAGTTCCACTGTTGCATGCTATAGCGTATTTTGACTTAGAAAAGTTAGCTATTTTATTCTCAAAATCATTTACAAATTCTCCTGAAGTTGAAAGCCATCCTGTTTCAATACATTTTTGTAATAACTCAACCTCTTTACCATTTAAATTAGGTGCAGATAAAGGTATCATTTACTAGTAATGCCTCTTGAAGAAATCTCGTTATCAAAATACCAATCATTACATCTAGAAATACCTTCATCTAATGAAATATAATTACTTATTGATATAACTTCTTTGGCTTTTTTCATATTTGGACATCTTCGTACAGGAGAGTCATTATAATCATCTTCTAGATTTATTTTCAAATTTGGGTCTACAATACCAACAATTTTCTTTGCTAAATTTAGCATAGATATTTCATCATTTTCATTACCAATATTAAATGTTTCATTTTCTGACGCTGAATTAACAATTAAATTTATAATAATATCAACTGCATCATCTATAAAACAAAAGCTTCTCTCATGATGCGGGTTATTAACCAAAATTTTTCCATCAACTGATTGATGCGATTTACGAAGCAATTCTGGTATAACATGCGAAAATCCCATTCTGGGACCATAAAAATTGTGAGGTCTCATAATTGTGTAAGGAAGGCCAGAATGTGTACAAATTGACTCACCATAAATTTTAGATAGCATATAAGTATTTCGCCCAGTAAATCTTGTTCCAACGGAAAGAGGTGTCGTTTCAGGAGTAGGGAATTCCATGCTAAAATCTTTTAATGTTCCTGCATATACTTCGCTCGTTGAAGCAAAAATGAATCTATTTAATTTCTTTTGCCTAAATGCTATATCCAAAGTATTTTTTAATAATAAATAATTTTTATTTAATACTTCATATGGAGAATTAATTACATTCTTTACACCTACAATAGCTGCTAAATGGAAAATAAAATAATACTCTTCACTCAATAAATCTAAATTATTATTACTTAATAAATCAATATTAAAGAAACTAATATTATTTTTACTAATTAGTTCATCAAACCACTTATCTTTAGTACCTCTTTGAAGGTTATCAACTATATGAATTTCATAATCCTTCTCGGCAAAATTTTTTGCCAAATAATAACCTATAAAACCTGCTCCACCTGTAATCAAAACTTTTTTCATACTCTATCTTCCAATTGATATAAAAGTTGCTTCTTTCATTGATTTAATTTCTCTTATTTGCTTTAAGTCTAACACTTTGTTTGCATCAAATATCAATATTTTCTTTTTATCAACTAATAGTTTTTTAAAACTAATTTTTTTGTAATTTTTATGTTTTACTGCAAAAACTAAAGCATGATATTTTTTTATACATGGTAACTTATTATTTACATTAATTTTTAACTCGTCCCAAAAATGAACAAGAGGATCATGTACGTCAATATTAGCACCAAGTTTTTTTGCTTTTTTATAAAATATCTCACTTGGCGAGAAACGTGTATCAGCAACTTCTTCTCTGTAGGATGCGCCTAAAAGAAGTAAATTCTTATTCTTCAAACTTTTATTAAAGAAATTTAAGATTTTATTAAGCGTCACAATTGGCATTTTACGGTTAATTTCTATTGATTTTGTCGAGAAAATAAAATCGTGCCCCTTAAGTTTAAAAATTTTTTTTGAGGATAATTTTGCTAACAAAGGGTCTTTAGTGAGACAATAACCTCCAACACCAAATCCGGGTTGCATAAGATTTGAATGACTAGGTCTTTTCCTAATTGCATTAATTACGTCATATAAATCAACATTTATTTGCTCGGATAGTCTTGACCATTCTTCAACAAAGGCTATGTTAACCGACCTGTAACTATTTTCCATAACTTTAGCAAGTTCTGATGCAGTTGTAGTCTCTAATTTTGTAAGAGGAAATAATTTTGTATTGATTACTTTTTCAAAAAATTTTTTGCACTGCTTTGCTGATGAATCATTTATGCCAGAATAAACCCGCCAATAATTTATTATAGAGTCAAGATAATTTTTTCCTGGCATCACTCTTTCATACGAATGAGCAAGCCAAAAATTGTTTAAACTGATATTTCTATGTTTTAAATATTTTTTAAAAATAGGGTAAACTATTTTTTCACAGGTCCCTGGCGCAACTGTTGACTGAACAATTACCAGTGTCTTTGCTGATATGTTTTTGGCAACAATTTCACAAGACTTTCTAAAACTGTCTTTTTTATTATTACTTTGATTTACGTTTTGTATATCGTAATTAATACTTATAATTACAACATCTGCTTCTGCAAATACACTTTGAGAGTGAGAGGCTTTTAAATTACCTCTTTTATAGGCTTTATAAGCTTCTTTTATAATTTTATTATCCTGAGTTTTAAAAGGAAAATTGCCTTTGTTTATTTGATTTACCCGATGCTTACCCTTATTAGTTTTTAAATCGATACCATGTACGTCAAAAATAGGATTCAAACCTTTATCTAATTTAGATGAAACTGCAATTGCAGTTGCCGAACCAACGAAACCTAAACCTTGAACGACTATTTTTCTCATTATATATTTTTATATTTGGTTGCGGGGGTAGGATTTGAACCTACGACCTTCAGGTTATGAGCCTGACGAGCTACCAGACTGCTCCACCCCGCGTTACTGATACTTATTTTTAAATAAGATCTATCAATTATTATCAACAATGTAAAATATTGCTTTATAAATTATTTACCAAGGGTTATATACCAAATATTCAGAGGAAATATAGTCTTTTTAAATTAATCTTACATATAATGAGATACCTATACAAGAATTTGCATTTAGAATATAAAGTACTGAATAACTTTATAAGCAAAAAGCAAATTATACTCTTTATTTAATGAAAATAACTATTGTAGGTACCGGATATGTAGGTTTGAGTTTGGCTGTTCTTTTTGCTCAAAAGCACCATGTTACTGCTGTTGATATAGATAAAAATAAAATTGAGAAAATTAATAACAAAATTTCTCCTATCAAAGATAGTCTAATTTCAAAATATTTGCTTAAAAAAAATTTAAATTTAGTTGCAACACTAAATTATGAAAGGGCTTACAAAAAAGCTGATTATATAGTTGTTTGTACACCTACAAATTACAATCCACAAAAAAAATCATTTGATGTGAGTACTGTTGATAAAGTTATAAAAAATATTTTAAAATTGAATAAGAAATGTCCTATTATAATAAAGTCAACAATACCAGTCGGATACACTTCGTCATTAAGAAATAAATTAAAAAAAAATGATATTTATTTTTCTCCTGAATTTTTAAGGGAGGGTCTAGCTCTTTACGATAATATAAATCCATCACGAATAATAATTGGTGGAAATAGTAAAAAGGCAAAATTATTTGGTGAGCTATTATATAAATTAGTAGATTTCAAAAAAAGAAAATCTGTTTCAGTTGAAATTATGGGTTCTTCTGAGGCTGAAGCTGTAAAACTATTTGCCAATACATATTTAGCTATGCGAATATCGTATTTTAATGAACTAGATAGTTATTGTGAGACTAATAATCTTAAAACGCAAGATGTTATTCGAGGTATTGGTCACGACTCCAGAATTGGGAATTATTATAATAATCCATCTTTTGGATACGGAGGATATTGCCTACCCAAAGATACTAAACAACTCTTAAAAAGTTATAAAGATATTCCTAATAAGATTATCAAAGCTATTGTTGAGTCTAATAAAACCAGAAAAGAATTTATTACAAAAAGAATAATGGCTAAGAAACCAAAAACTGTTGGCATATATAGACTTGTCATGAAGTTTGAGTCAGATAATTTTAAAGAGAGTGCTATTTTAGAAATTATAAAACTGCTAGTAAGTAAAAATATAAATGTAATAATTTTCGAACCTCAGATTATCGAAAAGAAATTTATGGGATTAAATGTTATCAATGATTTGAAACAATTTTTATCGATACCAGATCTTATAGTCGCTAATAGAAACTCAAAAGAATTAGTATCAGTTAAAAAGAAGTTGTATACAAGAGATATATTTAATAAAGATTAAGTATCATGAATATTTTGGTAACAGGCGGTGCTGGATATATTGGTTCTCATATTTCGCACAAATTATTATGCGAGGGTTATGAAGTAATAATTATTGATAATTTTTCGAACAGTAATATTTCCTCTATAAATAAATTAAATGAAGTTAGTAATAATAATGCACAGTTCTTTGAAGGCGACATCTGTGATGAAAGCTTTGTTAGAAAATTATTTGAAAATAATAAAATTGATTTGGTTATTCATTTAGCTGGCCTTAAATCCATTGCTGAGTCAATAGAAAATCCAATTAAGTATTATAGTAACAATGTTAGTGGAAGCCTTAATCTATTCAATGTAATGCGTGAAAATAGCGTATATAAAATTATTTTTAGCAGTAGTGCCACAGTTTATGGAAATCCTAAATCATTACCAATTACAGAGAGTCATGACTTGTGTCCAATCAATCCTTATGGTAAGTCAAAAAAATCTATTGAAGATATTTTATTGGATCTTGCCAATTATGACGAGAAATGGAAAATTATTTCACTAAGATATTTTAATCCTTTAGGGGCGAATGAAAATAATTTTAGTGGTGATTATCTTAATAGAGATCAACAAAACATAATGCCAAATCTAATAAAGGCAGCAAAAGAAAATAAAATCTTTAACATATTTGGTGATGATTATTTAACAAAAGATGGAACAGCAATTCGAGATTACATACATATTGAAGATTTAGTAGATGGTCACATATCCGCGATATCTTATCTTAAAAAAGTAAATGGATTTTCTGTTTTTAATTTAGGAACAAGTGTTGGCTACAGTGTATTAGAACTAATAAATTTATTCAAAATTATTTCTAAGAATAATATTGCATGTAAAGTAGTAAGTAAAAGAGAAGGTGACTCTGCAGAATGTTATGCATCAAATAATAAAGCGCGAGAATTATTAAATTGGACTCCAAAAAAAACTCTCAAAGACATGATTGAAAGTGCATGGAAATATTCAAATACTGTAAACTAAATAATTTTTCAATAATATATTAATTATGACAAAAAAGAATTTAGCTCTTGTTTTGCATCGTATTAATTTAGATTTAAATGAAAAATTTAATTTTGAGGATATACATATAGATATATTTAAACAATTGTTAAAGCTAGTTAGTAATTCATCTTCAAAATATAATTACACTATTACCTTTGATGATGGGAATTTATCTGATTATACATTAGCATTTAAAGAACTTCAAAATAAAGAGCTGAATGGTATCTTCTTTATAGTTCCTAAATGGATAAATAAAAAAAATCATTTAACTTGGAGCAACGTAAAAGAAATGTCAAAGTATGGGATGGTATTTGGCTCTCATTCATTAAGCCATCCAAAGTTTAACAATCTCTCATCTGATCAATGTGACATTGAATTGAGGGAGTCTAAATCAATTATAGAAGATCAAATAGGTGTTGATGTTAAAAATTTTGCTTTCCCTTTTGGTATATATAATAATATGAGTGTTCGGCAAGCGATAAGTGCGGGTTACAAAAATATATTTACAAGTAAGCACGGCATATACCAAGATAATGAAATTTTAAAACCAAGAAATTCGCTTAATTTAAATACTACTTATAATGATATTTTAAAAACCTTGCATCCAAACGAGGTAAAACAATTATCATGGTATTTAGAAGATGTATTGAAGAACGGTGTGAAACAACTGGTTGGTATTGATAGGTATAAAAAAATAAGGGATCTAATATTTTGATTTTTATCTATTATGAAATTAACCTGTGTCATAAATATTTACAAGGGAGATAATCCCAACCATTTTTCTGAAGCTTTTGAAAGTGTGATAAATCAAACTAGGAAAGCAGACAAAATACTTCTAATAGTTGATGGTCCAATTAATGAAGAGTTGAATTCAGCTATTTTAAAATATAGTCATATTTCAGCACTTGAAATTCACAGATTAAAAGAAAATTTAGGGTTGAATGGAGCAAGAAAATATGCACTTGAGCAATGTGAAACTGAATTAGTGGCTCTAATGGACTCAGACGATGTGTGTGTCTTAAATAGATTCGAAAAACAGGAAAATATTCTTATAGGTAGCAGTGTTGATTATGTGGGGGGGCAAATTGAGGAATTTCATGAAAATTCAAAAGTAAAATATAGAAGAACTGTCCCTGAAAGACATGAAGAAATAGTTAAATTTGCAAAGTACAGAGCTCCTATAAACAATGTTACCTCAATGTTTAAAATGGAAGCTTATATGAAATCAGGAGGATATAGAGAGGAAAGAGGTTATGAGGATTATAAATTATTTTATAGGTTCTTAAAGTCTGGAGCGAAGTTTCATAACATAAATGATATTCTTGTATATGTTAGAAGTAACGAAGATCGGATTAGGAGACATAAGGGATTTGAACACTTTAAAATGGAAACCAAATTTTTTTGGGATCTTTATAGAAATGGTTCAATAAATATATCTGAATTTATAATTAACTTTTTTCTAAGATTACCAGCACGTTTCTTGCCAAATTTTATGGTGAGACAAATTTATAAAATAATCAATTCAAACTTCTTTAGGTGATTGAGTAGTTTAAAATTTCCTTAAGTTGCTTTCTTTTAAATAAGTGAAGTTCCCTACCAGATCCAGTTGAACCATCGTCAGTAATTTTGTAAATTAATTTATCTCGTGGAATATTAAAGGGCTTTGAATAAAGATCTATTTTCCTAAAATCACCAGTAATAATATCATTATTTTTGAAATCATTATTATTTACAAATGTGGTGGTTAATAAAAATTTAATATTAGAGTTTAAAAAATTATTAAAAAATTTATTTATATCCTTATAAGATAAGTGAAATAAACAATCCCGACATATCATTAAATCAGAGTCAGGAAATTTATCTTTAGTAAGATCGAACTCAATGAATTTTACATTCTCATTTTTATAGTCAGAATTACATTTTTTCACCAAATCTCCAACGATATCGCCCCCTATATATTTTACCGGAAAATCGCTTACAACGTGCTGCATCCAATTGAAATCACCACATGGAGCATCAAAAACTGATTTTACATTAAATTTATTATATAATTTTGGAAGTTCTATTCTTATATTTTTTGTATATTTAAGAGTTGATCCATTTCCGCTTACACTTTCAGTGCTTCCCCAGTAATTTATCTTATAAATCCTTGTGAACTTGTCTTTTATATCAACTGATCTTGATACATAATTTTGAATAGAAATTAAATTTAATAAGAAAATTGGATAGTATAAGATTTTCAAAAATGTTTTCAATAAACCATAATTTTTCACATGCATAAATAATCTATTTAAATAAAACATGATCAATTAGTTTAAATACTTTTTTGGTAAATCAGCTTTATTGAATAATTTCAATAAATCTCTATTCTTATTTTTAAAATAAATATCTAAATTTTGTCTTAATTTATTTCTACTTAAAAGATCCCAATCTAGATATATTATATTATCCAAACGTGCCATATAAAATTGGATTGGTGCATAATAAATAACAATAAGAATTAATTTTATAAAGTATAATATTTTATTAAAGAATTTTAACTTACTTAAATTATTAGTTTCTCTAAATTGTTTTAATTTAATATTAAATTTTCGAATGCTTCTAGATTTAACATTTAACAAACTATAAATCCGATTTTTGTTTTCAATTAACAAACATGTGAACGCAGACCTGCCTCTGTTTTTAATATTATCATAATTTATTTTTGGTATTCTGCCTTTTGCTTGAATTATTTTAAATAATGTTCTGGTATAAATTTCTTTATTTCTTTTGAAATCCTCAAAAAATAAAACATTAACTCTTTCTCTGCTGTAATATTTATAAAATGAATTAACATAAAGGCACCAGTCAAGTAAATGCACATCTACTCTTCTAATTAGATGATTTAGATTGTTATATTGATCCAAGCCTTGACCTGACAAAAATTCTCCTCTTTGAAAATTTAAAAATTTTTCAATGCTTTCTGATCCGCCATTATCCATATAATGTTTATAAAATGATAATAGCCAATCAGTTTGGTATCTAAGAGATATTATGATTTCAGCTTTATCAAACAACTTTTTTGTCAATTTAGATCCAATTCTAGGCTCAGGGTTAATTCCAACATATCCAAGATGTTCATTAACAATTAATAGGTTATAGTTTGGTTTAGTTTTTTCTAAATTAATTAATTCATTTTTAAAATCTATTATTTTTTTTGGTTCAGCATCATCTATATCTTTGAGATCCAAAAAATATTGAAGTTTCAACATTATATTATTTGGATTATAGATGATCTTATTTTTTGATAAAAAAGGGAAAAAGTTAGATTGATAAAATGTTGTAGCTGTTTTTGGTAAACCAACATATAGAAAAATTTTCATTGAATTATGATTGTGTCTTTTTTGGAGATAGTAAAACCCACTCACCTATGTGACTTCTTCCTTCACTGAGTAACAGAGCTCTTTCATTTTCGTCCATTAAATAAAATTCACTTGAAATATTTATTACTCTATTCAAGGAATTAAAAATATTTAGACTGTGATAGCTTGCTAATAATTCAAGAAATTTATTCTTTTTAGAAAGTAGATCATTATTAAAAAAATGAAGTTCTATGATTATATAACTATCTCTAAGAAAATTTAAAAGATCTTGATTTATTAAATTATATTCCTCTCCTTCAATATCGCATAATAATAATGTATTTTTAAGTTCAATATTTTTTTCATTTAATATCTGAGTTAAATTATACTGTGTTGCTTCACCATAAATTGATATCCTATCTTCTACCTGATTTAGTCTACTTCCATTTTTAATTGATTTCCGTCCTAATGAAGAAATTTCAAATATAAAACTTTGTTCAAAAATCTTATTCTTTATTAAACCCAATGCAAAATACCCATCAGCTCCTCCGATATCAATAAATGTATTTAGATTATTCTCTCTTTGAACTCTTTCAATAACATCCTGAACCTCTATTTCATAATACCCAAGACATTTAATTGCAACGTCACCAATTCCCCACCATTGCTTTTCTTGTATTTTAAGGCCTTTAAAAATACCATTTTGAACAGTATAATTATACTTCTTTGCGATTTTTTTGGATATTTTTCCACGATAATTATTAATCAAATTCTCAATTCTTAGGTTTATTTTTCCAAATGAAATCTTTGAAATTATTGCTAGTATAATCCAAGTTAATCCTTTTTCTTTTACCTTGGATTTAGAAAAAATTTTCATTAAATTAATTTTTTAATATAAATAATTGTCTACACTTTATATATAACGCTATATATACCAGACCCAAAAAAAGAGAGGAATTTAAAGTTTTCAAAAATTTGAATAATTTTGAATGGTATAATACCTATAAAGTATGTATTTTTTGATAATAAAGTAGTTCTAAATAATTCGGATGAGAAGTTTCCTCTTCTTATTGAAGATATTTTAAAACCTTTAAAGAGATCTAAAAGTTCTCTTTTCGTAAATACACGGCTAATAGGATTTTTTGCTGAACCAACATTCCAATCAGTGTCTGTAAGATTACTGAATGTATGACTATAACTATTTCTACTCATTAGACTCATTATTTTTGCTTTAATTCTCAGGTATATAAAATTAATTCCCGTTGCTGAATAGAGACCAATATATGCAACACCACCAGGTCTTAATACTCTATATATCTCATTCACACAATTTTCTATACTTTCAGCATGATGAATTACCCCAGATGAATACACAATATCAAATGAATTGTCTTCAAAAGGCATTTGTTCAGCAGTAGCTCTTATTGCCTCACCTCTTTTATGTGTATTCATTATTTTTTTGGTATTTTTTATTGCTTCGTCAGCTATATCAATAGCAGTGATATCAACTGATGAGTTACAAAGAAACAAATTTGCCTCAACTCCAGTTCCACAGCCAATATTCAAAAGCTTTTTATTATTAAATTTCTCAAAATTAATTTCATTAGAAAACATAGATCCTGTTCCTTTTTGTTTCATATGGTGAACAAGTCTTTCTTGTGCTTTCTTTTTTAAATCATCTAAGCTTGAATTTATGAGATCTTCAATTTCGGTATTTCTTTTTTTCCATCCTCCATCCCAGTACTTACTGACAACACTATCTTTTATATTATTCATTACATTTTTTTAAATCATTAGATTTAATTTCTTATACATTAATAAATTGCATGTAGCTAATATATTCTCCAGTAAGAATATTTACTTTTTTATCAAATAATCTATGAGTTTACTTAATTCTAATGATGAAGTTTGTAGGTTACAATCATAATACTTTTTTAAATATTTATTGCGCGCATGACTCATTTCTAAAGGGTCTAAAATGGAATCTGATATATATTTCTTTAATTCCTCCAAAGATGACACATTATAACCTGGTAATTCCGGCAAGAAATCTTCCAATAATCCATATGATCTTAAATATGCGTCATAGTCTGGCATAATATATAATACTGGTCTGTTCATTATCATAAAATCTGTCGCAATTGATGAATAGTCAGTGATTAAAATATCTATTTCTGGCAGCAATTGATTAATATCAAAAAGATTGTGCTGATTTAAGTAATTTATTTGTGAACACTCGTTTAAATTAAGTGCACTATTATCTCTTGGATGTTTAGAAATAAATAAATTAATGTTTTCATTTTTGAGCCATCTGTCAAAATCAATCAAATTGAAATTTTCTAATAATTCAATGGGACTATTTTTAGGTAATGTTAGCTGGGTTGGTCTCCATGTAGGTGAATACAAAATACACTTTGTATTTATATCTTTTATTTTTGCATTTTTTTTTAAAAGTTCTTTTTTATTAGCTAAGTACTCTATATTTTTTTTATCAAACAGATGATCGCATCGTGGAAAACCATATTTTATTATTTTGTCTTTGGGAAGTTTAAATTGTTTCTGACCTGACTCTTCAGATGTAAAGTCAGAAGTAAAATTGAAATAATCAAATTTGTGAACTCTCTCTAGTAGTTGATTTACATTTTTAAATACAGATGTATCGATTCCACTTGTTGATCTTGGACCACAACCATGATTTAAAGATATTTTAATTGCTTTTTTACTCACAAAATTTAATAAATTTAAAGGAGTCATGCCGCAACTAATTGTAATTCCTGCTCTCATATGAAACCAAATTGATTTAATAGAATATCTTTTTAAAACTGATAATTTTTTTTTCTTTAAATGATTATAAATAATGTTGTTTGATGTAATCCATATAAAAATGCCATCATAATTGTGGGCATTAAGGTATTCGTATAAATATCGAGAATTTTCATTATAAGTATTTGAGTTTGATCCGCTAAATAAAACGATTTTTTTATTTCGAGGAACCATTAAAGTTAAGAATGAACTTAGTAAATTGAGAATATGTCTTAATAAATGTAAATAATTCATATTTATTTTTCGTTTAGATATTTATTAAATTTTATTTAAATATATTTTTTAAATCTTTATTTGATAACTTTACTGGATGATTAGCCAACCTTTCCAAATTTACTGATGAAGTAATAAAGTCGATTGTTTTATAGTGATGTAAATTAGTTTTTTTAAAATTACTTTCTAGCCCACAAGACATCATTAATTTATACCATTTGTACTCAGCCTCAGTATAATTTTTGACACCAAGAATATTATATAAGCTATTCATACGCAGCAAAACAGTTCTTTTATTTTGTCTAGAATTAATTTTATTTGATAAATAATTTATTTTAAAAAATTTACCTAATGTTATTGCCACCGCATGTCCATGCGGAAGGCCAGCAAGTGATGTAATTGCATAAGAAAGTGCATGTGGTGCAGTAGTCTTTGTTATATTAATTGCTTTTCCAGCTAAGTTTGCTGCAATCATCATATTTTTGAGAGCATATTGATTTTTTTTTGTTGCTTTTTTTATATTTTTTAAAATTATTTTTATTGACTCTGTTGAAAATTTTCTACTTTTTCTAGAACTACCAATCGACCAGTAAGACTCAATTGCTTGAGATAGCGCATCAAAACCTGAGCAGGCAATTGTGTAACTTGACATTGAAATTGCCAAATTTTGATCAATTAATGAAATATCTGGTAATAAGGATTTTGATGCAACTGAAAATTTTCTATTATTTAGATAAACAGCAGCAAAGTGTGTTGCTTCACTTCCTGATCCAGCTGTTGTTGGCAAAACAATCATGGGCTTAGTTTTTTTATTAGCTATTATTTTACCGTACACTATTTCTTTATAATCTTTTTTTTTATGACATTGAAAAGCATTTATTAATTTTGCCATGTCAATAACAGAACCACCACCAATTGCGATTATTATTTGTGAGTTACTCTTAGTAAATTGTAAAGTACCTCTTACAGCATCAACGTATTTTGGATTAGATGAGAATTCATTAAATAACGTAGTGTTATAAAACTTCGATAAACGATCAATTGCTTCCTTTATGTACTTTTTCTTTTGTGAAGTTTTTCCACAAACTAAAAAAATATTATTTACTCTATACGTATCAATAAATTTATTTAAGTGTTTAGCAGAACCTTTTTTAATTATCAACATTTGAACATTTATTATTTTAAAGTATTAGCTCTTTAAATGCCTTAAAAAATCATTTTTATTTTCTATTGGACTTGCAGATGGTCTTGGAAGGTTATCCCTTTTCTCAATATCTATTACTACCTCAATAAAAATATTTTTTTCTTTAAAGTCTTTTGAATTTATAATTTCTTTCAAAGTATGATTACTTTGACATTTATATACAGAGTCAAATCCACAACCCTCTGCAATTTTAACAAAGTCAATCTTGAAACCAACAGTAGACTGTCCTCCAACTGAGTCATGTGCTCCGTTGTTTAGTAAAATATATTTTATATGATTTACTTTTTTACTTCCTAGCGTAGCTAATGCACCCATATGCATTATGCATGATCCATCGCCGTCAATACAAATAATATTTTTACTTTTACTTCCTTGCGACAAACCTAATGCAATAGATGATAGATGGCCCATAGAACCAACCGATAAAAAATCTTTATTTCTTTCATTTCTTTCCATACGAAGTTCATAAAGCTCTCTTGATGCTTTCCCAGTCGTAGATAAAATTAAGTCACTAGCTTTAGAATTACTTATTATACAGTTAATAGCATCTTTTCTGGAAAAAATTGGTGTCTGATTTTTTTGCTGCACATTGTATTTACCAAAAGTTTTTTTTCTTACCAAAATTGCTACAGGCGTTTGTAGGCTACTTATCAGATCAATTGCTTTGTTTATTAT
>MDTC01073050.1_pt1 | contig 47618 bp, 38 predicted proteins | sample 811181 | NCBI WGS metagenome assembly MDTC01 (sample SAMN05326644, study PRJNA326480) | marine metagenome | isolation source: seawater | place: Pacific Ocean: North | collected 2011 | reverse complement strand
TTTGTCTTTTTCTTCTCCCTTTATTCTCAACACAGCTATAACATCAATATTTCTGTCCAATTTTTCCCCTAAATCTAAATCTTTCATACACTTATACTCGCCATTTGCCAATTTAATTTTTGTATCAGGATGAAAACATGTCATCATATCTTGTTTTGCTAAAAAAGCTTGAACAGCAGACAGTAATATAATAAGTAAAATCATGGGTATTGCCATACTTAAATAAAGAGTTAATAATGTAGTAGCAACTGCGATAAATGGTAAAGGGGCTCCAGGAATCCAAAATAAGAATGCCGCAATAACATAACATAAAATAATAAAAATAGTTAATACAACAAGAATAATAATAACAACATGCAGTATTGAATTTAAAAATGTGATAAAAACGAATGCCTGACCAACAACAAATAAAAACGAACCCATTATAACACCTGCTGCTTTCATAAAGGTATCTTTTACCTTAAAAAACATAAACTGTACTTCAATTAAAATTTGATAAATTTTAGCAAATATTTGTAGTATAACACTTAAAAATCTTTCTTTCAAAACATTGAAAATTACCAGAACATTTCCTAATTGTTTTTTTGCCATTTCAAACATCATTTTTAATAAACCCTGTGCATTCATTAACGGTTGCGTGAATGCGTTCATATTCTTTTCTAAAATACCCACATTGCATGCAGTATAGTTTTCGGTGGTGTATTTTAGTTTTGCATCCATGTTAGAGCCGGGTGGTGCATTTATAAAACCAGCTAAAGCAGAATATTCTGGTTTGCATTTATTTTTTTGCCACTCCTTTCTAATTTGTATCAAATTTCTTTTCGCAGCTATGTATGTAAATACTAAAAAAGATGTTATGATTAAAAATACAGAGCCGAAAATATCTACTGCATGAACATTAAAATATGTTTTGTTTTTATCTATTGATTTCAATAATTTTTGTAATCTATTTAAATTATTCATTTATATAGTAATTAAAGAATATTCTATATAAATTTAATCCTCCCAATCCCAGAAAGTATATTCTCCGATAGGTATAGTATTATTAGATGTTATCAAACAACTTAGCTCATTATCCCATTGCTCTGTGGCCTCAGCTTTTTCAAATTCCGAAACCTTAATGTATTTATTTGTTTTTGGGTCCATTATTAAGTGAGAACCTGTTACATAAATATAATCATCCAATTCTTTACTATAAATTTTATAATATTTATTATCTGCATTACCTTTAATTCTTAGAAGACCTTTTACTTCGACACCATTTACTAATTTTTCTCCTAAACTTAAATCTTTCATAAATTTGTATTCCCCATTTAATAATTTAATCTTTGTTAATGGATGGAAACATACGACATCTAAAAATGTTCCAATTGGTCCAGCCATAACACTTTCACCAAAAATTATCATACCATTAATTAAATGAACAATAACCATGAAAACACCAACTAATTTCATAAACATATCTTTTATGCTTGTCATAATTTCTTGAAATCGAATAACAATATTACTCATTAAACCGAAAATTTTTCCAAATATCTTAAATAGCGCATCCGTTAGATACTTAAACATAATTCTTAAAGTATTTATAGATTCTGTCATAGCATTTCCTATATTTCCTAATGAATCCATGGCTTTCTTAAGTGGGCCTAAAAATGATTCCATAAAACCACCCTGTATATCTCCTATACACTGTGTAAAATTGTCCAAAGTATCTTTCCCAAAGTATCCCGCTAAAGGTATCATAGCAGGTTGACATTTATATTTTGGCCAATTTTCTTCAATTCTTTTTGCCATTGATGCTATGTATAGCCCAATAAATACAATAATGAAAACTATAACAATAATTATTGAAGACATTACATCATAAAAAAATCCCATAATATGTACTATTAATTTATAATGTTATTTTATTATTAAAAAAAAACAATATAATAGATTTATTTTCTTTTCCGTGTTTTTCTTCTCCATTTTCTTAACTTATATTTTCTCCTTGACTTTTTTTTTGTTCGTCTTTTTCTTGATTTTCTTCTTTTATATTTTTTTCTATTGGATTTTTTTCTATTTCGTCTTAATTTTTTATAACCACCTCCTAATGTTTGACCAGCAGAATTACCATAATTTGATTGTGCAGAGCGTACTTCTCCCGTGGAATTTTGCTCCAATGCTATTCGGCTATCATTTTGTCCATGTGCTTGCATTTGCGCTGTTGCAAATGCAGCATTTATACCTGTAGTTGCCATACTTCCTAATGCCATGACATCCATTTCCATTTTACCTTCTTCGCCTGTAGATGGTTTATAACCACCTTTCATTTTTTTTTCTAGTTGTTGGTCAGGTATAACAGTTTGGTTTACAATATTTGTAGCATTTTCATTATCTCTTGAAGTATTTCGGTGATTGAAATTTTTTAAATCCGTATGCGAAACGCTTGTATCTAAATTATGATATATTTGATGTTTTGATAATTCACCACCTTTCATTTTTCTTCTTTTTCGCGGCATAAATATAATATATCATGATAAAATAATATATAAAAATTTATGAATATAAAAAAAAATCATAATACATATACAAATGAATGCCTCGGAAAAATTAAATCTTAAAAACTTAATAAGAGATTATAAACATGAATCAACCACAGATAAAATAAGAGAATTAAAACATAGTAATAGAATACGCGAAGATATAACTAAAATGCTTGAACTTAAGAAAAAATATAATAGAATTGACAAAAGCAACCTACGAACAATGGCAGAAAAACAATGCTTTTTTTTATACGAAAATTATACAAATATTTTTAATAAAGTCTTTAAAGATAATATTGATTTAAACCTACTTAATAATTTTCTTGTTATTTTAAAATCCATTGAAGATGGTAAATGCGATCAACATGAAGCAAGTTATAAAGTGGGACAAATTTTAAAACAAATTTATATAGATAGTGCAGTAAGAGAAGCTAATCGAAAAGATGAAAAATATAAAAAAGCAAAAAAGCCAACAAAAAAAGCAAAAAAGATTAGCTGGGAAGAATACAAATTATTAAACGAAAAATAAATTGATTTTATATTTTATTAGTTTTTAAAGTGCAAACAAATAAATTATCTTAAAATATGAACAGTAAAAAAATTTACGATCCAATTCACGGTTTTATACCAATCCAAGAACATATATTAGCCATTATTGATACTCAAGAATTTCAACGACTTCGCGATTTAAAACAATTGGGGGCAACCCATTATGTATTCCCAAGTGCTACGCATACTCGATTTGAACACAGTATAGGTGTTTCACATTTAGCAAGGCGATTAATGGAAAGTCTTCAAAAAAATCAACCATCGCTTCAAATAACAGAAAGGCAAATACAACTTGTTGAGATAGCTGGACTTATACACGACATTGGTCATGGACCATTTAGTCATCTATGGGATAATCATGTTATCTTTAATGATGAACATGAACATGAAGAGCGGGGGTGTATGATATTTTCCAATATGATAGAAAAATATAATTTGAATATAACACAAGAAGAATGCGGAATCATATGTTCATTAATAGAGCCCAATGAAACAACCTCAAGAAATTGGATGTTTCAAATTGTTGCCAACAAACGTTGTCAATTGGATGTGGATAAAATCGATTATATTCAACGCGATTCACTATATCTGGGTAATGTTGGTATGAAGGGTGAGTTTGATAGACTTATAAATGAAGCACGCGTAGTAAAAACAAGTGATGGAACAATGGAAATTGGGTGGTTTCATAGACTTAACTATGAAATATTCTCCCTATTTACAAATCGTTATCGTCTCCATAAATTGGTGTATAATCATCATACAGTGAAAGGATATGAATATCTTATAACAAGTATTCTCAAAGACTTTCATATGAAAATTCATCAGGATTCGCCAGTGGGTAAAGTTGAATTCTTACAACTAACAGACGCCATTGTTAATTGCCAATTGCACTCATCACAACATAAAGAAATACAAGATAGACTATACCGTCGTAAAATTCCAAAAATGATTGGTGAACATATTATTTCACGACATAAACAGCCAGAAATTTATGAAAAAATACAGAAAGAAACATATCCAAAGAGAATTTTAAATATTCTAATTGATAAAGTTGATATAGGATTTTCAAGTGGAGAAATTAATCCAATGGATGAAATTTACTATTATAAAAAATATGATTCTTCGGTATCTGATATACCTGAAGGTATTAAACAAACACCGATTTGGAATAGTACGGAATTTTCCGAGACCATAATTAGATGTTATCATTTAAATCCAGATAATTATTTTGGCTCAACGAAATTAACGTATAATTTAGAAAAAGCAAAAAATAAACATAATTGGGAAAATTACTTAAAAGATTTGTATTCAAATTAGTTATTGCGTTATAATAATATTTTTTTTATAATATTAATATTTAACGGGAGTGTAGCTCAAATGGTAGAGCGCTCGCTTTGCATGCGAGAGGTAATGGGATCGATGCCCATCTCTTCCATATTTAATCTTGGCAAAAACATATATTAATTTTAGAATGTTGATGAGGTTTATAACTATAGCATAAATAAGTATATTCGCCACATTTTACACAATTTTCACCTTGCATTTGTAGTTTAAATATATCTAATCCAACTGGTGTAATTAAATTAAAAGATGGGATATTATCATATGTGAAACCAAACAACCATCGACTGCTAGTTTCTGTTATAATTTTAGTTGGTTCTCCAGGGAAACGCTCTTCTCTCTGCCACGGAGGTAAATTATTTCTTGACCAAGCTAACTTAATGAGATGGGGTTCTCTTTTTTTAGCAGAAATGTGTTTAATAAAGGGCATTTTTTCTGAATTATAAAATGCGAAATCTTTAATTATATTTAAATTTTCAATAGGTATTTTACTGTTATACATCTTATTCAATAACAATAACTTTTGTTGTGGTTTTTTAAACAAATCTGGGAACATCATAAAAGATATACTAATATATTATTTAAATAATTTTTGTTCAATTTTTTTTGTTGTAATGTCCGAGCGGTTAAGGAGCTGGACTGCTAATCCAGTGGGCATGGCCCGCGTAGGTTCGAATCCTACTTACAACGATTTTGCGGATGTGCCTGAGCGGTTAAAGGGGTAGACTTGAAATCTACTGGGCTATGCCCGCGCGTGTTCGAATCACGTCGTCCGCGTTTTTATATTTTCCAATAGAAAAATATAAAAAAAATAAATTGATTCATTTTTTAGTTATTAAAATAAAGTTAAACTTACAACATGGAACTTGTTAATTTGCTTCCAGACGAAATTAAAAGGATTATATTTGAATATGATTCTACATACAAAGATATATTTAATAGAATCATTGAAACAATACCCGATACAGTCATGATGTATCGCTCAACTAAAACAAAAAAAGATAAATATGGTTGGTCGAAAATTAAGGCAATATTTAAATTGCGACATCAAGTTCCTCGTGGATCAATCTGGCAAAGTCTGCTTGACCAAAGCCTAGGAGGCGAAGTCATTAACATTTATAGTCGTAGTAATTCTATTATTGGTTTGATTGAAAAAAAAATAATTGATTTTTATGGATATAATTTCAAATGTAAATGGCAGTCTGATTGGGATTACCGTTGTTATAATGGGCGTAGTCTATACTCAAAATACTATAGGTATTGCAATATAATAATTCATGTGCATATAATCATGGGATTTGAATTTCAAAAGTATGCTGCAAAATCTTATATTTCCGATAAACACCTAAGAAAAAAAATGAAACGCGGGAGATACATGGATATGGGACACTACCAACGCCGCAAAGTTTAAAATAAATTGAAAAATATATTAATAATAATATATTTTTTTATAAAATGACAGACAGTAAAGAACGAACCGTTCAAGATGTGTTTGAAGATGAACGTAAAAATCTAGATAAAATAGAAGAATTAACAGAAGAAATAGAATATGTAAAAGAATTGAGAAGACAATTAAAAGAATGTAATAAAAGAAAGAAAATATTGGAGAAAGAAAGAAAAAGTCTTGAAATTAATTTATTGAAAGAAAAAAAACTAGAATGGGTTGAATGCAATCTTAATGAATGGAGAGAATATGTTGAAGAAAATAAAGATGACCCAGTAAGATATTATATATATTGTTATGATGGTAGTGTTTATCAACAGGGATATTATAAGGGTGAATTTCTATTAAATGAAAAAGATAGCCAACATTTTGAAAAATATTTCAATGATTACTTTTACTATGGGTATCCAAATTATCAAGATATAAATGACCCACATTATGATGGGTCAGAATGTTATATGGCATTTGGCGGTGGTGGTGCTTATGTTAAGACATTGGAGTGGGATTAATCAAGTTATTAAACATTTATATTGACTCTTCTGATTTTTTTTCTTCAACCACAACTTCCACTGAAGTGAGCGATTCATTATCATCGGAAACAATTCTATAATCTTCATCAATTGTATTATATGTCTTAGGCTCTTTCATATACGCACTATTTGCCCTCTCATCTCTAATAGATAATCTACCCACTCCCCATGCATTATAAAGTTTCATAGACACCAATAAAAAGAAACTCACAAAACTCGTAATACTATTTGTTCCCGTGTATGTTTGGTAAACTGTAAATCCCGATACAATAAAATTAATACACATCATAAATACAGCAGCATAAGTGGCATATACATAGTTATTATTTAAACGATTCATTTCTAATTTATATTTTGGGTATGCTTCAATTTCCGTATCCAAATTATTTGTACACTTTTCATCATCTATATCTAAGTACTGTATACACCAATTTTCACGCTTTAACTCTATAAAATAAAGTGTTCCTATAGCACTAAATGTTATAAAATTACAAATATTACCACCAACATATAAGTTGCCTTCTTTAAAGAAATTTTCAGTAGCAGTGCATATTGTTCCATTGCAATCTTGGGGAACAAATACAATCAAAAATGTTCCCATGACGACCTTATAAAACTCCAAACACATTAACAAAAATGTTGTTATTCTTTGTTTTGAGTCAACAGTGAGTTCTTTCATTATAAATTATATTCCTAAAATTATTATGTATAAGCGTTTTACGCAGTAATTGCATTTTTATTTACATAAGTGTAAATAAAAATTATAAATTTATTTTTCAGTTGTTAAATTGATATACTAAGAGGGAAATATCGTCTCTTTTTATAACTTGGTTTTATTTGAATAGATACATCGGTAAGTTGTTCATCTATCTTACATTTCAATAATAAATTAGTCGGTGTTTCCTGAAAAGAAAAGCAATCAGAAATTCGATTATTTGATAAAAAAAGTTTTACTCGTTCATTTACATAGAATTTCGGGACTCTTGTCCACAATCTCGGTTTATCTGCATTTGCGCATAAAATCATAATAATCCAAAATAATACAATCATAACTAAATATATTTGGCTAAGTTATTTAAAGTTATTTTAATAAATAAATTAAAATGTTTAAATTTCTCTTTTTTTTAAGTTATGTTGTTAGAGTTTATTCATTGCAATGTAGTTGTGGATTAGGTTATAGAAATGGAGCATCATCATCTGATAGTGATTTATGTATGGGACCTAGAGAAAGTAGTGGACACCCGTGCTATCCAACACCGTGCAACGCAGATTGGACCGCATGTACTACACAGACAACACAAGATAGTTCTGGTGATGTATGGTATAAAGATACATCCAACACTGGTAAAAGACCAGATTGTCCATTTATTATACCAAAAAATGCAAATCAGAATTATAGATGGGGAAAGTTAAGCTTTTGTAAACAATCTTGCATTGATGAAGTTTCGGGAACATGTAATGCTATATCTAGATATGGAGATGGTGTAAAAAGCGATGATGAAGCCTACCATTGTAGATTCTATGCTTGCCCTGATCCTGACAATTTTGATTGGATAACACAAACACAATGGGGTAATTATGCATATAAAGCAAATACTTATCTTTTAAAATTGAGGCATTATATTGAAGATGAGCAGTGTAGAATAAATATAACACGTTGGTTGAACCGCACTAGATGGAGCAACCGCACAAATGTAATTAATAAAACCAATTGGATAGACCGTATACGTTGGGCGAATCGAACACGCTGGACAAACCGCACACGCTGGAGCAACCGAACGCGCTGGACAAACCGAACGCGCTGGACAAACCGCACACGCTGGAGCAACCGCACACGCTGGGATAATCATACAAATATAATTAATAAAACACATATTATTAATGAAACACATATTATTAATGAAACACACACAATTAATGAAACACACACAATTAATGTGTATAACAGTGAAACGAATGAACAACCAGAAGCCGATATATCTGAAAACACAAAAAACGTTAAATGTGCAAATAATACAGGTATTGTTTCATTTCAATCTACTATTTCATTAAGAGAAATATTGTTTATTATTTTTATTATATTGTTATGTGGAACAAATTGTTATACTATTTATTACATATGTTCGAAAACAGAGCCCGCATCTGTAAAACCACGTGAAAATATTGAAATGCCTCCATATATGTTTTATAATGAACAGAAAAGACAATCCAAGCCAAATACAAAAATTGTTAATGAAGTTGTAGTGACAGCTGTTCCCATACATTAAATTGAATTGTATGAATCATTTAAAAGTAAATTATTAATATTTATAATTATGATATTAATAATTGTTGAATCGCCAGCAAAATGCAAGAAAATTGAAAGTTATCTAGGTAAATCATATAAGTGTATGGCGAGTTATGGTCATATTCGTGAATTCGCCAATGGTCTTAAAAGTATTGATTATAATAACAATTATAAATCAACTTATAAAATATGCAAAAATAAAATGAAATGTGTTAAAAGTTTGCGTATTGCTATTAAAAATGCTACAGAAGTTATATTGGCCACAGATGATGATAGAGAAGGTGAAGCTATTGCGTGGCATATTTGCAAAGTATTCAATCTACCAATTAAAACAACAAAGAGAATTATATTTCATGAGATAACAAAGAAAGCAATACTGAAAGCTGTTTCGAATCCAACGAGGATTGATATGAAAAAGGTAGAAGCACAACAAGCTAGGCAAATTCTAGATCTAATTGTTGGGTTCACTGCTAGTCCTATATTATGGAAATTTATATCTAGAAAAGCAGAAAAGGGACTGTCTGCTGGTAGATGTCAAACACCAGCATTAAGATTGGTTTATGAAAATGAACAAGAATGTAAAAAAGCAAAAGGTGAGAATGTATATGAAACCATTGGAACTTTCTCTCACAAAAATATTCAGTATAAACTGAATCATTGCTTTAAAAATAATGACGATGTAAAAGAGTTCTTAGAAAACTCGAAAACATTTGAACATATTCTTTCCGTTCTACAAAAAAAGAAAATGAAGAAAAGTCCGCCAAAACCATTTACGACAAGTACTTTACAACAAAAGGCTAGTAATGTTTGCAACTTCTCTCCGAAAAATACAATGAAATTGGCACAGACTTTATATGAGCAAGGATATATAACATATATGAGAACAGATAATCCTAAGTACTCGAAGGATTTCATAGATTCAGCGAAAAATTATATAGAAGAGACATGGAATGGCAAATATATAAATAAGAAAATAGACGCAATAACATTAAAGGAAAATAAGGGTGGAGAAACATCCGAGCAAAAAAATGAAGACAAAAAATCTGAATTGGCACAAGAAGCTCACGAAGCAATAAGGCCAACTAAAATATATACAGAAACAATCCAAAATAATCCAAAAATTGGAAAGTATGAATTAAAACTGTATCGTTTGATTTGGAAGAATGCAGTGGAAAGTTGTATGTCGCCTTCTATGTACGATGTTATTGTAAGTTCCGTTTCCTCGCCCGATAAGTATATATACAAAAACACGACTGAGAAAAATATATTTCCTGGATGGGAGATAGTAGAAGGCATTGAAAAAGATAATGATATTTATGAATATTTATACTCGTTGTCTGATGATGGAAAAAAAGTACAATATTCGCAAATAAAATCTGATATGACAATTAAAAAGTTGAAATCTCACTACACTGAAGCTAGGTTAGTACAACTTCTAGAAAAAAACGGCATAGGAAGACCATCTACGTTTTCCTCATTAGTTTCCAAAATCATGGAAAGAAATTATGTAGTTAAAACAAATATTCCAGGAAAGAAATTAGATTGTGTTAATTATTTGTTGAAATATGATGAGGACATTAAAGAAGATAAGAAAACTAGAACATTCGGTGAAGAAAAAAATAAGTTAAAAATACAGCCCGTAGGTATAATGGTTATTGAATTCTTAAATAAATATTTTGATAATATGTTTAACTATAAATATACAAAGGAAATGGAAGATTATTTAGATACAATAAGCGAAGGAAAATATACATTAAAGAAATTATGCGATTCATGTAGAGATGAGTTAGATCGTTCAATTTCTTGTATAACAAATAATAAAGACATGGATACTAACACGGGTTATCAAAAAGGTATTAAAATCGATAATAAACATACTTGGATTATTGGGAAATATGGACCAGTTATTATTAGTAAAGAGGGTGAAAATGTATCTTTTAAAAAAGTTAGAAAAGATATAGATTTAGATAAACTGAAAAGAGGAGAATATACATTAAAAGATATAGTATATGAAGGTGGTGGGAATAACGGTGGTTTCTCGAAATCTCTAGGTGAAATTGAAGGCGAAGAAATCATTGTTAAAAAGGGAAAGTATGGATTATACTTTAAATATAAAGGTGCCAATAAATCATTAAAATATACCAATAAGTCATTGAATAATATTACATTAGAAGATGTTAGAAAAGTAATTGCATCGGGCCAATCAAATGCGAACGTTCTAAAAAAAATTGGTGATTGTGCTTCTGTTCGGCAAGGTAAATGGGGACCATATGTTTATTACAAAACAAAACAAATGAATAAGCCAAAGTTTCTCAAAATCAAAGACACTGCTTGGAAAGATATAGACATGGAATGGATTTATGACAATCTTTAATAAAATATAATATAAATATATATTATTAAATGAACATTGACAAAATATTAAATCTTGGAATTGGTTTTGGTGCTATATTTGCAATGGCTATTCAAAAATTATCACTAGCATATGGATTATTTTCCGTTTTACTTGGATGGACAATATTAAGTAATTTTGTTAGGGGGGATAGTAATCAAAAATTTGACATCTCGCAAGTTGCGTTTTTAGTGTTTAGTTTAATATTATTTTTTACTGTGACATATCTTGTTTCATTGACGATGAAATATAAATATGAATTTGAAACTGGTGGTTTTGGGGATTTAGATTTTTATATTCAATCAACGAATGCTCTTATAGTATTTGTTTTCTTAATGGTTAGTGGTGGTAAAGAATTAGAAAAACAGATGGAAAGCATGTTTCCCAACTGTGGAAATTTAATTCTCATGTTAGTTTTATTTATGTTTACTTACTTATTGGGCATTATGGTTGTTAATATTAGTATTATTGTTAATAAAAAAGTGACCGATGGTTAATTCATTTTCTTTTCTGCTTTAATGCAACGAAATGTTAACCCATATTCGCTTTTTGATTCCCATATACCAGAAATTTTTATGATGATATTGCATACATTTTGTTTTTTCTGAATATTATTCTCATCGATTATTTTAATATAATTATTATCTAATTGTTCTTTTAGTAAGAATTTCTTTTCTTTTTTTTCAACATCTACAAGTGAAGATAAAATATCATTCTCTAACTCATTTAATTTTTTAACAATAAAACTGTTTTTCTTTTCATTGAAATTAATTTTATTTTTATTAAAATACTTTTCAAATTTTATATCTTGCAAATTAAATACAATAACAACCCCATTAGAAATAAATTCTTCATCCGAATAATATAATCTATAAAAATATGAATTATTAATTATATTATTTCTAATTTTATTATTAATGAGTAATTTTTGCTTTTCAAAATCTTTTAAATTAACACATAAAAACATCTATAATAATATTATTGTTTTAATTATTTATATTGTTATTTAATATTAAATATACCAAAATCAATTGCTCATTCGTTATATCTCCTTCAATATCATCTAATTTATCAAGAAATTCAATAATATCTGCCGTTTTTTTTAAATAATTATCTATATGTAAATTTAAATAGTTATACCACATAGTGGAAAACGTTCGATACTTTTTTTTAGCTCTATTTAATTTCGATAAAATTTCATCCATATTTGATTGAATTTTATCAAATTTAATTTCAATACCACTCAAATCAATGTCCATATATTTAAAATTTTAATTATTTTTAATATTTAATTATTTAAATCTAATTGATACTAATTAAGTAAATGAAATTTCTAGAGACAAAGTTTGAAGATTATATACATAAATGTAAAAAAAATAATATCCATAAAAAACTTCACAATGTATTAAATTCTTATGATAAATTTAGCGAACTTAATAATCTAATTTTTTATGGTCCGGGAGGCATAGGTAAATATTCCCAGATGTTATATTTTCTGAAAAAATTTAGTCCTTCTGAATTAAAGTATGAGAGAAAGATCAGCTATCTATTTAATAATAAATATGAATACACATTTAAATTAAGCGATATACACTTTGAAATAGATATGGAATTGCTCGGTTGTAATTCTAAGTTGTTATTCAATGAGCTGTATTATCATATAATCGATGTTTGTCAATCAAAAGGAACAAAAATCAATATTATTGTTTGTAAAAATTTTCATTGTATACACCCTGAACTTTTAGAAAACTTTTATAGTTATATGCAGAGCATAGACCATCATAATATAGTTTTTAAGTTTATTTTATTAACAGAGCAAATTAGTTTTATACCAAAAAATGTTTTAGAACGCTGTCAAATTATATCTTTTCCTAAGCCAACAATAACAAATTATAAAAAACTTATGTCAAAAACAAATAATAAAACAAATTTCGATATCAATAATTTAAAAGATTGTATATCGTCGATTGATAAAACAATTGATTATGGTGAAAAAAAAATTGTAAATGTAATATTGGAAATGCTAATCAATTACAAAGATATAAATTATCTACAATTCCGTGAAGCTTGTTATGATATATTTATATATGGTTTGGATTTAAATGAAGTCATTTACATAATTCTCTCGAAACTGATTGAAAGAAACTATTTACAAATAGATAAAATAGATAATATTTTAAATGAATACTATAATTTTTTGAAATTCTATAATAACAATTACAGACCTATTTATCATCTTGAAAAATTTTTTTACAAAATAATATTGAATTTAAATAATTAGGCTGAATTTTTATATAAAGATTTCATGGTCATTATAATTATTTATGGATTTAGAGAAGGCTGTTGAAATACTTAATTTAAAAAATTGTCGTTTAACAAAGGAAGTCGTTCGGAAAGCGTATTTAAAAGCTAGTTTGAAATACCACCCGGATAAATATAATGACAATGGCGAAAAATTTAAAGAAGTTGCTAGTGCTTATGAATATCTTTGTGAAAATAACAGATTATATCCGGAAGAAACACTCAGTAATTTTGATAAGATATTTGATGAATTTATTTCATTATTCTCTCATGAAAAAAAATGGGATAATATTTTTGTAAGGACTACATTAAAGGGAATTTATACAAAATGCGATTCTTATATTCTTAGAGTTTTTGATAGATTAGAAAAAGATACTGCAATAGCGCTTTATGATTTTTTGGTATATATTGATTTTTTTACACATATGGAAAATAAGTTTTTGGATAATATTAAGGAAATTATTAAGAAAAAGATGAAATTTGACAATATTATAATTCTTAATCCATCTATCCAAGACCTGTTGAATGATAACATTTATAAATTAGAATTACCAAATAATGAATTTTATATACCATTATGGCATAATGAACTATATTTTGAATTAAATAGTGATAATAATAAGCATGATTTAATAGTTAGGATGGAGCCAGATATATCTGACAATATCCACATAGATCATAATAATAACATGTGTGTGTTTTTCAGGAAAAATATTAAAGAAGTTTTCGATAATGAAACAATTAGTATTCATTTAGGTGATAAAACATTTAATATTGAATCTACAAAAATAATGTGTTCCAAGAAAAAACAGATATTTCATTTTAAAAATAGAGGAATACTAAAAATGGATTCTAATAATATTTTCGATTCAACGCGAAGAGGTGATGTAAATATTGAATTAGAATTGTTTTAAATAAATATTGTGATTATATATAATATGTCGGCGAAAGATACATTTTTTAAAATTTTTAATGAATTATATCAGGTAAAAGATACATATGGTGTAAATAATCAAGCTAAATTTTTTAATGTTATTACTGCCATTATTACAAATAGAAATTCAGAAGGTAAAGCACCAAGTAAAATAAAATCACAAAAAGTGGAATGGACTAGTAAAACAAATTTAGCTATTTATAAAGAAGGTCTGGGTATCACGCCTATTGATAAATTGGATAGTTTAGAATCATCTGTTGGAAAAAGAATACCATTGGAAGAATTAGAAAAAGATTTCTTTGAGTATTATTTTATTATGGTTAGAAAAGATGTTGATTCCATCCAGACCACAAAATGTAAACTTGAGTTTGATGGAGGTAAGTATGTTTTGCAAGATGACACGGATGGATTCTCTATTAATAAGAATTTTGAGATTAAAGGCGATGATAATAAATATATTTCTTTTACTGTACAAGACTATTTAAAAAATATGCTAGATTCTATCAAATAGAAATAAATTATTAGTATTTTAAAAATATTAATAATTTGTTATGTATATATATTAATATGTCAGAAACAAAACCTGAAGATAAAGAAATAATTGTAATTGTGGAAGAAAATAATACAGATAATACAAATTCAACTGAAGATAACCCAATTAAAGAATTAGAAACTGCAAAAGCTATTGAAGAATTAGAAACTGCAAAAGCAGCCTTAAAAGCAATGACACCAACACCAACACCAACACCAACACCACCAACGCAAGAATCCAAAAAAAAATTAGATGATGAAATAAAGAAGTTAGAAATACAAAAAAGAAAATTAGAAAGTGACTCAGCGACTAGAGACGAATCTAGATATAAAAAAATAACTAAACAATTAGAAAATAAAAAAGCTGCAATGGTAAGATTAAACGAAGCGCAAACAAATAAAGCTGAAAAAGAAGGAGAAAAAGAAATAGCAAAAAAAAATAAAAAAGTGGCGGAATTAAAAAAACAAGAGACTGATGAATTAATTGGAAATATAGATAAAGCTATAAAAAAATTATCGGAACCAGATGCTAAAAATAGGGAGAACCTCTCCCAAACTATAAATGATATTGCAAGATTTAAAAAAGAAGCTGAAATAAGTATTGGTGTCTCTATAGATAGAATTGGCGACACAAACGGTGAGGATTTGAAAAAATTATTGACTAGACGAAACGAAGGTTTTGATGACTTATTAAGACAAAGTGCAAGAACTAAAAATAAATATGGCGGGTCTTTTGTGCATCGTAGAGATATAGATAATAAATTGGCATTATCAGAAACACCGATATTTTATAATGAAACAAATATTAGATTTCCAGGATTAAATATGGATGGTGTAAGATTGTTTGCTTATCTTGATAATAAAGATAACCCTGGTGATACCGATTCTAAAGATACTAGAAAAGATGTTATTGATAAAGTATCTAGAAGAATAACGAATTTCGGGAAAGCAAATTCTCTGGAAATTTATATGGATGAATTAGACGTTTTACGAATATGGTATTATAAAAAGGTAAATGGTGAATCATTTTTAAAATCAAAGGTTTATAAAAATTTTAGAATTAGAAATAAAAATGAAAAAGATGAAAAAAAAGAAAATGAAAAAGCAATGAAAGATGCAAATATGTCATTTCAAACATGTGATAATGTGAATGAAACTGTGGGCGTCGATATAACTAAAGATGAGTTTTTATCTATAATGTCTCCAAATGGACCATCCTGTCTTTTTTGTAGCAAAAATTATGATGACCTAACATTTGCAGAGAAAAGATTGCAAAATGTTAAAAAAGTGGGACGTGCTGGAAAAGAAACTGTTTGCGAAGCTTGTAGAAGAGAACTATTGGAACCAGAAAAGGAAGAAAAAATAAAAGAATTATTTGATTTATTAACTGCAGTAAATGATAAAGGATTGGAATTTAAAGATTCAGGAGAAAAGAAATTAAAATGGGATATCTTGGAAGAGGTTATTATTACAGGACAAATCCCAAAACCAAAATATTTCAATATAAATAAAAATGATGTCGTTAGATTAAAAGACGTTATATTATCCAACGAAGAAGGTGGAACACCAATATATGCTTATCCATATTTACATCAAATGATTTTTGATAAAATAGTAGCGAAAGTTTTTTCAAAATTAGAAAGTATTATTGTTAATAGAACTTTTTGTAATACGCCAACTCATAAAAAATTATTTATATATATTTTGAAAAATTTATCTGATAAGTTAAACAAACTTAATAGAAAAATGGACGATTCAAAAATTAAATATGCAACATCAAAAGTTGCATCAAGTAATAAAAATGCAAAAGGCGATCCATTATATAAAATAAATGATATCGGTAAATTTGAAGGTTTTGATATGAAAGAGATAAATAAAATAGTTATAAATAATATTCAAAAAAATGAAAAACTTGATAATTTGAAAAGGTTGTATGATTTCACGTTTAATGATTATAATTGTTTTAGTAAGATTTATGAACTAATTGCAATTATAAATAATTTAGATTTAAGCAATGAAGAAAGGGAAAGTAATGTTTATAATAGTATTAAATTTGATTTGGACGATATTCCAATTTCTGTAAATTGGTCATATAAGGATGATATTAAAATTACATTTAAAGAACAAGTTTATCAAAAAATACCAGACGGACTATTAACAAATATTAAGACATTATGTGGAGGTGAAAAGTTAGAGGGTATCGATGTATTTCATTTTCCAATATTTTTTTTAGAAAATACTGATATATTTCACTATAAAGAAGATAAAAAAAAAGAAAAAAAAGAAGAAAGTAATTACGTTACAGCATTAATGGTCCCGAATAAACACAAAATTATACCAAACAAGCTTAAACCAACACCAGGAGTTTATACTACAACAGAATTAAATGATTATTTGACATATAAAAATAACAAATTAGGATTTCATATGAATGAGTTTAGTTTTCTTGACATTAATTCACCCAATTTTAGCAGTAATCCGGATTTGGAATTTTATTGGTTTGTTAATGTTCCTAAAAATTTAAATGATTTACAAATTGGTATGGATACGGACATTGATTTTTTTAATCATGAACAGAAAGTAAAAATAGCTGATATTGATGAAAACAAACAAATTATAAAAAAATATAAAGAAGGAACAAAAAAAGAAAAAATCATTGTTTTAAAAGTAAAGTCAAACACAGTTTCCAATATTGATAAATTGTTAAGCGAAGATAAAGATATTCAGACAAAGTTTGTTTTCAAAAAAAATCCTACTTCATCAAATATAAAAGATGGTATTAAAGGATTTGGAACGATTCTCTTAGCAACTACTGGAGCAATTTTGGCTGTTCCTGTTGGTTTATTGGTGCTTGTTAATATGGGTAAAAATATGATTATTAGAAAAGTGAGTGGACCTAAAAAAGAATCAAATAAGGATAAAGTTAAAAGAATGTTAGCAAAAACTAGTAATGTGGATGTTTTAAATGAAATACATATTGTTATGAAAAAAAATAAAGAGTGGACATTTAATGAAGAAGAAAAAAACCCAATAAAAAAATATTTTGCTCCACTAATTGGAAATGAATTAAAAGATGAAGATAAAAAAACTTATAAATTATTTATTGAAAAATTAAAAATGTATTTACCATCAATGATACACGAAGACGGTGAAAAAACGTTTAAAAAAAAATATAATATATTTTTTCACTATGTTGAAAATAAAATTGCTTTATTGGCACTAGAAAATATCGAAAGTGATATAGTGGTTCCTTATATTGAGGAAGATAAAAAGATAATAGAAATTTGCGACGATGAATGTATGTTAAACTTGGTGGAAGAAGCTAAAAATGAAAAAATCGAAAATCCATGTGGCGCAAGTTTTTGTTATAATACCACGGGCGACAAATTCGATACTGCGGGTAAGAGCAAACAAAAAATTTTAAACACTTTTTATTTAAGTTCAACAGAAGATACTAGTTATGTAATTAAACCAACAAAGAAAATTATTTTTCAATCAGAGTTTATTGTTCCAGCTGAAAGTTCAAAAAACATAATTCAATTATCTGGGGAATCGAAGGAAGTTCCCGGGATCATTACATTAAAAACAACTTTACCAGATGCCAAATCTAGTTTTGATTTATTTTTCAATAATTTATTTGATAAAAGGAAACTTGAAAAAAATGGTGTCCTTATTTTTAATAATATTTGTGTAGATTTTGCAATTGCAGAAGACTTAATAAATATTTTAAAAGGATTAAAGGATATTGTTTTTGAAAAAATAATAATGACAAATATTCAATCTACTTCTATTTACAACATTCTTTATATATTGCTATTAAGTAGGATAAAATTTAAATTCTTAAAAATAGATGGCGTTAAAGATAATAGTAAAGAAAATTATGATGAAAAGATAAGAAACAAGAATCAATTAAAAGAAAATAGGAAAGTTCATGTATTGAATTACGATGAAATTGCAAAAGCTGAGAAGAAAGCACAAGAAAAAATTGATGCTCAACGCAATGAGCAGAAAAATTTACATGAAGAAAATGCGAAAAAAATAAGTGGAATACTCAAGGAGCCAAAGAAGACGGAGGAGGAATTTAATTATAATCGTAAATTAGGTGTCAAAACCAGCGAACATATAATTTTTAAAGGGCTACGATTTGGCTGCACCTTTTCTTTTAATGAAAAAGATGAATATCTTGAAATTGTAGATAAAATTAAACATAATTATAACAAACAAATTATTGAAGATTATTCAGAAAAATTACAAAAATTATCTGAAAAATATATTGAAATAAAATGGACCGAAAACTACGGTGAAGGTGTTCACATTGTAAATTGCAAAGAGTTGACTCAAGAGTCTCATGCAAACACATCTTCAATAGAAAAAACTGCTGAAAATGGTATCACTGTTAACCTAAGCTTTGGAGATTTACTATTTTTAATGTATTATTTAATTCGCTTTCATGTTATTATTATAAAAAATGCAAAGGGAAACAATAAAGTTGATTATAGAATAGATTTTGCTAAAATTATGAGAAAATGTTGGCAGGGAAGTAGTGCTGATACATTAGCCATTAATATAGATGGCGTAAAAGAAGCAGTTAAAGAATTTTGTCTGTTAGAACATTTCACTACATTGGGAGAAGGCGGTAAATTATTATTTGGAAGATCTAATTATAATGAAGTTGAAAAATACGATATTACTAAAGGACAATCATTCATTGAATCATGGATAAACGCGAAGATTACTGATAATACAGAATATATAAAATGGCATGGTGAAAATGAAATAAAAGGTTCCGATTATAGATATTTTGTTTCAAGAAAAAAAGTTCAAGAAGCAAAAACATTAGCAGAAAATGGCATTTATCCTAAGGGAATAACACCTAGTGAAATAGAAAAATTACAAGAAGGAAACACATTCGTCAATGAGACAACTGATGGTAATGATAAGGTTAAATATGATGAGGTTATATATGGTGGTGGTAGAAAAAAAAGGATTACGTTTAGAAAAAGAAAAATATTACAATTTGGTGGGGAAAAAAATCAATTAATTGGAGATACAAATACTGGCTCTAGTACATTTACGAATATCGTAAATATTTTAGCATCCACAAAAGATAGCGATTTAAAAGACGTAGAAACAGGTGAAAGTATTGCAAAAGAAATGGATGGTATCATTATTTCAAATGCATTGTCATTTGGTAGTAATGGTATATCATTACCAGAGCAGTTTCAACGCGACCCAAAAATTAAAGAAGCACTTTTTAAAATGAACAAGTTAAGAGAAGAAGCTGGGTTGGAAAGAGTTAGTCCAGATTTCCAGGGTGTAGGTGGTAAACAATCAAATAAAAAGAAAGCATTGGTTGAAAGTAAAGCATTGTTTAGAGAATTATCAGGCGAAAATGGTATTAAAAAATTTGATAATGCATTAGTAATAGTACAAGAGCAATTAAAAAGAGAAAATCTCTCAAAAATTTTATCTAAGGAGAAAATCGATACACTACAACAATTGAAATCCATCATATCTGATGAAAGAAATGATTTAAATGAAGAACAAAAAAAATTTAAAGAAGCTTTCGTGAATATCAGTGATTTATTCATTGAAAAAAATAAAAACAATAAAAAGAAAATAGATGTATACTTGGATAAAGTAAATAATTTATTAGTAGAATTACAAACGGTCATTGATAATACAGTTTCGTATGATTCACTTAAAGATAGATTAAAAAAAGAAAAAACACCCGAACAAATAGAAGCCGAAGAAAGTATGAAAAGAGGTAAAGAAGTGGAATCAAGTCTTAATAATATTTATAGAAAATATAATGATTTTTACGAAGGTAGTTATTCACAACCACAGTCTGGTGGTGGCCCGGGAAGTTTTATAAGTGGTAAATACAGTAAATTTAAAGCAAAAGGAAAACAAAAAGAAGAGAGAAATAAACAAATAGCACAGGATAAGGAAAAAGAAATTGGAAATATGGGAAGTTCTCAATTATTTAGATTACTTGTTGAGTATTTAGAAAATGAGGAAAATGCCAAAAAAGAAGCTGATGCTAATTTTGCTTTAATGGATAAGTCTTCAGACCCAGAAGCTATTGCAAGAGGTTATGATGATTTTGAAATTTCCGAAACAACCGTAGAAATAGATAATAAAAATCCAATCATGTCGCAATTGAGAGATTTTAGTTCTGAAAATGGATTAAAAGAAATTTTGATGTGTTATGGCGATGATAAAGAAAGTGGATGCTGGATGTATCCAACTACCAAATTTAAAAGTTTCTCAGATGTATCAAAAAGCAAAAAACCAATAACTATTAAATTTACATCACCAACTAGTCAGAAAAAGAAAGATGATTATGTTGAAATTATGAAAAGACAAGCTAAAAATAAAGGCGTCGATTTTAAAGATATGTATAAGCTTAATTATACAAATAAAACCGGACGCAAAATCAATGGTCCTTCATCAAATGCACCAGCTGATAAAATTGATATACTTCATCCAAAGTTTTTAAAAACAATTCGCGTTGAATGTTTATATTCAGATGGTATAGATCCAAACGAAACAGTTCGTCTATATGTGTTTGATAAATATATGAATGATGATTTTGAAGATCGAAAACATAAAGATGTAGCAAGAATTATGGTTCAACAACCAAAAACAAAAAAAATAACTATAGATGATATTAAAACAAATTTGATATATGTTTTAGAGAATAATATTATATTACCTAATAAAGCTGAAATTTTACATAGTTATAAAGAATTAGCAATTTCACAAGGCAATAAAGATATATCGAAAATTATGAAAGGATTAAAAGATATTTATAAATATACTAGTGTGTTTTCCATGCCAAATAGTTTTCAATTAAGAAATATGATATTTAGTCTCGAAAAGGATAATTGGGATGAACTTTATGGTAAAGCTAAGATTAATGCAAAAGCCATAAGTGTTGATAAATCAAAATTAGATGATATATTTTTATTTGTTGTGAATAGTGCTGGCTCTAACAATACTTTAAGATTAAATAGTAAATACGGAACATTGTTTTATAATTTTGCAGATATTAAAGCAAAAGAATTAAATACAAATTTGAAAAATATTAATAAAGTTTTGATAGAAAATTTTAATAAATATTGGTCTGGGCAAAGTAATGAACAAGTTTTTTCACTGAAATACGAAGGACAAAAATCTAATGTGTTTATGATTACTATTAAAAAACTTAATGAATTAATGAATCGTATGAATAAAGAAATGGAAGATCGACAAAAGAAGGATACTACTTCAGACGAAGATAAAAAGAAGCAAGAAGAAGAAGAAGATAAAGAAAGAAAAGAAGCTATGGAAAGTATGGAAAAAGAAAGTAAAGAACAAGCTGATGTAAAGAAATCACTTGATGAAAGCGAGGAAAGTGATATGGTCGAACAACGAATGGTTGATAAAACAGGTGAAGATGAGGCTAAAAATATTGAACGTGCAGCCCAAATTAGTCAAATGCAGAAAGAAGAGGAAAAACTTATGAATAATTTGAAAGGTGAAGGTGATATATCAAAAAAAGAAGAAGCAAAAGCCACACTTGAAGCAAATATAAAAAAAACCGAAGATACAATATTGGCTGTTGGTAAAGAAAAACTCCAAATAAAGGAAAAACAGAAAAAAAATGATGAAGAATTAAAAGCAGAGGAAGAGAAATTATCAGAAATTGATCTCTCATTAAACAAAATTGAAGAAGAAATAAAAAAGGAAAATCAAAATATATCTCGTGCTGATTCAAATATTAAAAGTGCTGAAGCAGAAATCGAACTTGAGAACTCTGAAATTTTTAAAAAAGTGACGATAGATGAAAAAAAAAATTTACAAAAAAAAATTACAGAATTACAAGCACAAAAAAAGAAATTAAAAGAAAAAGAAAAGAAATTAGGAAAAGAAAAAGAAGTATTAGACAAAGAAGTCGAAAGTAAAAAAAAAAAAATAAATAAGATAGAAGGTCAAGGTAGTAATAGTGAAGCTAGTAGTGAAGGTAATAATAGTGAAGGTAATAAAGAAATAATTGTTATAGTTGAATCAGAAACGCAAGACGGAGGTAAAATAAAAAAACGAAAGAGGAAAACAATGGGAAATAAAAGAAGAAATAAAAAAGGAAACAATAATAAAAAAACAAGAAAGGCGAATAAAAAATAATTAATAAAATAATATATTCAAAAAAAAATATATTATTTAATATTATTTGTGTATTATTATTTAATCACTATTCTTCTTTACCTTCTTCTTTCGAACAACCTTCTTCTTCTTGACTGGCGCTGGCTCAGGCTCAGGCTCATCCTCTTCCTCCTCTTCATCTTCCATTTCCTCTACATCATCATCATCGTCTTCCTCGAAACTAGGTCCAGTATTCTCTTGCTCGCGTTCCTTCTGTGTAATTGCCTCCTCTGCATCTTCATCATCGCTATCATCCATAATATGGCATGTTCCAGAGCCTAGTAGACGAGCGGGTGGACGAACACATGCTTGAACAAGCTTCCATGTCACACCACACTTTCCACCCGCAAACCAAATTCCAGTACACTGAATAAGACCATTAATGTGGGAAGCCTTTGGAATGGCAATTGCAGGCGAAACGTTATTATCCGAATCACGCCTGTTTGGCAGATAAAGCGGCTTCCTGTCCATACCATATAGCTCTACATTAAACTGACCTTCCCAGAATGGAATCTTCAGCTTCATTGTAGGAAATCGGCTATAATCGGGGTCGCTTGTAGGTTGTCCATTTGCATCCTTAAGCCTAGGATACTTAAGAATTGGATACATCAGAGCATCCATGACCTCGCGGGACATCTTACTCTTACCATGCCACTTCTTGCACATTGAACCACATGAATCATCCTTAATCTTACTCTCCATTTCCTTTAGTGCATCTAGGAACTTAAGAACAGCAGGGCTTGAATCATTAAATTGCAGAGCCATATCATAACTTACACGACCGGATTGCTCATCTACCCGCTCATTTACGCCCCATGTAAGCATAAGTGGAATTTGCAGAACTAGTGGCTGACCATCCAGCTGTAGCTGGACACTCTTACCACCACGCTTATTCGTCACCGGCTCACGGTAAGTAATCTTGCTCGCGTTGAAAGACTTTGCCTTAGTAATCATACTCGTAATAGACATTTTATATATTTTTGAAGCATTAAAATAATATATTTTTCAAAATCAATTTATTTTTTCATAACAAAAAATAAGTATTTAATTATTTATTTTATTATGATGAAATATGTTTTAAAAAATATTTTTAAAAGGAATATTAAAATAAATTATCAAGATATTATAAATGAAGGTAAAACGTAAAATTAAATTAAAGAAAGATGTTAAAAATGTAAAAATGCAAGTTATATCACCAAAAACATTTTTAAAAGATAAAATATATGATGATATAAAAACATTACAAGTACCTAAGAAAAAAATAAAAATAACTGAAGTTGAATTTGAAATACCTGATTATGATGAGTACGATAAAATTATTAAATACAATTATAATGTAAAGCAATTAAAAAGTATATCGCGCTATTATAAACAAAAGGTCACAGGTAATAAACCACAACTTATTTTTAGATTATATAATTATTTGAAATATTCACATTACGTGATGAAAATACAAAAAATAATTAGGGGTCATTTATTCAGGGTTTTTTTAAAGATTCATGGTCCAGCCATTAAAGATAGAAAATGTGTAAATGAAAAAGATTTCCTAACCTTTCAAAAATTAAAAGATATTCCATATCAACAATTTTATAGCTATAAAGATAAAGATAACTTTGTATATGGTTTTGATATTTGCACTATTTATAATATGTTAAAAAATAATGAATACAAACAGAACCCATACAATAGAAATCCTCTACCTGAAAATATTTATAAACATGTAAAAAAAATTGTAAAAATGGGGAAAAACTTAAAAATACCTTTAAATGTAAAATTGACATTTAATGAACAAAATTTATCAGGAGAAAAAAAATTAGAATTGAAAGCCATTGAAATTTTTCAAAAAATAGATAATATGGGATACATAACAGACACTAATTGGCTGATAAGATTAACAAGAACAAGATGCATAAGATACTTAAGAGAACTTGAAGATGTTTGGAATTATAGAGCACAAATATCGAATGACGTAAAACAAAATATATCACCAAACGGAACACCTTTCCATGGTATAAATATTGGTGCAATTATTTCTACAAAAACAGATCTTTATTTAAAAAATATTATTTTAAAAATAATTGATAGATTAATTTCGGATGGTATTAATGAAGAATCGCGTTCACTTGGCTGTATGTACGCTTTAGGAACTATGACAATTGTTTCAAGTTCTGCCGCAAATTCCCTTCCATGGTTGTATGAATCTTTTATGGTAAATCAATATTAATTTTTACATTTTTTACATAAAAAATATTTATTTATGACGTCTATATCGTAATAAATAAATAATATTAAATGTAAACCACTTAAAAAGAATCCAACATAGGATATTATAAAATGGTAAAGAAGACGAAGACGAAGACTACTAAGACCGCGGCTAAGGCCGTTAAGACTGTGGCTCCTGCTGCCCCAGTTGCAGAGGCTGTTGAGGCGGTCGCTGTTCCTTCCCTCGGAAGTCAATTTGATGCTGCTCTTGCACAGCTTTCTGCCCTCCGTAGCCAGCTAACTAGTGTAACTAGTCAGGTCCGTGCTCTCGCCAAGCGTGCTGAGCGCGAGATTAAGCAGGCACAGAAGAACGGTCGCAAGAAGCGTAAGACTGGAAACCGTGCCCCCAGTGGTTTTGTGAAGCCCACTAAGATTAGTGTCGAGCTTGCCAAGTTCCTCGGAAAGCCCAAGGGAACTGAGATGGCTCGCACGCAGGTCACTCGCGAGATTAATGGATACATTCGTGCCCATTCTCTTCAGGACCCCACTAACGGTCGTCGCATTCTTGCAGATGGCAAGCTTAAGAAACTTCTCAAGCTTACCGATAAGGATGAGCTTACCTACTTCAACCTTCAGCGCTACATGAGCCCTCACTTTGCGAAGGCCACTAGCACCGCATCTGCTTAATTTAAAAAATATTATAATTACCACATTAATATTATACCAGATATAGCTCAGTTGGTAGAGCACTCGACTGTAGATCGAAGGGTCACCTGTTCAAATCAGGTTATCTGGATCTATTAATTGTATGAAAATACAAAAATATTATTTTATACGAATAATATTTTTAAAATACTTATTTAACAATCTTATATAACCATTGTATATATGATTAAAGAACTATCATTTCATTTTATTTTAGGAGGAGTTTTGTTATCAACCATTTACTACTTTGCAAATATTATAGAAGACCCATCATTATCCGCTATTATAGCATTATTGCCCATTAGTCTTTTGGCGGGTATTATCATAAAAAAAAGAGATATTTGTAAAAAATATTATAAAAATGCAATACCAACATTAATAATAACAATATTACTTATATTGCTCCTTATAAAATTATTAGATTTAGAAAAATATCCAAAAAATACGATAATATTTACAATAATAATTATGTGGCTTATTTTACAATATAGTCGTCATAAAATATATAAAATAACATAAACAAAAAAAATAAAAAATTAATAATATAGTATTTTTTACTTGGACCCATTCAAATACATTTTCCTATCAATAAATAGTTCATTAATTTTACGTTTATTATAATTTCCATTTTGAATGGAAATAAATTTCATATTTTTCATAAGATTTTTATCTGATAAATTATAAATATCTTTTACCGAATAATAATTAGCTTCTTCATCATTCAAAATATAATTATTATTCACCAACCATTTAACAAACCCGTCGCATGAACAATTATTGTCTAATTGTTTATACAAATTCAATAAATTTATAAAATATATAAAGTGTTTTCTAGCATTTGTATTTGTATAATCATTATATGATAGCGTACAAACCATTCTAAAAGAGTCAATATCTAAATTTAGGTAATTAAGAAAGTGTTCCATCTCATACATAACAAATGTTTCTTTCTTAAAATGAACACTCCTTATAATACGCTTACAACCAAAGGCAAATAAATCTGTATCTTCACTCATACAGGCAAATACTTTATTTTTATTTACCAATTCTGTACATAGTTCTTCCGCTTCACCATTTGCATCAATATATTTCATACCAGATAAATCTAAGTATTTCTTAACATCGACAATATCCCACTTTGTCAACTTTACACGTTCTCTGTTTAAAATAGTGAGCTTTTTTTTAAGTTTCAACGATTTTGGACTTTTTTCAAATTTCGCAATAATTTTCTCATATTCTTTATTTGCCACATCTCGTTGAATACGCCTTTTTTCAAGCTCTTCTTTTTTCTCTTCTCTATTTTTTCCATCAAATACAAATAAAGGTCGTATTTTATATCTGTGAAATGAACAACAAAGAGAATCTAATTCTTCTAGTAATCGATTATTTCCCAAAAATCTATATATATAATTATAAATATCTATTGCAATTTTTTTATTTTCTAGTTGATTAAAATGAATAACATTTGTTTTGCAAGATTCTTTTAAAAAGCGGTTAAGTAGTCTAATGCCCATTTTGAATAATATTATTTTATTTTAATTATATTATTTCAATTTATTTATTTTCTATTAACGTCATCCTAAGCGAACTCATAAGTTCTCCGTGTAAAGACATTCTTGGTGTCATACCCATATTTAATTGATTAGACAATGCTGTCATTTTTTTTATTTCTTTTAACATTCCCTTTTTTTTATATAACTTTTTTGTTTTATCAAGTAATGACATAATATAACCATATGTTTTATTACTATCTAAAATATTATTATCATTTTTTTTAGAAAAATAGTCAAACATCTCATTAATATTGTATAACCAAACCAATTTTAAAATAAAATAACCAAATACATTTGTTTTTTCTTTAAAATTCTTGGAAGATATTTGTTTATCTACTTTTAATTTACTCGTAATAATATTATAATCTAATTTCATATGATTTAATACTTTAATTGTTTGAAATATAGAGAAATATTTTTCCAATGTATGGAACATTTCAAAATGGTCTACAAACTCTTCAAAATTTTCAGTTAATGTAAAAACAACAATCATTGTATGTATTATATTTGCCCAAAATTCGCAATACGTTTCTGTTATAGAAAAAGTACTATCTTCAATATAAAACATTTCTCTAATTTTTGTTTTAATTGTATAATCTATTTTTAAGCTTGAAAAATCTAAACAAAGAGAATGAAATAATTCATGAGCCAATACTTTATACCATTCCTCCTCCCTATATATTAAAATTTCACCATTTTCTTTGCATGCCCATGTTATACCTGTATTAATATGAAAACTATCTAAAACATCTTTTTTTGAAACAGGTAATCTCTTTTTAAAACCAGAGAAAACTAAATTAATATCAAGTGATGCAATTTTTTTATTCGTTATAAAATTCGATATTAAATAAAGTAAACGCGCAACCTTTTCGCGAATTATAATAAGGTCTTTTTTTTCAGTTAATAAAAATACATTCACTTTAAATTCTATCTTACCTATTTTAATTTTAAAATGATGCAGAGTTTTAATCTCTTTCTTTAATCTTCCCTGAATTTTATTTGAGAGAAAAATACTACTATCGTTTAAAAATGAAAAATTGCGAAATACAGATTGCCTATTGCCCGCATGTATATTTAAGTTATGAATGTCTATATTATTTATGTGTTTCACATTTACCTCATATTTGTTAAGGTAATTATAAAACATTTTTAATATTTTACGATTTTTTTTATTTATATTTGTCTTATCAAAATTTTTAATATGTTTAAAAAAAATATTGATAAAATCATCACTTATTTTTGGAATAATCATTTATATACTATTAATATTTTATTAATTTCCCAATTCTTTCCTTATTTTCATGGTATTAATAAATGGGATTTCTTTCGTTTTCTTACCTCTTCTTGTTTCCAAATGAACGAGTTTTGCATAACCGGTGGCAAGCAATACACTCTTAGAAAAATCATCTTGTGTGTATTTTAATCTCTGACCTTCTTCCATAACCTTTTCATTTCTTAGATCGGAAAAGAAATCAGAATCCATCTTAATGCTTTTATCTCTAAATAATTTACGCTTTCCGGAAACATCTTTAATATATCCAGTTCTCCCACCAGCACCAAGTGCTTTTCTTGGGTCTGTTGCTATTTCAGATTTCGAATTCATAGTAAATAATTTAAAGAAATCGGGACTGTTTTTCTCAAATTTGTGTGCATGATAATAATGCTCTACAGAAGCCCAATTCAATGTCTCACCGCTACTCGTTAAACTTGTAAATAAAGGTAATATATTTCCTTCATCATCATTTCTAGTATGAAAGTTAGACAAAACTTTTCGCCAATCACGAATACCTGCTAATGTAGTAAAATCAGCATCATCAGCTAATGTTTCTCCACCACCGGCTTTCCCTTTACCCGGTATTGCATCCGCTGACCTACTATAGAATTTAAATACATTCCTATCATCATAAAGACCATCTGCTTCACGTTGTTCCATTAAATCTTTATCTAAATATTCTGCCATATTTTCACTATCAGTACTGCTCAAATTCTCTATCTTATCAAAATCAATTTTAATTTTACTTTCACCCTTTTGATCAACAGCCTTTGATAATTCAATTGGACTAAAACCTGTTTTATCATTACTTGGTAATTCTACATCAACCTTTTTTGGAATTTTCGTATTTGTTTTCCTTGAAGGTTTTTTAGTTGCTCGTTTAGTAGTATATAATTTTCGTTTCATAGATTTACTAATAACTTTAAATTCATCTACAAGCATTTCTTTACATGTCGTTTTATGTTTATTTTTAACCATTTTAAATTCAATTTTTGAATCAAATAAACTTTTCGTTTCAAGTTCTTCAATGAACATTTCATCGTTCGCCATTTCTCTTCGTTGCTTTAAAAGTGGTAATATATTTTGTATGTAATTATTCATGGCATTTCTCAAAAATTGACTATTTTTATTTTGTCTATAATTTTTTAATAAATCTTTAAAATTATTAATAAAATTATCCAATTTAATATCAAATTCTTTAATCTTATCTTCTTTTAGAATACGTTTTTCTTTTTTTTCTTCTCCTTCTTTTGCCTCTCCTTCTTTCGGGACTTCTTTTTTTTCTTCTTCTTCATCTCCATAATCTTTATCAAGTAGCGGAACTGAATATAATTCTTCATATTTATGTTGTAAAACTAATTTTAATAAAGATGTTTCTTTTTGCAATTCCCCTTTTAAGTTATTAAATTCAGTGAGAACAACATCCTCATTTTCAAAATCAAAAAGAAGATTCAACTTATTTAATATAATATTATCTTTAATACCTTCTAATTTTTTTTTTGTTGTTGCTTCCAAATTATCACACAATAAGTACTTAGCTGGTTTAATCTGTAAATTTAATGAACATTTCCCTTCTGTTGCATTGCATCTAGCCATATAAACACCTTCTTTAAATTCAAAAATAGTTCCACCATTTTTTTTACATTGAATACACTTTTTTTGAAGACGTTTCAACTGATTTCTACCTTCCTCCTTATTTTCAGTATACCTAAGACTTTTTCTTTTTTTAAGCTGCCATTGTTTTTCATATTTATTTTTTAATTTAAAATACATATTTAAATTATCTAAATACTCTTGATATTTTGGACCAAATTCATCACACATCTTATAATTTATAAATATATTTTATAAACATTTATAATTTATAATATTTTTCATGTAGCAATTTATAATCACTTTGAAATTTAGGAAGATTTGTTATAATGTTAGTATGTTGCTTTTCCTTATGTTCTATTACATTTCTAACTTTAGATAAAATATATATTTCCTTTTGTCTTTTTCTAGCTTGAATTTCTTCTTTAGATGCTTTATTTTTAAATTTATACATTAGAAATACTGCAATAATTATGCTAAATAAAACAAATAGTGAAACATTAAAATAGAATTTATTTTGTTTAATTCGTTTTATATTAGAATTTTTCAATGTTGCTGATAAAAAATATTTTGTTCCGGGCTCTATCAAATAAGGACGAGACATATTTTATATAATAAATAAGTAAAATTATGAAAATATATTATACTTAATATCTATAATAATGAGCGGTCAAAATACAGCCGTCGCACAACCACAAAGTGATGATACTGACGTACCCGATAATGAAAATGATGCATCAAATAATGAAGTAAAATCATCAAACACAAGTAGTGGAACTGGTGGATTTATGGTTTCATTACTTGTTCCATTGGTTGGTTTTTACTTTTTATGTTATAAACTATATTCGGGTTCATTTGACAACCCGAATGATAGAGCTGGCGTTCCATCTAAAGTAGCCATATTAAAAATACTTTTATTAGTTGTTATATTCTCAAGTATGTATGCTAGCAATACTTCTCAAATGAAAAAGATGTGTCCAAATGGAACAAAGAATATGGTGCGGAAGGTTTTTTTTAGCACGTTTGTCCCATTCCTTTTTATGTTTGGAACTATTGTAGTGGCATTGACAATGATGCCCGGTTGGAAAGCTCCGTTTTCAAATACTTTAGGTTATACAATTGTTAAAAATGTTGTTTTTAGAAGACTTTTTAGTTTGCAAGATTGGATGAAAGAAGGGGAAGTAGATGGCGATAGTGAATTGGCTAAATTCAATCAACGTACAAATCGAACTTTCTTTGTAAATGAATTAACGCCGGATAATTTCTTTCAAGCTATTGAATCATTAAATTTACAATTTAAAGAAGCCGGCGATGGTGAAGAAGGATATCCAGTACAAAAATTACTTTATAAAGCAGTTATTGTTAAAGATTTTATATCGGAATTTATTTGGTATTTTATAACTGGTGTATTAACGTTTTCTCTTTCCCAAGTATACATATTGGATACTACTTGTGAGCCAGATGTAAATACATTAATTGAAAATGAACAACTTCAACAAATAGATGAGAATGAAGACTTAGAAGAAGATGATTTTTAATAAATTTTTATATAATCATGAAAATTTATTAAAAGTTGAAGTTTGGAATATTAATATAGTATAAAATAAAAACATAGCTAAGTATTGCTACAATTAATGTAATTAACCATATGGGGATAACTGTTTTATTTTTTGTTCCCAGTCCAAATCTTCTGAAACTTCCATCATTTTTATAAATAAATGATGGTTTTATATACTGAATAATGAAAAATATTAATAAAAATAGAACTATAGAAACAGAAGTTACATTTTTTTGAATATACTTGCGATACATAATAAAATATAATGAGATTTTATTAAATATATTTTTATTTAAAATAATGTATGTAAATATTTTATGTTTTTTAATAATAAAATATTTACCATTCTTCTTCACCATCTGCTTCACCATCTTCTCTTGCATCTATATAATTAACCTCTGTTGAAATCCTATCGTCAATAAATTGTTTTTCTAAATAATCTAAATTTTCACCTTCCATTTGATACAATTCCATATTTGATTTTGTCGTATCCGTTATTGCTCCAGAACGTCTTTCTATCAAATATCTATCTTCTATTTCTTTCCTTTCTTTATCATATTGTTCAGCGTCATATTCAAATACAGCTCTAGATTCACCAAAGCTCCATCTACCTAATTTATGATTTTTCATAATATTTTCTATTTTTCGTTGTTCGTTCGTGAGATTTTTTAAATTTTGACGTATACTATCTTTTTCCTGCTCTTTGGCTTTTAAGATATTGGACTCTATTTTTGTATTTGTTAAATTTATTAATTTCTTTCTTTTTACAAAAATGATCATATATGTTTTCAACAAATTAGCTAATGTTTTTTCTAAATTATCTTGGAAACCTTTAATTATTGTATCTTCTATTGATTTATCTACCATTTTCTTTTGTTCAGCAATACTTCCCAAAACAGAATTATCTTTCATTTCATTAAATAATGAAATATAAAGATTTAAAGTACACATAAAAAAGTACTGATGTAATTTTACATATACTCTGCTATCGAATATAGTTTCTTTCTCGCTACCTACGATTTGCGAATAAAATGGTATATTCTCAACAATCGAAATTAAGTCAATTGTATTTTCTTTCACAAGATTTAATAATTTTACTATTTCTGTGTTATTATAATATTCATTAAGTAAGATATGTTCGTCATGGATAATCTTTTTAACATCATTTTCATGTCTGGCAGATAAATTCCAATGTTCTGGAACATACATATCATATGAAACCTTTTCTAAAATTATATTAGGATAAATTAAACACATTTCTAATATCATCTTTCTTATTTCCGAGCCTATAAAATGATTCGTCTCATCGAATTTTGTCATATAATTATTATCCCCTTTCAAATCATAATTTGTAAATGTTTTTAAATATTTGGATATTTTTCTGTAGTGGCGACTTAAATTTTTTCTTAAATATTTATCTACATTATTTCTTAAATTAATAACTTCTTCATCTAAAAATAATAAGAAATCTTCTTTATCTTCTACATCTTTTCTTGGAATATATCGAACAGAATATTTTTGTGTTATATCCAATAATTTTGGTATTAATTCTTTATTGCAAATTCTAACATTTTCTTTCTGTGAAATATATTTCAATAATTCTTCAAATACTATTTTATTTACTTTAAATGTTCTGTCAAGATTTATAGATACACTTTTTTCTCTCGCAACATGTTTCATAAGCAACTGCAAACTTTTTTCATTATATATGTTTCCATTCTCATTTTTAATAATCTCTATCTTCTCTTCTATAGTATCTATATCCTTAAAAGCACTTTCATTTTTTATACATAATGCTTCTAATTCGGGATGAATAGTTAAACCTGTATTATACTTACAGTATTTAATAAACGCCTTATAAATTGTTTCTTCTGTATAAGATTCAGAAATACGACCAACTGGAGTTTTGGTATTCTTCTCACTAATAAGATACGGGGCTTTATTTAATTTGGATACATTTGAAATTATTTCCATGAGAGAAGAAACAAACCCAACATCTCTTTGAATGGTAGGGTCTTCTTCAACAAAATAATCATATGTATTTATTTGCTTGTCATGACAACAAGCATTTTGAAGATATGGCATACCACTATTTGTAACAAATAATTTTTCTTTATTTCTAATAATTGCATTTATTTTGGTTATAATGTAAATAGACAACAATTTTGTCTTACCAAATAATTTATTTAAAATTATAAATTGTTCATTTTTATCTTTTGTTATCGTTGCTAATAACTTTTGTTTTATTGAATTTCCAAACATTTTTACTTTATTTAATTTTACACGATTAAGTGGTGGCAAGAAAGTTGTCCAACGCTTAATATTAAATTCTTCCGCTATTTTAACTTGGTCTATATTTACTTTTAACCATTCGCGTTTTACTTTTAACTTTTCATTTATTTCTTTAATAGAAATAACTTCATCAACAATAAAGCTTTTAAATCTTATAATATATCTATTAATTCTTTCCACATTTTTTTGACTTTTTCTATTTATTCTAGGTAAGCCAGTCCAGGGTCTACTATCATTTTTTATTTTTAAGAATACACAAAGAATATATTCAATGAAACCGTTATTTGATGAACCTTCTGTTAATGGGAAACCAGAAAAATCACGACGACATCCCGGGAATGTTTTTGAGGTTTGGATGGGCGGTATAGCTGATTGTACACAAATAATATATAATGCCATTATTGAATTAATTATTTTTTCATCAACGATGCTTTTATAAGGTTTAAGTTTTTTACCTTTAGTTTTAGCTATTTCTATTTTTCTATTATATTCATCTTCACTTATAAGTTTCTTTAAAATTTTAACTGTATTTTCAACAATAAAATCATAATACATTATCATATTAAATCCTATATTTTTATCTGTACTTTCAAGAATACGATATATTACTCTAGCTAATTTTGTTTTGTACATATATTCTTTTATTTTCATTGTTTCAATAATTAAATCACCATCATCATCTTTTAGTAAGTCTCGTGATTTATTTTTATATCCTTCAGCATTATAACCCTCATCGGTATCTAATTCTATATATTTAATAACAAACCCACTATATTTATCTACAAGTTTATCTCCATCATTACTTAAAACACCTCTTTCTTTAGAAACGTGAACTAACTTTTCTTGATATCTATCTGTTTTATATGCTTCTGCTAATTCATATAAGAAAGTTGGCATTAAAGGAAAACCAGTATCTAAACAGTAGGACCAATAAAGATTTTCATTGGCATTTGTTATTTCATATGGACGACAATATTTATTATAAAATAATATAATATCATTATTTTTCTTTACCATATCTTTTTGCTCTAGAATACGATATAAAATTTTAGAATAAGGAGATATTTTTAACTCTTCTTGATCTATTTCTCTGGATAAAGTAACCATTCGATTATTTTTCTTTAGAAAATCCCTAACTTTATATCTTATTTTCTCAGTCAATGTTATTGTTTGTTTTTTCTGTTTTGATTTTAATTCTCTTTTCAAATCCTTAAATGATTTTTCCAATTCTTTTGAAAAGTTTTCTATAATTTCATTGACCAGCATATTATGTATTTTAATTTTGTTTTGATCTTCTTCAGCACATGAATCATTTATTTTTAAACATTTATCTTTAATATTGCAAAACATTGAATCATCTGGCATTTTATCATTGAATTCATCTTGAAGTCTCCATTGGTTATTAATTCTCTCATAATATCTATATTCATAATCGCCCAAATCCAATACTGCATATTCTCCATCTATAACACGCTTTTGACCGATTATCATACTTTCAGAATCTCTTTCAGCATCTGCAGGTTTAACACCTACATTAGATACCAAATGGTCTACTAAAAAATTTTTAAATTCTTCATCGCTCATATCACGTTTTTCTTTTAAAAATTCACTAAGAATATCATAAGGAGTATTATCATTTTTCTTATCGTAGAATACAAATTCAACATTGTTATCTGCTTGTAATGTATCAATATCTGTGTATGTTTTAGTTAATACGAAATTGCGACATGGATTCTCAGGATTATCATTTGCACCTTTACGAATTTTTTCATCTGCATATTCTATTTCCTTTTCTAATTTATTTTGGAGATTCATACTTTCTCTCATATCTATTTGTAGTAAACCTATAACCGTATTCAATAAATTACCACCATCCAAATGATTCATTTCGCGAATCATATCACTATTATTTATTTTTCTTCCTTCAAACATATAAACATTTTTAATAAACTCATTTAAATTCGAAACTTTTCTTTCCATGGGATCTCTTTCTTTAGCTTCGCCATCTTTAGCTTCGCCATCTTTAGCTTCGCCATCTTTTGCCGCCCCACCGGGTGCTTTATTTTCAGCTTTTTTGGCCACTTCCATATCCTCTTGTTCCAAAACATCACTAGAAGAAAAAAGAACATCTATAAAATTAGGTTTTACTCTTGTTGTTTCAATATTTTTATTTAATTCTAATAATCTTCCCGATAAAGTTTTCTTAAATCGAACTATATTTTCATTAATCAATGTATTAATTAAATTATATTGTGCAACAGACAATGTATTGTCATATATCATGAATGGCTCTAGTTCTCTTAAAAATGCGTCGAAATTCGTCTCTGTCTTTAAATAACCACGTAAATTTTGAATGATTTTTTCAATACTTGGAATCATTTTATCCAAGAATTTTTTATATACCTCATCATTGTTTCTTTCGGAATAGCTCAATCGTTCAATAAAAGAAATTTCAGAAGGAAATTTTAGAAAAGATGTTTTATATGATAAATCCTCAAAATCTTCATCAATATTATATTTTAATAACTCACTCTTATTTAACGCCGAACTAATATTTCTAAGATTGTTATGTAAAAGAATTTTTTTATAAATACTACTTTGATGCAATTTCAATTTAGATAATTCTGTGTAATACTTTGGTAGCATAATAAACCCTTTTAAGTAAATTGATTCATTTTGTACAGTAGGCATTTTTGTATATGATTTTTTCTTAAGTAATGGATCTTGATATAAACTAAATTCACCGGTTATATATTTTTGAATTGCGTATTTCTTTTCACCAATAACAGTTGTTTCTTCATCTTTCACATTTGCAACACTTGAATTATATTCATCTAAGTTATCAATAATTGCATGGATGTTCGAATTTATTTTTACTTTATTTATTACATTTATTCGATTTGTTGGTGGGTCAGATGTTAATTGCAAGCTATGTATTTGTTGTTGTAAATAAGCATATTTCTGAGAATCATCAGGAACTGCATTGTTCTTGTATGAATGTAAAACAGAGCCATAATTATTTATAAAACGCATTGTTTCATTAATATTAACATCTTCATTTATTGCATCTTCAATAACATTTAAATCATACAATCTTTTTTTATTTTTAACAATAGGTATCAACCAGTCTAATTCAACATCCATATTACTCAAATGATTTAATAAAGGTTTATTATCGGTTATCTTTTTAAATTTATTAATAACACCATCTCTTGAAAAATCAGAAAAATTCATTCGTAAATCTTTAAATCTTTCAATAATAATATGTATATTATTTAATATTTTACTATTTCTCTCAGATGTTGGATACTGTGATAATAATGAATCCAACAAATCATTTATTTGAAAGTTTATTGGATATTTTCTTTTATCTGCATCTACTTCAACCACTTCAACAATATCCTCTACTAATTCATCTTCTATTAATATAATTGAGTTTGCATCTAATAATATCTTTTCTAATTCTTCTTTTTTTTCATCTTCTTCAAAGTTAAATACAATATCATCATACTCATCGTCATCTATTTCAACTTCTATAGATGATTGTTCACTTTGACTTCGTTTTAATTCTTTCATTGCATCGCTTAATTGTACTTTTGAAGATTCTTCACTTTCTTCAGGTATATCTTCCAACGAAACTTTAAGTAATGGTTCTGAAAATGGTCTAAGTTCAACTATATTATATTTCTTGGGAATACCTTTATATTCGAAGTCAATGTAAATTTTTTCTTTTGAAGGATACATTGACAATTCAATCATATCATTTTCAAGATTTGTTATTTGTCCATTGATAATCGTTGGAACATTACCGCCAAATTCAATAGTCCACCATGAATCCATAACTAAACCATTCTGTCTAGCATATCCTTTTTCATCTGGAAAATACAGTATATTTATAGCTTTAATTGATTCGTCTGTTATTTTTCCATTATTTAATGTTAATTCTCTTACAGTTTTATCAAAATCATCAATTAAAGTAATTGAATTTTCATCTAAATATTCTATGTAGAATGATTTTTCGTTTAAATCATCATTACCAGGTGATTCAATTTCAATAAATTGCCCCAGCTCTAAAAATATCTTATCTTCCTTTTTCTTCTTTTTTTTCATAGTTTTATCATATTTTGATTCTTGTAATTTTTCTTTTGACTCAGATTTTATACTACCATCAGGTGTGTCATCTTTTGTTTCTTCCAGTAATGGAACTTTTATTTCAGTTGCATTTATTTCTGGAGCATCTATTTCTGACTTGTTAATATTCGATTTTTCAGTTAGTTCACTCATTACTTATATTTAATATATATTATATAATACCTTTTAATTTTTATAAAATTGAAATAAAAAATATATTTAAAAATATTGTTAAAATATATTTAAAATGACTGTTATTGACATAAAGAAAGTACTCGACTCCGACAGCGATGATTATATTATTAAACAATATTGTGGTATATATTTAATAAAATATAATAAGCATTCACTAACCCATGATAATGTATCTACACTTGGTTTATTTCGTTCGGTAATTACAGATGGTGAACGTATTCTATCATTTGCTCCAACTAAATCTCAAAACTACAACCATTTTATCGTTAATAATGATTTTCAAGATTGCCATATTTCAGAATTTATAGATGGAACGATGATAAATGTATTTTATAATACTTCAAATATTAATAAGAATGGCAAAAGTAGTCCTAAATGGGAAATTGCAACAAGAAGCAATATCGGTGCCAATTGTAGATTTAATTTAAATTCAAATAAAACATTCAGAGAAATGTTTTATGATGCAATTTGTATTTCCAATCATACCGACAGTGATTTCTTTGATAAACTAAACAAAAATTATTGTTATTCATTTGTTCTACAGCACCCGGAAAATCGAATTGTACATCATGTAAACACGCCACAAATTTATTTAACAAATGTATTTGACTGTTGTGGAAATACCATATCAACAATCCCCAATAATGAAATGAAAACACTCGATATGTCCGAAATTGTAAAATATCCTAAAAATATTCATGAAATGTTTTCAAAAGTTAAAAATTGGGATTACATTAATTTACTTTGCTCTGGCGAACAAACTAGTTTTAATTTACAAGGTTTTGTTATCACAAATAGTAATAATGTAAGGACAAAGATAAGAAATATTGAATATGAAAAAATTAAAAGAATTCGCGGAAATAGTCCTAAACTTCAATATCAGTTTCTTGAGCTATATAAGCAAAACAAGATTAAACAATATCTTGGTTATTTCCCGGAACATATTGAATTATTTAATGGTTATAGAAGAGATTTTTACAAGTGGACAGAAACACTTTACAATTTATATATCAATTGTTTTATTGAAAAAACTACATATTTGAGAAATTGTGCATTTGAATTTAAACCAATTTTGTACTTTCTACAAAAACATTATTTACTAGAACTTAGACCAAATGGAAAAAAAGTTAATTTTACATACCTTAAACAATATGTAAAAGGTATACCAACAGAAAAAATTATGTTTAGTATGAATTATTGCCATAGAACATTGAATGAAAATAATGAAAATAATGAAAATAATAAAGATACAACAGTCAAAGAATTACAAGAAGCTACTATTTAAATAAATGATTCATCGATGTGTTTATAAATTTCCTTTGCATATTCAATACATGCATTAAGAATTATTTTTATGTTATCTATATTTGAATTGTCTTCATCTTTAAATACAATTCTAATTATCGAATAATCATCATGTGGATGTTTTTTTATAAAACCTACATAAGAGAATGTTTTATTTTTAACAAAGAATCTATCGTGGAATAGAAATTCTAAAACTTTTCCAATAGTATAACTAATATCAGGCAATTTAATATCATAAGAATATCTTGTATTAATTGTATCTTTTTCAATCTCCAATTTATTATCATTTACAAGTTTCTTCAATCCTTCAAATCGATTAATAAGAACATTGCATGCAATTTTAATTAATTCTTCATTTGTATAAATCCCAATTGTTTCAAGTCTAAAATCAAATGAATTATCTTTATAATAACGTTTTGCATTATGAATAATCCAGTTTTTTTCAATATCATCAATATCTTTATCGCGTCTACCTTCTTTCAAAAGTGTATCTTTATATTTAAGCCATGCTTCATTGCTTTTTACATTATCAATTGTATTTTCATACCCAATTGTTGAACAAACATTGCATTGACTGTTTTGCTTAGAAGTTACAACATAGAGTTTTGCTCGCATTTTTAATGTTTCACCCTTTTGAGTTTTTGAAATTCTTGGTTTCAAACGATTAAATAATATATAATCTTTTGTAGTTTTATTAGGTGGAAATATTTTATGAACTTGAGATTCTGTTAAGTATTGGTTTGTTCCCGTTTCTTTTATTTTGAAGTCGCCGGTTGTTATATATTGTATTTCTTCGGTTTTATTTGTCATATCCAATTCTACTACCAAATCTTCAATATTTTGAGGACTTTTAATATGAACAGGTATGCAACCTAAACGCTGTTTAATTATCTCATTGGTTAAAGATGTAGTATTTTCATATATAATAGTAGATTCGAGTGGCATATTTACTTCATTATGTGGCTCCGTTTTCATTGCAACAACAGGTATATCACTTAATATAGTTCTCCTCAATCCATTTATAATACTCACATTACAATTAGATGCTGTAAAATGCAATAACTCACCGGTTTCTTCACGGATATCTGTAATACGCGGTAGCTCTAATTTACTTTCAGACATAATATATATGTATTAATATTTTATTATTAATATTTTTTTTATTAATAATAAAAATCAATTTAATAAGTTTAATTTTTATATTGAAAAACTTTTATAAATATAAAAATGAGCTATGTGTTATATTATAGTAAATATTGCGATAATTGTAAAAAAATAATACATAAAGTTGGCAAAGATAAAATTAAAGATGATATCCATTTTTTATGCATTGACAAACGTAAAAAAATAGAAGAAAAAACATACATTGTTTTAAGTGATGGTAAAGAATTATTAATGCCTCCAGAAATTAAAGAAGTTCCAGCATTATTATTATTAAATAGAGGAAATAGAGTTATTTATGGGGGTGAAATTTTAGAACTATTTAATCCAATTTTAGAAAATAGTAAAAAAAATGCTACAAAAAATAATATGGAACCTTTAGCATTTTCATTTTATGAAATGGGAACTTGTCTTTCAGATAATTATTCTTATTTAGATCAAAATCCGGAAGATTTATCTACAAAAGGCTCTGGTGGATTAAGACAAATGCATTCATTTGCTGATTGCAATTATAAAGATGAAATAGAAACACCTCCTGAAAATTTTTCATCTAACAAAATTAAATCATCCAATGTGTCAAAGTTATTGACTAAAATGCAAGAAGAAAGAAATAAAAAAATTGCTATAAGTAAATAATCATCAAATGATTTAAAAATAATTTTACTAATTATGTAAATGTATAAAATAAAAGATAATTTAAATGATAATATAAAAGACAGTACAATGTTTAAAAGACATAGGAAAAAGGAAATATTAAAAGTATTTAAAACACAAATTACGGATTTATTCATTTTTATTCAAACAATATTTCCAAATAATAAGGATATTTCTTTCGTAAATAAAGGATTAAATATGTTTGTTAAATATAATTCTCGGAAATTAATTGAATTGTGGCATTATTATATAGCAAAACCATATTATGAACTAATTATGAAAGGTGATTTTTATTATTTTGAAAATAAAAATTACAGGGAAGATTTGAAAGATCTAAATAAATATAGCGCTGAATACATGTTAAATTCATATGATAAATTACGAGGATCTATAGCAAAACTTGATAATAGTAAAAAAATGATAGCAATGAGATATGTTCAAGTTTTAACAAAATTATCAGACGCTTATATTATGGCATAATATTAATTAGGCAATTATCTATTTAAAAGTTAATAATATATTTTTAAATAGATGGATAAGGAGAAAAAAAAAGACTTCAATAAGCTAATTAAAGATTTCATTGTTGATATATTAAATACCTTTCCAGAATATCACGATAAATTCACCAACGAAGAACTTGAGTTTCTTAAGAATGAGGATGAACAAAACATTGATAACATCATGATTGTTTATGATTATTGTTTGGATATTTATCCTGAGAGATTTTTTGATATTTTATATGAGAACGAAGAATTATTTATAGATGATGACAAAAATACCCATTTTTTTAAAAATATTGATTTTAAGGATTTATGGAAGGAAGATATTTCTGAAAATACAAAAAAAATTATTTGGAAATACTTACAATTAATTCTTTTTTCTATAACAAATAATCTAGAAGATACTACTTGTTTTAAAGATACTGCAAAATTATTTGAAGCTATTGATGAGGGTGAATTAAAGCAAAAATTAGAAGAAGTTGTATCTTCTATTAATGAAGTATTTGATATAAGCGGTAATATACATGGTAAAAAAAATAACATCCATGAAATTAACAATATGTTTAAAGATATGATGGATAAAGTAGATTTTTCAAATAATAACATAGATGAAAAAAATTTAGAGGATATGTTGAAAGAGTTCATGAATTCAGAATCTCCAGGAAATATTGATAATTTAATGAAAACTATGGATATTTCAGGACTAGGGGTTGATTTTATGGATATGATGAAAAATATGAATGAATTTAAAGATTTTTCAAATAACGCATCTGATAGTTCTGGAAATGAAAAAAGTATACCTGACCCAGATGATTTACAAGACCACCTCAATTCTTTAATGGGTGGTAAAATTGGTAAATTAGCACAGGAAATTGCAAATGATACTGCTAATGATTTAAATATTGATCCAGATAATATTTCGAGTGTTGACGATGTATTTGCAAAGTTATTTAAGAATCCCGGTAAATTAATGGGTATGATTAAGAAAGTAAGTTCCAAGCTAGATGAGAAATTGAAATCTGGTGAACTAAAGGAAAGCGAATTAATGAAAGAAGCTAGTGAATTGGTAGATAAAATGAAAAATACTCCTGGTATGAAAAACATGGAAAACATGTTAAATAAGATGGGATTAGGCGGTGGTTTAGGTGGAAAAGGAAAGGTAAATATGAATTTATTTCAATCTATGATGAAACAAAATATTAAGAAATCATCACAACGTGATAGAATGTTAAAAAAATTACAAAAAAGACAAATGGAAAAACAAATGAGAGAAAGACAAATGCAACATGCTAATAATACAAAAATAGATAGAAAAGCACCAACTGATAAAGATGACTTCGATGAATATATACAGAAATCATTTAATATTGGTAATTCTGTTATGAAGAAGAGTAAAATTAATAAAAAAAAGAAAAAGAAGAAAAAGAAAAATAAGAAAGAAAAACAAGTAAAAGAAAAACAAGAAAAACAAGTAAAAGAATTAAATTAAAAATAAAATAAACACTATATATATCTTATGGTTAAATTTTGGATTTATGATGCTTCAGTTTTAGCAAATAAAAATCACATTTTAGAAGTATGGCCTTATCAATATTTGTCAATGGAAAGAAAATTTAATTCAATAAGTAGATTAATTATTTATTTAACAATTTTAGGGTATTTTTTTTCTAGACAATTAAACATTTTGGTTGCCGGAGTTGTAACATTATTAGTTTTTATTACTCTTTATCATGTACAAAAAAACAATGTAAAAGAAGGAATGACTGGTTTAGTAGGGGAAGATGAAAGAAATAAAATGAACTCAAAAGATGATTGGAATAAATGGAAAAATAATATGAAGTCATTGAATGTACAACGATATAATGAAAAAAATGCATTCGACAAAGGTGCAACTGATTTAAAAAATATTATGAAAGATAAGTATACTTTACCCAATAGAAAAAATCCCATGATGAATGTCATGATGAATGATTATAAATACAATAATAAAAGAAAGACAGCTGCTCCATCATTCAACAAGTCAGTTGAAAAAAATATCAATAGTGTTGCAAAAAACCCTTCTCTATCGCAACCATTAACCGATAGTAGAAAATTATTTAGAGATTTAGGAGATAATTTAAATTTTGAACATACTATGAGAAATTTCCATACTATGCCAAATACAAAGATTCCAAATGACCAGAGAAGATTTGCTGAATTTTGTTATGGAAATATGGCTTCGTGTAAAGACGGCGACGATATTAGTTGTACTAAAAATTTAAGACGCGTTGGTCCAATCGGATATTAATGAAATTTTTAGATATTAATATAATTTTTTAAGTCAAAAAAATTATATAAAAAAATAATATTAGTTTACATATATATATAAATGGCTAGTCTACATACATATGCTTTTGACAATTTATCTAGAATAGGCGATGACGTTTGTGCTTTATCTGAAAGAGATATGCAAAACAATAGTTTTGGAACATATACTACAAAAAATTATTTCGACCAGCATTGCGGTATGACCCAACCTATAAAATTTGCAACAAGTCAACCAAATGTATTTTATAATGGTGGACCTGGACATGTTGGTGCGGGTGGATGCAATGTAGATAGTGATTCTAACTTAAGAATTGGAACTATCCAAACAAACCCCAAATGCCGCATTACATTATCTGAGAGACCTTTTAAGACTGTTCCATTTTTAGGAAGAGGTCGCCCCCAACCTGTTAAAGAATCCAAGTTGCAACAGGGTGTTTACATTGGCGATAAAAAAAGCTGCAAAAAAAATACCGAAAAATCATTTGGATTTGAACAAGTTGATTTAGTTCCTTCTCTTCAGGAAACCATTCAGAATCCAGCTAACCTCATTGAAGGTGAAGCAAATAAAGGATGGATTCGTGGTGGAATCCCATCACGCGAAATAACGCGCGATAACGATTATTTCCAACGCAAGTACCGTTAATTTATATCTTTCATAATTAAAAGATATAAAAAAATACATATATTAATATCCAAATGAATTATAATTTTGAATATGAATTAACTTATGAAAAAGATGTATTAAACAATAATTCCGATGATACAAATTACAGAAATGATATTATCCATGTGTTTCATTTAACGGAGCATTTTAACACCGAAAATATCAATGACAAGGTTTTTTTTAAAAATTTATCAGATAAAGCCAACGATGTTTATTTACATTATAAGGATAATAATCAAATTAAGGAAATGTTGATAAAAATAAAAGAGCATTTACGTATACCATTTGAAATATCTGATGATATGTTATTTATGTATTTATTTAGATTTGACTTATTTTATTTATTTCATCGTTGTTTATTGGATTTACATAAAAATAGTGCTATTTCGGATACTAATTTTAAGTTATTAATAAATTCAATATAAATTTATTTTATATGTGTATATATCAATATGGCTTCTACACGTTTAAGAAATTCTCCTGGACAATATTGTATAGACCAACAAAGAGAACACCTTGAAAGACAATATTTAGTGTATAAAGGAAAAAAGGTACCCGATAGGTCTTATTTACCCGGATTTGGTATTAATGCTGGTAATATGGCCGGTGCTTATAATCATAAGATTCTTTCAAATAATACACCTGATTTAGAAAGTTATTTATTTGGTATTGGTGCTAGTAATTTAGTAAAACCAAATAATAAACCACCTATGCTTATTAACAAAATGGATGATATTAAATTTTTCAATCAAACCGATGCTATTATGCCAACACCACTTGTTATTGAAAATCGCCAAAGACCAGTTGGACCATTTTCTTCATAATTTTATATTTTACAGTTGTATAAATATAAAAAAAAAATATATTATATAAAATAACATGTCTCTTAATATTTTCTCACAGTTTGAAATTGAAAATAATTTAAAAGTTTCAAATAATTTAGAAGTTTTACAAGACATTAACGTTTCCAAAAATGTATCATTAACTGGAACAAACAGCATTCTTAATTTAAGGACTATTAAAAGCAATATATCTACCTCAGGAGCAAACGAAGACCCATCAGGAAATTATATAGATATTAGTGGCTCCACTCTTTTAATACCAAGAGGAACCACTGCTGAAAGAATGAGTGTAGATCCTACTGGTATTTATGGTGCAACAGCAAAAGCCGGTATGATTATGTACGATACAAATCAAAATCAATTTGTAGGTGTTGTAGATAAGCCGGGTGGTGAATTGGTTTGGACAGGTTTAGGGGGTGTTATTTCTTTAGACCAACTAACTAGAATTGAAGCTAGTAATGTTTTAGATTCCGATGGTATTAAATTCTATGCAGATGATGCACAAAGGATGATTATTAATAAAGATGGTAATTTTGGATTCGGCGACCTTGATGAATTGGTTGATAATTCAATATTATCTTTACCTAGTGATATGGATTTTACTTTTTATAAGAACAGCAATCCTAAAATACTAATATCTAGTCATACAACAACAAATACAAAAGGATTAGTATTAGAAGTAAATCGAGCTGATAAACATTCTTATATTTATAATAGCTTGCAAGATGGCAATTTAATTTTAGGCGCTGGTAATTTAGATAGAATGTATATAGACTACACTGGCAATGTGGGCATCGGCACAAATTCGCCCCATAAAAATTTAGTAATATTCGGCGAGGATGCTACTTTAAGAATTGATTCAACATGGAGTGGCAATAAAACAACAAGATTTCAAATGGTTCAGAGTGGAACTGCCAATATATCAGCCGCCAGTGCAACTTCAGGATTTGAAATACAACTCGATTCTAACATTTCTCCAGCACGAACATATTTTGGTCATTACAACGGAAACACAACATTTAATAAACATATGACAATTTACAGGACAAACGGCAACGTGGGCATCGGCACAACTTCGCCCGGAGCGAAATTGGAAATTAGTGGGGAAAATGATGTGTCTGGTGATATTAAAGCACGTTTTATTTCATATGGAAATAGTGCTTATACAACAGAAACAGGTATATGGCTTGGAGCCGCTTATAGCACAAGTCATGATACAGCAAAAGCAGCAATAATTTCTACAAGTTGGTCATCAGCCAATAGAGTTAGAATGGATTTTTGTTTAGAAAATTCAGGGACTACTAATTCACGAGATGCTAATTTAAGTGATAGTAGAATGACCATTTTACCAAATGGCGACGTGGGCATCGGCACAACTTCGCCCACTTACAAATTACAGGTTAAAGGTGGTGGAACAAGTGCGAAGGATTGTCAATTAATGATAGAAAATGAAAGTTATAATAAGGGTATTGAATTTAGATATAAAAGTGTTTCCGGTAGTGCTTCACCGTACTATGATTTCGCTCAAGCAAAAATATACACAAGTGGTTCAAGTTATGACACAAAATTACATTTTTCAACAGCTGTTGGTTCATCCAATACTAATACAGCAGCAGTAGAAGTTATGACATTGGATTCAGCTGGCAACGTGGGCATCGGCAC
>MDTC01189303.1_pt1 | contig 47764 bp, 46 predicted proteins | sample 811181 | NCBI WGS metagenome assembly MDTC01 (sample SAMN05326644, study PRJNA326480) | marine metagenome | isolation source: seawater | place: Pacific Ocean: North | collected 2011 | reverse complement strand
TAACAAATATGTACAAATTTTTATAAAAAAAAAATCATTTTGCTATTGAATTTTAATTTTTTTTTTTTCGATATTATTGAAGATCAAAATTGTCTAAATAAAACATAAAAAAGACTGAAAAATACAATAGAAATAAAAGTTAGATATAGTGAAACTGATCAAATGTCATTTGTATATCACGGAAATTATGTAAAATATTTTGAAATGGGAAGAATCAGCTGGTTAAAAAAACTAGGCTTTTCATACAAGAAAATGGAAAATGAGGGTATTTTACTTCCTGTTATTGACTTGAAAATAAATTTTAAAAAACCAGCTCTATTTGATGATAATTTATATTTAACTACAAAATTAATTCGTTTGCCCTCATACATGATTGAATTTGAATATGAAATTTTAAAAAATAAAGAGTTAATAACTAATGGTTATACTAAACTTATTTTTTTATGTGCAGAAAAAAATAAGCCTATGCGTTGTCCACAGAAAATTCTAGAAAAATTAAAGGGGGTAGATAATTTTTAGAACATCATCATCTATTTTTTTAGTATTGAAAATCTTTCCTTCAATTTTTGGAGAGGAGATACCTCCTCCCAACATTCGTTTATTTGTAAAAACCCTTGCCTCATCCCAAAGATTTGTATTAATAAAGCTTTCAAGAGTTTTTTTTCCTCCCTCCACGATTACTGATTGTATTTTATTTTGATATAGAACTTTAATAATTTCTTTTGCAAGCGGATTATTTATATTAATATTTTTTCTAGAAATTTTGATAGTTTTAGCATCTGAATTGAAAACATTAAAATCTTTGTTCAATTCATCGTTTGGATCAATTACTATTCTGACAGGATTATTGCCCTCCCAATGTCTTACATTCAATCTAGGGTTATCATTTATAACAGTATTATACCCAACTAAAATAGCATTTTCCATTGATCGCCATTTGTGGACTAGTTGTCTGCTTTTTTTCGTGCTTATCCACTTATTTTTTGATTTGGTGACATTTTTATTGCCAATAAAATTGTCTTTAGATTCAGCCCACTTTAAAATTATGTAAGGTCTTTTCTTTTCATGAAAACATAAAAAATTTTTATGTAATTCCATGCATTCTTTTTCAAGTACACCTGTTATTACGTTTATATTATTTTTTTTTAATTCTAAAATACCCTTTCCTTTAACTTTTTCACTGGTATCGATAGTTCCTACAACAACAATTGGAAATCTACTTTTTATAATTGCTTGAGAACACGGAGGGGTTTTTCCGTGATGACAACATGGCTCTAACGTAACATATAATGTAGATTTTTCTAATATTTTTTTATTACGAACTTTATCTATTGCATTAATTTCAGCATGATTCCCACCATATTCACTACTGCAAGCTTCAGCAATAATTCTATTTTCATAAACAATTACACATCCTACACATGGGTTTGGATAAGCTGTTCCATATGCTTTTCTAGCGATGTCTATGCACCTTGACATGAATAGGTTATGAACGATATTATTTTTCATTTTACAAGAATTAAATAATTTATATGATGTATATTGATATTACAAAATTAATCTAAAAATGACAGATACAAAGGATTGGATTATTAGAGAAATATCAGAAAAGGATAATAAAAGTATGGAAAGAGTTTTGATATCAGTGATGAAAGAATTTAATGTTCCAGCTGAAGGTACAGCACTTAGTGACCCCGAACTCAAGAAGATGAGTAAAGCTTACTCAAAAAAAAAAAGCATTTATTATGTGCTAGAGAAAGCTAATAAAATTTATGGTGGAGCAGGAATTTCTAAATTAAGAGATACAAAACAAAATATTTGTGAGTTACAGAAAATGTATTTTTTAAAAGAAGCCAGGGGGATTGGTTTAGGCAATAAGATTATAAAAATTTGTTTAGAAAGAGCAGCTGAATTTGGATATGAGTCTTGCTACATAGAAACAATGGTAAACATGAAATCAGCACAAAAATTATATTTGTCTAAAGATTTTAAATATTTGAAGAAACCAATGGGAAATACGGGCCACTCATCATGCCCAGTATGGATGTTAAAAATTTTATAAATGAAATTATCTGATTTTAAGATTTTGTTTTATGACAAGCTCAAATTTACTATTGAACATAACGAACTCAATGAGTTTTTTTTCTGGCTAATAAATTTTTATTGTGGGATTGATAGGCTCAAATATGTTATGGATTCAAATCTTGTTTTGAGTAATATCCAGGAAACTAATCTTTTAAAATCCATTGAACTTATTAAATCAAATATGCCAATTCAATATGTAATTGGGGAAACTGAATTTATGAATTTAAGATTTTTGGTTAATAAAAACGTACTTATTCCTAGACCTGAGACTGAGGAGTTGGTGTCTTGGATATTAATGGAAAAATTAAATAATAAAGCAATACTTGATGTAGGAACTGGAAGTGGTTGTATTGCAATTTCATTATCTAAGTTTTCAGAATCATCAAATGTTACAGCATGGGATATTAAAAAGAAAATTATCGATTTAGCAAAAAAAAATGCATTATTAAATGAGGTTGAAGTTTTTTTTGAATTAGAAGATATTAGATCTGTTAAGTCAAAGAAAAAATTTGATATAATTGTATCAAATCCACCTTATATTTGTAAAATAGAAAAAAGCAAAATGAAAAAAAATGTTTTACATTTTGAACCTCATATTGCTTTATTTGTTGAGGATAATGATCCATTATTTTTCTATTCGATGATACTTAATCATGCAAAAAAAAACCTAAAAAAAAATGGGAAGATTTTTCTTGAGATTAATGAGAATAAAACTAAACCAGTTTTAAAACTTTTGGAAAATAAAGGTTTTACAAACATTGAATTAAAACAAGATTTTCGGGGAAAAGATCGCATGGTAAAGGCTTTTATATGAAATCAGCTAAAGACAAAATTGAAAAATTAAGAGACGAGTTGCATAAGCATAATTATTTCTATTACATAAAGGATAGACCAATAATTAGTGACTACGATTTTGATATAAAATTAAAAGAGCTCATAAATTTAGAAAATCAATTTCCTCAGTATTATGATGTCAATTCTCCAACACAGAGAGTAGGTGGTAGCATTGCAAAATTTTTTAACAGTGTCAAACATCAGTTTCCTATGTATTCACTGGATAATTCTTATTCAAAAGAGGATCTAATTTTATGGACAGATAGGCTGTATAAAAACTTAAACTCGAAACAAATTAATTATTTATGTGAATTAAAATTTGATGGAGTATCAATTAATTTGACTTATGAAAATGGTTTTTTAACCAAAGCTGTAACAAGAGGAGATGGGGTACAAGGAGATGATGTAACAGAAAATATTAAAACAATAAAAACTATTCCATTGAAATTAAATGGTAAAAACTATCCAAAGTCATTTCAAATTAGAGGAGAAATAATTATTGGTAAAAAAGATTTTAAAACTCTTAATAAAAATCGTGCTAAAATAGGTTTAGATAATTACATGAACCCAAGAAATACTGCATCTGGAAGTTTAAAATTACAAGACAGCACTGAAGTTGCAAAAAGACCATTAAAATGTTTTTTATACCAAATAGTTAGCAAAGAAAATTTCGGAGATTCACAAAATGAAAATTTAAAACATGCTTATGAGTGGGGGTTTAATATTTCCAAAACTTATAAAAAATGTGAAAATATAAATGAGATAATGGATTTTATCAACAATTGGGAGATTAAAAAAGATGAATTAGATTTTGAAATTGATGGAATTGTAATTAAAGTAAACAGTATTCAACAACAAAAAGATCTTGGATTTACCTCTAAATATCCAAGGTGGGCTATTGCTTACAAATACAAAACTGAACAAATTTCAACTAAACTTCTAAGTGTATCTTACCAGGTAGGTAGAACAGGAGCTATTACACCAGTTGCTAATTTAAGTCCTGTTTTAATAGGTGGCACTACCGTTAAGAGAGCTTCTTTGCATAATCAAGATCAAATTGAAAAATTAGATCTGCATTTATACGATAATGTTATAATAGAAAAGGGTGGTGAAATCATACCTAAAATTGTTTCTGTAGAAATTAGTAAAAGAGAGACCAGTCAGAAAAAAATTGAATTTATAAAAAATTGTCCCTCTTGTTTTGAAATAATTCAAAAAAAAGAATCAGAAGCACAACATTATTGTCTTAATTATTATAATTGTCCACCACAAATTATTGGAAGAATTCAACATTTTGTATCCAGAAAAGCAATGGATATCGATGGTATTGGAAATGAAACTATTGATTTATTGTTTAGAAGTGGCCTGATTCGAAATTATTTTGATTTGTATAAACTTAAAAGAGAAAATTTGATCCAACTTGAAAGAATGGCTGAAAAATCTGTGGATAATATATTTAAAGGTTTGGAAGACTCAAAAAAAATTGGATTTGATAGAGTTTTATTTGCTTTAGGAATAAGGTATGTAGGACAAACTGTTTCAAAAAAAATTGTAAAGCAATTTAAAAGTATCGATAAACTAATTCAATCATCTAAAGAGGATTTAGTTCAAGTTAACGAGATTGGTGAAAGAATATCTGAGAGTTTAATTGAGTTTTTTAGTATTCCTGAAAATATTGAGTTAATAGAAAATTTAAAAGATGTTGGTTTACAGTTTGAGCAATTAGAGAATTCATCTGTTGGTAATAATTCATTATCAAATAAATCATTTGTTATTTCGGGTGTATTTAAAAAGAATTCAAGAGAAGAAATAAAAAGATTAATTGAAACAAATGGAGGAAAATCTTTATCATCAATTTCATCCAAAACTGATTATTTAATAGGCGGTAACAATATTGGTCCAAAAAAAATGAATAAGGCTAATAAATTAAAAATTCAAATTATAAGTGAAGATGAATTTTTAGAACTAATTGATAGTTAAACGTTCAAGTTTTTGGAAAAATTATAATTTAAGTTAGAACTCAAATAAAAATCAATTTTTCCCATATTTAATCCGAAACAACCAACTTGATTAATCATTACTTTTTTTCCAATTAAATTATCTGTTATTAATGGTTCTTCCATAAATGTGTGAGAGTGTCCTCCAATTATTAAATCAATATCTTTAGTTTTCTTTGCCAAATTTAAGTCACATATTTTTCCATCCATGTATCCAGTATCATAGCCTAAGTGAGATAAACAAATAATTATATCACAATTTTCATCATTTTTAAGTCGTTTTGTCATTTCAAAACTGATTTCAATTGGATCCAAATATTTAACTCCTTGATATAATTTTTTATCTACCAACCCTTTTAGTTCAATTCCAATTCCAAAAATTCCAATTTTAACATCGTTCAGTTCAAAAATTTTAAAATTTTCAACTTTGTTTTCTAGTGGTGTGTTTTTTAGGTCATAGTTAGAATTTAAAAATGGAAAATTTGCATATTCCATTGATTTTGCAAGTTGTTTAACCCCATTATCAAATTCATGATTACCTAGAGTTGCAGCATTGTAACCAAGTTCATTCATTAATTTTAATTCAATTTCACCTTTAAAAAAATTAAAATAGGGTGTGCCTTGAAATATATCTCCTGCATCAAGAATTAAAGTGAAAGGATTATCTTTTTTTATATCATTAATCAATTTAGCTCTGGCAATTACACCTCCTCTAGATGGGTTAAACGAGTCATCTTTTGGGAACGGGTCGATATGACTGTGTACATCGTTTGTATGTAAAATTGTAATTTTTTTATTTTTTAAAATTTCATTTCCAAAATTTGGTAATGGAAAGCCTAGTCCAAATATGGTTGAACCAATAATTTTATTAATAAAATGTCTTCTTTTCATCAAAAACGAACTATTCTTTCATCAATGCCGCTAACAATGGTATCTTTTTTTAAAATGTAATCAATTAAAATTTCGCGAATTCCTATTTCAAGATCAAATTTTTGTATAGGATTCTTAAAAAAAAACATATTGTCATTACCCTCAATTAAAAAATCCGATGTCAAAACGTAATAATTGTTTTTAGAATTAAATTTTTCCCCCCCTATTAAGACTTTGTCAATTTTATTTTTATCAAATTTTAACTTTATTCCAGAAACTGGATGAGCAATATTTTCTTGATTCAAAAAATTAATTAATTCTAATACTTTATTTCCGTTAATTTTAGCGACAACGGCTTTATTATCAAAGGGCATTATGGAAAATAAGTTATTTTTTGTTATTGGTCCCTGATTTAGGTTTGATCTAATACCTCCGAAATTTAAAATGCAAAAATCAATATCTTTAAAATATTTTTCTTTAAACACTTTATTGGATTCATAAATCATAATATCGGCTATTAAATTACCTAATGAAGAATTTAATTTTCCATCCTTTTTTGTTAGTGTTAAATTACAATATCCAATTGTATCTTGAAGGTATTGGATTTTTTCTCTGTATGGTTTAATTATTTCATTTAGTTTATTATTTTTATTGTCAATTCCTTTTATATTTAGATTTTTCCCTTCAATTTTTTCAATGTGATTGTTGTTGTTTTCACATGAAATTAAAAAAGAAGTAAAAGTGAAAATTAAGAGAACAAGTGAGATAAAAAATGTCTTAAAACTAGTTTTCAATTTTGAAAAATGTAAATTTACCAGATATTTAAAGATATGATTTTTAAGTCTTTCCATAATAAATTGTTAAATAAAAAAATACACAATTCTTTATTAAGGTTATCAAAAGAAAATAGAAATAAACCAAAAAAAATAAAAACCCTCGCATGTATTGTAGATCCTTCATTATCAATTTCAGTGGATAACTTTATTGATTTATCTCACTCCATTAATTTACAAGAAAAAGATCTTAAAATTATTACTTATCAGGAAAACAAAAATTCATTCAATGTTTTTTCTAGTATGAATATAACACCATCATGTGTCACATATTTTGGTAATTTAGATGGTAAAGATTCGCTTGAGTTTATTTCATTTGAATATGATATGTTAATTAATTTTTTTAAATCAAATAAGTTCCTTACTCTATTGTCAAGTAAGACAAAAGCAAATTTTCGAGTGGGTTTTGATTCTGTAAATTCTGATTTAAATGATTTAATATTTTCTGAAAAACTAAAAAAATACTCAGAATTTAAATATGAACTAATTAAATATCTCAAAATGATAAAATGAATACTTTATTAAGTAAACTTAAAGGTACCGGAGTTGCATTGATAACCCCTTTTAAATCTGATTTTTCGATTGATTATGATTCTATAAAGAAAGTTGTGGATCATGTAATTAGTGGTGGTGCTAATTATCTAGTTGTTCACGGAACAACAGGTGAAACATCTACACTTTCTGAAGACGAAAAAGTAGAAACTAGAAAATGCTTTTTAAAAGCTAATAACAATAGATTGCCAATAATTATTGGTATGGGTTCAAATTCTACAAATTCACTTATTAACTATATTAATGAATCTAATTTAAATGGTTTTTCTGCAATTCTCTCTGTAGTACCATATTATAATAGGCCTTCTCAAGATGGACTTTTTCAACATTTTTCTAATGTTGCAAATGCATCTCCTCTTCCTATAATTCTTTATAATGTGCCCTCAAGAACAAGTTGTAACATGGATCCAACTACAACTTTAAAATTATCAAAAAATAAAAATATAATTGGAATAAAAGAGGCTAACTCTGATATTACTCAAATCAGTTTTTTAATAAATAATAGTAATGAGGACTTTTTGATAATATCTGGTGATGACGAGTCAGCATATAAAAGTGTTTTATCTGGAGCTGACGGAGTTATTTCTGTGGCTGCCAACGCATTTCCAAACTTATTTTCAAAAAAAATCAATTCAGCATTAAATGGAAATAGTATAAAAACAAATGAATTTTTTGAAAAAATTAATCCATTTATTAAACTAATTTATGAAGAAGGAAATCCAACAGGAATTAAATCAGCAATGTTTGAATTAGGTTTGTGTGAAAATATTTTAAGATTACCTTTGGTCTCATCTTCTAATGATTTAAGTTTTAATATTAAAAACTTTATTTCTAATTCTTAGCTTAAGTTTTTATATTTACTGTCAAAATTATTGCACACTTATGTTTAATAAATATCTTAGATTTATTTTGTTATCATTTTTCTTTTGTTCCTGTAATGAATACCAAAAAGTATTAAAGAGTGAGGATATAAAGATTAAATACGATTTAGCTGAAGAATTTTACGAAAACCAAGATTTTAGAAGAGCGAAGAGATTATTTGAGCAAATTAAACCGAAGTACAGAGGAAAACCACAAGGAGAAAGAATAACCTTTTTTTATGCAAATTGCCTTTTAAATACTAAAAGTTACATGCTAGCTGCCTATGAGTTTGAAAGTTTTACAAAGGCATATCCTTTGAGTCAAAAAGTTCAAGATGCAAAATTTTTATCTGCCTTCTCATACTACAAACTCTCCCCAAACCACAGTTTAGATCAGACTGAAACTTTTGAGGCTATTGATAAATTACAAGATTTTATTAATTCATATCCTAATTCTGAAAGAATGTCTAGTGCTAACGATCTTGTTCAAGAATTAAGGGAAAAGATGGAATTTAAAGCATTTGAGATTGCAAAGCAGTATAATACTATAAGAGATTATAAATCTGCAATAATTGTCCTAGATGATTTTATTTCAGATTATCCAGGAACACCATACCGTGAAGATGCTCTTTTTTATTTATTAGATTCTTCATATGAATTGGCAGTAAACAGTATCGATGCAAAAAAAGAAGAAAGATTATTGGATGCAAAAAAAATATTTAATGAGTTACTTGATACATATCCAGAATCTAAGTATTCAGAAAAATCTAAAAAACTTATGGATACAATAGAAAAAGAAATTAGTACATTTGCAAACTAATAATTTTTTAAAAAAGTTATATTATGGATTTTAAAAAGACAACTGCTCCCTTAAATACGACAACTTATGATAGAAATCTAGTAGATAAAAAAACAGATAATATTTATGAAGCTATTTCTATTATTTCAAAAAGAACTGTTCAAATTAATGAAGAAATAAAAAAAGAGTTGTTAGAAAAGTTGGAGGAATTTGCTAATCCAACAGAAAGTCTTGATGAAATTTTCGAAAACAAGGAACAGATTGAAGTCTCAAAATTTTATGAAAAGCTGCCAAAAGCACATGCAATGGCTATTGAAAATTGGTTATCTGAAAAAATCTATTACAGAAATACCGAAATCAAATAATTAAGATGTCCATTTTAAATGGAAAAAAAGTTCTTCTAGGAATTTCGGGTGGTATTGCCGCTTATAAATCAGCAATTTTAGTCAGGTTACTTATTAAATCAGGTGCAAAGGTTCAGGTAATAATGACACCTAATTCAAAAAACTTTGTTACTCCACTTACACTTTCAACTCTATCAAATAATGAAGTTCATTCTGAATTTTTTGATAAAGAAAAAGATAATAAGGTTTGGAATAATCATGTTGAAATGGCTATGTGGGCAGACTATTTTGTTATTGCTCCTGCGACATCAAATACATTATCAAAAATGGCTAATGCCAGAGCCAATAATTTATTAATTGCTACTTATCTTTCAGCAAAATGTCCTGTTTTTTTTGCTCCAGCTATGGATTTAGATATGCATAAAAATAAAGCTAATCAAACTAACATAAATACATTGATCAATCATGGAAATATCCATATACCCGTTGATTCAGGATTTTTAGCCAGTGGTTTGGAGGGTGAGGGGCGCATGAAAGAACCTTCAGAAATTGTTGAATTCATGACTCAATATATAATTAGTAAAAAAAAATTATATGGAAAGAAAGTTTTGATAACAGCTGGACCAACTTATGAACATATTGATCCAGTTAGATTTATTGGAAACTTTTCTAGCGGAAAAATGGGATTCTCATTAGCCAAAGCTGCTGCAGATCTTGGAGCAACAGTTTTCTTAGTCACTGGACCCTCAAGTCTTTTTTTAGAAAATAAATTAATTGAACGAATTGATGTTATTTCAGCGGATGAAATGTTTGACCACACTTCAAAATTATTTAAAGAATGTGATATTGCTATTTTATCTGCTGCTGTTTCCGATTTTAAGCCAAAAAAAGTAGAAAAAAATAAAATTAAAAAAGAAAATTTAAAAAAAATGCCTCTTAATTTAATTCCAACTATTGATATTTTAAAGAGTTTGGGTGATCAAAAAACCGACCAAATTTTGATAGGCTTTGCATTAGAAACTGAAAATCCTATGAAAAATGCAATAAATAAAATAAAACAAAAAAATTTGGATGCCATCGTACTAAATAATCTAAATCATAAAGGAGCAGGGTTTAATTCTGATACTAATAAAATTACCTTTATTAACAAGAATAATGATTACACACATTATAAATTAAAAACAAAAGATAACGTCTCAATAGATATATTTGATCAAATTTTGAATATGATTCATGAATAAATTTTTTTACTTATTTATTATTTTAATCTCTTGTTTAAACTTATATTCTCAGGATATTAACGTTAATGTCATGGTTAACTCCAATCAAATTAGCCAGACAAACAAATCTGTTTTCACAAATCTTGAAAAATCCATAGCATCACTTATAAATTCCAGATCTTGGTCAGCCAATAATCTTACAAAAATTGAAAGACTTAATTTAAATGTTTTAATAAATATTGTTTCTTACTCTAACAACTCTTTTTTAGCAAATTTTGAATTTCAATCTTTAAGACCCGTTCTAAATTCAACTTACCAAACTCCATTATTTAATTATGTTGATAATAATGTTGAGTTCAAGTATGAGGAATTTGAGACATTATATTACGCTGATAATCAGTTTAGTTCAGATTTGGTGTCACTTATTTCATTTTATATCAACATCATTGTTGGAATTGACAATGATTCATTTATTCAAAATTCAGGAAATCCATATTATAATAAAGCACAAGAAATTCTAAATCTAGCAAGTCAAAGCAGCTTCTCAAATTCATGGCAATCAACCTCAAGTGGAGGTAGGATAAATAAGTTTTGGTTAATTGAAAATCTAAATTCCTCAAATTCAAAAGAATTTAGAGACCTTTTATATTCTTTTCATGTTGAGGGTCTTGACATGATGCATGAAAATTTAGAAAAATCTAAAGAAAATATAATTAGATCAATAATTTCACTAGATAAAATGAATAGAAGAACCCCAAATTCACTTTTAATTAAAATTTTCTTTGATACTAAGTCAGATGAAATCCAAGATATTTTTACGTCTGGTCCCCAAGTTGATACGGATTTATTATACCAACAGCTTAATAGATTAGCCCCATTCTTTTCTTCCAAGTGGAGAAACATAAGGTAAACAGTATTTGGAATCAAGCTAAAAACTAAACTATATTTGATTCAAATATTTAAAATTTGATTACTAAGGTTTTTATAAAAAATTTTGCATTGATTGACTCTATAGAGATTGATCTTTCAGATGGGTTTTCCTCAATGACAGGTGATACAGGGTCAGGTAAATCGATTTTATTGAGTGCTCTGTCGTTAATTAAAGGTAAAAGAGCCGATCACAGTATGCTAAAAGATAAAAATAGTAAATGTGTTGTGGAGGTTGATTTCAATTTAAATAATTTTGATTTAGCTCATATTTTTGAAGAAAATAATCTAGATTATCAATCTAATTCTATTTTTAGAAGAGAAATTTTAAGTAATGGAAAATCCAGATCTTTTATAAATGATACTCCCACAAATTTAGAAACATTAAAGCTTATAGGTGATAAAATTTTAGATATTCACACTCAAAATGAGTCCCTCATATTGTCAAAAGATGATTTTTTCTTCTCACTGATTGATAACTTATGTGAGCAAAAAAATATTGTTAAAAATTTTTCTGAAAATCTTGTTTTATATAAAGAAAAAAAGGTTGAGCTTGATCAATTAACTAGGCTCAATAAGAGTTTCAAAGACGACTATGATTATAATAATTTCTTACTCAATGAATTAAATGATGCAAAATTAGATGTTGAAGAGTATAGAGCTTTAGAGGAAAAGTTTAAAATTTTACGAAACTCAAAAGAAATTTTAAACTCTTTGAGTGAACTTAATAATTTAATTCACCATGATGATAATAGTATTGAAAATCAGTTAAGAACATGCAATCGAATACTTGGTGAAATCTCCAAATTTTCAGAAAATTTTAACCAAACCAAAGAAAGGGTTCAAAGTGTCATAATTGAGCTAGAGGATATTAAATTAGATCTTTCAAAATCATCTTTTGAATTTGATGATAGTCAATCCAGCATAAGTAAAATCCAAGAAAGACTTGATAAATTATATAGTTTAGAAAAAAAACATTCTGTTAATTCAATACAAGAACTTATTCAAATCAAAGTTAATTTGGAGAAAAAATTACAAACAAATGAAGACGTTTTAATTGATATAGAAAATGTTAAGAGTGAAATTTTAAAAAAAGAATCATTATTAAATGAACTATCAAAAAAAATAACCGCATCTCGAAAAAAAGTTATCCCACTACTTAAACTAAAGTTGGAACGAATCTTGAACACTTTGGGAATGAAAAAAGCCTCATTTCAATTTATTATCGAGGAAACCCAAGACTATAATTATTGCGGAAAAAATTCAATTAATGTTCTTTTTTCAGCAAATAAAGGAATCAAATTTATGCCAATTTTTAAAGTTGTTTCTGGAGGTGAGCTTTCTAGAATATTATTATCCATTAAATCAATTCTTTCGGAGCATTTAAACTTACCCACAATGATTTTTGATGAAATTGACACTGGAATATCAGGTGAAATGTCAAATGCAATGGCTAATTTGATGCTTAAAATGAGTAATACTATGCAAATTATTTCAATTACCCATCTTCCTCAAATTGCATCAAAGGCTAATCATCAATATAATATTTATAAAAAAGAAAACTTAAACATAACTCAAACGAAAATTAAAAAATTGAATAATGATGAGAGAGTTGAAGAAATTGCAAAAATGCTTTCAGGTGAAAAGATCACTCCATCTGCTTTAACTCATGCTAAAGAGCTACTTAACAAATAAATTTAAATTATGTCATATAATCTTTTAAAAGGAAAAAAGGGAATTATTTTCGGAGCACTAGATGAGAATTCAATTGCTTGGAAGACTGCTGAGCGAGTTCACGAAGAAGGAGGTGAGTTTGTGCTTACAAATGCTCCTATTGCGCTAAGAATGGGTAATTTGGATAAATTATCTGAAATCACTAAGTCAAAAATTATACCTGCAGATGCTACTAAAATAGATGATTTAGAAAATTTAATTAAAGAATCAATGCAAGTTTTAAATGGAAAAATTGATTTTGTTTTACATTCAATTGGAATGTCTGTAAATGTAAGAAAAGGTAAACACTATACAGATCTAAATCATGATTGGTTAGTAAAAGGTTGGGATGTTTCAGCTGTTTCATTTCATAAATTATTGCAGACCTTATATAAAGAAGATGCTATGAACGAGTGGTCTAGTATTGTAGCTCTTTCTTACATGGCTGCCCAAAGAGTTTTTCCAAATTATAATGATATGGCTGACAATAAAGCATATTTGGAGTCTATTGCCAGAAGTTTCGGATATTTTTTCGGTAAAGAAAAAAAAGTCAGGGTTAATACTATATCTCAGTCTCCAACTCCAACCACAGCTGGAAAAGGAGTTAAGGGTTTTGATGGATTTATTAATTATGCCGAAAAAATGTCTCCACTAGGAAATGCAACTGCACTAGATTGTGCCAATTATACAATCACATTGTTTTCTGATTTAACTAAAAGAGTGACACTTCAAAATTTATACAATGATGGTGGATTCTCTAATGTTGGAGTTAGCCAAGAAATAATTGATAAAATATCACCAGCTGAGTAAGTTTTACTCAAATTATTAGTTCAAAAAAATAAAATGAAAATAATAGGTCTTACGGGTGGTATTGGTGCTGGTAAATCTACTATCTCGAAAATATTTACAGAAAATGGTATCCCTGTTTACAATTCTGATAATAAAGCAAGGGAAATAATGAATAAAAATATTGATTTGAAAAACAAAATAATTTTGAGTTTTGGAAAACAGTCATATCAAAATGAAAAATTAAATAAATCTTATATTTCAAAAATAATATTTGATAATAAATTAGAATTAAATAAGATTAATTCACTGGTTCACCCTTTTGTTTATGATGATTTTTATAAATGGATTAAAAAAACCCCATCTAAATACATAATTTATGAATCAGCTTTAATTTTTGAGACTGGGAGTTATAAAAAAAATGATTTCAATATTTTAGTAATTTCTGACTTAGATAAAAAGATTGAAAGAGTTTGTAAAAGAGATAATTTATCAAAAACCGAAGTTTTAAAAAGAATTAATAATCAATGGGATGATGATAAAAAGATGTCACTTTGTGATTATAAAATATTTAATAACTCGAGCAATGAATCAAAAAAACAAACTTTAAAGATTATTGAAATTTTTAATAATATGTTTCATTAATATATTTTTACAGTTGTATAATTAAATGAACAAAAAAATATACTTCACGCTAGTTTTGGTAATGAGTATTGCTCTAATTGGTATTATTTTAGTGCAGGCTTTTTGGATTAAAACTACACTAGATAACAAAGAAGATCAATTCTCGCTTAATATTAATCAAGTTCTTAAAACAGTTTCCGAGCAAATACAAAACAGAGAACTTAGAGACTATCTTGCTGTTTATCAAAAATTGGTTGACAGTATTGGATCTCCAAAAGAATCCCAATTGACTGCGGTCTTCCAATACGTTGAAAGAAATGAGAATACAAATCAAACATATATATATTCTCACGGAATTTTAGAAGAGGATTATAATATTTCTGCAAAGTTGTTTGAACCAAAATATAATGATAGTTCTTCAATATTAGATTATAAAGGAATTAAAACTACCACAATAATAGATGATGCGTTTGATAAAGAAATGCAGAACATGAGTAGCATTGAAAGGCTGCAAAGGGTAGAAAGACTTTCATTAATGGATAAAGCTAAATATGCTTCAGTCTTTATGGAATTAGCTGCTCTCAAACCAATACACAAAAGACTAACAAATGTAGAACTTGAACTTTTAATACAAAGAGAGTTAAAAGATAGGGAATTAGACATACCATTTCAGTATCGTGTTTTTAACGGAAATTTACCAACTAAAGTTGGTTCTGATAATTACACAAACTTAGAGGGTTTAAAAAAATATAGATCGCCTTTGTTTGTTAATGAAGATGGAGATAGTGATTTCGAATTAGTAATTGCATTTCCGGAAAGAAGGTTTTTTCTAAGATCATCACTAACAAATTTAATTTTATTGTCATTACTATTCACTTTAACGATAATAATCACTTTTTCTTCTACTATATACCAATTTATAAGACAAAAAAAAGTATCAGAAATAAAATCAGATTTTATCAATAATATGACGCATGAGTTTAAAACTCCAATTACCACCATAAAATTAGCAATTGATGCTATTGAAAATAAAAAAATTAAAAATGATCCTGTAAAAAGAAATAAATATTTAAAAATGATTAAAGATGAAAATGAACGAATGAATAGTCAAGTTGAAAATGTTTTGAGGATTTCTCAACTTGATAGAAAAGAAAATATTTTAAAAAAATCTTTTTGTGATGTTCATGATATAATTGAAAAGTCTATTTCACATTTAACGTTACTTTTTAAAGAAAATAACGCAGATGTTAAGTGCAATTTTAAAGCTATTGAATCTAATTTTAATCTTTCAAAAGAAAGTTTTATTAATGTTTTTGTTAATTTATTAGAAAATGCAATAAAATATTCAAATGATAAACCAAAAATTAATATCTCAACCTATAATTTAGATAATAACCTAATAGTTTCAATAAATGATAATGGAATAGGAATGACTTCAAATGTTAAAGATAAAATATTCAAAAAATTTTACAGGGAATCAAAAGGTAACGTTCACAATGTCAAGGGACATGGATTAGGTTTATCATATGTGAAAAAAATAATTGATTTGCACGGAGGAACAATATCTGTTGAAAGTGATATAGGCCTTGGAAGCACATTCAAAATTGTGTTTCCAGTTAACACTTAAAAAAATAATATGAAAAATAAAAATATACTGCTAGTTGAAGATGATTTAAATTTTGGAACATTATTAAATGATTTTTTGAATCTTCACTCTTATCATGTGGTTCTAGCAAAAAATGGAATTGAAGGTTTAGAAAAATTTAAAAATTCCAGTTTTGATTTGTGTATATTGGATGTTATGCTTCCATTCAAAGATGGATTTTCTTTAGCTAAAGATATTAGAGAGATTGATAAGGATGTTCCTCTCTTTTTTTTAACTGCAAAAACCTTAAAGGATGATGTTTTAAGGGGTTATAAAATAGGTGCAGATGACTATCTAACCAAACCTTTTGACTCTGAAATATTACTTTTTAAGATAAAATCAATATTTAAAAGAAAAAAACTTATAAAAAATCAAGAAATTGAAAAATTTGAGTTTGAATTTGCAGAATTTAGATTCAACTCTAAATTAAGGACGCTTCAATATAAAACAGAAAAACCCGTTAAATTATCACCAAAGGAAAATCAGTTATTAAAAATGCTTCTAGGATACGTTAATGATTTAATGCCAAGAGAGTTGGCATTGGTTAAAATTTGGAATGATGATAATTATTTTAACTCAAGGAGTATGGATGTTTATATCGCAAAAATTAGAAAATACCTAAGTAAAGATGCATCAATTGAAATAGAAAATATACATGGAGAGGGTTTTAGACTAATAATCAATGATTAATTTTCGGATGTTCTTGGATGGAACTTGATCATCGATTCAATTAAATGTTTTTTATTAACGTGTAAATATCTCTCCGTTGTAGTAATGCTTTCATGACCCATCATTTTTTGAATTGTAATCAAATCTGCACCATTTTGAATCAAATGTGTCGCAAATGAGTGCCGTAAAGTATGTGGCCCTATTTTTTTATTTATGTCAGTTAGATTTTTGAGTTTTTTTAAAATTATAAATATCATTACCCTTGATAGTTTATTTCCTCTTTCACTAAGAAAGACTGTATCCTCAGACCCTTTTTTAATTTTTTGAAAATTCCTCTTTTTATTTTGGTAATCTTTAATATAATTTTGAGCATCAATACTAATTGGTACAAACCTTTCTTTGTTTCCTTTTCCGGTCACTTTTATAAGAGACTCTTCAAAAAATAGATCAGATATTTTTAAATTTATAAGTTCAGAAACTCTCAAACCACAACTATACAAAAGTTCAACAATAGCAATATTTCTTAAACCATTTTTTGAATTATAATCAATTTTTGAAATAATCAAATCAATTTCACTAAGTGTTAGTGTACTTGGAAGATTTATTCCAATTTTGGGAGTCTCTATATTATCCATCGGGTTGGTTTTTATTATTTCTTCCAAGATTAGAAAATCAAAAAACCGTCTAAGTCCAGAAATAATACGTGCCTGTGTTCTAGATTTAATTTTTTTTGAAATTTCATAAATAAATTTTTTTGAAATTTCATTGTTAATATTACTTGGTTGATTTTTAATATTATTCTTTTTTAAAAAAAGAGTGAATTTTTTTATGTCGTATAAGTAGCTATTGATTGTGTTTTCGGAAAGATTTCTTTCTATTTTTAAATAGTTTTTAAAATTTTGAAGTGATGAATTCCAATTCATTTCATTTTTTTTTACACAAAAAAAATATAAATATTATATTCATAAAAAATAATTTCATGAAAATACAAATTATTAATGGTCCAAACTTAAATTTATTAGGAACCAGAGAAAAAGATATCTATGGTGACCAAAAATTTACAGATTATCTCAAAAAATTGAAAATTAAATTTCCAGAAATTAATATTGAATATTTTCAATCCAATATTGAAGGAGAGTTAATAAATAAAATTCATGAAGTTGGATTCGAATTTGATGGAATAATTATTAATGCAGCCGCATATACTCACACTTCAGTTGGTATTGGTGATGCTATTAAATCAATAGAAAAACCAGTTGTTGAGGTGCACATTTCTAATACATACTCTAGAGAAGGATTTAGACACAAGTCTTTTTTGAGCCCAAATGTTCATGGAATAATTCAAGGTTTTGGTCTAAAAAGCTATGAACTAGCAATTAAAAGCTTTTTGTAATATTTTGTTAAAGATGAATCACTTCGTCATATGCATCAGCGACAGCTTCCATTACTGCTTCACTCATGGTTGGATGAGGATGAATAGCTTTTAAAACTTCATGTCCAGTTGTTTCCAGTTTTCTACCCAAAACTGCCTCAGCAATCATATCAGTTACTCCTGCGCCAATCATGTGGCACCCAAGCCATTCGCCATATTTTGAGTCGAAAATTACTTTGACAAACCCTTCACTTTTTCCTGATGCCTGTGCTTTACCAGAGGCTGAAAATGGGAATTTACCAACTTTAATTTCATAACCATTTTCAAGAGCTTGTTTTTCAGTGTATCCAACAGAAGCAATTTCAGGTGAGCAGTAAGTACAACTAGGAACATTATCATAATCCAAAGGAGTAACATCTAGACCAGCAATTTTTTCTACACAAATTATTCCTTCGGCAGAAGCAACATGAGCTAAAGATTGGCCTGGAACAACATCACCAATAGCATAATAACCATTCACATTTGTTTTGTAAAAATCATCAACTACTATTTTATCATTTTTAACTTCAATTCCAATATCTTCAAGTCCAATATTTTCAATATTTGTTTTTACACCAACTGCACTTAGAACAATTTCAGAATTAAAAGTTAAATTTTCACCATTGCTATTTTCAACATAGATTTCAACCCCGTTATCTTTTATTTCTGTTTTCTTTACACTAGATGATTTGATGATTTTAATACCTTTCTTTGAAAGAATTTTTTCTAATTCTTTTGATATATCTTCGTCCTCGTTGGGCATTATCCTGTCTAAGTATTCAATTACGGTAACTTCAGTTCCCATTGAATTATAAAAAAAGGCAAATTCGATACCAATGGCACCTGATCCTATTATAGTCATTTTTTTAGGTTGATTTTTTAAATTCATTGCTTCTCTGTAACCAATTACTTTTTCTCCATCTTGTACAACATTTAGTAATTCTTTGGATCTTGCACCTGTAGAAATAATTATTTTTTCAGAGTGGATTACAGTTTCATTATCATTACTATCCGTAACATGAATAGTATTTTCTTTACCTAGTTTCCCAAATCCATTAAATACACTTATTTTATTTTTTTTCATTAAAAATGTAACTCCCTTACTCATGGTTTTAGCCACATTTCTGCTTCTTTGAATAACTGATTGAAAGTTTTTATCAGCTTTTTCTATAGATAAACCATAACTTTCTGCATTTTTTAGATAATCAAAAACCTGTGCAGATTTTAATAATGCTTTAGTAGGTATGCATCCCCAGTTCAAACACACTCCTCCTAAATTCTCTTTTTCTATGATTGCTGTTTTTAAACCCAGTTGAGAGGCTCTAATAGCAGTTACATACCCACCTGGTCCACTGCCAAGCACAATTAAATCAAATTTTTCCATTTTTATTTTTTATTAAATGATAATGCAGCAGAATTAATACAATACCTTTTGCCAGTTGTTTCTTTGGGGCCATCATTGAATACATGTCCTAGATGCCCATCGCACTTTGAACACTTGACTTCTATTCTTTTCATATTGTGAGATAAATCTTCAATGTAAACTATTGTGTTTGGAATTGCTTGGTCAAAACTTGGCCAACCACAATTACTTTCATATTTATTAGTACTATTAAAAAGAATTTGGTTACAGCCCTTACATTTATAACTACCTTTTTCAAAATGAAAATTATATTCACCTGTGAAAGGTCTCTCAGTGTAAGAATTTCTTAATACTTGATAACTAAGATTGTCAAGTTGATCTCTCCATTCCTTATCTGATTTATTCACTTCAAAGTTTTCTTGTGAAAAATTATGATTAGACATAAAAATTAAAATTAAAATTATTGTGTAATGTAAATACATTTTTATTTATTTAAAGATTTCAAAATTAATGAACTTTTGGTAACGCAGTGTCTTAGTTTGTCATTTTCTTTACCGTCATTCCAAATATTTCCAATTAAAAAATCACATTTTTTACATGAGAGGGTTGTTTTTTTAGAAAAATTTTCGTCAAAACTAACTGAGTTTTGAATTGATTTTGTAAAGCTATTATCTTTATCATTGCTACCATTTTTATTTGCTAATTCGTAAAGTGGGGATTTACAATTTACACACAAATAAATATCTGCTTTAATTTCATTGTTGAATTTAACTGTTTTATCGATTCGTGTTTTCTTGATTTGGTTGTTCTTACAACTAAAAAACACGAGTAATAGAATTGAAATTAAGAGTTTTATTTTCATTACTAATCACTATCAAAATTAATTAATAATTTTAAAATATTCCCAAAAATTCAATTTACTATATTTACAGATTATGTCAGGTAAATCATTATTGAAAGGAGACAAAAAAGTGCTTAATGCATGGGCTTTTTATGACTGGGCTAATTCTGTGTATCCTTTGGTGATATCTTCTTCAGTTTTCCCTATTTATTATGGTGCACTTTTCGTAGACGACCTCTACATTGAAGTTTTTGGATTTAATTTTAAAAATACTGCACTAATTAGTTTCTTAACAGCATTTGCATTTATTATTTTATCTTTTTTAACCCCACTGCTCTCAGGAATTGCTGACTACATGGGTAATAAAAAGATGTTTTTAAAACTTTTTTGTTACTTAGGATCGTCATCTTGTATTGGTCTCTATTGGTTTGACCTTGAAAATATTTATGTTGGTTTGTTTTTTTATTTTGGTGCACTTATTTCTTTTTGGGCTAGTTTAGTATTTTATAATTCTTATTTACCTGACATAGCTCACAAGGAACAACAAGATTTTATTAGTGCTAAAGGTTATGCCTTGGGATATGTAGGTAGCGTAATTCTATTGATTTTTAACCTATCAATGGTCATGTACCCAGAATCTTATGGAATTATGGGAGAAAATCCTGAATTAATTGCTATGAGATATTCATTTGTCACAGTTGGAATTTGGTGGTTTTTGTGTAGTCAATATACATTTTATTATTTGCCTAATTTTCTTGAAAGAAGAAAAATTGTAAGGAATATCATATTCAATGGCTTTAAGGAGCTTAGACAAGTTTGGGATGAATTAAAAGAAATCATTATCATTAAAAAGTTCCTTATAGCTTTTTTTATTTATAGTTCTGCATTACAAACGGTTTTGTTAATTGCGACATACTTTGGAGAACAGGAAATAGTTTGGCCAGAGGATGAAAAAACTATGGGTTTAATAATCAGTATTCTTTTGATTCAATTAATAGCTATTTTTGGTGCGATGTTTACAGCATGGATGTCTAAAAAAATAGGAAATATCCAAACATTAATAATTTTAAATATATTCTGGGCAATTTTATGTTTAGGTGCATATTTTATAAAACATCCTATTGAATTCTATGTAGCTGCAGGCTTGGTAGGGCTTGTTATGGGTGGAATCCAGGCATTATCAAGATCAACTTTTTCTAAAATGGTCCCACAGACTGAAAATACTACATCTTATTTTAGTTTTTACGATGTTTCACAAAAAGTTAGTATTGTTTTTGGTATGACATTATTTGCATTTATCGATCAGATTACTGGAAGTATGAGAAATTCTATTTTACTTTTTTTAATAATATTTCTTTTTGGAGCCTTTCTTTTAAAAAGGATCAACACAAAAAATATTTGATTTTGTGGCATGAATGTTGAAATATTTACTAAGTAATACTTAAATACCAATTACCAAACAATATTTTTACATGAATACAAATTATTCATGACAAATTGACTTAAAATTCTTATATGTCCAGAAATAAAATTGTAAATCTTGACATGATGTCATTGCAAAGCTTAGATGAAGATGCTGATTTAATTCCATTGATGACTTCTGATGATGAAGAAGCAATTTCAAAGGAGTCACTACCAAAAATCTTACCAATATTACCGCTGAAAAATACTGTTATGTTTCCTGGTATTGTAATTCCAATAACAGCATCAAGGGATAAATCGATAAAACTTATCAAGGAATCCAATGTCGACAACAAATTAATTGGTGTTGTTTCTCAAAAAGATTCCAAAATTCAAAATCCAAGCCTAACTGACATTCAATCAACAGGAACAGTAGCTAAAATATTAAGAGTGTTACAGATGCCTGACGGAAATGTTACTGTTATCATTCAAGGTAAAAAACGTTTTTCAATCGAAAAGGTTATCTCTGAAGAACCATACATAAAAGCCCAGATCAAAGAAATTACAGAAATAAAACCAAAAAAAGAAAATAAGAAATTTGCTGCAACAATTGATTCAATAAAAGATATAGCTCTAAAAATAATTGATGAAAATCCAAATATTCCAAGTGAGGCCTCTTTTGCAATTAAAAATATTCAAAGTGATTCATTTCTTGTAAATTTTGTCTGTTCAAATATGAATATTAGTGTTCAAGAAAAGTACAAAATTTTGAAAACAAATGATCTACAAGAAAGAGCCTTGACATGTCTGAAGCAAATGAATATTGAATTACAAAGACTTTCTTTAAAAAATGATATACAATCCAAAGTAAGATCTGATTTAGATCAACAACAAAGAGAATATTTTCTTCACCAACAATTAAAAGCCATACAAGAGGAACTTGGTGGAGTGTCTTATGATGAAGAAATTAATGAAATGAGAATTAGATCAAAAAAGATGAAATGGAATAATGAAATTAATGATCATTTTCTTAAAGAATTATCTAAATTACAGAGAATGAATCCTCAAGTAGCTGAGTATTCTATTCAAAGAAATTATTTGGACTTATATCTGGATTTACCTTGGAATAAATTTTCTGTTGATAATTTTGATTTAAAGCGTGCTCAGAAAATTTTAAATAGAGATCATTATGGGCTAGATGATGTTAAGAAAAGAATTTTAGAACATATTGCAGTTCTAAAACTTAGAAATGATATGAAATCTCCGATCCTATGTTTCAATGGTCCACCTGGAGTTGGTAAAACTTCTTTAGGTAAATCTATTGCCGAGGCACTAAATCGCGAGTACGTTAGAATTTCTTTGGGAGGGTTAAGAGATGAATCTGAAATTAGAGGTCACAGGAAAACTTATATTGGAGCAATGCCTGGTAGAATTATTCAAAGTTTAAAAAAAGCAAAAACTTCAAATCCTGTATTTGTTTTAGATGAAATTGATAAATTATCAGCTGGAAATCAAGGAGATCCAAGTTCAGCAATGCTGGAAGTTTTAGATCCTGAACAAAACACCTCATTTTATGATAATTTTGTTGAAACTGGTTTTGACCTATCAAAAGTGATGTTTATTGCAACATCTAATAATATTTCAAATGTCCAACCTGCTCTTATTGACAGAATGGAGATTGTAAACGTCTCCGGCTATACAATTGAAGAAAAAGTTCAAATTGCAAAAAAACACTTGTTACCAAAACAAATTATTGAACATGGCTTAAAAAAAAATGTAATTAAAATAAATAAGCAATCTTTAGAAAAAATTATTGAAGGTTATACAAGGGAATCTGGTGTTAGAGGGCTAGAGAAGCAGATTGCCAAAACAATAAGATTCATTGCCAAATCACTTGCAATGGGAGAAAAATTTAATCAAAATATACTACCAAATGATTTAGAGAAAATTTTAGGTGTTTCAATTTCTAAAGATAAATATGAAAACAATGCTGTTGCTGGTGTAGTAACTGGATTGGCATGGACTCAGTTTGGCGGTGATATACTTTTTATAGAATCAACGCTTTCCAATGGAAAAGGTAATTTGTCAATTACAGGAAATCTTGGAAAAGTAATGAAAGAATCAGCTACGATTGCCCTTGAGTACATTAAATCCAATGCAAATAAATTAGGAATTGACGTAAGTAAAATATCAAAAAACAATATACATATCCACGTTCCAGAAGGTGCAACCCCTAAAGATGGCCCAAGTGCAGGAATAACAATGTTAACTTCATTAGTGTCATTACTAACACAGAAGAGGGTAAAAAATAAATTAGCAATGACAGGTGAAATAACTTTGAGGGGAAAGGTTTTACCTGTTGGTGGAATCAAAGAAAAAATTTTAGCTGCAAAAAGGGCAAAGATTAAAGAAATCATTTTAAGTATTGACAACAAAAAAAATGTTATGGAAATAAATGATAAATACATTAAAGGTTTGAAGTTTCATTATGTTGAAAGCATGAATGAAGTAATTGATTTAGCTATTACAAAAAGCAAGGTAAAAAACTTCAAATGGTAAAACATTTAATAATTACCATAGATGGCACATCATCAACTGGAAAAAGTACGATTGCAAGAAGAATAGCTGACAGATTTAGTTGTTTATACATAGACACTGGCGCAATGTATAGGGCTTTAACTTTATATTGTATAAATAGTAAAATCGTTTCAAAAGATTTCTTCAACGAAAGTTTATTGATTGAAAAATTAAATAATATAGATATTAATTTTTTACAAAATCCAAAAAGCAAAAATTTGGAAATTGTTTTGAATGGTAATTTTGTTGAAAATAAAATTAGATCAATGAACATATCAAAATTTGTTAGTTCAGTAGCTAAAGTAAAGGAGGTGAGAAATTATATGGTAAAAATACAACATAAACTAGCTTTTAAACGTAGCGTTGTGATGGACGGAAGAGATATTGGAACTGTAGTTTTTCCAGATGCCAATTATAAATTTTTTTTGGAAGCTTCTTTGCGTGTTAGAGCTAAAAGACGTTTCGATGAGCTGTCTAAAAATAACAATGAAAACCTTAAATTTGAAGATGTTATAAATAATATTCATGAAAGAGATAATGAAGACACCAAAAGAACAAACTCACCACTGAAAAAGGCTAAGGATTCCATTGTTATCAATACAAACAACCTAAATTTAGACGAACTTGAAAAAAAAATTTTAAGTTATATCAAAATTTAATTTAAATTTTTTTCAACAAAAAATTTGTATTTAGGACAAAATCAACTTATTTTCGCGCTCCTTTGGGCGGCGTTTGTAGAACCCAATAAATAATTGTTTAACAGCTTCTAAGTTTAGCCATAAATCTACTAGTAATCTTAGAATACAAATTTTAGTTATGCCTTCAGCAAAGAAAGACAGTAAAACAGAAAAAAAAACTGTCAAGAAATCCACAAAACTAAATAACGATTTAGATAATAAAGTTGATGAAAAAAAATCAGCTGTAAAACCCAAACCAACAGCCAAAAAAAAGAAGACTGTTGAAAACACAGTCAAAAAAACAATTAAAAAATCAGAAAAGCTTACTTCAAAAAAAGTAAAAGATTCTTCCGCATTAACTGAGTCAGATCAATTTTTAAAAGATTTTGATTGGGAAAGTTATGAAGATGGGATCGAAACTATTGAAGATAAAAAAATTACAGAGCTTGAAAAATTAATTGAAAAGAATTTTGTTGATACATACAATGATAATGTTATTGAAGGAGTTGTTATTAACATCACAGACAGAGAGGCAATAATAGATATTAACGCCAAATCCGAAGGTGTAATTTCCTTAAACGAATTCAGATATAATCCTGACTTGAAAGTCGGAGATAAGGTAGAGGTTCTTGTTGATATCCAAGAAGATAAGACAGGCCAACTTATTTTATCTCACAGAAAAGCAAGGACAATTAAAGCTTGGGATAAAGTTAACGAAGCACATGATAAATCTTCAATCGTTACAGGATTTGTAAAATGTAGAACAAAAGGAGGAATGATTGTTGATGTTTTTGGTTTGGAAGCATTTCTTCCAGGCTCTCAAATTGATGTAAAACCAATTAGAGATTATGATCAATATGTAAACAAAAATATGGAGTTCAAGGTGGTTAAAATTAATCATGAATTCAAAAATGTAGTGGTTTCACACAAAGCACTTATTGAGGCTGATATTGAAGAACAGAAGAAAGAAATTATTAGTCAGCTAGAAAAGGGTCAGGTATTAGAAGGAATTGTAAAAAATATAACTACATATGGAGTTTTTGTTGATTTGGGTGGTGTAGATGGTCTAATTCACATCACTGACTTATCTTGGAACAGGATTAACCATCCAAGTGAAATTTTAGAACTAGATCAAAAATTAAACGTTGTGATTTTAGATTTTGATGATGATAAATCAAGAATACAGCTAGGGGTTAAACAATTAAGTGCTCATCCCTGGGATGCTTTAAATGCTGATTTGAAAGAGGGTGATAAAGTAAAAGGTAAAGTGTCTGTTTTGGCTGATTATGGAGCTTTTATTGAAATTGTTGACGGAGTTGAGGGATTAGTTCATGTCTCTGAAATGTCATGGTCTACCCATTTAAGATCTGCTCAAGATTTTGTAAAAGTAGGAGATGAGGTTGAAGCTGTTATTTTATCGCTTGACAGAGAAGAAAGAAAAATGTCTCTTGGAATTAAACAACTGACAAATGATCCGTGGACTGATATCACAAAAAAATATCCCAAAGGTTCAAAACATAATGGTACAATCAGAAACTTTACAAACTTTGGTATTTTTGTTGAGCTTGAAGAGGGTATAGACGGTCTGGTTTACATTTCAGACTTATCATGGACAGTTAAAGTTAAACATCCTTCTGAGTTATTTTCGGTTGGAGATAAAATTGATGTATTAGTTTTAGAGCTTGATATCGAGGACAGAAAATTGAGTCTTGGTCATAAACAAACTAAGGATAATCCTTGGGATACATATGATAAAACTTTTGCAGAAGGAACAACTCACAGTGGAAAAATTTCTGATTCTAATGACAAAGGTTCTACTATAATATTTAACGAAGATATTACAGCATTTGTACCTAGTAGACATCTAATTAAAGAGGATGGTAATAAACTAAAAAAGGGTGATACAGCAGATTTTAAAGTAATCGAATACAATAAAGATTTTAAGAGAGTGGTTATGTCACATACTGTTCTTTTTAAGGAGGACGAAGAAAAACTTGTAAAAAAATCTTTAAAAAAAGTAAACAAAAAAGATTCCGATAAATCAACACTTGGTGATTTAGAAGTTTTAGCTGATCTAAAAAAGAAAATGGATAAGGAATAAATTAGATCTGATTTGTAATCCAATCTCCAACCTCTGAAGTCGAATAAGATTTTTTACCATTTGCTATGTCTTCAGTAACAACACCTTTTTCTATTGACTTTTCAACTAACTCATTTATCAAATTAGCCTCTTTTTTTAGTTGAAAAGCTTCTTGAAACATCATTGCTGCTGATAAAATTGTTGCAAGTGGATTAGCTATGTTTTTACCAGCTGCTTGCGGGTATGAACCATGAATGGGTTCAAAAAGATACGTGTCATTTCCAATTGATGCTGAAGGCATTAAACCCATCGATCCAGAAATTACGGATGCTTCATCAGTAAGTATATCTCCAAAGAGATTTTCAGTAATCAATACATCGTATGATTTGGGCCACTGAATAAGTCTCATTGCAACTGCATCAACAAATTCATAATTAACAGAAACCTCTGGAAATTTTTTTTCCATTTTTTGAATTGTTTCTCTCCATAATCTTGAAGATTCTAGTACATTGGCTTTGTCTACGCAACATAGTTTTTTTTTTCTTTTCATTGCTAATTCAAATCCAACTAAAGCAAGCCTTTTAATTTCATCACGGCTATAAGTACAGGTGTCGTATGCAGTTTCACCGTTATTCAACCTTCCTCGTTTTCCAAAATATATTCCTCCGGTCAATTCTCTTACAAAAATTAAATCAGTACCTTCAATTATCTCTTTTCTTAGTGGTGAATTTTCTAGTTGTGATTTGAAAGTGAAAGTTGGTCTTAAGTTTGCATAGAGCCCTAATTTTTTTCTCATTTTTAATAATCCTTGTTCAGGTCTAATCTTTGCATTTGGATTATTATCGAACTTTGGATCTCCAATAGCTCCAAATAAAATAGCATCAGATTTTACACAAATTTCATGAGTTTTTTCAGGATATGGATTTCCTACCTTTCCAATAGCAGCAGCTCCGACAATTCCGAATTTCCAGTTTATCCTATGTTTGAACTTTTTTGCAATGGCATTTGAAACTTTTACAGCTTCTTTAATGACCTCAGGTCCAATTCCATCTCCAGGTAACAGAGCTATATTTAATTCCATCTATATAATATTTAACATTTTTTCTGTCGCTTTAATTGCAGAGGTAGTTTGATCTGAATCAAGACCTCTGGTAACAAATTCTTTGGTCTTATTTTTCCAAGTAATGAATGTCTCGCACAATGAATCAGAATTACTCCCTGGGGGGATGGTGACTGAATAATCAACCAAATTTGGTAATTCTAATTTATGATAATTATATATTTTTTTAATTGCGTTCATAAAAGCATTAAACTGACCATCTCCAGTTGCAAATTCTTCAAATAATTTACCTTTTATTTGTATTTCAAGTCTCGCAGTTGGGTTAGTTCCTTTAGTATGCTCTAGTTTGTAAGATTTTATTTTTACTTTTTTTTCAATTTTGGAACTGCTTAAAACATCAGAAATAATATACGGGAGATCTTCTGCGGTTACTTTTTCTTTTCTATCTCCTAAATCAATTATTCTTTCCGTAACTTTTTTAATTTCATAATTATTTAATTTGAGTCCTAAATCATTAAGATTTTTTTTGATATTGGCTTTTCCTGAGGTTTTTCCTAAAGCATACTTTCTTTTTCTATCAAATCTTTCAGGCAGAAGCATATTAAAATATAAATTTTTCTTATTATCTCCGTCAGCATGAATTCCAGAAGTTTGAGTAAAAACATTTTCACCAACAATTGGCTTGTTTACTGGGATTTTAAAACCACTAAAGGTTGAAACTAGCCTACTTACTTTGTGTAATGATTTTTCATTCAGATTTATATGAATTTTAGGTAAAAAATCTCTGATTACTGCAGCAACACTAGCCATTGGTGCATTCCCTGCTCTCTCTCCCATACCATTGATGGTTAAATGCAATCCATGGCATCCTGCTTTTATACTTTCTATAACATTTGAAACACTTAAATCATAATCATTATGCGCATGAAAATCAAAATGAATATTAGGATATTTTTTAATGATTTTAGATACATAAGAATAGGTTTCTTCGGGACTTAAAATACCCAGAGTATCGGGAAGTAAAATTCTTTTTATTGGTTGAGTAGATAAAAAATCTAGGTAGTCAAACACGTATTCAATTGAATTACGCATTCCATTACTCCAATCTTCAAGATAAATATTAGTGCTAATATTTTTATCTTTCGAATTTGAAATACACTCTTCAATTTCTTTAAAATACTCATTTGGGGTTTTTTTTATTTGATAAGTAAGGTGGTTTAGAGATCCTTTAGTGAGAAGGTTTTGACAGATAGATCCAGAATTTTCCAACCATTTTAATGAAATTCCGTTGTCAAGAAAAGTTAAAATTTCAATTTTATCCAAGTAACCCTTTTGGGTTGCCCAATCAGTTATATTTTTAACAGCATCAAATTCACCTTTAGAAACACGTGCTGAAGCTACTTCAATTCTATCAACTTTTAGTTCTTCAATCAATAACTTGGAAATTGTAAGTTTTTCTTTTACCGAAAAAGATATTCCTGATGTTTGTTCTCCATCACGAAGTGTAGTATCCATTATTTCAATATTTCTATTGTTCATAGTCTAGTCTACAAAGGATTATTTTTTTCAAATTTCATTATGGATTCTTTTATATTAATCAAATAGTCAATATCATCAAATCCATTTAACATATTGGATTTTTTATACTCATTAATTTTAAATTTTTCCATGTTATTCGAATCTAGAATTTTTATAGTTTGGTCTTTCAAATCTATTTTTATTTTTGACAAAGGATTTCGATAAATTTGGTCAAATATCTTATCTAAAAATTTTTCTGAAACTTGAACAGGTAAAACACCAATATTTAAACAATTATTTCTAAAAATATCTGCAAAAAAGCTTGAAACTACACATCTAAAACCATAATCATAGATAGCCCATGCAGCATGTTCTCTGGACGAACCAGATCCAAAGTTTTTCCCACCAACCAAAATTTTTCCCTTAAATGCAGAATTATTTAAAATAAAATCTTTTTTTGGTTTGTTATTTTCATAAAATCTCCAATCTCTAAATAGGTTGTCACCAAAACCAACCCTCTTAGTAGCTTTTAAAAATCGTGCAGGAATAATTTGATCCGTATCTATATTTTCAATTGGAAGTGGAACGGCGGAACTCTCTAAAACAGTAAATTTATCATATGCCATAATATAAATTTTAATAAAGAGTTCTGGGATCAGTTACATAGCCAGTTATTGCAGCAGCAGCAGCGACTAGCGGGCTCCCTAGTAGTGTTCTTGATCCAGGCCCTTGTCGCCCTTCAAAATTTCTATTTGATGTGCTTACTGCATATTTACCTGCAGGGATTTTATCATCATTCATCGCTAAACAAGCAGAACATCCAGGTTCTCTGAGTTCAAATCCTGCATCCCTTAAAATTGTCAGTAAGCCCTCTTCCTTAATAGCTTTTTCGACATTGTGAGAACCTGGTACTAGCCAAGCTGTCACGTTAGGAGCTTTTCTTCTCCCTTTAATTATTCGCGTAAATTCTCTAAAATCTTCAATTCTTCCATTTGTACAACTACCAAGAAAAACAAAATCAATTTTTTTTCCAATCATACTTTCACCCTCACTAAAGTTCATGTAATTAAGGGACTTTTGGAAAGTTTTAACTCCACCATCTATATTGTTTGATTTAGGAATCCCATTAGAAATACTCATCCCCATTCCAGGATTAGTTCCATAGGTAATCATCGGCTCAATTCTATTTCCATCAAAAACTATTTCTTTATCAAATAAAGAGTTTTCGTCAGTTTTAAGCGTGGCCCAATATTTTTTCGCTTTTTTTAAATCATCTCCCTTGGGAGTGAATTCTCTATTTTTAATGTAATCAAATGTTTTTTGATCAGGTGCTATCATGCCACCACGAGCACCCATTTCAATACTTAAATTACAAACTGTCATTCGACCTTCCATAGACATTTTTTCAAAAATTTGACCAGCATATTCAACAAAATATCCAGTTGCGCCTGACGTAGTTAATTTAGAAATTATAAAAAGTGCTACGTCTTTTGCTGTGACTCCCTTACCTAATGATCCGTCTATAGTTATTCTCATTTTTTTAGGTTTCGGTTGCATAATGCATTGCGTGGATAATACCATTTCCACCTCAGATGTCCCAATTCCAAAAGCTATTGCTCCGAAAGCACCATGTGTAGATGTGTGAGAATCTCCACAAACTATTGTTGCTCCTGGTAAAGTAATACCATTTTCGGGTCCAACAACATGAACAATCCCATTTTTTTTATGACCCAATCCCCAGTATGATATTCCATGCAATTTTGCATTTTCTTCTAATGCTTTTAATTGATTTGCAGATAATGGATCTTTTACGGGGAGATGTTGATTTCTTGTTGGAGTATTATGGTCAGCAGTTGCAAAAGTTTTTTCCGGAAACAAAACTTTATTCTTTCTGTTTTTTAGTCCTAGAAATGCTACTGGACTTGTAACTTCATGCACTAAATGACGATCTATAAAAAGTACATCAGGTCCATTATCGATTGAACGAACAACATGTGAATCCCAAACTTTATCAAACAAGGTTTTTCCCATACTTTAAAAAGATATGACAGATTTTAAATTTGAATTTTTAATAATTTTTGGAATATCGTTATCAGAAACTTCTTTCTTTTTATCTGCAAATTTTAAAAATTCAGAATAAACAATATCTAATTCCATTTTGCTTAATTCAAAACCCACCTTTTTGGCTCGGTATGCAAGAGCAGCTCTTCCGCTTCTGGCAGTCAAAACTATCGCAGATTCATTTACGCCAACATCAAGTGGATTTATTATTTCATAAGTTTCCCTTTTTTTAATTACACCATCTTGATGAATTCCAGAACTGTGGGCAAAAGCATTAGCACCAACTATGGCTTTATTTGGTTGAACAGGCATTCCCATCTCGTCAGAAACCATATTACTGGTATCAAAAAGTAATTTAGAGTTAACTTTTGTATCAAGTTTCAAGTGACTGTGTTGCCTCATTATCATTACTACTTCTTCAAGTGAAGTATTACCAGCTCTTTCACCAATGCCATTTATTGTACACTCAATCTGTCTAGCACCATTTAATGCACCGTAAATTGAATTTGCAGTTGCAAGACCTAGATCATTATGACAATGACATGAAATTATAGCTTTTTCAATATTCTTTACGTTTTCTTTTAAAAATTTAATTTTTTCCCCATATTCATATGGAAGACAATATCCAGTTGTATCCGGAATATTTAATACTGTTGCACCAGCTTCAATCATTTTTTCACACACCTTAGCTAAAAAATTATTATCAGTTCTTCCAGCATCCTCAGCATAAAATTCAACATCATTTACAAATTTTTTTGCAAATTTTACAGCATTGTAACCTTGTTCAATAATTTTATCTTTTGTTGAATTAAATTTAAACTTGATATGAGTGTCGGATGTACCAATGCCAGTGTGTATCCTAGGATTTTTAGCATGCTTTAAAGCTAAACCAGCAACTTCAATATCTTTTTTTACAGCTCTACTGAGTGCACACACAGTTGCATTTTTAACAATTTTCGATATTTCTTCAACAGACTTAAAATCACCTGGACTTGAAATTGGGAAACCAGCTTCAATGACATCAACTCCTAACTTATCTAATCTTTTAGCAATTTTAATTTTTTGTTTGGTATTTAATTTACATCCAGGGACCTGCTCTCCATCTCTTAATGTGGTATCAAAAATTTTAACAAATTCTTTACTCATAAATAAAACTTGATGTGTAGTTATATTATTAAGGTAAAAGTAGTGAAATCAGATAAATAAATCTATTTAAAGATTACTTAGACATAAATTCCAAATTTCATCTTTTGGTGGATTAGCAATTATTTCAACCATTTTTTTTGAAACGGGATGAATAAAACTAACTTTTCTTGAATGCAAATGAATACTTTTATTTTTATTTGGTCTTTTGTATCCATACTTTAGATCCCCTTTGATTGGGTAACCCATTTGAGAAAATTGTGTTCTTATTTGGTGGTGTCTCCCTGTTTCTAAATTTACGCTTAGAAGAGAAAAATTTTTTAAGTCCAATATTTTTTTAAAACTAAGTATTGCTAATTTGGCTCTGTTAACAGTTCCACTACATACATATGATTTGTTTTGTGACTGATTTTTTAATAAGTAATTTTCTAACCTTCCTGACTTTTTAGTCATTTTTTTTGTAATAGCCCAATAAGTTTTGCTTACTTCATGTTTTTTAAACTGCTTACTCATTCTGGATAATGCCTTTGAAGTTTTAGAAAAAATAATAATTCCGCTGGTTGGTCTGTCTAAACGGTGTATTATACCCAAAAAAACATTACCTTTTTTTTTATCACGTTCCTTTAAAAAAATCTTTACTTTCTCTGATAAAGTAGGGTCGTTTGTTTTATCACCTTGGCTTAATTCTCCAGGTTTTTTATTGATAATTATTAGATGATTATCTTCGAATAAAATCTCCAAAACAGAAATTAATATTGTTCATCTTTATTTGGAAAATCCAGACTTTTAATATCCTTTATGTAATTTTTTATGGCGTTAGTCATTATTTTGCCAACATCAGCATATCGTCTTATAAACCTAGGATTGAACTCTGAGCTAAGTCCTATTAAGTCGTGGGTAACAAGAACTTGTCCATCAACATTTGATCCTGCACCAATTCCAATAACTGGGCATTTAATTGAGGAAGTTACTTTTTTTGAAATCTTAGCAGGAATTTTTTCTAAAACAATACCGAAACAACCCAATTTGTCTAATAATTTTGCATCCTTTATTAGCATTTCAGACTCAGATCTTTCTTTTGCTCGGACAGTGTAAGTTCCAAACTTGTAGATTGATTGTGGAGTAAGTCCCAAATGACCCATTACTGGAATCCCTGCATTTAAAATTTTTATGATTGAATCTTTAATTTCAGAACCACCTTCCATTTTTATGGCGTGAGCTCCAGATTCTTTCATAATTCTTATTGCAGATCTTAACGCCTCATTTGGATCAGACTGATAACTTCCAAATGGTAGATCCACAACAATTAATGCTCTTCTAACTCCTCTTACAACGGATGAAGCATGGTAAATCATTTGATCCAGTGTGATCGGTAAAGTTGTTTCGTGACCTGCCATTACGTTGGATGCTGAATCACCAACTAAAATTATTTCAATATTGGACGAATCAATAATTTTAGCCATTGAATAATCGTAGGCTGTTAACATGGAGATTTTTTCACCACGCTTTTTCATCTCCAACAGAGTGTTGGTTGTAACTCTTTTAATATTATTAGGTTTCATAAAATCCGTACAAATGTAGTTTAAATTAAAATAATTATAAATATTTTCAAATACTGTCACAATGTCAGTCAGATGATAATGGCATAATCATTGGACACTATAAAAAAAATTTATTAGATATGAGTAAAATAATTGGAATTGATTTAGGTACAACAAACTCTTGTGTTTCAGTGATGGAAGGTAATGAACCTGTAGTTATACCAAACGCTGAAGGTAAAAGAACTACGCCATCTGTTATAGCATTTGTCGAAGGTGGTGAAATTAAGGTAGGTGATCCTGCAAAAAGACAAGCTGTAACTAATCCAACTAAAACCATAGCTTCAATTAAAAGATTTATGGGTTCAAAATTTAGCGAGTCTAAAAAAGACGCTGAAAGATCTGCTTATAAAGTAGTTAAAGGCGACAACGATACAGCTAGAGTTGATATTGATGGAAGACTTTACACTCCTCAAGAATTATCAGCTATGACATTACAAAAAATGAAAAAAACAGCTGAGGATTATCTTGGTAATTCAGTTTCTGAGGCTGTTATTACAGTTCCAGCTTATTTTAATGATTCTCAAAGACAGGCCACTAAAGAAGCAGGAGAAATTGCTGGCCTAAAGGTCCAAAGAATAATAAATGAACCAACTGCAGCTGCTTTAGCTTACGGATTGGATAAATCTGGTAAGGACCAAAAAATAGCTGTTTTTGATCTTGGAGGAGGTACTTTTGATATCTCAATTTTAGAATTAGGTGATGGTGTTTTTGAAGTTCTTTCAACAAATGGTGACACTCGATTGGGTGGAGATGATTTTGATGAGGCTGTTATTCAATTTCTTGGAGATGAGTTTAAAAAGCAAGAAGATATCGACCTAAGAAAAGATCCAATGGCACTACAAAGATTGAAGGAAGCAGCTGAAAAGGCAAAAATTGAATTATCATCTTCTGCACAAACAGAAATTAACTTACCATACATATCGGCTACTGCATCAGGACCAAAGCATTTGGTTACCAGTTTAACAAGATCAAAATTTGAGCAACTTACTACAGATTTAGTTAAAAGATCAATGGAACCTGTTAAGAAAGCATTAAGTGACGCAGGATTAAATGTCAAAGATATTAACGAAGTTATATTAGTTGGAGGTTCAACAAGAATTCCAATTATTCAGGAGAAAGTTGAAAAGTTTTTTGGAAAGAAACCATCAAAAGGGGTAAATCCAGATGAGGTAGTTGCAATTGGCGCAGCTATTCAAGGTGGGGTATTAACAGGCGATGTCAAGGATGTTTTATTACTGGATGTGACACCACTTTCTTTAGGAATTGAAACAATGGGAAGTGTGATGACAAAATTGATTGAATCCAATACTACAATTCCAACAAAAAAATCCCAAGTATTTTCCACTGCAGCTGACAATCAGCCATCTGTTGAAATTCATGTTCTGCAAGGTGAGAGACCAATGGCAAAAGACAATAAAACTATCGGAAGATTCCATCTAGATGGAATTCCACCGTCACCAAGGGGAGTACCTCAAATTGAAGTTACTTTTGATATTGATGCCAATGGTATTATACATGTCACTGCTGCTGATAAAGCAACTGGAAAAACTCAAGATATTAGAATTGAAGCTTCCTCTGGATTGACAGAAGAGGAAATCGAAAAGATGAAGAAAGAGGCAGAGGCTAATGCCGAATCAGATAAAAAAGTTAAGGAGGAAGTTGACACACTCAACAGCGCTGATGCAATGATTTTTCAAACTGAAAGCCAACTTAAAGAGTTCGGGGATAAAATTCCAGATGATAAGAAAAAAGTTATTGAAGATTCTTTAGAAAACTTAAAAAAGGCACATGAATCAAAGGAAATTGAAGGGATAAAGTCTGCATTAGAACAAATAAATGAAGCTTGGAAAAATGCTTCGGAGGAACTGTATAAAGCACAAGCTCAAGCTGGAGGTAACACTGGCCCTGATACTTCCTCTGAACCTAAGGCCGATAATAAGAAAGATTCATCAGATGATGTTCAAGATGTTGATTTTGAAGAAGTTAAATAATAACAAATTATTAATTATGAAAAAACGCATCAAAATCTTTGCTGCGTTTTTTTTGTTTTATACATTTAGCTCATGGACAAGACAGATATTTTAAAAAAAATCAATTCTTTAAATAATAGTTCACTCGAAAAAACACTTGGAATTGAGTTTATTGATTTAGACAATGATCGCGTCAAGGCTAGGATGGAAGTAACTCCCAACCTTCACCAACCCGATGGTGTCTTGCATGGTGGTGCAACTGCGGCATTAGCTGAATCTGCTGGAAGTGTAGCTTCTTATCTCTCAATTGACCGAGGTCAACAGGTAATTAGAGGAACCGTGATTTCAGCACATCACCTTAAAAGTATAAGTAGTGGTTATGTTTATGCAGAAGCGGTTCCTATTCACAAAGGAAGGACTACTCAACTTTGGCAAATTAATATTACTGATGAAAATGAAAATTTAATATCCCATTGTAAGTTATCAACTATAATCTTGAGTAAGAAATAAGTTCTATGTTCATTGAAAACGCGTTAAAAATTAAAAATGATAGTTGGAGGTATGTTGTCGGATGTTTCATAATTTTTATTGCTACTCAAATTGGATCGATTCCTTTTGCCATAGCAATTTTTGAGAAGTCTAGCCCTGAAATGATGGCAAAATTAGATCCTTCAAGTATGATGACAGTTTTAAAAAATAGTAACCTTACATTATTTTATGTTTTGCTTCCGTATTTAGTTGGAATAATCGGGATTTTGGTGGTGTCAAAATATATCCATGAGCAAAATATTTTAGGTCTAACAACTTCAAGAAAAAAATTGGATTACAGTAAAATATTTCATTCCTTTTCGATAGCAATTTCAATAGTTTTTCTTTCTACCCTTATTAGTTATATATTTTTTTCAGATGATTATATTATAAATTTTGAATTTGAAAAATTTGTTTTATTATTTTTTATATCATTAATTTTTTTACCAATACAAACAAGTTGGGAAGAATATGTATTTAGGGGTTATTTAATGCAAGGAATTGGTATACTTTTTAAAAACAGGTGGACCCCACTATTTCTGACATCATTGATGTTTGGACTTTTACATTATTGGAATCCAGAGATAACAAAACTAGGTTCAATATTACTAATTCATTACGTTTTAACAGGACTTTTTTTTGGAGTATTAACTTTAATGGATGATGGTATGGAGCTATCATTGGGTTTTCATGCAGGAAATAATTTCATGATTTCTATTTTAGTAACGGCTGATTGGACTGTTTTACAAACAGATTCAATACTTAAAAGTGTTGGAGATCCTAAAGCAGGAAGTATATTACTACCAGTTTTTTTGATATATCCACTTATAATTTTGTATTTTTCAAAAAAGTATGACTGGAAAGATTGGAACAATAAGCTATTTGGAAAAATATTTTTAGATAATAAAGTTTAAAATTTACAGTTATATATAAAAAATAATAGATGGGATTAAATAAAAATGGAATTTTTGCGTGGGCATCTTTTATTATGACTGTCTTAGGAATAGCTTTAGTTTTGTTAGGAGTTCTGAAATACCAAGACTATGCGATTGGATTTTCAGTAGTTGGAGTAGGTTTTATTTCAATGGGCTGGGTTTTTAACGCCTTAAAAGGAAGAGTTTAATTTCTGTTTCCTATCATTTTTTTCACATCAACCCATTTCTCAAATTCTTTTTCAGTTGTGTAGCCTAATCTGACTGCTTCATGTTTTAGAGTTGTGCCGTTTTTGTGTGCCTCATTGGCTATTTCGGCAGCTTTGTAATAACCAATTTTTTTATTTAATGCTGTGATTAGCATTAAAGAGTTATTTAGATGTTCATTAATTCTTTTTTTATTTGGTTTTATTCCAACTAAACAATTTTTATTGAAGCTTTCCACAGAATCGGCTAGTAAAGAGCTAGAGTCAAGTAATTTTGCTGCAATAAGAGGTTTAAAGACATTAAGCTCAAAATGACCATTCATTCCACCAATGGTAACAGAAACGTCATTACCGATTATGTTTGCACATACCATTGATAAAGCTTCGCACTGAGTTGGATTGACTTTTCCTGGCATAATTGAGCTTCCTGGTTCATTAACAGGAATTAAAATCTCACCAATTCCACTCCTAGGACCGGAACCCATAAATCTTATATCATTTGTAATTTTAAATAGTGAATTGGCAATTAATTTGAGAGCACCATGTGTTTCAACCAATGCATCATGGGCAGCAATCGATGCAAACTTGTTTTTAGCGGAAACAAAATTTAATCCTGAGAAATTTGATATTAATTCAGCTGATGTTTCTGCATATCCTGATGGAGCGTTTATTCCAGTTCCAACTGCAGTTCCACCTATTGCAAGCTCAGATAAATTTTCTAACGAATTTGTTAATGCTATTATACCTTTATTAATTTGAGAATAATAACCAGAAAACTCTTGGCCTAATGTTATGGGTGTAGCATCCATAAAATGTGTCCTGCCTATTTTGATTATATCTTTAAACTCTAACACTTTTTCTAAAAGAGATTTTTCAAAGTTCTTTAAACTTGGAATTGTTTTTTCAACTAATTTTTTTAAAACTGCAATATGGATTGCTGTTGGGAATGTATCATTGGAGGATTGTGACATATTAACATCGTCATTAGGGGATAAAACCTTTTCATTATCGGTTAGTTTTTTTCCTTCAATCAACTGTGCTCTATTGGAAATCACTTCATTAACATTCATGTTAGTTTGAGTTCCTGAACCTGTTTGCCATATAACTAGGGGAAATTGATCATTGTGATCTCCATTTGTTATCTCATCACATACTGTCGAGATCAACTTTTTTTTCTTTTCACTTAATACACCTAGTTTATAATTTGCGTGAGCAGCTGCTTTTTTAAGTATTGCAAATGAGTGGATAATCTCTACAGGCATCGAACCACGACTGCCAATTTTAAAATTATTAATTGATCTCTGAGTTTGAGGTCCCCACAGGCAATCTAATGGCACTTGTATTTCTCCAATTGTATCTTTTTCTGTTCTGAAAGACATAAACTATTTATTTTACAAATTTACTACAATTGGACAAAATAATTTATATTAATAAGTGTTAGAAAAAAAAATATTTTAAAATGTATTACTAATAATTATTTTATAATTTTACAATAATGGAATTTGATCAATATTTAGGTTTTATATTATTTTTAACTGTTTTAACCATGGGTTTCTGGTTAATGATTCTTCTCTTAACATTCATTATACCTTATTGGGTCACAGGTGCATTTATTGAAAGAATGAAGGAAATTAGAGATAAGTATAAAAAGTAATTTAATTTCCAAAACCTTCGCCTCCATAATCTTGATAATTCCCTCTGTTTCGTTGGCTTTTCTTTTGATTAAACCTGTATATTAAATCAAAACTTATAGACCTTCCTCCTCGCCAACTAGCTTCTGTATAATTCCTGTAGGTTTCGTTGAAAGTCTCAAGCCTCCATTTTTGGGTTTCAAAAATGTCATTTACTTTGAATGTAAGAGTCATATTTTCTCCAAAAAGATCGGTACTTAAAGCGGTATTTGTTCTAATTCTAGCTTTTCTTGTTGAAATTGCATTACTTTCAGGACCGTAGTAACTTAATCTAGTTTGCCAATCTATTTTCTTTAAAATTTTTAAATAATTATTTATCCTTCCACTCCAAACAAAATTTTTAGAATCATATACAATATTATTATTGGTACCAATTATTTCAGATTGGAAAAGGTTAATATTTCCTGAAATTCTCCAATCCTTTGAGTGACTGTAACTAGTGTTAAACTCAACTCCAATTTCTTCTTTATTTGAAAGGTTAATTGGTGATCGCCGAATTACAGGAACAAGTATACCATTAACTGAAACAAAATCTCCAGTTGATTCATTTATAAATGTGAATATTCTTTCAGACTTTTTATAATATATCGATCCATTCAGTGTAGTTTTTTCAAGCTTGTATAAAAAACCCAAATCAAAACCGTTTGAATAAGTTGGATCAAGGTATGGATTACCTTGAAAATAACTCGTTTCACTAGATCTGGAGGGAAATGGATTGATAAAGTAAGATCTTGGTCTACTAATTCGTTTATTGTAACCAAGTGTTAATGTTTGATTCTTATTGAACTCTAAAGCTAAATTAATGGTAGGAAAAAGATCATTGTATTGATTAACGTCATTACTGTTTGTTTCTTTTTGTTTTACAATTGTTTTTGATTCTTCAACTCTAAGTCCAAACAAGTAAGAGAATTTTCCATTTTTATTTCCATATTGTGTATAAAATGCATTTATCTTTTCATTGTAAAAAAGATTATTACTCAAATTTGTATTTGTCAAAAACATACCGCTAACTTGCTCATCTTCAACTAAATAATCTGTGATTTGGAAACGATTACTTTTTCTGTAGCCAATTTCAAATTGTCCGTCTCCTTTTAATGGAACAACGTAATCAATCTTATATAATTCACTATTTTGATTCTCATCACTCGAAATTCTTTCACTTGCATATTTAACGATTGTTGGACTTGTTTGAGTATTGTTTAAAAATCCACTTTCATTTTCGTTAGAATTTTCTTTTTGATAGTCCATTGTTAGTGTTCCCATTTCTGAAAAATTGTGAGTAAAATTTATGGATAATTCATCAGTATTGTCTTTTTCATTTTCATTTTCAACCCTTTGTGAAACTCTATTTTGGCTCTGAAAATTTTGATTAATTAAATTTATCGATTGATCATCGCTGTCAGATTCTCGCTGAACATAGGAGAATACTAAACTTGTTTTTTCAGAGAAAAAATATTCAATTCCAGTATTTTGGAAAAAAGAATTTCTTTCACTGTCTCTATTTCCTTTTTCAGTTAAAAAATTATTTTCTCTACCAACAACATAATATTCAGTTTCACTGTTAGAAATGTTTTCAAAACTTGAGGTATTAACTCCCAGATTTGTAAAAAAATTCACTTTGTCTCGCCTGTAATTTAAATTTCCAGATGCACCATAGCTTTTTGGGTCTCCAGCTTTTATACTTAGAGAGCCGTTTAAACCTGCTAACTTATTTTTTTTTAATACAATATTAATAATACCTGCAGTTCCTTCAGCATTGTATCTTGCTGATGGAGAAGTTATAATTTCAACTTTATCTACGCTTTCGGAGGGGAACTGTTTTAATGCATCATTACTGCTAATACCTACTAACCCTGAGGGTTTTCCATTAATTAATATCCTCACATTCTGATTTCCTCTGAGCGAAATATTTCCATCAATATCCACAGCTAAAGAGGGTAAATTGTCAAGAACATCACTTACACTGCTTCCCTTAAGTGTAAGATCCTTACCAATATTGTAGACAGTTTTATCTAACTTAATTTCAACTTCGGTTTTTTCACCAACTACTTCAACTTCATCTAAAATATTTTCATCCAACTCCATGTAAATGTTACCAAGTTCTTTATTCTTATTTCCTTCAATATTTTCAAATATTATTTTTTTAAATGATATATATTCAATTCTAATGTTGAAAGAATCTTTTAAAGTTTTTATTTTAAACTTTCCGTCTATATCACTAATCGCAACATTTTCAATATTACTTTCGTCATTTTTGAATATAGATATTGTTGCATATTCAAGAGGAGTATTACTTTCTTTGTCAATAACAATACCGGTAACAAACGTATTGTTGTTTTGAGCACTTAAATTGAAAAATAAACTAATAAAAAATATAACTAGAAGATTTCTCATACTTGTTAGTTTCCTGTAATTTTTAATATTTCAGTGACAGGCCTGGCAATAATAGCTTTTTTTTTTGAAACAAGTATAGGTCTGTGTAGTATTACTGGAAATTTTATAATGGCATCCATTACTAAATTGTCTGGTGAATCGAAGTCAATGTTAGATTGTTTCCATATTTTTTCTTGTTTTCTGACTAAATCAATAGGTTTTAAATCTGACTTATTAATTATTTCTAATAAATTCTCCTTGTTCAAACCATCTTTTATGTAATTGAAAATATCATATTCAATTTTTTGGGAATTCAAATATTCAACGGCTTCTCTGGATTTACTACACCTTGGATTATGATATAACTTATATTTCAATATTATATTTCTTTAATTCTGATTTCATTTGTTGTGAACTATCAAATTTAATGCCATGCATTCCAACTAATTCTGCTCCTTTAACATTTGATAAACGATCATCAATAAAGATGCACTCTGATGATTTAAGTTTATATTTATTCAAAATGTATTCGTAAATTTCTTTTTCAGGCTTGAGCATTTTAATTTGACCTGATACAACTATTCCGTCGAATAATTTTAAAAAATCAAATCTTTTGATTGCGACAGGGAAAGTTTCCGCACTCCAATTTGTAAGTGTAAATAATTTATAATCAGTACTGTGGAGAGCTTTTAAAATATTTACTGTATCTGATATTTCTCCTTTTAACATGTTTTCCCATTTATCATAATACATTCTAATTAGGTGCTCATATTGGGGAAACTCTTTGATTTTTTCATTAGTCGCATCCTTAATTAGTTTGCCAGCGTCCATCTGCTCATTCCAATCCATTGTACAAATGTTTTCTAAAAACCATTTCATTTTTTTTCTGTCTCCTTTGAACTCTTTTAAAAAAACATACTCAGGGTTCCAGTCAACTAAAACACCACCAAGATCAAAAATAATATTCGTTATTTTCATATTAATTTAGCATTAAAAATGATTTTAGGAATGGGTTTAAATCACCATTTAAAACACTATCTGTATCGTTAGTTTCATATCCCGATCTGACATCTTTAACTAGTTTGTAAGGATGTAATACATAATTTCTAATTTGTGATCCCCACTCAATTTTCATTTTATTTGCTTCGATTTCATCTCTTTCTTTCATTTTTTCCTTTAATTTAATTTCATACAATTGAGATTTTAATAATTGAAGAGCTTTTGCCTTATTTTCAAGTTGTGATCTTGTTTCAGAGTTTTCAATTATAATTCCACTTGGTGCGTGTCTTAATCTGACTGCTGTTTCAATCTTATTTACACTCTGCCCTCCAGCTCCACTAGATCTCATTGTCTCCCAAGTAATGTCAGAATTATTTATATTTATTTCTATTGAATCATCAACCAAAGGATATACATAAACTGAGGCAAATGATGTGTGACGTTTGGAGTTACTATCAAATGGCGAAATTCTAACAAGTCTATGAACACCATTTTCACCTTTCAGCCAACCAAATCCAAATTGTCCATCAATTTCAAGAGTTACAGTCTTAATCCCTGCAACATCCCCTTGCTGTAAATTTAATTCTTTGATTTTAAATTTATTTTTCTCTGCCCACATTATGTACATTCTCATTAGCATACTTGCCCAATCGCAACTTTCAGTTCCTCCAGCACCAGCTGTTATTTGAATAATAGCACTCATTTCGTCGCTATCTTCAGAAAGCATATTTTTGAATTCTATTTTTTCAATATGATCTGTTGATATTTTGAAGTGATCTGTAAGCTCTTTCTCTGATATTTCATTTGATTTAAAATAATCATATAAAACTTCCAGTTCATCACAATAAGATTTAGCAAGTTTGTAATCACTGACCCATTGTTTTAATGATTGAATTTCCTTCATTAATTTTTCAGCACTTTTGGAATCATTCCAAAAATCAGGGTCAAATGTTACTTCTTCTTTATTGGCTATTTGAATCTTTTTCGAATCAATGTCAAAGATAACTCCCAAGCGCATTTGTTCGCTTAAGGAGATTTTTTATTTGATCAAACTTTATCATTAATTTAAATATTTCATAAAAATACATTTAAATACAAATGTATTTTAATTAATTTTACAAATTCTTAAAATTTATAGATGCAAATCAAATATTTTTTTTCAATAATTTTTTGTTTAAACCTTATTTCAAATTTCGCTCAAGTTGAAAATAATTATACCAAATATGAGGGTTTTTTCAATTTTCAGTATGAACAAAAAGAGGATAAAATTTATTTAGATATTGATGAGCTTGAAAAAGATTTTCTTTATGTAAGTTCCCTTGCAACAGGGTTAGGTTCAAATGATATTGGCCTAGATCGTGGACAATTGGGTAGAGAACGAATAGTACACTTTAAAAAGTATGGAAATAAATTATTTCTAATTGAACCCAATCTCTATTTTAGGGCCAATACCCTAAATGACAGTGAAAAAAAAAGCGTTGAAGAGGCATTTGCAAAGTCCGTAATTTATAGTTTTGAAATCGTCAAATCATCTGGTAAATCTTATACAATTGACTTTACTCCTTTTCTAATGCAAGACACACATGGAGTTTCCAATAGACTTAAAAACTTAGATCAGGGAGTTTATACCTTAGATCTTTCCAAAAGTGCTATTGAAATAAAAAGAACTAAAGCTTTTCCAAAAAATGTTGAGTTCGAGTCAATCCTCACCTTCAAAGGTGAACCTAGGGGAAATTTAATAGTAAGTGTTTCACCAGACCCCTCTATTTTTACAGTAAACCAACATCATTCTTTTGTAGAATTACCGGACGGCAACTATAAACCAAGAAAGTTTGATCCCAGAAGTGGTGGAATCATGTTAAGTTTTATGGATTATGCATCTGCTGTTCAAGACCCCATTTTAAAAAAATTTATAATTAGACATAGATTGGAAAAGAAAAACCCAAATTTGAAATTCAGTGAAGCAGTAAAACCTATAGTTTATTATTTAGATCCCGGAACTCCAGAACCAGTAAGATCAGCTCTTTTGGATGGAGCCAGGTGGTGGAATGAAGCATTTGAAGAAATTGGATTTAAAAATGCTTTTCAAGTTAAAATACTTCCTGAAGATGCGGATCCCATGGATTGTAGATACAATGTAATTCAGTGGGTTCACCGATCAACTAGAGGTTGGAGCTATGGAGCTAGTGTTGTTGATCCTCGAAGTGGTGAGATAATAAAAGGACATGTTAGCCTTGGTAGCTTGAGAATAAGACAGGATTTTTTAATCGCTCAGGCATTAATTAATAAATCCTACGAAAATGAAGAAAATTATAAACCTATGTTAGAAATGGCATTATCCAGGATTCGACAATTAAGCGCTCACGAAGTTGGTCATACTCTGGGCTTTGCACATAATTTTGCGTCAAGTGTTAATAATAGAAGTTCTGTAATGGATTATCCTCATCCTCTTATCAAATTAAAAGAAAATGAAATTGACTTATCCGATGCATATGCAAATGGAATTGGTGACTGGGATAAAGTTACAGTTGCCTACAGCTATTCTGATTTTGATGGAAAAAATGAAAATATGGAATTAAAAAAAATTTTAGAAAATGCAAATAATGAAGGGTTTCAATTTATAACAGATAGTGATGCTAGAGCAACAAGCGGATCACATGTAAATGCCCATTTGTGGGATAATGGAGAAAGTATTTCAGAGGGATTAGACCAAATTTTAAAAATAAGAAATATTGCAATTAATAATTTTTCAAAATTTAATATCAAAGAAGGTGATCCTTACACCATGCTTGAAGATCTGTTTGTGCCTCTTTACTTTATGCATCGATATCAAACTGAAGCTGCCGTTAAATTGATTGGAGGCATGGATTATAACTATGCTGTTCGTGGAGATAATCAAATAATAGTTAAAGATTTAGATTTCAGTGATCAGGATCAAGCTCTTAGCTCAGTTTTAAAATCTTTAGATGCAAAAGTTTTGGCAATCCCAAAAAGACTATTGAAATTATTTCCCCCTAGAGCATATGGCTTTAATCGGACTAGAGAATCCTTTAAAAGCAAAACTGGAGTTTCTTTTGATCCTTTTAGTGCTGCATCAACAGCAAGTGATTTTTCAATCTCACTTTTACTTGATGAGCAAAGAATTAACAGAATTACTGTTCAAAGTTCTGTTGACAACACTAAACTAAGTTTAAATTATTTTTTTAATTCTTTAATTAATAACACAATTAATAAAAACTATAATGATCAATATTTAAGTGATATACAACACATTATTAATTCTAATATCTTAATCAAATTATTAAATTTATCTTTGAAGGATAATTTATTTTTGAAGGCAAATCAGGAGGTTGATGCTACAATTGAAAGTATTCAGGAAAAGTTTAAAAAATCAAAAAAACTTAACTCAAATCAAAAACAATATTTACAAATTATTGATGATTTTTATAAAAACCCAACTAAGTATGAAAATAAAAAGTCTCTAAAAATACCGGATGGGTCACCCATTGGAGATTTGAGTTGCAGTCACAATAATTGAATTATGGAAATAAATTTAATTAGCGATACAGTTACTAGACCATCAAAAAAAATGTTGGACGCAATGGTCAATGCGAAGGTAGGGGACGATGTTTTTAAAGAAGATCCAACAGTTAACAGGTTAGAAAGTGAACTTGCCACTATGTTTGGTATGGATTCAGCGTTATTTTTTCCATCTGGTACTATGACCAACCAAACTGCAATTAAAATACATACCAATCCAGGAGATCAGTTAATTTGTGATAAATATGCTCATGTTTATAATTACGAGGGTGGAGGAGTAAGTTTTAATAGTGGAGTTTCCTGTAAATTAGTGGATGGGGATAGAGGTATGTTTACTAATTTGCAATTGTTGAAGGCTATAAATCCTCCTGATTTTTATCACAGTCCCAAAACAAGTTTGGTATGTGTTGAAAATACAACAAACAAGGGTGGGGGTGCTTGTTGGGACATCGAAGAATTAAGACGTATTAAAAAATCCTGTAAAAAAAATAATTTAAATCTCCATCTTGACGGTGCTAGAATATGGAATGCCCTTGTAAAAAAGAATGAAAAACCAAAAGATTATGGGGTATTATTTGACTCTATTTCTGTTTGTTTAAGCAAAGGTCTTGGATGCCCATCTGGGTCTGTATTACTTGGTTCTGAAGAACTTATTTCAAAAGCTTTAAGAATCAGGAAAGTTCTTGGGGGGGGTATGAGACAAATTGGTTATTTGGCAGCATGTGGGCTTTATGCAATAGAAAATAATTTCGAAAGACTATGTGAAGATCATGAAAAGGCATTAGATATTGAAATAGTTCTCAATAAACTTTCCTATGTTTCAAAAGTTGAAAAAGTTGAAACTAACATTATAATTTTTCAACTTAATTCAGACTTAGACTCTGATTTATTTTTAAAAAAATTAAATGAAAATGGTGTAAGTATAATATCGATGGGAGACAATAAATTAAGAATTGTTACACACCTAGATTATACTTTAGAAATGCACGAAAAATTTATTAATATTTTAAACCATTTAAAAATTTAAAAAACAT
>MDTC01109395.1_pt1 | contig 47841 bp, 34 predicted proteins | sample 811181 | NCBI WGS metagenome assembly MDTC01 (sample SAMN05326644, study PRJNA326480) | marine metagenome | isolation source: seawater | place: Pacific Ocean: North | collected 2011 | reverse complement strand
GCTGTTTGGATGAAGGTGCCTGCAACTTCGATGCGGAGGCAGAATTTGAGGATGAAGATTCGTGTTTGTATGAAGATGCAATTGGGCTTTGTGGTGGTGATTGTGAGGTCGATGAGAATGAAAATGGCCTTTGTGATAGCATTGAATTCGGTCCTTGTGAAGGCTTATCGAGTTATACGTACAATGGCTACACCTATCCTGTCGTGGCCATAGGTTCTCATTGTTGGTTTCAAGAAAACTTGCGTTCTGAGACATTTAGGAATGGACAAGAAATTCCATATTTTGAAGAAAACTCCGCTGGTTGGAACAGCCAGTCATTGCCTCGTCGAGGCAAATACAACGATAGCGACTCACTGGCCAACATTGCCGGTTTAATTTATAACTACTCAGCGGTAGTGGATGCCAGTGAACTGTGTCCCACCGGTTGGCACGTGCCGATTTCTACAGACTTCAATGGTCTAATGGATTCACTGGGCAACGGCTCAGCTCAATACAGAGCTGAAGGTCTTGCAAGCGAAGGAACAGGATACTGGGAGGTCGAAATTGAAGGGACGGATGAAACGGGTATGTCTATTCAACCCTTTGGATCGCGCGGTTATTTGGGAGGAGATAATAGTTGGAGTCTAGGCACCTCACTTTGGTGTGCGAGCACGGGGCTGCCGCAGAGTGGTGAAGGATGGAACTTCAATCAATATTCAGTCACGAGCAATCTTGTCTTGCGTGCGAGAGGCAGGTACGTCCGTTGTGTGAAGGGAGAATTTGCATTTGGTTGCACAAATCCCGACTTCTCTGAGTATGATAATGGCGCAGAAATTGACGATGGTTCTTGCGCGAGTTTGTTCGGTTGCATCGATGATTCTGCATGCAACTTTAATCCGGAAGCCATTGCGGACGACGGGCTATGTATTTACAATGATGCAGATGATGACGGCATATGCGATGATCAAGACGATTGCATTGGCCAAGTGGATGCGTGTGGAATATGCAACGGTCCGGGAGAGGTTTATGAATGCGGATGTTTTGATCCACCTCTGGAACCTATTGGGTGCAGCTGTGGCGATATTCCAGAAGGCGACTGTGACTGCGACGGAAATCAATTGGATGCGCTAGGCATTTGCGGTGGGTGGTGTGAATCAGACGCCAATGGTGATGGGATTTGTGATTGTGTTGAGGCCGATCCAGAAGGTGCTTGCGGCTGTGATATCTATGAAGATGATCTCGGAGAATGCGGTGGGAATGTTTTTTATGGCTGCACCTATGCTTTCGCTGTGAATTTCGCTGTGAATGCAACGGTTGATGATGGCAGCTGTGCTTTGTCCGGTTGCACCCACCCGGTGGCGATCAATTACAACCCATTGGCTGAAATAGAAGACGCGAGTTGCTTATTTGGTGGATGCACAGATTCAGTGGCCATCAACTATGGAGTCAACGCTGGAAGCTTGGGCTATGTGTTTACGGAGATCGAGCACAATGTCCCGTATCCATTGGATTATGGAATTGTTTTCACTCAAGTCTCGGACGATTGGCTCTCTGAGCCGGTTTTGATGGATTGGGAGTTTGAGCTGTTTGGTGTGGCGTACACTCAATTCCAAGTGAGTTCGAACGGCTATTTATTCTTTGATGATAGCGCAATGAGTTCGGGTTATTCTCCGTGGAACATTGACGGGCAGTTGCCGAGTGATGCATTGCCTTTTCCGGCCATTTTTGCCGTCTACAATGATATGGATCCTAGCACATGTGGTACCATTCATTACGGCATTGATGGAGAATCTCCACAAAGAAAGTGGATCATTAGTTGGAATGAACTTTGTGTTTTTGGGTCTTTGGGCGCATGCCAAGATCAATTTGTTAGCGCACAGCTCATCTTGCATGAAACTTCCAATGTAATTGAGTTTCATGTGGTCAATCGCTCATCATGTTCGGGATGGAACGATGATGCACTCATCATTGGTATGCAAAATGAGAATGCTACCCTTGCTTACACAGCACCTGATTTTAACAATCAAAACCCGATAGTAAGCGAGCAGTCTTGGCTCGCTGTTCCTCTTGTTGGTCAGGATCCGAATTTCGATGATGGTTCGTGTTTGTATGCCGGTTGCATCGATCCATTGGCGTGCAATTTTCAGCCAGATGCCATCGAAAGCGATGACACGTGCATTTACGTTCAAAACACGTGCGGTGATGGAACTGTTTGGGACGCAACGTCGCAAACCTGCGTGCTCGATCCGAGCTGCCCAACCGATGTGAATCAAGATGGAATTGTAAGCATCGCTGATTTACTCATGTTGCTCGCGGATTTCGGGAGCGAATGCTCAACAGAATTGAACGAGTAATTCAGTTTCGACCACTAAAGTTGTCGCGCTCGAATCTCCTCATTTGATCCGAACAGCATTTTTTCCTGCCACAAATCCGGTGGACCAAGCTGCTTGAAAATTGAACCCACCGGTGATCCCATCGACGTCGAGGACTTCCCCTGCGAAATACAACCTAGGTATCATGCAGCTTTGCATCGTCTGAAAGTCTACCTCGCTCGTGTTGATGCCGCCACAGGTCACAAACTCTTCTTTGAATGTAGTTTTCCCCTTTACGGCATAGATGTCGTTGAGCAGGGTGTTGATCAATTTGTTACGTGATTTCTTACTCATTTCGAGCCACAAGCTGTCGGATGATAGCTCGGCCTTGCCGATGAGGTAAAGCCAAAAATTTTTGGGCAAGTCAAAAGGGCAGGCGTTGGCCAGTTTCTTCTTGCGGTTTGTGGGAAGCCATTCGTCCAGATGCTCATTGACTTCAATTTCGTTGGCAATGCCAATCCAATTGACCTGAATGTTGAAGGCATACCCGCGTGATTGCAATTCTCTCGCGCCCCAAGCTGAAAGTTTGAGTACCGCTGGTCCGCTCATGCCCCAATGCGTTATGAGCACAGGCCCTTGATGTGAAAGTTTGGTTCCTTGGATGCGGACCAATGCTTTTTTTACGACTAGCCCCATCATTTCTTTGACCGTTTCCCCGGGCATGTTGAAAGTAAATAAGGAGGGCACGGGCTGTGTAATGCTGTGTCCCAATGCAGCCAGCCAATCAAACCCGCTCGACTTCGGACTGCCACCCGTTGCGACGATCACACCGTCGAAGGCTTCCTCGTTTACCAAGATCCCATCGTCCTGCGGCGTGATGCTTTTCACCGGTGTGCGCATGCGGATTTCAATGCCGGCTTTATGCACTTGGGCCATCAAGCAATCAATGATGCTTTGTGAAGAATCGGAGGCAGGAAACATGCGGCCATCAGATTCTGTCTTCAATTTGACGCCACGGCTGGTAAACCAGTCAACGGTATCCTGCGTTTCAAACTGAGGGAAGGTTTTCCTCAAGGGCTTGCTGCCGCGTGGATAATTTTTGATCAGTTGTCCGGTTTTGAAGGTGGCATTTGTCACATTGCAACGGCCTCCACCGGATACTTTCACTTTGGCCAGCACTTTGTCGGACTTCTCAAAGAGAACGACTGCACAAGACGGTTCGTGCTCCGAGGCGGAAAGTGCCGCAAAAAACCCCGCTGCTCCGCCACCGATGACTGCCACTCTTTTCATGGCCGAAAAGTAGGGCGGACCCATTCAGTGGGCAAGCCTTCAGTGTTCAATCAATACGGAGCTTGAGAATGATTTTCCTTTTCCATCGGTCGCTCGCAATAAATGCAATCCCGGAGCCACGCTCTGACAATCAATCGTGATTATCGACTGATTTGCTGTTCTCTGATGGATTGCTTGTCCTTTCGCATTGAACAGGGTGCAGCGCCAAGGACCGTTTGATGGAGCCGAAATATTCAGTTGATCGGACGTTGGATTGGGATAGACGCTCCATTCTAATTTCGACGCATCTTCATTGACCGCGATGGAATTGGTTGTGCAGTCCAAAAGCCCGGATAGGCCATAGTCCTTTACAAAATCCCAAATGACTTCGTGCGCTACGATGTCCATATTTCCAAAAGTCCCGGGCCAGTCGTGGCCACCACCATTGATGCGGTAATGTTCCACTGCCACGCATTCATCCGTGCTTTCCCAAGTGATGAGGTCCGCAGTGCTTCCATCGTTGCTGCTGATATTGGGAACGGCTGTTTCCAATGGCTCATCTTGAATGCCGTTGGCTTCCAACCACAATTCATGTGAATCATCGGCTGAGGCATAGTACAGCGTGCCTTCGTAGGTGATTCCGTCGTAAAGGGAATTGTAGTCCTCTGTTCCGAGTATGGTCATGACCGCCGTAGGGTGTGTGACGTTGCAGGCTTCATACGATTCGATGTACATGGTTCTTGCCACTACACCTATGGCCGCAATTCGTTCGTTCAATCGACAGGCCAAATCAAAGGTGAATCCACCTCCATTTGAATAGCCCATCGCGTAGACTCGATTCAGATCTATTCCGTGTGCCTCGTGCATCTCGTCAATCAACGCATCTACAAATCCAATGTCATCATGAGCGGTTGGCTCCGTAAAAGGTAAGTCACCTGAGACTTCGACTTGCCAGTTGGTTTCACCAGCAAGAGGCTCAGGATATGCATCAGGATAAAGCAGAATGAATTGATCTTGATCAGCGAGTGAACGCAAATCTGCAATTGCGAGTTGGTCATTTGAATTGCCGGCGCCTCCGTGGAAACTCATCACCAAGGGCAATGAGCTGTTCGCATCAAACCCGGCGGGGATGTATTTGAGATAAGTTCTGTTGAGTCCGTCAAATTCAATCTGCTCGGTGCTCAGGCCTTGGCTTTGCAATGGGTTCAGGATGAAAAAAAAGCCAATGGTTGATATGAGTTGTCGCATCACATCAAATTTAAGGGCTGCAACTGAATAGCTGCAGCCCTCATTCGATTTTTGACATAAAATTAACAGAAGTCTCAATCAGTCATTGGTGCCAACCGGAATGTTGTTGCTCACCATGAGGTAGGTGGCAATCACAGGGAACAACACCAGGATGGCGTGGAACACACCCGCTGCAGCTCGCGTGCCTTCGTCGATGCTGTCGTCCGTCTGGGTCAAAATGACGGCAAATGCATTGATCAGCGCCAATGAGATGAAGGTTTTAATGGCAAAAGATCGAAAGACCTTGCTGCCATCGTAATTCAGCCTATTGGGAAATGCAATAATGCCTTGAAGCAACCAAATTACGGTCAAGGATAGATTGAGTGTTGTGCCGTCATCCGACAGGTATTTTGTCAGTTGGTCTGGAATGACAATCAGCGCAAAAAGAAAATATCCCAAAAGGAAGAAAAAGCGTTGGCGTTTGATGACGCCATAAAGCGAGACAAGAACGGGAATCGCCGCAACAAAAATTAATGGATCCATTGAAAGAAGTTTTAAAGAATTAAAGAAGCCGAAGTTGTTCATGCGAAGATGGCTATTCCATCCCATTTAATTGCGACGAAAGGCAATTTGTGGAAGTCGGGTTTTTTCACAGGGGAGTGTTAAATCTTTGTTAAACGTGTCTCAATGACACGGAGAATACGTTCTCATCTTTACCCCACATCAAATCTTTATAAGATGAAAAAGTTTATTGTTTCTTGCAGCGCTTTTGCTTTTGCATTCTGCGCATTAAATGTGTCCGCTCAGGATGCTGAGCCACTTCAGCCGAAAGGCACTTGGTATTTGGGATCTGCTGATGCCACCTCTCTGTTCAAAATGTTCTCAGCTGAGGGAGTGGACGTAGCTCCTTTCGTTGGCTACACGGTAGCGGACAACATTGCCATAAGCCTCGGCTTAAACATGGCTTCAGCCACAATTGATGGTGTTGACGGCGCTTCTGATATGACAATGTCAAGTTCCCAAGTAAGCGTAGGGGCGGCCTACTTCTTCGGAGATAATTTTTATGGCCAAGCGCAAGTTGTTCTTGGAAACTCAGACGACGGCGTCAATGATGCTCAAAGTTCGACAGGCTATGGTGTTGGTTTGGGCAAGTATATTCCTGTCAAAGACATGTGGTTCATATCTCCTCAATTGAATTATACAGGAGGTTCGAATGATCTAGGATCCTCTTCAGGAGCTGAAATCCGAATCCAGTTTGGAGCAAGTTTCTAAGAAAACTCCACCTAAATTTAAAAAGAGGGCTTTTGCCCTCTTTTTTTTTTCATATTTAACGTGTACCCATCCACTCTATATCATGGTCTCATGTTAGGTCCCAAAATCGTTGGTTTTTTTCTGGTTCTCGTTGCATTCGTTTTAAATGATTGGCAATGTGTGATGGCTCAATCTGAGTTTGTTTTCAATCACAACGGATTGGAACGTAATTACATCCTCGACTTGCCCGAGGGTGAAACAGAGGGCTTGCCTTTGGTGATAGTCTTGCACGGCTATGTGAGTTCTGCTCAGCTGATAAGAGGTTATTCCGGCTGGACTGAAATTGCAGAAAACGGAGAAGCCGTCATTTGCTACCCGCAAGGCACCGCCGATGATTTCGGCATCAATCACTGGAATGCAAACCTGGGCATCAGTGACACGGATGACATTGGCTTTCTATCCGCCTTGGTCGAACACTTGCAGCAGAGCTACGGGCTAAGTGCTGAGTGCACATTTACTTGTGGAATGTCCAACGGTGGATTCATGAGCTACACGCTCGCTTGCGAACGCCCGGATTTGTTTCGTGCCATCGGTTCGGTCACTGGAAACATGAGCGCTTATGATCAATTGAATTGTGATCCAAGCAATGTTTTGCCCGTGATTCATCTTCATGGAACACTCGATCCTACGGTGAGTTACAATCAGGGAGTGATTTTAGAGGGTCCGTGGAGCGGGGGCTGGGGAGTGGAAGAAGTGATGGATTTTTGGACAGGTCTGATGGAGACAACAGAAACGACTGAAGAGGCAATGCCCAATACGGTACTATTGGATTTGACTACGGTCGATTTTATTCGCCACTTTGGTTCCCCTGGAGGACAGGAATTTCATCATTATCGTGTAAACGGCGGATTGCACGATTGGTTCGGTGCATGGGGCAACCAAGACATCGACAGCACCGAGTTGTTATGGGATTTTTTCGCTTCATTTTGTGAGCAGCCCGTGAATGATATTGACGATCTAATGAGTGAATCGGGTTCGAGGACCTTGATTCGCGTTGTAGACATTACGGGGCGTTTGATGCGCCATGACACAGAGGGATTGCTATTCTTTCAGTATTCTGATGGTACCGTGGAGAAGCGAGTGAGATTTGCGCATTGAAGCCTCATCGGATTGCTCGGCTATAAAGCAAAAAAGGCCTGCCAATTGGCAGGCCTTTCATTCACCTGAAGTAAGGTTATTGATCGCTTTTGAGTAACAATTGCTGTTCGATCGACAGTCGGTGAATCATTTGAATCGAATAGAATCCATTGGGGAACTCACCCAAATCAACGATTGAGAGGTTGCTTCCTATTCCTGACCATTCGTATACCTTGGAACCGCTTGAATTAAAAACATTCAAAAGCACTGGGCCATTCAATGCAGTTTCGAAGCGGAAAACACCTTGCGTAGGGTTGGGGTAAATTCTAAAAGAATTTCCTTCAGCTGAGTGAATGGAAGAATCGTAGTCAATCGTTATTTCTTCTGATACTTTGCAGCCGTTGGCATCAATTACAGAGACAATGTACGTTCCATTCACAAGGTTCGTAGCATCGACCACTTCTAAAGTTGATGCTTCATACCACTCAACACTGTAAGGAGCAAGGCCTCCTGAAATGGTGGTTGAGCCCTCGATGGTTCCATCTTCATTTTGAGTCGAAGAGACCTCGAATTCCAGCGCTTCACCATCAGGTTCAATGATTTGAATCATGAAGATTGCTCCACAATCGTCGCCGTCTTCTATGCCTACGAAGTACATTCCTGCCATTAATTCTTCGAAAACACCTGTTTCGTTTTCAGCAAGCTCATTTCCATCGGAATCAAACAGATGAAATTCGAGATCATCGGTCTGATTGAAAAGCACTGTATCTACCGAGATGGATCCAGTGCTTCCGTTCAAGCAGGCAATGTCCTCTGAGCTGATTGATGCGTCAATTGAATAGCAGGAGCCATCATCTATTACGGCTTCTTCATTGAAGTTGCATGACATTTCATCCATGCATCCTGATTCAGGTTGCTCAAGTACATGATCGATGATGTGAATCAAACCTTGAAAAACACCGATGTCAGCAGCCACGACCATCGACTCATTGATGAATATGCTGTCCGCCATAAATGACACAGTCGTCGTTTCATCTGGTGATGAATTCATTGTGATTTGCATGCCATCTGTTAGGTCGCTTGCATATGCGATTCCAGTGGTCGTGTGATAAAGCAACGCTTCAGTCAAACCATCTGGGTCGGAGAGGAAGTCTTCTAAAGTTGATCCAACCTCTGCCATGAAGTTGATGATGGCTGAGTCAGTTGGTGCGAATAACGTATACTCGGCTCCGCTGAAATTGATGGCGGGACTGAGCCCTGTTTCCGTGAGCAGTGTATCTAAAAGGGTAAGACCCTGCGCTTGTAGAACGTCAGACAATAAATCAATGGGTTGAATGATTCCTGCGATGCTATGAATCAAACCATTGTGAGTCATGATGTCTGTGGCCAAGATTGGAACAGAATTCACTTGAGCTGATCCTGACGCGTTCATGAAAACGTACAGGTCATTTCCAGATGCTGCTGTCGATGAACCGTCTTCGAGAAGTTCACTGGCGTATGCCAATGATTCTGAAATCAGGTGTTCCATGAGTATGGAGCTCAGATCAGGACTGTAGAGAATGTCGTAAATCGTGAGGTCATTTGCATCGGCAAAGTCAATGAATGCAGCATCATTTGGTGCAAAAAAGGTCATCGCATCCAAGGCGTCGAACGTCTCTGTTAAATTGGCATTGTCAATTGCAATCTTGACGTAATTGTGGCTGCTGCTAGCGTCGATCCAATCGTAAATGCTCATGGAAGGTAAGATGACCTCGTCGAGAAGGTGGACAATTCCATTGTCCAAAGCCACGTCGGCGGTAACGATGGATGTTGCGTTGGCCAGATTCACACCGTTGGTTGCTGAGACTTCCATGGTCGTGCCCAAAGCGGTAGAAAATTCTAGACCATCTCCGATTGAACTGAATAGGATTTCTTGGTCCAATGCCACATGGTATTGAATCATTTCAAGCGCTTCGTTTGATTCTAAGAATACCGCAATGTCCTGGCCAATTGAACTTGCATAAGCCTCAACTGCATCATCGGAAGGCGCAAATACGGTCAAGTTTTGACCATCCTGTAAAGTGGAAGTCAGGTCAAAGTTTGCGGCAATGGATTCGAGGTGCTCGGTTGTTGAAGAACTTGATATAAAGTCGCCTATTGTCGTCTGACCCACGGCCAGTAGCGTCCAGAAAAGCGTTAATAGGGTGATTGAATATTTCATGAATTGGAGTTGGTTTGATGAGGCGGATGTAAGGGTTTAAATAAGTTGCTATTGCTATCCCTTCATGTCTCGTCGGCTTTCAAGCATTGCGCCTGAGCTTTCGAATGAGCGGTCATTTTGAGTTGTTTTGATGGTCGCATTTACATTTCAATCTGTTGCCGTCGAAGGGGATTCAATCTGGGGACAAATTATTGCACGAAACTCAAATTAAATGTGCCTTTTGTTACAACTTATCGTTAAAAAATGAACAATCTAGAATGGATTTCTCACAATAATGACAGCTTAGTATTTTTGATTTTGATCATTCACTATGACCATTAGATTTTGGTCAAAATGTATAAGACGAATTGCCATGTTGGAGTAGATTTGTATCTCGCCTTCAATGCAAGGTTGTATTCTAAACCGTGCCTTTTTACAATTTAACCCCCCAAAGCGCCATGAGTCGTCAATTTTCATGCCTTGCAATTTCTGCAACGATCCTTTCATTTTTCAGCTGCAACCAACCAACGGAAACTCCCTCAGTTACTCAACCTTCATCACTGCACGGTTATGGGGGCAATCAAATGGAGAAGTGGGACTTTGGCCAACAATCTGCGGCGGATTTATGGCTCCAGTGGGGCCAATATCTTACAGATGAGAACTTGGAAGGAATTCTTTCAATCGCGGGAGATTCCATCACGATTGAGGTTTCAGGCGATGATGTTATCAATGGCAAAGAAGAGCTCGCTGAGCGTTTAGGCACTTGGTTTGAAACAGCAGACGTGAATTTCATTCCCGAGTGGGGAGTGCCGATCGTTTATCACGATTCGCCGGAAGATGCCGCGGATGGTACTTGGGTGTTCAACGGTTATCGACTAGAATCCATGGTTGGAGACACGTTGACTTCTTTTGTTCGTCATTCTAATGTGTATGTGTCCGACGGAAAGATTTTATTTCACAGGATCTATACTCACAGCAAAACGGTTGAATCAGTTGCTGAAATTGATTTTGCCGTTGATATGAATAGCTATGAAGGAGATCCGTATCAGTCTGTTAGCATTTATGGTAGCTTCAATAATTGGTGCGTGGAATGCGATGCGTTGTCGGATGAAGATGGCGATGGTATTTTTGAGGGTAGCATTCGTGTTGGCAAAGGTGAATTGGAGTACAAGTTTGCACTGGATAAGAATGTGGAGCGTCAAGAAACCTTCGAGGTTGGAATGCCATGCACTAAAACAACGGGGCAGTATACCAACCGAGTGATTCAGGTCGAAGGAGCCATGGACCTCGGTGTCGTTTGCTTTGAGTCTTGCGATTGTCCGTAACAGAAAGCAATTGTTGATTGAACCGCCTGTTCGAGCTTGTGCTTGAAGAGGCGGTTTTGTTTTCCCGATGATCGAACCTTCGGATGATTCAGATGTTTTGTTTGCGATGCAGTCATCACTGAAGTCCAAGCAGAATATTCGCATCGTCTGGTTCAAACGCGACCTGAGAATCAGGGACCACGAGCCCTTGTCGAATGCCTTGAAAGCAGCCGCGAACGCAGGGGATTCTGTTTTGTTGGTGCATGTGTTTGACCCGAACACTCTTCAGCATCCTACAACATCGAATCGTCACCTCCAATTTCGCTGGGAGGCATGGTGTGCCCTCAAGAATGAAATTCAGGATTTAGCCTGGCCTGTGACAGTTTCGGTTAGTGCAAGTGACATTCTAGAAATTTGCAATTGGATCGCGTTGCATTATCATATCAAAGGAATCTACAGCCATGAAGAGACGGGGCTTCGTCATACCTATGAATGCGATCGTTCTGTTCAATCTTGGTGCGGCGCTCGCAGCATTCCCTGGATTGAAACTCCGCAACAAGCTGTAAAAAGAGGCCGTCGTTCGCGCGATGGATGGGCTGTGGAATGGCACCACGCGATGAATTCAAAACGCGTGCAGCCGATTCCACAAAAATCCATGAAGAGCATTCCTCTGATGACTATTCCCTTGCCTGATTCACTTGAGTTAAGAGAGTGCCCCCGAGTTCTTCACGATCAAGACCCGGGTGGTTCAGGACCATTTCAAATGGGAGGTGAGCGTGAAGGCCACCGATACATGCAGTCGTTTTTCGAAGGCCGCGTGAAGGGTTACCGCCGTCAAATCGGCCAACCGCTTGCGAGTCGGGAATCATGCAGCCGCCTGTCTCCTTATTTGGCATGGGGTTGCTTGAGTATGCGTCAAGTATTCCAAGCATATCGGGCGGCTGAATTGCCCCGTGCGAAAATGGATCTCAAGGCTTTTGGCAGTCGGTTACGTTGGCAAGGTCATTTCATTCAAAAATTTGAATCAGAGGATCGCATGGAGTTTGAATCTGTGAATCGGGGATACCTCAAAGTGTCCCACAATGGTGATCCCGAGAATTTGCAAGCCTGGAAAGAGGGGAAGACTGGGGTGCCCTTAGTTGATGCTTGCATGAGATGTGTCGTTGCTACGGGGTATCTGAACTTTCGAATGCGTGCAATGCTCGTGAGTTTTTTGACTCATCACCTCGATCATCCATGGCAAGCGGGCGTGGAACATTTGGCCCGTTGTTTTCTCGATTTTGAGCCAGGCATTCACTACAGTCAGTTTCAGATGCAGGCGGGAGTGACAGGAATCAATACCATCCGAATTTATAACCCGGTCAAGCAGGGTTTGGAGCGCGATCCACAAGGAGAATTTATAGCAAAGTGGGTCCCGGAATTAAAAGATATGCAGCCACATTCTCGACACGCGCCATGGACCATTCCACCTTTGGAGCGCCAGTGGCAGGAATGGAATACAACTTATTGCGATCCCATTGTTGATGTGGATGCAGCTGGCCGAAGGGCGAGAGAAAAGCTATGGGCGCTTAAGAAGTCGTTTGAGGTGCGCAGAGAGGCTCATCGTATCTTGGCAACGCACGTGGCTTCCTCAGACTCTTCTGGTGGCTGAATCAAGGTTTGGGGATATCTACTCCTTGAACATAGAGCTCAACGATACCTATTGAGTCAGCCCACTGAGCACCTTCGAATTGTTGGAAATCCCCAGTGGTTATTGAAGATAAATAGCAATCCAACAGTGGCTTGGCCAATGGCAAGTATGACCAGTGCCATTTTTCTTCGCGATAACCTGTTCTGCCATTTTTTTGATCTCCATATACTTGGTGGAATCCAAACCTTCCAGCGTGCTGTTTTAACCAAGCATAGGTAGCGACTCCGACGATGTCAGATTCAAACCATTCGTTTTCGAGCGCATTGAGATCAACATCGGTGCCCCAGTGGTGCCGGGATGATCCAGGCATAGAACTGTATTTCAGAATTTCTATGGCGCGCTCGCTTCCGTCGAATTCAGCATAGCGTGTTCCGTTCCATTTCCGATTCCAAATACTGCGCTGGTACGTCCAGTTGCGCGTAGCACTTAAAATTGTAAGATCAATGCCTTCATCCTGCGCCTCATTCCACATGAGTTCGAAGGAATCCAAAGCTTCCTTTCTCAAAAAAACCTGCTTTTTAGATGTAAACTGATTTGGAATGATGGCGAATGAGGTGTCTTTGGCTGGGTTGAATTGACCCGTAAGGTGAAGCTCATTGATCCCTGAACAAATTGCTGTTGCCGGCAGAGAATCTGTTTGAAGGTTCAGTGTGATAGGGTCCGTTTCATTGGCAGGCATGTCGAGGCTGCAATTCAAGAAAGCTAATTGAAAGAAGACAAGTATGACCAGCCACTGAAACCTCTTCATGGGTTAAATTTCGTACAACTGCGACCAGTCAACAAACATTTAATCATACAATTTGACTTGGCAATCGATGAGGATGTCGCTTCAATGGCGCCCGAATACGGGCCACGTTTTTTGAGAGTGGAATACATGACTATAAAGCTACATTCTGCTGCGTTTTTGAACCATATGCGATGAAGAATGATCGGTGACTTTTCGCTCAACAGACTCCGTCGCTCAGGTTAACGATTCAATCTTGAATGGCCGTTTCCCGTTACAGTTTGAGCTCATCAAAAGGATTTCTTTGGTTCTGTATGACATGGACAAGATATGTGTGAACGATTGGATTAAATGTTACGAGTAAAACCTTAATCGGTAATCTTGCGTAAACCAGTTCATAAGGACATTCCTCATGAAACTTTTTTCCACCCATTCACTGCAACGATTCCTAAATCCGCTGTGCGGCACACTGTTTGTCGTCACCTGCATGTTGGGATGCATTGAGCAACGTTTCGAACTTGGAGAGGACATGCCCATTTCAGGTGAGGCAAATCCCGCTTTTGGGATTTCTCTCGGATCCGGCACTTGGACCGTCCAGCAGGCTTTGGACCAAGTTGATAGCCTGCACTGGGATCTCGACCAGGCCTCAGGGTCCGCTATGTTCGTTCGGCCATTTGAACTCTTGGAGTCTCCTCCCATTGAATTGCCGTTGATCAATGAAGTGCTTGACGAGGTATTCGAATTGGATGAGGCTACTGCCTATGCGCTGAGCAATCTGCCAGAAGCCGAGCAATTGAGTTTGGCTTATGAAACGTCATGGACATTTGAACTGCCGTCAATGGACTCCGTTGACTCGCTCTGGCTTGACCAAGGAATCCTTTCGGTGTTCATCACTTCTGACATACCAATGGATCAGAGCATTCAATTGATTTGCACGAATCTTTTTGCAGGGGGAACGCCCATTGTTTTGAACGTAGAGATGGAATATGCCGGGCAATTGCCTTTTGAAGGGTCGGCCGTCGTGAGCACGGCAAATGCGCGCGGTATTTTTCCCAATGATGATGGCCTTGAAGTGATGTGTGATTGGGACATTGTTTTGGAATCATCGGGGACCCATGTCAACGAAGGGGCCTCGATTTCCATCGAAGTCCAATGGCAAGACGCGAACGTTTCCGGTGCATTTGGGAAGTTCGGTTCTCAAACGTCCGTTGATTTTAATGTTGCCCAACCGCTGCCATTGCTCGAAGTGTGGGATCAGGACCAACTGCATTTTGCTGATCCGCGCATTCGATTGAATGCTCGCAATTCCAGTGGCATTCCCATTGGAGTTCAATGGAACGAATTTGCATTCATTTCAAACCTTGGGACTTGGGACATTGGCGGTCCGGATATCACGGAATTTCCAGTAATACCAGCGGCAAATTCAGTCGGTTCGTCGGCTCAAATGGTCCATGTAGTTGATAATTCTGGGACGTCACCGACATTGTCCGAAGCGCTGGAAATGAGGCCAGATAGCGCCATTCTCAGAGGTCAATTGGTCGTCAATCCAGCCAGCGAAAGTTCCAACTTTTTGACGAATGAGAGCACCTTAGAAATTGACGGGGCATTGGAGGTTCCCTTGACGGGATGGGGCATGGGTTTGACTTGGAGGGATACCCTTCGCGAAAAGATTTCTTCTGAACTCAATGCGGCCATCAATCCTCCTTTGGACTGGCAAGATGTGGAGTCAGTTGCCCTCAGATTCATCGCAGAAAATGGATGGCCCTTGGGCATGGACTTGCAGGTTTCATTCATTGATGGGGATGACCTCACAATTGATAGTTTGTCCGAGAATAGCGGTGCAGAGGCATTTCACATTGCCGCAGGTCAAGTTGATCACTCCTTGGGATCAGCGGATTTACACTATGGACGTGTAATGAAGCGGACCCAAACCATCATGGACATCGTATTGACTCGTGACCAAGCCACTGAGTTATTGAGCCTTGATTGTGAAGGCATCGAGATTGCGCTCACTTTGGGCACTCCCGATGCTCAAAACGGCAGTTCGGTTCGGTTTTTTCCGGAGGATGAATTTGAGTTGAAGTTATCTGCACGCGTCAGCTGTGCCATCACACTCGAGCAATGAAAAAGGAACGCTCTCATCGCATTTTAGTTGCGCTTATTTGCCTTTGGTTTGGATCTCATGTTCAAGCGCAGAACGCGCATAGTTTGGCCTTCAATGATCTATCTCCGCAACATTTGGAGATGCAAATTGCGAGCCAGCCACAATTCGGTTTCTTGGCTTTGCCAGCGCTGGGAAATATGTCCATTTCCCTGTCAAACACAGCCTTTCATCCTGCGACTTGGCTGACGCAATCAGACAATGCTAGCCTTGCCACACTCGAGCTGGATGAACTTTTTGCGGCTTGGGAAAATCCAAATCGCTTGGCGATGGACATTCAAGCAGACTTGATTCAATTCGGGAAGTTCTTCAAAAACAAAAGATCTTTTGTGCACGGTGGCATTCGTGAAGTGCTTCACGCCTCGATTGACTTGCCATCTGACTTGTTACGCCTGCTCTTTACGGGCAATGCCAATTTTGATTTATTGGACCAGGACGCCTTGGACTTCTCGAATTTGGGCATCAATGTGGAGCATCGCCGCACCTTTTACTTGGGATGGCAGCGAAATTGGAATCAGAAATGGTCATCGGGTCTTCGATTGAATTACTTGCGTGGAATTCGGAAAGGTGAGCTTTCAATGTCAGAACTGAACTGGCACACTGATGAATCCACTTGGGACTGGACGATTTCTGGTGAGGGCATGTTACAAACCAGTGGGATGTGGTCGTTGATGCAATTGCTTGATTCACAAGATATTGACCAGAATACGATGCAGCGGATCAGGGATGGACTCTTAACAGGAGTAGGAAGCGGTTTGGCGATTGATCTTGGAGGCGAATTCCGTCCCAATCCTAAGTGGATGTTGTTTGCTCAAGTCAATGACTTGGGCGGAATCAATTGGAAAAAGGACACGAGAAGTTTCAGGAGTCAGCCGGTTTCCGTCGATTTCAATGGTTTGGATTGGAATGCTGCAGGTGGTTGGACAGCAGCTTCGGCAGTGGATTCACTCGAGTATTGGGCAATGGGCATGGCAGAGGAATTGTCGGAGATGGCGAATTTTTCTGAAAATGCAGCGAATTTTCAGACGCGTTTGGGTGCTGTTTGGAGTTTAGGCTCGGAATTCACTCCTTGGCCTAATGCGAGTTGGAAGCCATCTCTTGGTGCGATGATGAGAAAGAGGAGAGGCTTGCCAATGAGCTGGAGAAGCAGCTGGAATCAACAGTGGGGAAAGCGAATGAAAACTGCTCTTACTTATGGTTCGCGGGAAGGACTTGGTCCCAATCTTGGCATGAGTATTGCGCTGAATTTTGGACCTCTATTGTTCACTGCTGCAGCTGATTCGTATCGGATGTTCAACTGGACAGAATTTGCTTTGGATGGTAGCAGAACTCAGCCCGTAGATTCCATTTATTGGCCGACAAATGCCCCCTCAATTCATATTCAGCTGGGGGTTGTTCTTCGGATGGGTTGGACTTCGAGTCAGAGGCGCAATTTTCCCAAATCGGAATGCGAGCCCTTTGCAGTTCCAAGCAGCACAAGCAGCCCGCAGTTCTAAACCAAGGCATTTAGTGACTAAGTTCGCAGCTACTTTGCGATACACACTTGCCTGAGCCATGAATTCTAGCCACCGTCTTGCTTTTTTGCGTTACATCGTCATCGATGAATGCCTATCCGAGGCGACCAATCAGAGTGTCAATGCTGGAGAGGATAAATGCTGGTTTAAGGAAGACTTACTTGGAACGATTAATGCGAGAATAGCGGACTTTTCGGCTCACACGAAACCCATAGCCATGCGGACTTTGGAGAAAGATTTGGTCGATATGCAAGGCTTGTTCGATGTCAAAATCCTTAAGCTCTCGCGCAGTCGTAAAGCACACTATCGCTATGAACGTGAAGGAATGAGTATCCGAAATTCGGCACTTTCAGCAAATCAAGCCTTGGCCTTGGACGATCTTTTTAGGCACCTCGAGTTGTTTCACTTCATCAGTGGTCAAGAATGGTGGTGGGAGGCTGAATCGCGTTTGCGTACGCATTTTGAGTTGTTTACCGAGGATCTGCAAGAGCGATTTCGGAGCAGGAATGCGAATGCGGTGGAAGCCTCATCTGTTTTTGAAGACCATCGATCGCCTGACGCCAGTCGAAAATGGTTGCCTGTTTTGTCAAAGGCAGCGGCAAAGTCACGGCCCATTCGAGTTGGTTATCGCCTCCGGCACGATGCTCCATTGACCCATGCAACATGCCTTGCAGAATGGCTCACTTGTCAAGAAAATGAATGGATGCTGGGTATGTTGGCATGGGATGACGAAGCAGAAGATGGTTTTAGAATGCTCGTGCCGCTCAAATCGATCGATTCCGTTGACGATGTAACAGCTCAATTTCCGACCGCTTTTCGGAATGTGAAGGAATGGTCTTGGTCAAAGTATGCTGGGCAACGCATGGGGTTGAGCCCCGGTATCATCGGGTCAGAAGAGCAGTCCACTGAATCCGTTCAAATTTGGCTGTCCGAAAATGTAGCGAGCCGTTTCATGGTCGACCCCATTCATCCAGCTCAAGACATGCGATTGCAAAGGGCAGGGGGAGGAGTGATTTTCACCATCGATTTGGTGGTTGACGAATCCCTCATTCGATGGTTGATGCAGTGGGGAAGTGAAGCCCAACTTTTGGAGCCTGCTGAAGCCCGCCATACAATGCGACTCAAATCACGAGTAATGGCCCAGTTGTATGAGCCCATGTTTGGGCCTTAAGATCAATATTGATTGAAAAACACAGCGTTGTCAAACAAGAGCTTTCCGTTTTCCCAAAATCCCCGGAATAATGGGTTGTCGGCAAGATAAGTGATGGATCCTTGGCCCATCGATGCCACTCCGAAAACAAGGCTGCCTCCCAAATCGAGATTGGCACGACTTCCAACAAAGCCGCTCACGGCCTCAGGTTTTTTGCCGTACGTACCGACGTTCCAATCGTTTTCCAAGGCAGCATACCTGCGGTTGGATGATCGCAATGTATAATATGGTGAATCCGAATAACCCCATGCCAATGGATGCGAGAGATCGAGTGAGATCGCGTAGATTGATCCATCTCCTGTTCGCTTGGCCCGGTTGCGGTTTCTGTTGCCAAACGGCTCAGAACGATCCAGTTTGCGTTCCTCTGCTCTTCGGTCATTGGCTTCCATTTTTTGGGTGTCATCGTCAAAGCGTTGAAGCCCCCATTCGGCGCGATCGGCAAACAGGTTCAGAGCACTTGAAATAGCAATGGCACGACCGCCATCTTGAATCCAGGCGCTCAACTCGGCAAGCCACTCTTCGTTCGCGGATTCGTACCAGCCGGAGGGAATAATCAAGACATCATAAGCTTTCCATTCCTCAGGGGTCGACATGCGATTGTTGAGCATGGTGATCGGGTAATCCAACTCTTGTTCAAAATGCCACCACGATTCCCCCGCACCAAGGCTCGACACACTTTCTCCAGATAAACAGGCTACGCGTGGAGGTTTCAAAAGCCAAACATCATCTGACCCCATGTCAGGTCCGCTTTGCGAATGACCGCCGACCAAAGGGATCAGTTCAACATCGCAAGCTTCAGAAAGCCTTTGCAATTGGTTCATCAATTTCTCTTCAGAAAAAGCACTCTGATCTGCTTTTAGAATGAGCAAGCTTCCGCGATTCAGAGATACATCATCATAGAGAATTGGTTCGGCATTGGTCCTTAAACGAATCCCCGCATTCATAGCTTGCGCTGTAAATCGAGAGTCATTGATTCCGTTTCGCTGAACAGCCCAACCGTAGGCGGATTCTACGTCTCGTAATTCGTGTTCATTGGTCCAAGATTGAGCCATTGGCATGCTTTTGAGTCCATAAGTGGGCAATCCATATGCGTATGGAATGCTCCACGTTGTAATGTCATAGGTCAAGGAGTCAGTCAACACGGGGTCGGGATCAAATAAAACATTCAGGATTCCTGAATGGGTCTGATGTGCATTGATGAGCAAGTCTCCTTTTTTTGCGATAATGGTCCGTTTCTGCCCTGTTCCATATTCCCAAGCCTCGGAGATCCGTTGATCAATTTTCACTGCCTCGCATTCAATTTCATGCCTTTCCAAGAAAGTTGTCAATTGTCGAGCGCGTGAAATGTTGTGATCGTTGATAGGAATGTGATAGGCATGGAATCGACCCCATGGCTTTGTTCGATTCATTTCAAAGAATTCTGCCATTTGATTCACCAATGCTGAACTGAGACGCGCACTTGTAAAAAGCGCTTCAAAACTACTTGAAACGTGATTTTCAATGCGTTGATCCAAACTCAATGAGTCGCCTGAATTTTGCAGGACCAATACGCCTGCGCTTCCGCTGCCTCCCTGTTCATAGGTCATACCTATTGATCCATTGTAAATCGGATAGGTGTCTCCGTAGCTTGGATAAAGTAAATCAAAGGACTCTCGGGTATAATACAACTGACCTCGAGCGTCAAAATCTTGTGCTGTCGCGTTTCCAATTTCCTCTTGAAATGCTCTTTGCCAGTCTGTAATCGATTCGTGAAAAGGTTCTGCGGCTGGAGCAAAATAGTAAGGAGAATTATAACCCATTTCGTGATAATCGCAGTGCACATGTGGCATCCACTCATGATATACTTGAGAACGCATTTGACTCTCGGACTGAGTTTGCCAGGCCCAATCACGATTCAAATCGAACAAGTAATGATTCGGACGACCTCCCGGCCATGGCTCGTCATGCTCATAAGCCAGCGGATCAGCATTTGGCGTCAATGAGGCATATTGATTGAACCAATTGGTGTATCGGTCGTGGCCGTCAGGATTCAAGCAGGGGTCAACAAGAACAATGACGTGTTTAAGCCAGTCTTCTTCATCTGCAACGTCTTCGGCGATTTTGTGCATCACTTCCAACGCGGCTTCAGTGCAGACAGCCTCATTTCCGTGTACATTATAGCTCAGCCAGACAAGGGCCACATCATCCCATTTTTCAATTCCCGAGCCACCTTGTACACGGCTCAGATGTTGCATTTTGAAGGAGGCCAACTCCTTCATGTTCTGGGGGTGAGACATGACGAGCAACTGCAAAGGTCTGCCCTCAGCAGTGGTTCCATAAGAAATCAATTCTGAAACTTTAAGCTCTTGGTGCAAACGCTCAGTGTAGCGAGCAACCTGATGATGCGGAGTAAACTTGTCGCCCAACTGGTAACCTAGAAAATCAGCGGGGGATGTGATGCTCATCTGTCCATGGACGCCAAAGGACATAAAAGCAGTTACAATCAGCGTGATGCACCTGCTCCACAGGTATTTGGTTCGTACTTGCATGCGAGCAAGTTAACCAGACATCGTCAATGTTTGGCGTCTTATTTTCCTTGAGCGAACGAGAAAATCTCCTCGTCCATTGGGTCCACACCACTGCGAAGGGAATTGGTTAATTCGCCGTTTTCGTTGATGAGGAATTTATGGAAGTTCCACATCACTTTGTTATCACGAACTCCGTTCTTTTCTTCCTTGCAAAGCCATTGGTAGACAGGGTGTTGCGACTTACCGTAAACGCTAACTTTATCCATCATTTGGAAGGTCACGCCATAGTTTTTCTTGCAGAAGGTGGCAATATCTTCAGCGCTTCCGGGCTCTTGTCCTCCGAAGTTGTTGCATGGAAATCCGAGAATCACGAAATCATCTTCATTCGTGTTTTGATTCAATTTTTCAAGGCCTTCATATTGGCGGGTGAAGCCGCATTTCGATGCGGTATTGACAATGAGCACTCGCTTACCTTTCAGCTGATCGAAAGAGAATACGTCTCCATCTATCGTCCGCGCTTCAAGTTTGTAAAAGGATTCCATGGGTTTCTGCGGGGTGAATGAGTCTACAGATTTCGTAATGTTCCAAGCACTGAGCGCTATGACCAACGCAATTGTCGCGGAGACGATGGCGGTAATTTCAGCAAAATATCTCATATTGTTGTTATATATGAAAGTAACACGTTTAACACGAGAGATGTTCATGCTTTTTGAAGCACTTGGACTGCATGCGCATCAGATGGACAAGGAGACCTTCAAATCCTGCAAAGCACGATTCAATGCTCGGGGTGTTTTTTTGTTGTTTTTCCTCTTTTCGATTGCGCAAGCATTTGGTCAATGCGCAAACTTTGGAGTTTTCAGTATTGGTGACGATGTTGAAATTTCTTGCACAGATTCGTGTCTTACATTGTTTTCACCCAACATTGCAAGCGTCGCTGCAAGTGGAGTTGATTATGAAGTAGAGGAAATTGATTATCAACTTCCTTATCCGTTTAATCAAGGAGCTGCTGCGATTAGCACAGGAGATGATGATTGGGCTGCGGCGACAAACGTTCCGCTCGGCTTTACGTTCAATTTCTATGGCAACGATTACACCCAGTGTCGTATTTCTCCCAATGGCTGGATATCATTTGACCTCAACGAGAATGCGCCGTATAATCCACCCGGAGACATTCCAGGAGGGAACATGCCGTTGAACAGTGTCATGGCTGTTTACAGCGATTTGAATCCAACTTTTTGCGGCGATGTGCGCTTCGCGACATACGGTATTGCTCCTTGCAGGGAGTTTGTGGTTTCGTACAACGCGGTTTGCCAGTATGCTTGCAGCAACAATGAAGTGAGCGCTGAGATTGTTCTTTATGAAGGCAGCGATATCATCGAGGTTTATATTGGGAATCGACCTCAATGCTCGGGCACATGGTCAAGTAACGCGGAAGCTTCAGTTGGAATCCAAAACGCAACTGGATCTGAAGGGTTGTCACCCGAGGGATTCAACACCGGCAATTGGAATGCGACCAATGAGGCATGGCGTTTTGCCTCAAGTGAAGTGGTAGAGGGAACGACGCTTTGGTACGAAGGCGATACGTTCCTCGGTATTGGGGATCAGCTTGATTTTTGCAGTGGACAATCAACCACGGTCACAGGCTGGTTCTCACAATTGCCCGAGGGCGAGTTTTGCACTGAATTTGATGTGGTGGTTTCCTCCGCTGGAGGAGGGTTCAATAACAATCAAATTGATTGGGCCATTGTGTCAGAAGCAGGGGCCACGGTGCTTGCTGATGGTGCACCATTCAACGGCTCCGCATGCCTTCAAAATGGCTGTTACGCACTCCAAATGTTCGATACAGGAGGAAATGGCTGGGGTTCAGCAAATTTGACCATTATCGACCCAAGTGGCAATGAGATTGAGACATTTACACTGGAAGATGGAGAATCGGGTACCGCGACCTTTTGCCTCGATCAATACGTTGGCCCTGAGCCAACTTTTGATGATTACATCCAGGTTGTTTCGGATGATCTAGAGGTTGTTGCAGTAAGTGATGTGAATGCCGATTTTGAATGGGACTCTCCGGTCTGCAGTGGCGGTGACCCTTTTGCTTTGATGCCCGTGGAAGGCTCAGGGGCATGGGAAGTCAGTTGTGATGGTTGTTTTGACGAGGAGTTGTTGACCATTGATCCGGGGATTGCGGGTAGCGGTTGGCTCCAAATTACTCATACATTGGACGGTTTATGTTTCGCTGATGTAGAGTCCACAGAACTGTTTATCAGCGCTACACCTCAACCAGTGTTTACCGCTTCGTCGGAAGCCCTGTGCGATGATGAGATTTTCGATTTCAATGCCACACCACCTTTCGGGGTATGGTCCGCGAGTTGCGGTGACTGTATCATTGCGAATACAGGAGTGTTTTTTGCAGAGTCGGCAGATGACGGTTTGAATGAAGTGATTTTCACCACTCTCGGTGTTTGTCCGGGTGTGTCGACGGTTGAAGTCGGAGTATCCGAATTGTTAGAGGGGAGCATCAATGGACCTACAATTTTGTGTGAAGATGATAGTGCTATTTATATTGCTGACGTGCCCGGATACTGGGCTTCAAATTGCGAAGGATGCATTGATTCCCTCTCAGGCACATTTATCGCTCAAGGCATGCAGTCTGGCATTTACACGGTGACTTTTACCCCAGATTCGTATTGTCCTGTCGGTGATGAGATTCAGGTCTCTGTGAGTGAAAGTGTTGCCATTGCGGGATCCAATGTCCCGGCTAGCTTTTGCGAAACAGATGATGAGTATTTGTTCGACGTAAATGTTCAGGGAGGGGCATGGTCTGCTCCATGTGAATCTTGTTTGGATTCTGCAGGACTATTCGACGTCGGATCTGCGCCAGTTGGACTCTTGCCGATTCAATATAGCATTGCCAACGGTGCTTGCACCGATACAGCATATTGGACTGTGGATGTTCGACCAGTGCTAGAAGGAACATTCGAAACAATGGAGCCGATTTGCGAGGGCAGCGAGGTTGATCTTGAATTTGTTTTTGACGGTGATATTCCTGATTCGTATGCTGATGGGGCAAATGGTGAGTGGTCTTCGACAGATTGTCCAGGCTGTATTTTAAATGAGAATTCGGGGTTGTTTGCGGCCAACGATTTGGGTGTCATCAGCGTGACTTACACGTTCGATCACCCCTGCAGCCAGTCCATTCAGGGTACTGTTCAAATAGCCGCAGCGGTGGATGCTACTGTCGTTCCATTGTCAGATTTGTGCGAGTCAGGTGATTTGGAAGCATTAGAATCATTAGAAGCGGGAGGTGTTTGGTCTTCCGATTGCGACGGATGTTTGGTGGGAAATGAATTTGATCCGGCAGTTGGTGCAGGGACCTACGAATTGGTTTATACCATTAATGACGTTTGCAGCGATCAAGATGCAATGGAAGTCACCGTTGTTCCTCAAAGGGATGCGATAGTCAATCTGCCTGATTGGGTATGCTTGGCTTTGGAAGACCTCCAGCCTGGAGTTGAATGGCCCGGAGGTTTGTGGAGCGCCAATTGCGAAGATTGCATTTCAGAATCAGGTACCATTGATTTGATGGCAGCAGGTGTCGGATTATTGGAGGTGACCCATGTATTGGATGGACTTTGCGGAGATACCGAGCAGGTTCAATTGGATGTGGTTGGATGTGACATTGAAACTGTAAATGTTTTCTCGCCGAATGGGGATAATGTCAATGATGCATTGGTTTTCAAATACCTGCAGTCTTTTCAGGGCAATCGCCTGACCATTTTTGACCGATGGGGAGGACTTGTTTATGAGAAATTCAATTATGGAAACAATTGGAGAGCAGAAGGCGTAGCGGAAGGAACTTACTACTACATATTGACCGTTCCAGAGAAAGAGACCATGCGCGGTTCTTTCATGCTATTGCGCTAAGGATAAGCGATTGCAAGCGAAAGTCGGAATGGCCGAAGGCCTTAGTCATTAAAGGCAAATTGCAAGCCCAGTGAAAATGCATGCATGGTGGGTTGATCCGTCTGGACTTCATCGAAGAAGGGAAGCAGAGATGCTTCGCCGAGTAGGCTGACATTCTTGAATCCCACACCAATTCGAGCATTGACTTGCACCGGATTCACACGAAAGTCTTTTTCCTTGACCTTTGTTGTAGAGCCGTTCTTCTGGTATTCATATTGGTAGGAATTGCCAAGCAGGTAACCTCCCACAAAACCAGCTTCAACATGAAGTCCTTTGCTGCCTGATCGAGCCGTTCGAATACTCACCAGTAGCGGCAATCGGAGAAACACAGCATTCAGCTGGTTCTTCTGGATGTTTATGGTGTCGTTGCTGATAGGTTCGGATGTGATTATGTTGTTGGCTTCATCGTGAATCAGGATATGAGAATTATCCAGGCCATAATGCCACCAATCAAAGCCTAAGCCTGTGGTGAACCCCACGAACTCTCCAAGGATGCGCTGACGGTATTCAAATGGATTCAGCTCCAGCCTCCAACTTTCTAGAGCATCGTTGGTGATGATGCCCAAATCGGGTCGCGCACCCAAAGTCGCGGAATAATCTTCCAGATTGCCTTGGAATTGTCCCATTGAAGCTGCGCTCAACGAGATTCCTCCCCAGTATCCTTCGCTCTCTCGTTTTTCATTCGTTCTAGTGGAATCACCGGTTGCAAAGTAACCATCGAGGCCGGCGGCGTTTGAGGTGATACCGACAAGGCACATCGTTACGATCAATTGTAGTTTCTTCATCTTATCGATTGAAGAACCAAAGTTCATGCCATTTCCTTCAAAAGTCAAAAACTCGACTCAAATTAAATCCGAAGAACAAAGCGCCCTCCATCCAGCCACCAGTTGTTTCTGTAAGAAAAGCACGCTCAAACATGCCCCTGGAATTGGTGATGTGCAATTGGAATACATGTCCCCCAGTCTCAATGTCCACGCCCATTGAAAGGCTATTTTTGACATCGTCTCGCCATTTGTTGAGTAAGACATGATATTCTGCGTTCAAGCTTACGCGTTGCGCAATTTTGTATCGCCCTCCGCCTCCGATTGTCCATTGATCGTGCCCATAATTGGTGTAGGCCACCAGGTTTCGATGTGTAAAAGATGGCACAATGGCCAAGCTGAATTTTTCATTCCATTTTCGCGTAATGATGGCCTGGTAGGTATAGCTGAGTCGATTTTTGAATGTTCTGTTTTCGATGTTCCCAGCGTAAACAGAATCTCCCCGAGCCATCGTCACTCCGTACAAGGTGATGCCCACAGGCACGCTGTCATCGGATTGTTGCTGCAGCAATTTCAACTTCAATGATGATTCAAACGTCTTTTGAAATGTGCTGCGGGCTACGCTGAGGCAGATACGATCTGTCAATCCGTAATCAAACGCCATTCGCATGCTTGCATTGTCCAACCCCCAGAGTGCGTATGCACCTTCGTTGATTTGGCCAAAACGGTGTGCAATGACAAAGTGCATCACATTCTTTCCCGGGGTTTCATTGCTTTGAACATTGATGATTCGGGTGTCCTTGAAAGTCGCATAAACGGGATGGGCAGGGGCAACGTCTTCGTTTAAGTCATCCAAAAGGCTTTGTGCCTGTATGCTAGACGACAGCAATACCAGTGAGGTGATGACGAGCAGAGCCCATTTGCTTCGTGACGGGGAAGTGAAACGCTTCATCGAGGTGAGAGACTCAAGTTCACTTCAACGGAAATTTCTTCTGCGATTTTTTTTCGAACCATTTTGGGAATGGGAATCTCATGATCTGCAGTTGCGATTAAAAACTCTGACTGGATTTGCCAGGCTTCACCATTCCATTGGATTTTTGAAGGGATTTCGCGAGGAATTGCAATGCCATGGATGGTGAGCTCTCCCCTGGCAACGACTTCGTGCCAGGCTCCATCGTTGAGTTCCATATTCCAGTTAACAATGGACCCCTCGAAAGACCCATTAGGGAACTTTGTGGATTCCAAGTAATTCTCGTTAAAGTGCTCTTCCATGAGGGCCTTTTCAAAACGAAATCCCAAAATTGGAACTCGAAAAGCAAATTGGCCGTCTGTCGCCAGAATTCCAGATGCCATTTCATTCTTCGCTTCAATATTTTCGGCGAAGGTTGCAGAAAAAAAATCCACGTTTCCATTTCGAGTCATCCATTGCTGGCCGTAGCATGAGCAACAGAGCAAGGTGGCGAGGCCAAGTATGGTCGATTTCATCGGTTTATTCGGATTCGGGCGCACCAAGCGTTGCCCATTTTTCTAAAAGAGCGATATCGCAGTCGCTAAAACTGCCATAGGGAGGCATTGCCAGAGGATCGTTTGCGGGCAGACCTATGCGATAAATCACTTCGCCTGAAAGTGTTGCGTCTGCAGCAGAATCATAATTGTCTAGCCCGACGCCAGCTTCGGGGTAGGTGCCTCCATGACATCCGGAACAATGAGCATCAAGGACAAGAGCTACAGACGCATTGTAGACGGCTGTTCGTTCCGAGCAAGGATCTTCAACATTGTACTGGCAGCTTTGCAAAAATGCTGAGGAGCCCAATATTGCAATAACAGAAAGCGTTGCCTGGAACTTGGTAGCGGTTGTCATGGCGTTTTTTTTAACTTTCAATGCTGCTTTAGGAATGTGATTGTTCCGCAATGGGCAAATGCAATTTAGTGGAATAACACGCTACAAACGAAAGATGTTGCTTTCGGTGTGCGATATTTGCTAAGAACAGAACTATTGAAATGGGAAGAGCATTCGAATTTCGAAAGGCGCGGAAGTTTAAGCGGTGGGCCGCCATGTCTAAAATTTTTGCGCGACTGAACAAGGATATTATCATTGCTATACGGGAAGGCAATGGCACTGACCCTGATATGAACCCGAGGTTGCGGGCAGTTCTTCAAAACTGTCGTGCGGCAAATATGCCAAAGGACAATGTCGAGAGGGCAATAAAAAAGGCGACGGACAAGGATACAAGCGATTTCAAAGAAGTAAACTTTGAGGGTTATGCTCCCCACGGTATTGCGGTGTTTGTTGAAACTGCAACTGACAATAACAACCGGACAGTTGCCAATGTCCGAAGTCATTTTAACAAGGGGAATGGGAGCTTAAGTACCTCAGGCAGTGTGGAGTTTATGTTCGACCATGTTTGCTTCTTCAAGATAAAATCTGAAGGGTTGGATCAGGAGGAATTAGAACTCGAGCTCATTGATTTTGGAGCTGAAGAGATTGAAATGGATGAGGATGCTTTTATTGTGACAGGAAGCTTCGAATCCTTTGGTTCTTTGCAGAAAAAATTAGAGGATGACGGAGCAGAGATCATAGAGTCTGGATTGGAGCGCGTGCCCAATACCACGAAGGAGTTGAATGCAGAAGACACGGCAGAAGTGGAGAAGTTGATTGAGCGATTGGAGGAGGATGACGATGTTCAGCAGGTCTTCCATACAATGAGCTCATCGACGCCAGCAACGGAGTGATTGCTTCAATGTATCGTTGAGCGTGACTATTGCATGCCGATGGAGTAACTTCGCAGCATGGAAAGTAAACGCGTGGAGGCCGATGTTATGCTGTTGGAATACTTGATGGAAAACGCGGGATATGCCACAAGAACACGTGCTCGAACGGCAGTGAAGGCTGGCGCTGTCGCAGTAGACGGAAACGTTGTACGGATTCCATCTTCGGAACTGAAAGCAGGCGCAATGGTCTCGTGGACGGCCTTGAGTAAGCAAAGTGGGGCAAAAGACTTCGACTTAGGAGGTGCTTCGTCCAAGAATTCAGCAAAGGCCAAAGAGGAGAAGCCACCGTACGAAGTTGTTTATGAGAACGATTTTATTTTAGCGTACATCAAGCCCGCAGGCATGGTTTTTGCCTCGCCCAAGCCTCAAGTTAAGACAAGCTACACACGCATGAAGCAATGGCTGGAAGCCAATCGATCCAACCTCAATGCAGTGCAATTTGTCAATCGAATCGAAAAGGAATCTTCAGGAGTTTGCATCATCGCGAAGGATCTGCGTTGGAGAAAGCACCTTCAGGACAATTGGGGCCATTTTACCAAGCGCATGTATGTGATCATTCAAGGTCATTTGCCTGCCGATGATGTTCTTTTTTGTTATTCAAAGGATGATGATGGAAAGCGGAAGGATAAGTATGAGTTTGAATACCGAACAATGAGGGCGACTAGTGCCCATACCTTGTTAAAAATGACCCTTGGATTCGATCAGATTCCGGTACTGATGTCCGGTCTGCGACGCTTGGAATGTTACCTGATCGGGAAAGGGAAGGAAGTGCCTGATCCGATGGGGCGTTCAGGATTGCATTTGTTTGGCTTGGATATCGAAGGACCTGATGGAGAGCAGATTGCCATCAAATCCCGTGTTCCCCAAGATTTTCTGAATTTGATGAAAGGAGGAAAGGGGCCTAAGGCTGTGCCGGCATGGAAGCGTGCAATTCAGAAGAATGGAGAACAGTCGACAAAATCACAGAGAAGGTCGGCCCAACCTCGACGGTAAAAAAAACACAGCCTGAATGAGCTGTGTTCTGATATCAGATTAAAGCTGGTAACGGCCTTCTAGCCAATCTCTTAATTCAATCGAGTCCTTTGGGCTCAAACTGCGGAAGGCTATTCTCATGGCTCTCCGAATCATGACGGGTTCGGCGTGTACGTGCCTGATCAAGGTTTTGTACTGTTCCAAAACGCTGGGCGCATGTGGGATGGGTATACCGGTTATGGACATGATTTCGAATTGTAAGAATCGTTCATTTCCTACGGCGTCGAAGGCTAGAATGTTACGTTCATTCTGAATAAAGTTTTAGGTGAATTCCATAAGTGATTGTTAATCAGACAAAAAGAACAAAGCATTGGGACGTTTCCCAATGCCTTGCTTAACCTAAACCAAATTCACTTGATGCGTATTGCTCAAGATGCTAACTTCTTCTGAAACCCAAGCATCATGCCAAAACCGCGATTTCTTGGCCAACTCCATCCAACACCTGTTAAATTCGCACTGTAATACCATTGAAATGAGTCAACCTGTATACGTCTTATCTGCTGTTCGAACGCCCATGGGAAGTTTTCTTGGGTCACTGTCAACTGTGCCTGCGCCTCAACTTGGAGCAGCCGCTATCCGCGGTGCCCTCGATGCAGCGGGGATTTCTCCGAATGAAGTGAATGAAGTGATCATGGGAAATGTCCTTCAAGCGGGATTGGGACAAGCTCCGGCGAGGCAGGCTGCAATGGCAGCAGGTATACCTGATGATGTTCCGTGCACAACGGTCAATAAGGTTTGTGCGAGCGGTATGAAATGCATTTCGCTTGCTGCTCAGGCGATTGCTTTGGGTGATGCTGATGTGGTTGTAGCGGGCGGCATGGAGAACATGAGTCGCGTTCCTCATTATTTTTCAGGTAGGACCGGCTCGAAGTTTGGCGACATGAAGATGCACGATGGAATGCTGCTGGATGGGTTGACGGATGTTTACAACGCCACGCACATGGGAAACTGTGCTGAGCTTTGCGCGAAAGAACATGAAATTTCTCGAGAAGCGCAGGATGACTTTGCCATTTCGAGTTACGAACGCGCTGCCACAGCGTGGGAGTCCGGAGCATTTGATGAAGAGGTTGTGCCCGTGTCTGTACCGCAGCGTCGTGGAGAAGCAATTCAGGTGACTGCAGACGAGGAATTCAAGGCGGTGAAAATGGATAAGATTCGAAGTTTGCGCCCTGCCTTTCAAAAGGAAGGTACTGTGACTGCTGCCAATGCTTCCACGCTCAATGATGGTGCGAGTGCACTGGTTCTTGTTTCGGAAGACGCATTGGAACGACTGGGGTTGAGGCCAATCGCTAAAATTGTGGCTTGCGCAGACGCAGCTCATCAGCCTGAATGGTTCACTACGGCGCCAGCAAAGGCTGTTCCAATCGCCCTTTCAAAAGCGGGTTGGGATGCTGGGAGTGTCGAACTTTGGGAGTTGAACGAGGCGTTTTCAGTTGTGGGCATTGCGAACATGAATCTTTTGGACCTTAATCCGGAAGCGGTCAATGTGAACGGCGGCGCTGTTGCCCTTGGTCATCCATTGGGCTCAAGCGGATCACGAATTGTTGTCACACTCATCCATGCTCTGCGCAAGAGAGGAATGAGCAAGGGTGGTGCAGGGATTTGCAATGGTGGCGGCGGTGCCAGTGCACTCATGGTGGAAGCACTGTAATGTTTGGCACTGGAGATCAGATAGAACTGGTTGTTCCCTGTGCACCATTGCGGACCAATCCCTCTGATGCCGCTGAAATGTGCTCCGAAGCGCTCGCTGGGGAGACCGCTATGATTCTTGAAATTGGAGCCAAGGATTGGATTCGAATTGAGTTGATGGCAGACAATTATCAAGGCTGGACAGATCTGAAGCAGTGGAGAATTATGAACCAAAGTTTGGCTGAAAAGGAGACGCTCAAGCCATTTCTGATTCAGACTCCAACCTCTCCTTGGGTTCGCCGTGACGGCTCAGTAATTCAGTTGCCAGCGGGTGCGGTTTTACACCTTGATGAGGCTTCCCAATGGTCGTTTTCAGGGATAGAGGTTGAGCCTCTTTTTTCGATAAAGAAAATGTTTGAAGCGCATTCAGATCCTTTCGATGCGGCGACCGCTTTTATCGGTGCTCCATACCGTTGGGGTGGACGTTGCGTGTGGGGGATTGACTGTTCTGGATTGGTTCAGCTGGCTTTCATGCTATGCGGCAAGCGTTTGCGGCGTGACGCAAGCCAGCAAGCCGAAGAGGGAGAGCGAGTGAAATGGAGCGAGCGCAAACGTGGCGACTTGGCATTCTTCAAAAATGAGGCTGGTCTCATTGTGCATGTGGGAATTTTAAAAAGCCCTTCACACATTGTTCATGCTGCAGGGGAGGTTCGAATGGATCGATTGGAAGAATCGGGGATTTGGAACGGCGAACAGATGACGCATACCATGGCTCACATCTGTCGCATCTGATGCTCGATACACGAAGCTTGTCCTAGATCCTATTCAACTCCAATTGCCCAGAGAATCTCTTTTGCTTGGCTGCAATCCGTTGATCCATGCATTTGCGTTCATGGGCTTCTTGCCTTTCGGAACGATTTTCGTCAACTCTAGCCAGCGGTCTTGGCACGAAACCAAAAGTTTGTTTTGGAGGATAGTCGCATCACCAGGCGCAGCAATTTTGCAATCTGTATCGATGAGCTGAGCTGAAATGACCTTAAAATCTCCCCAAGGTGTGCTGCAAAAACTGGTTGGATACGGAGACAGGGATCTTATCATATGTTCTACATTTTCAGCAGATTGAGTCCAGTCGATTCGGCAATTGGTTCGGTCGAGTTTTGGGGCGTTTAATCTTTCTTCTTTCTTGTTCAATTTGTGTTGCGCCACAGGTTTCAATTCTCCTCGGATTAGTTTTTCGAGTGTTTGGGTCAGAAGTTTCTGGCCTCTTATTAAAAGTTTATCATGCAATGTTGCGGCCGTTTCTAAGGGTGAAATTGGTACGTTGGCTTGAAGGAGAATGTCGCCCGTATCGATTGCATGCTGCAGAGCAAATGTGGTGACTCCTGTTTCAGTTAGCTTGTGTCGAATGGCCCACTGGATTGGCGCTGCGCCCCGCAGCTGAGGAAGCAAAGAGGCGTGAAGATTGATGGATCCATACCGCGGAGCATCCCAGATGACCTCGGGGAGCATTCTAAATGCGACGACTATTGCGATGTCGCAATTGAGTTTTGAGAATGCAGCAACAAAGTCGGGTGCTTTTAAATTTTTGGGCTGGTGCATGGGAAGCTTCAAATCCGTCGCTGCCCTCTTTACATATGATGAACTCATTTTTTGTCCTCGCCCAGATTTTTTGTCTGGTGATGTAATCACGGCTACGATTTTGTGCGGTCCGCCATGGATTTCGCGCAAGCACTTACCTGCAAATTCAGGAGTGCCAAAAAAGGCAATCCGCAGCGGTTTCGTTACGGGGGAATTCGGAAATGATTCACTCATTGTGCATTTATTTCATGTGACAATTGATTCCAATCCAATTTTCTCAAGTAGAGCCAGCTGCCCAATCCGATGCCTGAAAAGTAGATCCATTCCACCAACCAAATGATCCAGATTGGTTGCGGCCAGACCAATGTTAGGGCGGCAGCAGCAGCAATGTAGATGCTGACTGCAATGAGTTCGATTCGGAAAGCTCTTTTTGTTTTGCCCAAACCTTGAATGGTGGACAACATGATGCCTGAAAACGTGTAGATGGAGACACCAATGAAAACGACCAGCAATGTTTTTTGCATCGCTTCAATTCCAATTTCATTCGTGAAAAATGCGGCTGCTAATGCTTTCGGATATAAGATGTAGCCATGACATAAAACGAGCATCCCTATGGCGTTTAGAATGGTGAGTCGTTTCAGTACCAACTTTAATTCTTCCGTTCTATTCTCGCCAATTAGGCCGCTAACGTATGTGCGAGTTGTCTGCTGAATGCCTTGCGCTGCGATGAAGGCAAGCATGAAGAAGTTTCGTGTGATGTGTGATACTTTCAGTTCAAGACTGCCCACTTTTTCGACAAAAAAGAAAAAGGCTGTCCAAGTTGCGATGGTGATGACAAATTGGCTCATCAACGGGTAGGCCAGTTCCCACCAAACTTTCAGTTTGGACGGAGTCAGAAGTTCCCAAGAGTTCAAAAATTTTGGAGTGATTCGTGCCAATAAAAAGAATGAGACGAGGCATCCTAAGGATTCTGCTGTGACGGAAGCCCACGCGGCGCCAGTGTAACCAAAGGGCCGGGACCAAAACCACCCTTCAACCCAGGCAGCATCGAGCACAATGTTGCACACGCTGGTGACTGCAGCTACAACTAAAATGGGCCATGTCTTGGCTGTTCCGGTGTAAAAAGCGTTGAGAGCCAAAAGCATGGAAAACGGCAAGAAGCCGAGAAGTCGAATGCCAAAGTAATTTTCGAATACCGATCGAATGTTGGGGTTTTGGATCGTATTTCCGAGAAGTCCTTGATTCAGGCAAACACCGATTGCGAGTAAGGAGATTCCCAGAACAGCATGAATGAGCAGGCCTGTTCGAAGGGTTCGAAGTGCCTCTTTAGGACTGTTCTCTCCAATGCGTCGGGCGATGAGGATTTGCAGAGCTGCAGAGCTTCCCATGGCAAGCATTTCCAGTGTCATATAAACGAGCCCTGCATTGCCAGCTCCATTGATCGCGGCTTCACTGTGGCGCGCGAGGAAAAAATTATCGGTCAGAAGCACTAAAAATTGCAACGCTGTTCCCGCTGAAATGGGCAGTGCTACATGAAGCAGGTCACGATAACCAATTTGCAGTGAATCAGGCTTTTTCATCGCGGGCAAAGATCGTTCGAAATCAATGGTAAATCGCTTCAAAAAGCCAATCTTATGTTAGCGCGTTGCCGCTTGCAGGACAAATATTGAGTTGCTTTAGGATGACCTCGGATTTGCGAACCGTTTTCATGGCCCATTCAGCCTGCAAGATGGCTTTTTCGTTTGCGACTAACGACCAGTGGTCTGGATGAAGTGTGCGCGTGCGCCGGACGAGATCATGCATGATAATTCCTGCCGCGACACTGATGTTCAGTGATTCCGTAAAGCCAGTCATTGGGATATAGAGATGATGATTGGCAGCAGCAAGGAAGGCGTCGCTAACTCCTTCAAATTCTGTTCCCATTACCACAGCAATGGGCTTATCAATTGGGAGGTCATGGACTTCTTGACCATTCACATGGGGCGAGGTAACGGCAATCTCATAACCGCTCTGCTTCAATCGCCGAATGCATGCTTCAGTTGGATTCGTGTGTTGCTGATACCTGTGGAGCGTTAGCCACGATGGTGTTCCCTTTGAGACGTGGCGATTAAACACCCAAGGATTGATGTCTTCAATTAAGTGAACGTCTTGGATTCCGACACCATCGCAGGTGCGCATGACAGCACTTGCATTGCGAGACTGGTAGACATTCTCTAGAACGAGGCATATGTGCCGAGTTCTCGACTCCAGTACCTGATGAAATCGCGCAGCACGCTCATCGCTCAGAAACGGAAGTAACGCCTTGTACCGAGGGTCTGTCATTGTTTGTCTCCTTATGAAAGGGTTGAAATGAAAAAGGCCCCGCGGAAACCGCAGGGCCTTTCAAGAGAACAAAAGGTAATTATACCTTGCTGTTCAATTCAGCACCAGCCTTAAACTTAATGACGTTCTTAGCTGCAATTGTGATTTCTTTACCCGTTTGTGGGTTCCGTCCTTTGCGCTCTGCGCGGTGTGTGACAGAGAAAGAACCGAATCCAACGAGGGATACGCGGTCTCCTTTGCTCAAGGCACCTGCAGTTGCGTCAATAAAAGAATCGAGTGCGCGCTTAGCGTCTGCTTTTGAGATGCCGGCTCCTGCTGCCATAGCATCTACCAATTCTGCTTTGTTCATGGTATATGGTTTTAGATTTGAACTACTGCGTCAAATATATAGGTCGGAATCCAAGTATATCAGGGGTTACAGCATATTTCGTGAATAAACCGGTGCTTTTTGTTGAAAAGCCGGCATGAATTCTCATGAATTCGCGAAATAACAACGCCTTTTGACTGTTTTCATGCGGAGATTCCATGTTTTTGATGGACGAGCCAGACGATTCCTGCAGTTAATGGCACTAATGCATTCAGAGGTGAACCATTTCCCATGACCTTCCACTGAGCCAGTGCTATGGATGCGGCTACTCCGCATGCCGTTGTGATCAGGATGGTTAGAAAACTTTGGTCGAGTTCTTTTTTCTCCGAGGCAAGTGCGCCGATCAGCGGCAAGGCGCTGGCTATAAGCGCCGAGAAGTGTGTGACCGACTTTATTTCTGCACCAAATCGCAAGGAGCTTATCAGAATCAATGCCGTCCAGACGATTTTGTAAATGCGTTTCGTTGCAATCATTTCACAAAGGTAAGAGCCATGTACCTTTGTGACATGATAGAAATTGAGTTGCCTGAAGCACACTTGTACAAGCCTGAAATCCGATTCGTAGACATCGATGCTGCAGGTATTGTGAATAATGCGACCTACCTCAATTACTTTGAGCAAAGTCGAATTCGATTTTTTGAATCCATTGTGGGAAAGAAGTGGGACTGGAACACAGCCGGCATGGTGATCGCAAAACACGAAGTCAATTATCGACAGCCCATTTTCATGCAGGACGATGTCATCATTGTTACATGGATTGAGAAGGTTGGAAATAAAAGCATGGAAGCAGCCTACGAAATCATTAAAATGGTTAGTGGAAAGCCTGTTTTAGTGGCTTTCGCATCAACAGTTATGGTGTCATTTGATCATCACAAGGGTGGGTCAATCCCTTGGAAATCGTCATTGCTTGAGCCTCTGGAGTCATTCGGATTGGGCAGACCTCCCAAATGGCCTGAAATGAAATGAAATCGAAGCTGGCACGGTTGAAAAGTTTTGCAATCGATTTTTTTGCAGCAGGCGCTGTCCGGCTACATTTGCTTCGTGTCTATTTTACACAGTTGACAAAATCAAACCTTATTAACCCATGAAAAATTTTTACTTAGCGGCATTGTTTGCAATGCTCGCATCCTTTGGCTTGGCCCAAGTTGCCGTTACATTGCAGGTGGACATGAATCAACAAATCGTCTCTTCTGACGGTGTTCATGTGGCAGGCGGATTTCAAGGGGGGGATCCGACAGCAACACCACTCAATGACGTCGATATGGACGGGATTTGGGAGGTTACCCTGGATCTCCCTGCGGGCATGCATGAATACAAGTTCATCAACGGCATGAGCTGGGATTTTGTGGAGGATGTTCCACCAACCTGCCAAGTGGAAGTGGCAGGCAATGACAATCGATTCATCGTTATCGCTGAAGATCAAACGGAAATCTCAAATTTGGTATGCTATGAAAGTTGCGCTGCGTGCGGCATGACCACTGTTCGCATGCGAGTGGACATGAGTGTTGAAGACGCAATTTCACCAGCAGGTGTGCACATTGCTGGGAATTTTCAAGGATGGGACGCGTCAGCAACGGCATTGTCCGACACAGATGAGGATGGCGTTTGGGAAGCAATGATTTCTTTTGTCGCGGATTCAATCGCGGATGGGCAGTTGATTTACAAGTTCATCAATGGAAATGCTTGGACGAATCCAAGTGAGGATTTGACTGGAACGGACTGTGGAGATGATGCTGGCAACCGTGTTCATCCTTTGGCGGATTTAAATATGGTTCTGTTCGGTGATTCTGCGACGAATGCAGCTCCTTGCTTCAGTAGCTGCGGAACATGCTTGACGCCGACCATGGTAACATTTCAGGTGGACATGAATACGCAGGAGTCTGTTTCTGTTAATGGCGTGCACATCGCTGGTTCTTTCCAAGGATGGAGCCCGGGCGCAAACCCTCTGAGCGATGATGATGGCGATGGAATTTGGGAAGCTGTTTTACCAGTCGCTCCTGGAGATGTGCAATTTAAATTTATCAACGGTAATGATTGGAGTGGCAACGGAGATGGAAACGTTGATAACGAACTCGTTATTGGTGAATGCGCTGCTGAAGGATCCGATAACCGACTTCTCTCTGTCGGGACAGAAGACCTTGTTTATGCTGTCTGTTATAATTTGTGTGATGCGGAATGTGTTGAGAATCCAGATCCGGCAGATGTAATTTTCCGAGTTGACATGTCGGAACAAGAAGTGAATGCAGGAGGAGTTTGGGTCATTGGTAATTTTACTGAGCCCAATTGGCAAATGGGAGCACTTCAAATGACAGATGTAGATGCTGATGGAGTCTTCGAAGTGACTGCAAACGTCTCAGGCGCAGCAACAATTTTGTACAAATTTGTCAACGGTGACCCATCTGATGGGGACCAAGGCGTGGATTATTTTGAAGAGTCTGGTGTTCAGTTGGATGAGAATAATGAAGAATTAGCGACGTTTGAGACGGACGGATGTGGTCTTCCAAACGGATTTGGTGCTTACAATCGAATTCACGAACGCAGCGGAGAGGATGAGATTTTGGAATCTGTTTGCTTCAATAAATGTTCTTCCTGCATTGTGAGTGTTCAAGAATTGGACGAAATGGTGATCGAAGCTTATCCGAATCCATTCGATAGCCAATTGACATTGATTTTACCCACTGCGTCTCCTGAGGCTCAGTTGTTTATTTCAGACGTTTCAGGCCGGGTCGTCTACAACTCTCTGTTGACTGCAGACCAGAAATCGATTACCCTGAGCACATCAGATTGGTCATTGGGAACGTACTTCATTCAGTGCAAAACATCCGATGCTACTTCGATACAGATGCTCTTAAAGCATTGAAAATCTATAGTTTTTTTGATTGAAATGGGGGGGCTTGTGCCTCCCCATTTTTTGTTCACACATTGAGGTGGATATGTCTTGTTATATTTTTGTGAACATGCATCTTCCTCGATTTAGGAATCTCTATATTTGACAAAATTCGATTCACTAAAAAACCCAGAATGAAACAAGTTTTACCCTTAGCTTTTATGGTGTTGTTTATGAGCACGAGCTATGCTCAATTGACAGGCATTTCCGTAGAAGAATACGTTGACCATGCAACAACAGGCATAGAGGAATTGGAAGGTTTTATAACGTACCGCGTTTATGCTGATTGCTCGAATGCAGCTGATGAAGTGTCAGCGGTATTTGGAGATCAGACGTCTCCATTGGTATTGACTTCCACAGATGGCTTTTATCAAAATACGTTTGGCGAGCCTTTCGGTTGGAATATAAATCCGGCGTTTTTCGGTTCTTTTGCGGCCTTAGAATATGACTCATGGATTACAATTGGGTCAGAAGACAACTTAGTTGTTGGGTCGCACAACACGGTTGGTCTGGATATGGCATCTTTCGAAGCGGGGGGTGATCTGATTCTCGACAACGCTAACGGCGGTTCATGGTTCACTCTTGCCGGAGATCCGGCGGCTCAAGCTGGAGCGGACCTCAAAGTCCTGGTTGCTCAATTGACGATTCCTTCAGGAGCGTCTTTCACGGGCAATTTTAATATTCAGGTCTTCATCGATGGTGACCAAAGCAACTCAACGCAATATCCGTCAGTCCCATTTAGCTCTGAAGTAGACGCTGTCTTCGGGTGTATGGATCCTGATGCTACAAACTACAATCCCGATGCGACAGAGCAAGGTGAGGTTTGCACATATCCCTGTGCCCTCGACATCAGCATTGTAGAAGTCAATGGCACGAGTTGTCCAGGTGTTAATGATGGTATGGTAGTTTTGACTTCAACAGGAGATCAGCTTGGTGTCATTTTTCAAATTGAAGGCAGTGACGCCGAGTTAGCTGTTGGAAACTTCGACGAACTTGCTGGAGGCGTTTACACCATTTCAGGATTAGATGGTGCCGGTTGTGTAGATTCGATCGATGTCGAAATAGTTATGCCTGATCCGATTGTGATTTCAGCTTCGATGACTGAGTCCGTGAGTTGCGCTGGAGATTCAGATGCCGAAGTATCAGGTTCTGTTTCTGGAGGCACCGGCGAAGTTGTGTTCAGCTTGTCCCCGGACTTTATTGTGAGTACAGATGTTTTGTCCTTTGAAGGTCTCAGTGCTGGAGCATTCACGGTATACGCTCAAGATGCTAATGGATGCGAAGCAGCAAGTGACATCATCACGGTCCTGAACCCTGATCCTGTATTTGTCGCAGTAGGCGGTGGGCAAAACGCAATTCTAGGTGCAACTTGTTCGTATACTACTGATGGTTTAGCGAATGTTCTTGCGAGCGGTGGTTCAGGAAATGGAATTTACTCCTACAGTTCGAATGGTGTTGATTTCGTAGACAACAACGTTTTGAATTTGGGCGTGGGTACCTACACTTTCTTCGCTATGGATGTCAATGGTTGCATCGGACAAACGGCAAATGAATATACTGTTGACGGCCCTGATGCGTTGATTATTACGTCTAGTACTTCGGCGATCACGTGCAACGGCGATCTTGATGGTGCAATTTCATTCGACGCTACTGGTGGAAACGGAGGATTGCAATTCTCATTCAATGGTGCTGCTGCCAATGACACCACATCGTATAGTGAATTGGCCCCTGGCGAATACACGATTACTGTGACCGATACAGAGGGCTGTGAAGCGACGGAGATTCTCATTGTAGACGACGCAAGTGCAGTTGAGGCGACGGCTTTGGTGACGAATGTCTCTTGTGCCGGTGAGGTTGACGGTTCAGTTGAGCTTTCAGCGAGTGGTGGAACATCATTGTTCGAGTACAGCGCTGATGGTACTGAATTTGGGGTTTCTGCCTTATTCATCGACCTCGCACCGGGAGAGTATACATTTTATGTGGAAGACTCCAACGGATGTGAAACAAGCGTTGATGCAAGCGTCGAAGAGCCAGATCCGGTGCAGGTCACGGGGAGCATTTCAAATGACACGGGTGCGGGGGATGGAGAACTTGACATTACTGCCTCGGGCGGTGATGGAGATTATTCATACAGCTGGTCTGGACCTGATAACTTTACAAGCGCAGATGAGGACTTGATCGGGATTGTTGCTGGCGAGTATACTGTCGAAGTTACAGATGGCAATGGTTGCACAGTAACAGAGTCGTTTGGTGTTCCAGTAGGCATATCGGAATGGAGTTTCTTACAGGCTGTTCAAGTGAGTCCAAATCCGAGCAATGGAATGGTTAACGTCACACTGAATGGTGCAACTGGAGAAGATGTATTCTTCACCTTGTATGACGCTCAAGGTCGTAACGTTTGGAATCAAACATCTTTCAATGCCCTAGGCCAGGTGAGAGTTGTGGCAGACTTCCAAGGCGTCGCCAATGGAATCTATCAATTGCAGATGGTTGCCGGTGATTCGCGAAACACCGTGCAGTTGATCAAACAATGATTTAGCCCATTAAAGAAAAAGGGAGGCCAATGGCTTCCCTTTTTTTTTGTCCAACATTTTGTAACCAGCGATGCCTTTAACTCGTATTTGAAGTAATTCAACACGAGTAAAGATGAAATTAGGTTCTTTTTGTTTCAAGACGATTCTGTCCATTTTGATGGCATTGATGGTAAGTTTTTCAAACGATGCATATGCTCAGATGACTTTTTCGGTAGAGGAGTACATGGTGCACGATGAAAGTAGCGGGATTCCTGAATTAGATGGCATGACGACCTATCGCATCTATGTGAACCTCGAGGATGAATCTGACTTTGTTTCGGCCATTTATGGAGGAAGTGAGAGTCCATTTGTGATTCATGTTGATGAACCCATGTTCAATAGTCCTTTTGCAACGGGAGGAACCTCCGGCGGTGTCATTGCCATGCTGACTTCATATTTTCCTGAAGTGGGTTTTGATAGTTGGTTGACCATTGGATTGGAAAGTGCACCTGCTGCACTGGGGCAAATGGATGTTTCTATCCTTGAGAGCGATGATCAACCATTCGTTGACAGTTTTGTCGCGGGATCGGCTCGTGACGGCTTGAGTTTTGAAATCAGCGATGAAATGGGAGGCGCTTGGTTTGTATTGAATGGCACGACCAATGGCTACGCGGGTGACGATCTTCGGGTTTTGGTGATGCAGATCACCTGCTCTTCGGTTCCTTCCGGTATTTTGAATGCGCAAGTCATTCCAGCAGATGGTCTGGCAGATTCTGAACAACTGCAACAAGGATTTAATGGTACAGAGGTCTGGGATTTACTACCACCAGTAACCGTTGGTGGTTGCATGGATCCAACAGCTTGCAACTATGACGAAAGTGCCACAGAGGATGATGGCTCCTGCGTCTATGAAGATTGTCAGGGTTGTACGGATTTGTTCGCCTGCAATTATGATGCGGAAGCAGATTCGGATGACGGTACATGCGAGTATCAAACTTGCTTGGGCTGCAATGACGTGAGTGCTTGCAATTATGACTCTGAAGCCCTTTACAACGATGGGACTTGCGATTACGTGAGTTGTTTGAATAGCGGTTGCACGAGTGCCATGGCATGTAACTATGATTCAGAGGCGGAAACCGATGATGGTTCGTGTGACTTCACCTCATGTGCTGGATGCACAGATGAAGCGGCGGACAACTATGACTCAACTGCGACTCAAGACAACGGATCATGTGAATATTATGGATGTACCAATCCTTTGGCATGCAATTTTGATTCAATGGCCAATGTGCTTGATGATTCATGCGATTTCATTTCATGCGTTGGATGCATGGACCCCTTAGCGTGTAACTATTCACCGGATTTTACGATTTCTAGCCCAACGACGTGCACCTTTTCTGCTGACTACTATGATTGCAGTGGAACATGCCTGAATGATTCGGATGAGGATGGCACATGTGATGAATTGGAGACGTTTGGCTGCACAAACCCTGAGGCCAATAATTTTGATTCAAATGCAACGGAAGATGATGGTTCGTGTGAGTTGCCCGTGATTGGATGCACCAACCCATTTGCCTGCAACTTCAATCCGTTAGCAACTCAATCTGATGGGTCTTGTGACTTTGTAACCTGCACCGGTTGCACAAACGCTGAAGCATGCAACTATGACCCAGAAGCCACTGTATCCAATAATGGGGACTGTGTTTATCCTGGATTGGGACTTGATTGCGATGGTGCTTGTTTGATGGATAATGATTTTGACGGCATTTGCAATGAATTTGAAATCTTGGGTTGCACAGACGAGCTGGCTCTCAATTTCTTTTCCATTGCTACTGAAAATGATGGCTCATGCACCTATCCCTCCGTGTGTAATAGTAGCGAGGCTTGCAATTACACACCCTATGAGGGCTACTGCATCTCGATTGAGCCACATGTTGTCCACGATGGCATGGTAGGCGATTCGGATTTGACAGGTCATACGACCTATCGAATCTATGCGCTGTGCGAGAACGAATCGGATTTTGTGAGCGCCGTTGCGGGTGACGAAGAGTTTCCAACAAACATCTATACTTCAACTGATTTTTTCCAGCATCCAACTGGATCGGTTTTAGCAGAAGGCAGCAATCCTCTTGTGTTCCCATTTATTCCTGATGCCGAGTTTGATTCTTGGGTGACCATTGGAGTGGATGGCCCAGTGACTGGTGGAACGGGCGAATCAGGCGTGAGCTTATTGGAGGGCAATACGCCTTGGGTTCAACCATTTGAAGCAGGTGGTTCTTTGACGATGAATGATGATCTCGGAGGAGTCTGGTATGTTTTGAATGGCGCAACAAATGGTGTTGCCGGTGAGGATTTGAAAGTGCTTTTGGGTCAATTCACCACCGATGGAAATCTAGGGGGGCAGATGTACGTTCAGTTCTTCGAAGAGGGCGATGGAGTCAATGGTGCTTTCAATAAAATGATTTCTCTGCAGGATGCATGTGTCTCTCCATCAATAGAATCATGTGTCTTCCCCGAACAATTCTTGGATTGTGATGGCACTTGCTTGTCCGATTTGGATGGTGATGGCACTTGTGACGAATTGGAAATTGCTGGTTGCACTGATTCCACGGCTAACAATTACGATGATGAAGCTACGGATGACGACGGATCATGCGATTTCACAGTTGATCCTTGCTCTCCTGATGTCACAGCACCATACTTCACTTATATTCCTGTCGATTCCACGGTGCTTTGCAGCCAGCCGATGCCAACACTCATGGCACAAGCCATGGATGAATGTGACGACGCTGTCCAGGTGATTTTCGTAGATGGACCGATTGAATTTGTATTGGATTGTCCACCATTCAATTACTTGTGTACACGAACATTTTATGCTACTGATGCAGCAGGGAATGTTGCTGAAGCTCAACAAATGATTACCGTTGTTGATACGTTGGCTCCTGAGTTTTTGAATTTGCCAGCAGAGTTAATTTTCATCAATGAGCTCGAGGGCGATCAAGTACCCGATCCATTCATTGTCATTCAGGACGCCTGCGATAGCAATGCCGAATGGACTTCAGTGGATGAATTGATCAGCTTAGATGAGACGACTGCAGTTTACCAACGAACTTATTCGGCTTCAGATGCATGCGGCAACGCATCCGATTGGCAACAAATGATTGAAGTGATTTTGATGTTTCCAGGATGTGCGGATGCGATGGCGTGTAATTATGACGAGTCGGCGAATTCGGATGATGGATCGTGTTTGTACCCACAGGATTATCTGGATTGCGATGGCACTTGTTTGAACGATGCAGATTCGGATGGTGTTTGTGATGAACTTGAAATCGCAGGTTGCACTGTTGGAAACGCATGCAATTTTTTCGATGAGGCTACAGATGATGACGGGTCATGTGAATTTTGCTCTTGTTCGGAGGATGATGTGCCTGTTTATGGTTTAGAGATTGACACAGTGCAAGTGCATTCAGGAGGTGTCTTGGATGGAATGGTAACGTATCGATTCTATGCTACAACCGAGAGCTCTGAGGATTTTGTCTCTTCTGTTTATGGAAATGATGAGGATGTTTTGAGTATGCAGACGAGTACCTCGTGGTATCAGAATGACATGGGGGCATTGCTGGCTCAAAATATTGTTCCTGAGATGCTTGCAACATTTCCTGAATTAGCCTTTGACAGTTGGTTGACCATTGGACTTGAAGGCCCAGCCTCTCCTGGAGAAAATCTTGTTAACACGGTGGGAGCTGCAGGCGAGGCTAGCTGGACCGAGGCCTTTGAAGCAGGAGAGAATGTGAATTTGGATGATGCTGTTGGTGGTGCCTGGTTTGTTCTCAACGGCGGTTCCAATGGTGTGGCTGGAGATGACTTGAAAGTGTTGATTGCCCAATTGACAACCGATGGAGATATTTTAGGCCAATTGAATGTACAATTCTTTGAAGGCGGCGCAAATGATCAGGCAAGTACCCACCACTTCACGTTTGAAGCTGGTATTTGGACGAACCCCGTGAGTTACGCAAACGCATGCGGATGCACGGATGATGAGGCATTAAATTTTGATCCAAATGCTGACTACGATGATGACTCTTGCGTTTTGCCTGTTCCGGGCTGTACCGATGCATTGGCATGTAATTTTGATGCTTTGGCTGATCTGGATGATGGGTCCTGTGAATTTCCTGATTCAGAGCTTGATTGTGCTGGGAATTGTTTGGAGGATATAGATGGTGATGGCGTATGTGATGCATTTGAAGTAGCAGGTTGCACAGACGAACAAGCATGCAACTTTCTTTCAGAGGCGACGGATGACGACGATTCATGTTTGTACGCAGAATTTGCCTTGGATTGCGATGGCAATTGCCTGAATGATTCTGATGCCGACGGGGTGTGTGATGAGAACGAACTGTTCGGTTGTACCGATGCGAATGCATTAAATTTTGACCAGATGGCGACAGAGGAGGATGGATCGTGCGCGTATTGTTCCCTCGAGGCCATGGCCGTTATTTCCAATGTGTCTTGCAACGGTGACATGGATGGTTCAGCCTCGTTATCGACTGCGGGTGCATACCCATTGGGGACCGGTGTTCAGTTCATGTTGCTTCCTGATGGAGAATTTACAGGGGACTCTGTTTTTAGCGGCCTATCTGCGGGACTGTATGAGGCGATTGCCATGGATGTTTCGGGATGTTCTGATACCGTTCAATTCGAGGTAGCGGAACCAGAAACACTTCAGATACTCTTGAATGAGGTCATCGGTTCCGAAGAGGGGCTGGCTGAGGGCAGCATTGAAGTCGACGTTATCGGTGGGACAGGGGACTACACGTTTGAATGGACAATGATCGAAGATGTCAATTTTACTTCCAATGAACAGAATTTGAGCGACTTAATGCCCGGTACATACGAATTGCTTGTATCGGATTCCAACGGATGCATGGTGGTCTCCTTCCCAATCACTGTTGAGGGCTTTGTAGGGATTGAGGAGTATGATGATTTGAAAATTACGGCATATCCAAATCCAGCGGCTGATTGGGTGCAATTGGAGTGGAGTTCAAGTGCGAAATTTTTCCAATTGCTCGTCTATGACTGGAGTGGAAAACTCGTCCATGAGGGATCGCTTCAAAAGTTCGAAAACAGCCTAAGAATGGACTTAAGTGACTGGGCATCAGGTGTGTATTTTGTTCGTGTTGTGAGTGAGCATCATCAGCAACAGATTCAGTTGATCAAAAAACATTGAATCGACAACTGTGAGATTTGAAAGAGCCGGCCATTGTGGCTGGCTTTTTTGCTTCTCATGTGAGGAGGAAATCGATTCTTCTGCCTTAAATTCGAGGCACAATTAAATCTCCTTTTTGCAATGCGAAAACTATTTTTACTGACGCTGATTTTCAGTGGGCTCGGTCTCTCTTCTTCATTACAAGCTCAAGCATACACGCTCAGCGTTGAAGAACACGCGGTAGATATGATTCCTGGACAAACAACCTATCGGGTATATGTCGGCTTGGTCAATGAAACGGATTTCTTGTCCAGTGTATACGGAGGAGAGGAGACGCCTCTTAGTATTTCAACCACGACGGGTTTTTACAACAGTGCTTTCGGTGGTACAACTGCTGCCGCGATCAACCCATTGTTTTTTTCTGCATTTCCCGAAGTCGAGTATGATAGCTGGCTTACCATTGGCATTGATTCACAACCGGAGGTGGACGAAACAGATGTCTCCACGTTGGAAAGCTCTGGTCAGCCTTATCTGAGTTGTTTTGCAGCAAACAATCCGTTGAGCGGTTCAGATGTATCCATCAATGACGAAACGGGCGGTGCATGGTACGTGCTCAATGGCTCTCCGAATGGATTGCCGAATGAAGACATGCGCGTTCTTATTTTGCAGATCACAACAGGAGGGGAGCTTTGCGGATTGATCAATGCACAGATTTTTGAGAATGGATTGGGTGCCACACCGCTTTACTTGACCTTTGATTTCTGTGGTCCAGGTGTATACAACCCAGCCTCAGGTGAGCCAATAGGATGCACAGACGAGTTAGCTTGTAACTATGACCCGGACGCTACAGAGGATGATGGCTCTTGTACTTATGCCGAAGCCAATTACGATTGTGACGGAACCTGCCTCAATGACAATGACAACGATGGTATATGTGATGAACTGGAAACCGCTGGTTGCACAGATTCATTTGCTTGTAATTTCAATGCTGAAGCCACGGACGATGATGGTTCTTGCGAATATTTGTCATGCAGTGGTTGTACGGATGCTTCAGCTTGTAACTACGACCCTGATGCCTTGTACAATGACGGAAGCTGTGAGTACGTGAGCTGCGCTGTGACCGGATGTACAAATGTCAATGCCTGCAACTTCAATCCAGAGGCCACAACGGATGACGGCTCTTGCGAGTATTCAACCTGTGTTGGTTGCACCGATGAAACGGCATGCAATTATGATTTAGACGCGACCCAAGACAATGGCTCGTGCAATTATCCTGTGTCTGGTCTTGATTGTGAAGGCAATTGCGTCAATGACAGTGATCAGGATGGCATCTGCGATGAAAACGAGATTCCAGGCTGCACGGATGTGACCGCTTCCAATTATGATGCCAACGCTACAGACGATGATGGCTCTTGCGTGATGCCAACAGAGGCTTTGGATTTAGTTGGGGTAATCGACTTTACAGTTCCAGAGGGAGGAGCTGCAGGAAAAGCAATTCACTTGGTTGCTCTAGCTGATATATCGGACCTGAGTATTTTTGCCATTGGCGTTGCGAACAATGGAGGAGGCACTGATGGCGAGGAATATACATTATGCGCAGAGTCAGCGTCGGCAGGGGACGATATTTTGATCGTTCGTGATGCTGCCGCTATGGAGTCTTATTTTTCATATTGTTTTTCTGAGTTTGAATTGGTTTGCGAAGGGACAAATGCTATCAGCCAGAACGGGGACGATGCGATCGAACTGTTCGAAATGGGTGTTGTGATCGAAACATTTGGCGATCCAAACGTTGATGGCTCAGGTGAGGCTTGGGAGTATTCAGATTCATGGGCATATCAAAATACGGATGGTGAGTGGACATATGGCGGAGTGGATTGCACAGATGATACAGACAACATTTATGACACAAATTGTCTTTATCCGATATGCTCACCTTTGACCTTAGGTTGCACCGATGAAATGGCTTGCAATTTTGATGTTCAAGCGGATACAAACGATGGTTCATGCGAATACCCTGCTTTGGGATACGATTGCAGTGGAAATTGCATAGAGGATGCTGATGGAGATGGCATTTGCAATGATTTTGAAGTCGCAGGCTGCAGCGATATGATGGCGTGTAATTACGATGAGTTAGCTACGGATGATGATGGCTCATGCACCTATGCTGAAGCTGGATATGATTGCGCTGGAAATTGCCTAAACGATTCTGATGGAGATGGCATTTGCAATGATTTTGAAGTCGCGGGTTGCAACGATATGATGGCGTGCAATTACGATGAGTCAGCTACGGATGATGATGGCTCATGCACCTATGCTGAAGCTGGATATGATTGCGCTGGAAATTGCTT